>Ga0310900_10000320_pt1 | contig 15378 bp, 11 predicted proteins | sample C24D1metaG_FD_203879 | JGI IMG/M metagenome (GOLD analysis project Ga0310900, IMG submission 203879) | Lab incubated soil microbial communities from West Virginia University Organic Research Farm, Morgantown, WV, United States - C24D1 | ecosystem: Environmental > Terrestrial > Soil >...
GAACGCGAGGCCGATGCGGAGCTCGAGCCATTTCGGTCGCGCATGCCGGAAGAGGCGTATCGGCAGTCGCGCCGGCAGTCGCTGCAGCGCCTGGTCCGACTGCATTTCGGCCTTCCGGGTTTTTGAGCCATGAACAGGGGAGAGCGCCTGCGACTGACGATCGAGCGGCCTGCCGCGGGGGGCCGCATGATCGCGCGTCACGACGGCGCGGTCGTCTTCGTCTCCGGCGCGATCCCGGGGGAAGTCGTCGACGCGGAAATCGAAAAGGTGCAGCGCGGCACAGCGTGGGCTGCGACGCGTGACATTCTCGAGCGATCTCCCGATCGCGTCGACGGCGCACCGGACGGCGCGTGCGGCGGTTCGGTATTCGCCCACATCGCCTACGAGCGGCAACGCCAGCTCAAGAGCGCGATCGTCGACGATGCGTTCAGGCGCATCGGACGCATCACGCTCGAATCACCCGTGGAGGTAGTCGCCTCCCCAGTCAACGGTTACCGGATGCGGGCGCGGCTGCACGTGCGCAACGGGCGCATTGGTTTCTTCCGTGAAGGCACGCATTCGTTGTGCGAGGCCGCGCCAACTGGTCAGCTGCGTGACGACACGATCGAAGTGATCCGCAGGCTGGAGTTGTCGCTGGCCGGCGAACCACGACCGCAAGTGGGCGACATTGAAATTGCTGAAAACATCGACGCGTCAGAGCGCGCCGTCCATCTCGAGCTCTTGCCGGACGGGGACGCGTCCCGCCTGGCAGCGGTCACACAAGTCGAGGGTGTGGCTGGCGCATCGTGCGCGCGTCCGGAGAGCGCCCGGACGATGGAGTTGTTTGGATCGACGACGGTGACCGATCAGATCCTCGGTGTGCGGCTGGAGCGCCATGTCAGATCGTTCTTTCAGGGCAATCGATACCTGCTGGCGCCGTTTGTCGAGTCGGTGCTCCAGCATCTCGGGAGGGGATCGCTCGTCGATCTGTATGCTGGCGTCGGCCTGTTCAGCCTCACCGCGCAAGCCGCGGGTGCCGGGCCGATTACCGCCGTCGAAGGCGATCTGTTCGCGGCGCGCGATCTGAAGCGCAACGCGAAGGGCGAGATCACGGTGGTGGAAATGCCGGTCGAGAGGTTTCGCGCGCGCGGGAAGACCGCGGCCGTGATCGTCGACCCTCCCCGCACCGGCATGTCGAAAGACGCGCTGGCGCGGGCGATCGAACTCAACGCGCCGAGCTTGGTGTATGTCTCGTGCGATGTCGCGACCCTGGCGCGTGATTCGCGCGTCTTGCTGGATGCCGGTTACCGGATCACGTCCGCGCGCGCCTTCGACCTGTTCCCGAACACCGCGCACGTCGAAACGGTTATCGCTTTTTCGCGTTAGCGGCGCGCACCAATCCCTGGAAGAGCTCGCGGAACTCGCCCGTCCGCCAGAAATTCTCCGGATGCCACTGCACCGCGAGGCAAAACGGCGCGTCGGGTATTTCCATGGCCTCAATCACGCCGTCCGGCGAGGTCGCGGTCACGTCGAAGCCGGGCGCGGCCCGTCTCACCGATTGATGATGCCGGCTGTTGACGTGGCAGGTCTCGCCGTCCTCCATGTGATCCGCGAGCAAGGTCGACAGCTGCGATCCCTTGGCGACCCACACTTCATGCGCGATGTGGTGGCGCGGCTCGCGGATCGAGTGATCGAGCGCGCCCTGCAGCTGGCTGGGAATGTCCTGGAAGAGCGTGCCGCCCATCGCGACGTTGACGACTTGCATGCCGCGGCAGATCGCCAGGACGGGAACACCCGCCGCGATCGCGGCGCGCGACAATTCGATCTCGAACGCATCGCGCCCCGACTCGGCGGCCTCAAAGGTCGAGTGCTGCTCTTCGCCGTACAGATTTGGATCCACGTCGCCCCCGCCGGTCAGCATCAGCCCGTCGACGCGGGCCAGGATGTGTTCGACCTTTTCGGAGCCGGGGACGACTTCAACCGGTTCGCCGCCGGCGCGGCGGATCGATTCCACGTAGTCGGACATGCGCCGGTTCTGGGCGATGGCGATCAGGGCCATAGTGTGTCAGCGTCCTACATCCGCGCCGGTACGGCAACGCCCATCAGTTCGAGCACTCGCGTCAACTGCTGCCGGTAATACGCCACCGCGGCGGCGCGCCAGCGGCGAACGTCTTCACGTTCTTCGTTCAGAATCTGCGCCCGATGGTAGAACGCGTTGAAGAGCTGCGCCAGCCCAAATCCGTACTTCGCGAGCACCGCGAATTCGAGCGTGCGAACCACCTGCTCGACAACGTCGTCGAGACGCGCGGCGTCGAGGACGAGCGCCCACAGCTCGTGGTCGCTATCGATCTCATCCGCCGGCGCCGACGGCAGGGGAGCGAGGATCGCGCGCTCGTCGAGCCCGAGCCGTTCGTTCAGCTTCTGGAAAATGTTGTTGGCGCGGACCACCGCATATTGCAGGTACGGCCCGCTCTCGCCTTCGAAGCTGAGCGCCTCGTCGATGTCGAACGCGATCACCTTGGTGCGCGAGTATTTGATCAGGAAGTAGCGGACCGCGGCGACGCCGATCTGTTCGGCGATCTTGCGTCGCTCGGGGGCGGGCAGCTCGCTCTGGCGCCGATCCACTTCGACCAGCGCCTTCTCGATCACGCGATCGATTAAATCGTCGGCCTTGACGCCGAGTCCCTTGCGGCCGGAGACCTCGACGAACGGCTTCTTCGCATCCTCGGAATCCGGATCGGGCGCAAAGCCCAGCTCCTTCGCCGTGGCATGCGACAACGCCACCATCTCGTAAGAGAAGTGGGTCAGGCGATCCGCTTCCTGCGGATGCCCAATCGCCGAGAGCGCCTGCTTGAGCAGCTTCTGCAAATACGATTGCCGCACGTCGATCACGTTGTAGGTCGCCGCGGCATCGCCAAACTTCGGATGCCCAGCGACCGCGTGTGCCGGATCGCTCGTCGTCGCCCACAGCGTGGCGCCGTCCATGCGTGTGCCGAACGCGCGATACAAGAAATCATGGCCGAGCAGCCCGGATTTCCAGAACTGGTAGGCCATGTCCTTGCCGACGTAGACGACCGTGCCGTTCGATCGGACGATGACCTTTTCGCGCGCTTCGGGATCGTCCTCTTCGCCTTCGGCGGGCGCGGCATCGGGATCGTCGATGCGCATCACCCAGCAGCCGGCATGGCGGCCGTCGTGCTGCAGGAACACCGCGCCGGTCTGCTTCAGCACCTCGAACGCGCGCGCCCAGAACTTCAGCCGCAGGATGTCGCCTTCCCACGTCAGAAGCTGGTAGTCGATGTTCAGCCGTGCCATGGTCTTCAGATGCGCGCGAACAACGGTGTCGGCAATGAACGCGGCGAGGCTCGCCGTCGGATCGACGCCATGTTCGATGTCGTGGAGCGTTGCGGCGCGAATCTTCAGCCGTTCCTTGTCGCCCCCGTACCACTCGGTGACGCGCGCGTAGAGGTCCCAGCAGTAGTAGTCGAACCGCGTCGTCGCGGCGATCTGCCTGGCATCATCGAGGGTCAGCCGTTCGAGCTGCTGAAAGCCGACGACCACGTCGGCGACCTGCACACCGGTGTCGTCAATGTAGTTCTGCACTTCGACCGGGTTGCCGCGGAATTTCAGCACGCGCACCAGCGTGTCGCCGAGCGCCGAGTTCCGAAGGTGGCCGATGTGCGCCGCCTTGTTCGGATTGATAGCGGTGTGCTCGACGATCGTCTTCTCGGGCCGCGCCGGCGGCGGCGGCAGCGTGCCAGCGAGCCCGAGCCGGGCCAGCAGGAAGGCGGGCCGATCGAGAAACACGTTGAGGTAGCCGTTGGGCGCGGCGTCGATACGAGCCACGCCAGGGATCGGACCGAGTGCGCCTGCCAGTTCCTGGGCGATCGCCCGCGGGGCTTTGCGGAGGCGGCGCGCCAGGTCGAAGGCCACCGGCGTTCCCAGATCGCCCAGGGCGCGGTTGGGCGGGTATTCGATTGGAATCGTCAGGTCGGCGTCGGTGATGGCGTGTAGCCGACCCAGTGCCTCGCGCACACGCGCCCTGACTTGTTCATGGAGCGGAAGAATCATGTCGCTGGTTCGTTGACTCGTTCGAAGGCGTGCGGTACGCTCACGTTATCAGATCCGCTCGTCTTCGTCATGGTTGACGCTGGAATCGGCCGACTGCTCATCTCGAGCCTGCATCAGGGCATCGCCGATGTTTCGCCGAACCGGCTCGAGTTTTACGAGAACTGGCTGAGCCCCACCGGCATGCGTGATGGCCGCATCGGTCTCGCGCCACTGGGGGCGGTTTTGAGCTTCGTTCATCGCGAAGAATCCCCAGCCAACCAGCAGATCGTCGCGCGTGCCGGACGCTACGCCGCCGATTGGACGTTCGAGGACCTGTCGGCGCTTCGCCGTTGGTACGTGCGACGGTTACCGATGAATATGCGCGCGCGGGCCGCGCTCAGCCTCGGCAAACGCATGATTCTCGCCACCGTTCGCGAATCCAAGGTGACGACGCGCTTCCAGGGCACGACGGCGGGCATCGCTATCAACTCGGCGCTCTTCGATCAACTGCGCGATCCGGCGACCATCCCGATGCGCGCCTTCTACGCGTCGGCGATCGATCGCCTGCTCGCGCATTGCGCGGTCGATGCCGAAGTGACCATCACCAGCGACCAGCCCGGCGCGTGGAGCCTTGCCATCACCGTCCGCGGGCCGCTGCAGCTCGAAGCCAACCCCGCATGATTCGGACGCTCGCCGCGTGCCTGATCGCGGGTGTGCTTGCCGGCCAGAGCGGCTTGAGCGCCCAAGTGCCGGCCGGGGCGACGATCATTGCTCTTCCCTTTGAGAACCCGACGCAGGAACCGCGCCTGGCCTGGATGCGCGAAGGCGCCGCCATCCTGCTCGGTGAGACCCTCGCGGCCGCGGGCGAGGCCGTGATCGATCGCGAGGAGCGCCTCCAGGCATTCGATCGTCTGCAGCTGCCGGCGAGCGCGGCAGCGTTGAGCCGCGCTTCGACGATCAGGGTCGGTCAGACGGTGGGCGCATCGGTCGTGATCAGCGGCACCGTCGCCATGCAGGGCGACCAATTGGTCGCGCGCGCACGCATCGTGCGGCTGGATACCGGCAAGCTCCAGCCAGATGTCGAAGCGCGCGGGCCGCTGACGGATCTATTCACCGTGTTCGCGTCGCTCGCGCAGCGGATTCGCGCCTCATCGGCCATCGCGCCGACGCCCGGACAACGTCTGCCGTCGACGCCGAAGGTCTTCGAGCTCTATGTCAAGGGCCTCGTCGCCGAGACGCCATCAACGGCGCTGGCGTTCCTCGAGCAGGCCGTCAAAGCCGAGCCGCAATTCGATCCTGCACGCCTTGCCATCTGGGATCTGCACTCCGAGGCATCCGATCACCAGCGCGCGCTTGATGTCGTCAGCGCGATTCGCCCGGACAGCCGGTACTCCCGCGAGGGCCGCTTCCGCCGGGCATTGTCGTTGTTGAACTTGAAAAGGTTCGACGATGCCTTGCAGGTGCTGCGGGGGATGCACACCGAAGCGCCATCCGCGACCATCGCGAATGCGATTGGCGTCGCAGAACTGCGCCGCGCGACCGTGATTCAACCTGGCCGCGCCACTTATTTTTTCAGCCAGGCCTCGGAGCTCGATCCCGCCGATGGCGATTTGTTCTTCAACCTTGGCTACGCGTATTGGCTCGACAAGGATCCTAAGGCCACGATCTACTGGCTGCGCGAGGCCGTCCGCCGTGATCCAGGCGATGGCGACGCCCACTTCATTCTCGGCGTGGCGCTACAGCAGACTGGATCGACCGCGGAAGCGACACGCGAGCGCGAGCTCGCCACGCGGCTGTCTTCGAAGTACGCGGGCTGGGAGAAGAGCGCCGTTGGCGGCGACCCGGTGCCGAGAGGTCTTGAACGGCTGCACGAAGAGCTGATGCCGGCGCGCACGCGCCTCGATACGATGATCACCTCCGCCGGTCAGCGCGAGCAGGAAAGCATGGCGGTGTTTCATCTCGACTCTGGCCGCCGCGCGTTCGAGCGCGAGGCCGATCGCGAGGCGATCCAGGAGCTGCGCCGCGCGCTCTATCTGTCGCCATATCTCGCGGAAGCGCACTTGCTCCTGGGCCGCTTGTATTTGCGCGGCGGCCGTCCGGCCGAGGCGGTTGAGGCGTTGAAGATCGCGCTGTGGAGCGAGGAAACCGTCGCCGCCCACATCAGCCTCGCCGAGGCCTTCCTCCAGGTCCAGGATCAGACGGCAGCCCGCGTCGAGATCGACCGAGCGCTTGCCATCGACCCGAAGTCGAGCGAGGCACTTGCCCTCAAAGCCAGGATCGGCGGCTAGGTCGTGCTAAGATCTGCTCAGTTTTTCACCTGATGGCAGCGACTCAAGAAGATTCCTTTCGTGAAATTCAACTGAGCGGGAAGGCCCTGGTCTTCGTGTTCATGGCCGGAACCGTCATCCTGGTTGGCGTTTTCCTGATGGGCCTTCTCGTCGGCCGCGGGGTGCTCGCCACGAAGGGCGCGCCGGGAGTCGACACCACCGCCGCAAGCGAGGCCGAGCCGCCATTGGCGCAGGCTTCGCCGACGAGCGGATCATCGACGTCGCCGTCGACTGCGGGCGAGAAATTGAGCTACGCCGAGCGCCTCGGATCGCCCGAGCCCGCGAAGGAGCAGCTGAAGGCGGATGCGCCGCCGGCGCTCCCCGTCAATCCACCGACGCCCAAGGCGGAAACCATTGCCCCGGCCCCAACTCCTGCCGCCGCCGCGCCGCCCGCGGCGCCCCGTTCGACACCGGCACCAGCCGCGGCCTCGCCGGCGTCGCCTGAGCCGGCTGGCGCTGGGTTCGCGATCCAGGTCGCGGCGCTGCGCGAGCAGCAGGAGGCTGACGTGATCGTCAAGCGTCTCGCCGGCAAGGGCTATCCGGCTTATGTCGTCGCTCCGGCGAAGGGAGCACCGCCGGTGTTCCGCGTCCGCGTCGGCAAGTACAAGGATCGGAGCGAAGCCGACACGGTCGCGGCGCGCCTCCAGAAGGAAGAGCAATTCAAGCCCTGGATCGTTAGGTAACGCGTGCCTCGCGTTCAGCTGTTGATGGCGGCACTCTCGGGAGTGCTGCTAGCCCTCTCGTTTCCAAAATACGGCCATCCCGCAGTCGCGTTCGTTGCGCTGGTGCCCCTGCTTGTGGCGCTTCGCAAGGCGTCGCCGCGGCAAGGCTTCCTGCGCGGGCTCGTTGCCGGGTTCATTCATTACGCCGGCACCGTGTACTGGACTGGTGCGACGGTGTCGACTTTTGGCGGGCTTCCCGTCATCGTCGCGGTGCTCGTCGCGGGCCTGCTTGCGCTCTATATGGCCGCATACATCGCGGTCTTCGGCGCGATCACGGCGCTGCTCGTTCGCCGTTTTCGCTTCGCGGGCTTGTGGCTCGCGCCGGCGGCATGGGTCGCGATGGAGTATCTCCGCGGCATTCTGATCGGCGGCTTCCCGTGGATCCCGCTTGGCAACACGATGGTGACGTTCCTGCCGATCGCGCAGCTGGCGAGCGTCGTCGGCGTGCATGGCCTTTCGCTGTTCGTCGGCCTGCTGAACGTCGGGTTTGCCATCGCGGCGATCTCGAACGGCCGCCGCCGGATCATCGGCGCGGGCACGGCGATCGGCATGGTCCTGATTGCGTCGATCTGGGGCGGGTTTCGTCTGTCGTCGAACACACTGACGCACGGCACGCCGATCAAGGTCGGACTGATCCAGGGCAACATCGCGCAAACCGACAAGTGGAATCCCGCCCGCGCGGGAATGATCGTCGATCGCTACCTCCAGCTTTCCCAGCAGGCCGTGCAGAACGGCGCCCAGTTCCTCCTCTGGCCTGAATCCTCGACGCCCTTCTATTTCGAGGACGACCTCAGCGGCGGCCTGGTGCGCGGCCTGGTGCGCACACTTGGTGTTCCGCTGTTGCTCGGCAGCGATGAAATGGAACCGGGCGATCCGCCCAGGAACTACAATTCGGCGTTCATGCTCGATCCGGCGGGAGCGACGGCGGCGGTCTACCGCAAGATTCACCTCGTGCCGTTCGGCGAGTACGTGCCGTTTCAACAGCTGCTGTTCTTCGTCGGTCCCCTGGTCGAAGCGGTATCGGCATTCTCGGCGGGCACGCGGGTCACCATGCTGCCGGTTGAAGGGCATATGGTCAGCACGGCCATCTGCTACGAGGTCACTTATCCGTCGCTGCAGCGCGAGGCGGTGCGGCAGGGCAGCGAGATGCTGACGACGATTACCAACGACGCCTGGTACGGCAATTCATCGGCGGCGTATCAGCACTTCGAAATGGCGATGATGCGCGCAATCGAGCAGGGCCGGTATCTCGTTCGATCCGCCAACACCGGCATCAGCGGCATCGTCGATCCCTACGGCCGCGTCCTCGTCCGCACCAACCTCTTCGAGACCGTCGCGGTCGTCGGCGAAGCCCGCTTCGTGCAGGCGAAGACCGTGTATGCCACAATTGGGGATCTGGCCGCGCAGTTGTCGGCCGCGGTCGTGATGGTCGCGCTCGCATTCGCACTGCTAGAAGGTCGGAAGAAACATGCAGATGGATGATCTGGTTCGTCGTGCCGAAGGGCTGTTGAAGCGCGCCTCAGAGATGCGGAGCTATCTTTGACGGTGCCCACGACCCTGGCGAGCTAGCGCAACTCGAAAGCCGGATCGCCGCCCCCAATTTCTGGGACAACCAGGCCGAAGCACAGAAGATGCTCCAGCGGCAGCGTCGCCTTGCCGAGGACCTCGAGCAGCGCGACAGCCTTGGCAAGAAGATCGACGACCTCGGCGTCCTCGTCGAATGGGGTCAGGGCGGCGAGGAGGTGTCGGCGGACCTGTCGAGAGCGCTCGATACGCTCGAAGCAGAGGTCGATGCCGTCGAAACCAGGAAGATGCTCGGCGGTGAGCACGATGCCGCGAATGCGATCGTCTCCATCCACCCGGGAGCCGGCGGCACCGAGTCCCAGGACTGGGCCGAGATGTTGCTCCGCATGTACTTGAAGTGGGCGGAGCGGCGCGGCTTCAAGAGTGATCTCCTCGATCAGCAGCCCGGTGAAGAAGCCGGTATCAAGAGCGTGACGTTTACCCTCACGGGCGAATATGCCTTCGGCCTGATGTCCGCGGAAGCGGGCGTGCATCGACTCGTCCGCATCTCGCCATTCGATCAGGCGGCCCGTCGCCACACCTCATTCGCGTCGGTCTACGTCTGGCCCGAATTCGACGACGAGATCTTGATCGATATTCCGGAGAAGGACCTGCGCATCGACACCTTCCGTTCGAGCGGTGCCGGCGGCCAGCATGTCAACGTCACCGACTCCGCGGTCCGCCTGACCCACCTGCCGACCGGCATCGTGATTTCATGCCAGAACGAGCGCTCGCAGCACAAGAACAAAGACGTGGCGATGAAGGTGTTGAAGGCGCGGCTCTACGATCTGAAGCTCAAGGAGCAGCAGGACAGGCTCTCGCAGATCGGCGGCGCGAAGAAGGAGATCGCGTTCGGCAGTCAGATCCGCAGCTATGTGCTGCAGCCGTACCAGATGATCAAGGATCACCGGACGAAGTACGCAGAAGGTCAGGTCGACAAGGTACTAAACGGCGACATCGAGCCGTTCATAAAGACCTATCTCATGCAAAAGTCGTCCGGAACGCTCGGCCAAGCAACGGCCGATGAAGACGAGTAGCGTGGCGTCGGAGCGTTACTGCTTGATTGGCTGAGTACCGCTGATAAAGGCTTCATTCACCACTGTTGCGGTGTCAGCGCCGGCGGGCTCTCCCGTGTTCCGATCGACCGGCATGAAGACGATGTTGCCGGGCGACTCGAACTTCGGCGGATTCTCGCGGTCGCCGTACAGCTCGATGTAGACCTTCATGAAGTCCATCCACATCGGCAGCGCCGCCGTCGTGCCGGTCTCGTTATAGCCAATCGGCTTCTTCTCGTCGTTGCCAATCCAGACGCCGACGGTGATGTTCGGATCGAAGCCTACAAACCACGCGTCGGTGTTGTCGTCGACGGTGCCGGTCTTGCCGGCCAACGGCCAGTCGAGCGCGTTCGCGGCCGCGGCGGTGCCGTGCTGCACGACGCCTTGCATCAGGTTGGTGAGCACGTACGCGGTATCGGCGCGGATCGCGTCCCGGGGTTGCGGACGCCGTTCTTCGAGCAGTGACCCGTCGCGATCGTTGATGGCGTCGGCGAAATACGGCTCCATTCGAATGCCGTGATTCGGGAATGCCGAGTAGGCGCTGGCGAGTTCGATCAGCGTCACTTCTTGGGCGCCGAGCGCCATCGACAGAAACGGACGGAAGTCCTGCGAGAACCCGAATTTCTTGGCATAGGCCGCGACCTGCGTCGGGCCGAGCATGTCGATGACCTTGACCGACGGAATGTTGCGTGACTGCTCGAGCGCGCGCCGCAGCGTCAGCGGGCCCATGAACTTGCGATCGTAGTTGCGCGGCGAATACGGCGGCTGGCCGGCGCCGGCGTCGAACGTCGTCGGCTCGTCGATCAGGATCGTCGTCGGCGTGAGGCCGCGATCGATGGCCGCGGTGTAGAGGATCGGCTTGACCGTCGAGCCCATCTGCCGGAAGGCCTGCGTCGCGCGATTGAACTTGCTGCGAGAGAAACTGTAGCCGCCGACCATCGCGAGAATCTGGCCCGAGTGGTTGTCGATCGCGACGAGCGCGCCTTCGAGGATCGGCGTCTGATCGAGCGTGACGGTGGCGGACTTGCCGTCGATCTTGGTGATCGCGACGTCAATCAGATCGCCCGGTTTCAAAATGTCCTTCGGCGCCTTCTTGTTCGTCCATTGCATGCCGGCGCGCGTCAGCTCGGCGCTGAGCGGGCCAATTCGCAATGACGCGGTCGTGTCGGTTACGCCGCGGACCACGGCGGGAACGATGTCGCCTTCGGAGATGCGGCGCGACCAGCGATCGGTCTTGAAGGCATCGACGGTCTGGCCGTCGGCGATGATGTTGCGGCGCGGCCGGCGGAAGCCGCGGCGCTTGTCGACGCGGCGGAGCCCGCGATCGACGGCCTTGTTCGCGGCTTGCTGCAGCTTGATGTCGAGCGGCGTGGTGACGGTGAGGCCGCTCTCGTAAAGCGCCTTGGCGCCGTATTTCGCCTCGAGGTATTTGCGGACTTCTTCGAGAAAGTATGGAGCGACGCTACCTTCGCCCGTCGGATCGCCGCCGACCAGCACAGGCCTTTCCTTGGCGGCATCCGCGGCCTCGCGGGTGATGAACCCTTCGACGGCCATCCGCTCCAAGGCGTAGTTGCGGCGGCGCTTGGTCGCTTCCGGGTTCACAAACGGGCTCTGGCGCACATTGCCCTGGATGATGCCCGCGATCGTCGCCGCTTCTTCGAGATTCAGATCCTTCGCACTCTTGCGGAAATACAGCTGCGATGCGGCTTCGACGCCATAGGCGCCGTGCCCGAAGTAAATCTGGTTGCAGTAGAAGGTGAAGATCTCTTCCTTCGTGTAGCGCTTCTCGATGCGGATCGCGACGAGCGATTCCTTGATCTTCCTCTCCCAGCTGCGATTGCCGACGGCGAACCCGATTTCGGAGGGGAACAGGTTGCGCGTCAGCTGCTGGGTGATGGTGCTGCCGCCGGGCGACTTGCCGCGGGAAGCGACATCACGAAGCAGCGCCAGCACCATTCGTGAAATGCTGAAGCCCGAGTGCTCGAAGAAGTCCGAATCCTCCGCGGCGAGGATCGCCTGGCGAAGGTTCTGCGGAATGTCGGTGTAATGGATGACCACGCGTCGCTCGACCGCGAATTCTCCGACGAGCTGATGATCCTTCCCGAGCACACGGGTGATCGTGTTGGGTGAGTAGCTGTCGAGCGCGCTCACTTCGGGAAGGTCGTCGGAATAGGCGAACAACACGCCGCTCAAAGTGCCCAGAAGTGCGGCACCGACAAACAGCGCCGCGATGCCGGCATGACGAGCGTAACGAACGGCGACTTTCATGATGGACTGCCCACCGTAGCCTTGGCGAAGGTGGACGTTAACTCGCAGTATAGCAATAGATTAGCGCCACTCACTGGGGACTCTGGTCCCAGAGATTGACTCTCACTCACTCAGATTTCATACTAAGAGCATGAGCAAAATCATCGGGATCGACCTCGGCACCACCAATTCCTGCGTAGCCGTGATGGAGGGCGATCAGCCCACCGTCATCCAGAACGCGGAAGGGAGCCGAATTACCCCCTCGGTCGTCGCGTTCAGTAAAACCGGCGAGCGATTGGTGGGACAAGTTGCGAAACGCCAGGCCGTGACCAATCCGGAAAACACGATCTTCTCGATCAAGCGGTTCATGGGCCGCCGCTTCGACGAAGTCAGCGAAGAAATGAAGACGGTCCCGTACCGCGTCGAGCGCGCGGGCAACGGCGACGTCCGCATCAAGGCCGCCGATCAGGAGCTGGCGCCGCCGCAGCTCTCCGCGATGATCCTGCAGAAGTTGAAGCAGGCTGCGGAGGACTATCTCGGCCAACCGGTCACCAAGGCGGTCATCACCGTGCCGGCCTATTTCAACGACGCGCAGCGCCAGGCCACCAAGGAAGCAGGGCAGATCGCCGGCCTCGAAGTGATGCGCATCGTCAACGAGCCGACGGCGGCCGCGCTCGCCTATGGCCTCGACAAGAAGAAGGACGAGACCATCGCCGTGTATGACTTCGGCGGCGGCACGTTCGACATCTCGATTCTCGAAGTCGGCGAGGGCGTTGTCGAAGTGAAGTCCACCAACGGTGACACGCACCTCGGCGGCGACAATCTTGATCAGCGCGTCATCGAATGGATCATCGACGAGTTCCGCAAGAGCGACGGCATCGATCTTGGCAAGGACCGCATGGCGCTGCAGCGCCTCCGCGAGTCCGCTGAGAAGGCGAAGATGGAGCTCTCCAGCGTGATGGAAACGGAGATCAACCTGCCGTTCATCACGGCGGATGCGAGCGGGCCCAAGCACCTCGCGATGAAGCTGACGCGCGCGAAGTTCGAGTCGCTCGTCGAGAACCTGCTGCAGAAGACCGTCGGTCCGACCAAGCAGGCGCTGGCGGACGCTGGCATCGATGCCTCGAAGATCGACGAGGTCGTGCTCGTCGGCGGCTCGACGCGCATCCCGCGGGTTCAGTCGATCGTCAAGGAGCTGTTCGGCAAGGAGCCGCACAAGGGCGTCAACCCCGACGAGGTCGTCGCGGTCGGTGCGGCGATTCAGGCCGGCGTGCTCGGAGGCGAGGTCAAGGATCTGCTGCTGCTCGACGTCACCCCGCTCTCGCTCGGCATCGAGACGATGGGCGGCATCATGACATCGCTCATTCAGCGCAACACGACCATCCCGACGCGCAAGAGCGAAGTGTTCTCGACCGCGTCCGACAACCAGACGAGCGTTGAAGTGCACGTTGTCCAGGGCGAGCGTCCGCTGGCCCGCGACAACCGCACGCTCGGCCGCTTCCATCTCGTCGGGCTGCCGCCGGCGCCGCGCGGCGTGCCGCAGATCGAAGTCACATTCGACATCGACGCCAACGGCATCGTCAACGTGTCGGCAAAGGACCTTGGTACCCAGAAGGAACAGAAGATCACGATCACGGCGTCTTCCGGCCTCAGCAAGGATGAAGTCGAACGGATGATGCGCGAGGCCGAATCGCACTCCGACGAAGACAAGAAGCGTCGCGAAGAGATCGAGATCAGGAACCGCGCCGATCAGTCGATCTACACGGCCGAGCGGATGCTGAAGGACACCGGCGAGAAGATCCCGATCGCCGACAAGAACGCCATCGAGAACGCCATGGCCGATCTGAAGAAGGCCATCGAAGCGAACGACAGCGCGACGATGAATAGCGCGATGGATGCGCTTATGCAGGCACAGCACAAGGCCTCGGAGGCGCTTTACAAGAACCAACAGGACGCCTCGGCCGGTGCCTCGGGTGCCTCGGGAGCCGAGGGTTCTGGCAACGCCCAATCCGCCGGTCCGAAACCGGAGGGCGACGTGATCGATGCCGAAGTGGTGGAGGACGAGAAGAAATGATCGCTGAGATCTGACATCGTCATGGACTTTTACATTGTCTTGGGTGTCGACCGCAGCGCCGGTGTCAACGACATCAAGAAAGCCTATAAGCGCCTGGCCCGTCGGTTGCATCCGGACATCAATCCGGGCGACCACGAGGCGGCCGCTCGCTTCCGCCAGGTGCTGGACGCGTATGAGACGTTGATGGATCCGGATCGCCGCCGCCGCTACGACTCCGGCCAGCTGTCAAGCGCGGCTGACGACGACGAGTCGGAAACGTTCGGCTTCGCCGGGTTTGATTTTTCGAGCCGGGTGCACGCCGAGCGGACGACGACGTTCGGTGATTTGTTCGAAGAGGTGCTATCGAGACGGGTGGCGCGAGAGGGAGAAGGCGCCGAGCACGGCGCCGACATCCACGCGCGGACGCAGCTGACGTTCGAAGAAGCGTGGCACGGCGTGCAGCGGACCGTCACGGTCACGCGACAGGACACCTGCCGGACCTGCGCCGGCAGCGGCTTTCAGCGGGTTGCCGAAACTCGCTGCGTGTCGTGCGAAGGCACGGGCGCCGTGCGCTCGGTCCGCGGACACATGGTGTTTGCGAAGACCTGCCCCACCTGCGGCGGGGAAGGGCGGCTGAAGCAGGAGGAATGTGCGGCCTGCCATGGCCAGGGTGTGGAACCGCGATCGGAAACGCTCGCGGTTCGCATCCCGCCGGCCGTCGCTGATGGTGCGAGGGTGCGCATCGCCGCGAAGGGTCACGCCGGCGTACGCGGCGGCGCTCCCGGCGATTTGCTGATCGACGTGTCGGTGGCCGAGCACCCCGTGTTCCGTCGTGAAGGCGACGAGTTGCACATGATTGTGGCAATCGCCGTTCACGAAGCCGCACTAGGCGCCAAGATTGACGTCGACACGCCAGGAGGCAGCGTGCGTCTGCGGGTCCCTCCGGGAACGCAGTCGGGTCAACGCTTCCGCCTTCGCGATCGCGGGTTTCCATCACGCAACAACGCGCAGAAAGGCGATCTCGTGGTCGAGGTGCGAATGAAGCTGCCAAAACTCCTCGACGAGCGATCGAAGGAATTGCTGCGTGAATTCGGCCGGATCAACGGCGAGAGCGTCAGGGAGCCATGACCAAGCGTCAAGGCAAGGCCTACTTCATGATCAGCGTCGTGGCCGAGCGCTACAACATCCACCCGCAGACCTTGCGCCTCTACGAGCGGGAAGGATTGCTCAAGCCTTCACGCACGGAAGGCAACACGCGCCTCTACTCGGAGGAAGATCTCGAGCAGCTCGAAACTATTCTGGCACTCACCCGAGATTTGGGCGTGAACCTCGCCGGCGTCGAGATCATCCTCAACATGCGTCGAAAAATGGAACAGATGCAG
>Ga0310900_10000322_pt1 | contig 15348 bp, 14 predicted proteins | sample C24D1metaG_FD_203879 | JGI IMG/M metagenome (GOLD analysis project Ga0310900, IMG submission 203879) | Lab incubated soil microbial communities from West Virginia University Organic Research Farm, Morgantown, WV, United States - C24D1 | ecosystem: Environmental > Terrestrial > Soil >...
TCTTTTTAACATTAATTTAGGATATCATAATTAAACCAAATTGTGTTTTTCGATTCCTAACACAAACATTAAATTTAAACAAATGCGACAACCGTTAAAATTCATTTTAAGTCTCAGCTTAGTTTTTACTTTCCTAAGCAGTTTTGCTAAAATAGGAGACCCTATTGCCGATCCTACAAAAGAAAAAGTAAAAATATCCGGGACTGTAATTGACAAAGTGAGTAAACAACCTTTAGAATACGCTACAGTAACCATTACCAATACTCAAAACCCTAAAGCAATTACGGGCGGAATTACTAATGCTAAAGGGAATTTCTCTATCGAAGTCGCTCCAGGAATTTACAATATCAAAATTGAATTTATTTCATTTAAATCGGTAGAATTCAACCAACGCAATCTGGAAAAAAACACCGATTTAGGAACTATTGCCCTGGCTGAAGACGTAGCGCAACTAAACGAAGTTGTAGTTCGTGCTGAAAAATCGACAGTGGAAATTAAACTAGACAAAAAAGTATACAATGTAGGTCAGGACATGATTGTAAAAGGAGGAACCGTAAGTGATGTACTGGAAAATGTTCCTTCGGTTACAGTAGACGTAGAAGGAAATGTAAGTTTACGTGGAAACGAAAACGTTCGAATTTTTATCGATGGTCGTCCTTCTAACTCTTTGAATATGGCCGATGCTTTACGCCAAATTCCTGCTGATGCTATTGATAAAGTAGAAGTAATTACCAATCCATCTGCACGTTATGATGCCGAAGGTGGAGCCGGGATTTTAAATATTATTTTGAAAAAAGGAAAAAATCTGGGCTTTAACGGAAGCTTCATTGCTTCTACAGGAATTCCTGAAACTTATGGATTAAGTGCTGATTTAAATTACAAAACCCAAAAATTAAACTTTTTTACCTCAACAGGTTACAATTACAGAACCAGTGAAGGAAGAGGTTTAACTAATTCTACATTATTAGACAGCAACAATGGTGCTATTACCGGTTACACTAATGAAGACAAGGATACGGAACGTCTTAGAAAAGGGATTTCTTCAAAAACAGGTGTAGAATGGACTATTGCTCCTAATACTTTCTGGACTAACTCTATCAGTTATAGAGACAATAGTGGTTTTAACAATGATTTAGTTAATTACAATTCTTATGACGAAAACTATGATTTTATTTCAAAACGTTACCGATTAAGCGAAGGAAGTGACACAGGAAAAGACTTAGAATTTGCTTCTAATTTCCTGAAAAACTTCAATGATAAAGGACATAAATTGACTATGGATTTTTCGTATGCTACCAACAAAGACAACGAAAATTCAATAATTACTGACGAAACAATAGGAAGTGGTAACCCGGCTACCTTCGACACTACTTTCAACAATCAGAAACAAAACCAATTGCAATTGCAAACTGACTATGTATTGCCTTTTGAAAATGGAAGTCAGTTTGAAGCCGGTTACAAAGGAAACTTTAATAATATGGATAACAAATACAGTGTTACAACAGATAACAGTGGAAATCCTATAGATGGTTACCTTTCTAACACCTTAGAATATAATGAACGTATTAATGCCTTGTATGCTCAATATGGTTTTAAAATCAATAAATTCTCTTATTTATTTGGTTTGCGTTGGGAAGACACTAAAATTGACGTGAACTTACTGGATACAAACGATTTTAACACTAAGAAATACAATAACTTTTTCCCTAGTGCTTTTATTAACTACGAATTATCAGATGAAAGCAGCATTTCTTTAAGCTACAGCAAACGTCTATCCAGACCTAGAGGCCGTTTCTTAAATCCTGCTACTAACTATGCCAGTAACATTAACTTATTTAGAGGAAACCCAGACTTAGACCCTTCGTTTACCGATAAATTTGATTTAGGTTATTTAAAACCTTGGGAAAAAGTAACTTTTAGTACTTCGATGTATTTTGAAAACACCAGAGATGTATTCTCTTTTGTTAGAATGGAAACCGGAAAATATGTTGGCAATAACCCTGTAATTTTAAGTAGTCCAATTAACTTAGCCAAAGAACAACAGTTTGGTTTCGAATTTACCTTAAACTATACTCCATTTAAGATTTGGAAAATCAACAGTAGTTTCAACCTTGCGAACGTTAAAACAACAGGAACTTATACTTACTTTAAAGTAGATAATGGAAACAATATAGACGATGAGCAAGTTACTCAAAACTTAAATAATGAGACTTTCTCCTGGTTTTCAAGGCTAAATTCCCGTTTAACACTTCCTGCTAAAATTGACTGGCAATTAACCGGAATGTATTTTGGACCACGAAATACAGCCCAAGGAAAGAGTTTAGGAAATTATATGGTGAATACCGCTTTTAGCAAAGACATCTTAAAAGACAAAGCAACCATTGCTTTCAATGTAAGTGATCTTTTCAATTCCAGAAAAATGAAATCGGAAACTAATTTACCAAGTGTTTCTTCATACAGCGAATTTCAGTTTAGAAGAAGACAATTCAATCTGTCATTCACTTACCGTCTCAACATGAAGAAAACTGATAAAAACAAAAATCAGAAAAACAACAATAATAATGGAGATGATGCCGGAGGCGAATTCCCTGGATAACACTACAAAGAGACTCGTGAAAACGGGTCTTTTTTATTTACATTAAATCAACTTTTTTAAAACATATAAGTCATTTTAAAAGCTTTTTGAAATAAAGTTTATTAAAGACCATATAAGAGGAATCTAATAAACCTTTATCTTAACTTATCTTAATGCCTTAATGGTAAAATTTAAAAGTGGTCATAAAACAAGACATAAAAAAAGGATTCGTTTTCACGAATCCTTTTTTATTTGTCAATCATATTATTATAGTGATTGTTGTTTTTTTGCTTTTTTTTCTTTGAATCTCTCCCAAGCGGCACCTCCTACCCAGTAAGATACGAAGCTAACAAGGAAAAACATTAACCAAAACCCCATAGTAAGGATGGTTAAGAAAAGTAAAAAGCCTAAATACTGTGAAAATTCAAACATGTTTTCCGGAATTTTGAATGTAGCCACAAATGTAAAGGTTAATTTTTTTCTTAGCAATAAAAAAGACACACAATTTTTATAAAAATACATTTATGCGTACATTTAAACAGCTTTTTGTTAATTAAAAAAATTTCTACATAGATCTTCTAACAAAAATCGAACTCAAATCAAAGATGATTATGAACTATCGAATAGAAAAAGACACCATGGGCGAAGTGCAAGTCCCAGCCGATAAATACTGGGGCGCCCAAACCGAGCGTTCCCGAAACAATTTTAAAATTGGCAGCCCCTCTTCCATGCCTAAAGAAATTATTATGGGTTTTGCTTACTTAAAAAAAGCTGCTGCTTATGCTAATTGTGATTTAGGCGTTTTATCCGTCGAAAAAAGAGATGCTATTGCCTCTGTCTGCAATGAAATCCTTGCCGGAAAATTAGATGAACAATTTCCATTAGTAATTTGGCAAACCGGTTCCGGAACACAAAGCAACATGAACCTGAATGAGGTTATCGCTAATAGAGCACAAGTTTTACAAGGATTTGAAATTGGTCAAGGCGAACCATTTATCAAAGCTAATGACGATGTCAATAAATCGCAGTCGTCTAATGACACCTTCCCTACAGCCATGCACATTGCAGCTTACAAAGCTGTTATTGACATCACAATTCCTGGAGTCGAAAAACTGCGTGACACATTAGATGCCAAAGCAAAAGAATTTGCAACTGTGGTAAAAATTGGCCGAACCCATCTGATGGATGCCACTCCATTGACTTTAGGACAAGAACTTTCAGGTTATGTAGCCCAATTAAATCATGGATTAAAAGCACTGAAAAACACCTTAGCCCATTTATCCGAAATTGCTTTAGGCGGAACAGCAGTCGGAACCGGATTAAACACTCCCAAAGCTTATGATGTAAAAGTGGCGGAATATATCGCTCAATTTACAGGACTTCCATTTGTAACCGCCGAAAATAAATTTGAAGCTTTAGCGGCTCACGACGCCATTGTAGAATCGCATGGTGCTTTAAAACAACTAGCAGTTTCTTTAAATAAAATTGCCAATGATATTCGAATGCTGGCTTCGGGACCACGCTCTGGAATTGGAGAAATCCTGATTCCTGAAAACGAACCCGGATCATCCATTATGCCCGGAAAAGTAAATCCTACCCAATGCGAAGCCCTGACTATGGTTTGTGCCCAAATCATGGGGAATGACATTGCCATTAGTGTTGGCGGCATGCAGGGGCATTATGAATTGAATGTTTTCAAACCTTTGATGGCTGCCAACTTCCTGCAATCTTCCCGATTGCTTGGAGATGCCTGTATTTCTTTTGACGAACATTGCGCTCAGGGCATTGAACCCAATTATAAAAGAATCAAAGAACTCGTGGATAATTCCTTAATGCTCGTTACAGCTTTAAATACCAAAATAGGCTATTACAAAGCAGCCGAAATTGCACAAACCGCCCATAAAAACGGAACTACTCTTAAAGAAGAAGCCGTTCGTTTGGGTTATGTAACTGCTGAGGATTTTGATTCCTGGGTAAAACCTGAGGATATGGTTTGATTTTTCTTAACCGCAAAGTGCACTAAGAATAGTAATAACTAAGCCTTAAAAAAACGCAAAGTGCGCAAAGCTTTGTGTACTTTGCGATTTCTTAACACAAGCAGCATAAAAACCTTGCGAACTTTGCGGTTATTTTTTTTAAAAGTTATTCAGAATCTACAAAATCCTGCAAATAACTAAATCTTGGAGTTAATTTACCTTTTTCGGTAATTTTTGCTCTTTGTATAATTCCGTCTTTGTCTCCATTAAAAAAAGCAGGAATTACATGTTCAAGAAACATAGCTCCAAAACCTTCACTAGCATCTTTTGGCAATTCACAAGGTAAATTATCCACCGCCATCACCACAATAGCTGCCGGATGAAAAACATCAACTTCTTTGTCTTCATTTGGTAAATAACCATACAAAGGATCTTCAATTGTGGAAGAACGCAAGGTGCAAGCTATTGGTCCTTTAATGTCGCAAGAAATATCAGCTACTACTTTTATTTTACAATCCCTGGACTGCAGCATAGCTCGGCTTAGAATTTCTGGTGCTGCATTGGCATGAAAATGTGCTGTTATAACAATATCTGAAACCTTGGTAAAGCGCTCAAAGTTGCTTTCATATTCCTGTGGATTTTGAAAAAAATCTGTAATTCCTAAAACAGTTCCGTCTTTCCTTTTATTGTATTCTAAAACATCAATTTGGGTATAAACAGGCTGAGTGTAATTTTTAGTCAAATAATTATCCACCGTAACCGATTTTACCTTAATAGCATCTAAAATTTCTTTGACTCCACTACCTACTTTTCCGGTACCGGTAACCACAAATTTTATAGGTGGTAAAACAATTCTTTTTAAATAACGAATCAAATCCTCTTTACCGGAAAGTGTTTCAGCCTTAGGCAATTTAAACAATTCAAATTTTATCCCAAATGCACGGATACTGTTGTAAGCTCCAACCATTCCTGCATAATACCCAAAACCAATTAGACGATGATTATTAGCATTCACAATAGTTTCATGATCATAAAAGTCAATATTTTTTGCCAAAAGGGCTTGCAGCAAAGTTCTGTTATGAGCCTGTTTTTTTATGGTATGCGAAAAGAAAAAATAAGACTTATCAGGAATCAAATTTTCTACAGGAACTTCTTTTACGCCAAATAATACATCACAATCGCTAATATCATCAACTACCTCAATTCCCAAATTTTGATATTCCGCATCGTTAAAAACTCTAATATCAGAGCTTTCAACTTTGACACTAACTTCCGGATAAAGCTTTTGTAATTTTACTAATGCATCAGGAGAAAACACCACTCTTCTATCGGGCTGGTTTTTTCGTTCTTTTAAAATTCCAAATTTCATATTGTGTATTCTGTTATTCCTTGTTACTTTACTCTTTTTAGACAGTTTTTCTTACTACATAAAAACTAAAAAACTTTTTTTTCAACACATTCTATAATTGAAAAAAAACGCTGAAAATCATTAAAAGCTGAAAGCCAAAAACATAGAAAAAAGTCCGTTAAAAACTTTCAAAAAAATCTGTTAACATTAAAAAAAACAGAAAACAAAAGCATTTGATTCTATATATTTGCCAATATACCCCCAGCAGAATGATTTTTATAAAAAAGACAAATATACTACAATTACTCTTGTGCACTTTAGTTTTGAGTTCTTGTAGCCAAAAGAATAGAAACGGAGTACTTTCAGATGGTCAATTTCCAAAAGACACCTTGCCTCATATGGAGCCTCCTAGCCATAAATTGCCTAAATTATCAGCTCAATATATCAATACCAAAAAGAATGCTATCGAGCATTTTTACAATAAAAACTGGCCTAACAATAGTATGAACGGTAGTTTTCTTGTGGCTAAAAATGGGCAGATTATCTTTGAAAAATACGAAGGCATGGCTAATTTCAGAGATGAAAGACCTATTACCGCCACAACCCCATTGCACTTAGCATCGGTAACCAAAGTACTAACAGCAGCCGCTGTTTTAAAATTAATTGACGAAAAAAAAATAGGCTTAGACCAAAAAGTAAATACCATTTTACCCAATTTCCCATTTCCTCTGGTAACGGTTAAAATGCTTTTGAATCATCGTAGCGGTATGCGTAATTATGCCTATTTTACCGATAAAAAAGACGGGGTTTGGGACAGACACGACATCCTGACCAATAAAGACATTGTTAATTTAATGGCTACAAAAGAAATCGGCCTGGAATCCAGAACCGATACCCGTTTTGCTTATTGTAATACTAATTATGCGGTCTTGGCACTTATTATTGAAAAAGCAACCGGACTCAGCTATAAAAAAGCTATGGAACGCATGATTTTTAAGCCGTTGGGCATGAATCACACCTTTGTTTTTGACTATGAAAAAGATAAAGATTCAATTGTTCCTTCCTATAAAGGCAATAAAGTAGAAATAGGCAAAGACTATCTTGATAAAATTTATGGAGATAAAAACATCTACTCTACACCAAGGGATTTACTGAAATTTGATTTGGCTCGAAACTCTCCTAAATTCCTAAGCCCGAAATTATTAAAACTGGTATATACCCCTTTTAGTCAGGAACGCAAAGGCGAAAGAAATTATGGATTGGGAATAAGAATGATTAACTGGGAAACAGGACAAAATTTCTATTTTCACAATGGTTGGTGGCATGGAAACACCTCATCTTATATCACCCTGACAAAAGAGCATGTAACTATTATTGCTTTATCTAATAAATATACTACCAAAACCTATCAAGTAAAGAAAATTGCTCCTATGTTTGGCGATTATCCTTTTAAATTAGGCAAAGAAGAAAGAGAGGAATAATTTTTGATTTAACAATAAACATCGAATAGTAATATTACGGTAGAAAATTGTATATTCGCGCACTCAATTTTTGAGTACATAATAAAACTGGGGTCGACTGGTTTTGACAGCAAGTCGAATTGAACAGTAAGCACGTCGAGCATCGTACTTTTTGCTCGTTAATCCAAAGGTACAAACTTATAAACGGCGAAAATAATTACGCTTTAGCTGCTTAATCCGAATCATAGTAAGATTGTGCCATGTCCCTACAAGGTAGGGAGGCTGAATTCTCCTTGAAAGCCTTGGTTTATGGCGGTCAGTTTAGGGGAACCGTAAAAGTAAACCTAGGAAAGGTAATGTCCTGAATCCTTTCTGACAATTATAGGGCTAAGCTTCAGGTGGCGGTTTTTGGCCTTGCCTGCAGTCGAAAATCAAAGCAAAAACTAAGCGTGTAGAAAGCTATTTAGTTGCTTGTTTGGACCCGGGTTCGATTCCCGGCGACTCCACTCGACGGGATGATTGACAAATCATCCCGTTTTTTTTCATAAACAAGACATCTTTTTTCCTTCATTTTCAACACATTACTAGAAAAAATATCAATTATGGTAGGTGTTCGATACACCCCTTCTTGATAGTACAAGTTCGTGTCGAACACCATACTTACAAATTCCCTTTTTTGCAAGGTTGTTGATTTAGAATATACATAAGGTATATCAGTAAGTAAGTCCATATTTTTCTTCAAGAGTTCAAAGACTTCATTCGTATTAATACTCAACCTTTCAATTGCTCCTTTAAGATTTAAAACAGAATAGCTATAGTTTGAATACCATCTATTATAAGTTTCTCGCGAAATTTCATTATTAATCCACTTTTCCTCAAGAGTATATAACTTCTCTTCAACATCTACTAATTCCGCTTTTTTACTTTTCAACCTCTCTTTTTTATCCTTTAGCTCCTTTTCCATTGCCATAGTACAGCCATTCTTAATATCTGCAACCATTTCTTCTGAAAGACTCATAAGCTTAAAAGCATCTAACAACTGAGTATGTGCCTTAAGCGCACTGATATTATTATGTTTTGGACATCGACATTTGTAATAATAAAAATACTTACCTGATTTACCACGTGAAGGTGCACCAGTCAAAACATTACCACAATGACATTTCAACACTCCTCTCAAAGGGATTTCATCATCTAATATTGACTTTACTACTTTAGGCTTTTCGATTTTACTTTGTACCATTTGCCATGTAGAAATATCAATTATAGGCTCATGTACACCAGGAAAAAGACCTCCCGGATGTTCTTTATAAGCTTCTACTTTAAGTAAACCTGTATAAATAGGATTTGTCAACACCCTCTCGACTGCTGTATTTCCGGACCTATTAAAACCTAATTCTTTTGCTTTTTGTTTAATTACATAAAGCGGTGTGTCTTTTAAATAAAGATCATAAATAAATTTAACAATCTTAGCCTCTCGCTCTTCTACTACCAGACCTCTTTGCTTTCTTTCACCTTCCTTACGATATCCAAATGGAGGTGAATTATGCACAAAACGTCCTTCCTTAGCTCTTGCTGTATAAAGTCCTCCTCTAATTTTGATGCTTCTATTTATATTATCCTCTTCCGCAAGAAGCAATTGTAGACCAGCTCTAAAAAAACTTCCAGGAGTCTCATAATCAAAAGTAATACCTTCGGTTACACTTACAACTTGTATTCCATACTTCCCTTGAAGTGTTTTTACCATACTCATCGCTTCACCTGCATTCCTACTGAACCTATCCAATTGATCCACAAGAAGATAATCTACTTTTTTATAATGCAGGGAAATAAATTCCTGCAATTTTATAAAATCAGGACGATCAAAGGTTTTAGCACTTTTACCTCTATCGATAAAAGTATCAACAAGTTCAATATTGTTTGACTTTATCCATTGATCTGTATAAAGCTCTTGCCTCTCGATTGACCCATTACTCTGTCCCAATTGACTGAATCTCAAATATCTTATTGCTCTTTTCATAATACTCTCTTAATGTAATTGACACTATCATTTCAATGAATAAATTTACAATTTTTTGTTCTTTCTCTTGATTTATTAGTACTAAGTTTTTAGAAATTAATTCATCAATATCCTTGCATTTTTCTTTCACATTTTTCATAATTCCTTGATATTAAAATAAAAAAAGCCCACAGAGGGCTTTCAAAAAACAAACTATAACTCTGACTACTTTAACTTTCCATTAAATAAATCTTACTCCTTTGATTGTTTTTAAAAGAAGGCTCATACCTGATATAGCCATATTCACTTAATTCCTTTACACATTTATGATAGGTATATGGTGCAGATATCTTAGCAATAGGCATGATTTCATAACTAAATGCCTCAATTGGATTAATAAACCCCTTATCCGTTCTAAACTGCAACAAAGCGGCATAGATACCAATATGCGTAATACTGATTCTAAAATCGTTTTCAATTGCTGAAAAGAAATGAGATAAGGGGTTTATCGTTTCCATTAGTATCTAAATTGAATTAGACTGTTTTTTTCTTCTTTTTTTTTCTTGGGGTGCTTCCGGGCCATCGGTATCATCACTTTGGTTTTGCTTTTTAGCCTCTTGTTTAGCCGACTTAGTTTCTCCTTCAGCCTGTTTTTCTTCTTTAGATTGACGGTTATCGATGCGCTTCATATTGGCATCGTAAACATTGATGGTTTTGAATTGAGGATTGGCTTCAACATATTGCTTGATTTCATTTCCGTCTTTCACGAAAGTAACCGATTGGCGATTTCCTTTTTTGATGGAGTCCATAAGGTCTTCTTTGTACTTGGGTGTCTCCAGTTCTTTAATCGGATGCTTGGATAAAGCATTTTCAAGATCGTATCCATAATTTTGATGATATTGATTCAACTTAAAATTGCCATTGGTATCGGCTTCCTTAAAATCCATTTGAACCCAGGCATTGTAGAGTTGCCCCTCTTTGTTAGTCAGATCTTTATTAACCGCTCTACCTTCCATCAAATTATAAGCTTCCTTCATCGTGATATTGTTGCCTTTGTTGATGTAAAAAGTTTGCTCTAAAAATTCCTTTGTGTCTTCTTTAGACAGATCCATTTTATAAGAATTAAAGAAATACATATCACTTTGCTCCGATTTCTTAAAATTGAGCGTAACGTTGGCAGTAGTATCTCCATAACTAGCCTGATGATTCAGTTTAAATTCAGGCTGTTGTTCCTTTAGGTTTTCTTTTAATGCCCCTTCCAATCCCTCTCCAAAACCGCTGTACTTTACCTGATCTCTCAGGTATTCAAAATTTTTCTCGTTCATGACTATTGATTTTAAATGATTACTATTTACAAAGCTGGCAATACAGCGAGCTGCATTAATTTTTTGTTTTTCAGCTGGAGTTCTAAATGCCGACCTCCCTGATCTTCCATAAGCTGTATCGCAAGGTATTTTCTATCTGGAATTGTGAATTTTGGCAAAGCAAATACCAGACAAACCTCCGACTTCCCTTCTATTAGTTCTATGTTATTATAAATGTATAATGGGCTGATTTCTATTTCCTGCGAAGCGGTACGCTTGGCTTTCTTTTGATCCCGAATAAAGAATCGCAACTGGCTGATATCATAGTTAACATTCGAATTGTTTGCTATTTTTATCCTGTAATACATTACTTTTTCATATATAAACAATCCATTTAACTGAAGCTTTATATTGTATTTATTATCTTTTACATTACGTAATTTTTTCTTTTCGTAAAATGCGACTTCTGCATACGATTTTAATTCGGCTTCGTTTTCTATTTCTGTCGAACCTAGATGCTCTGAAATTGAAGTTTTTTGCCCCACTACCAAATTCAATAATGGTTTCTTTTCATCGAAATTCAACACAAAAGAATAGAGTTGACCATCAGCTGTAACCACCGTAAGATTGGTTTCAGTAAAATCATGTTGAGCAGCTTTTATCTGAAGAATATTTTCTACTCCTTTTGCTTTTTGAACTAACACATCACTGCTGCCCCTGTCCACACTTAGTATTGAATTCGGAAACACAATATTGGTTGTTTTAGAATAAGCGATAGCTAATGAATCCAGTTTAATTTTATAGGAATCATTACTATTTACTTGCATCTGTCCAAATACATTGGTCATAAAAAAAAGTACAACCATCGTTAACATTACATTCATCTTTTTCATATTGTTATTTTTTTAGTTGGTGATTTTCTGTTTTTGATTTTCATCATAAATAAATACCTGATAACCCGCCTTTATTACAACTTTCACGAGCTTAACCTTTTTACTTAAAAGATTTTTGGCTGTTTCAATCCCCATCCCAGCTGCCTGAGCACCCCAGGAATCATCAAGAGAAGTAACACCCAACGTTTGTATCGAACGATCTGCAGAAGCTTTGGCTACATCACGGCTAATTGCACCCGGAATATAAATCCCAGCTAGCCCATCCCTATCGTAAACCGATAAATCAACCGGAAATATGGAATTGTTGTAACGAAGACTATTAATCTTGATAGTCAATCTTTCTCCTTTCAATGAAGCAATTCCATAAAAGAAATGGTCTTTAGGAATGAGTACCCCATTAATGAAAATTGCATTGCCAAGTCTAAGCTTTACCGTTGATCCATTTACTACGGTTTGGGTTTCGTGAATAACCGCTTCAACTGCATTTTGATTGTTTTCCGCATTTTGAGTTTCTTCAAAAGAGTAAAATGCGTTAGGCTTTTGCTGCATCGCAGTGGCAATTGAATTATTAGTATTTCGCAGTATACTAACTGAGTTGTCCTTCGCTTTTGTATTTATCGAAAACACCTGCCCTCTATTGGCTTCTGAAGCTTTTCGCAATTTTTCTTGTACTCGATCTGGATGTTGGATATCCAATATATTTTCAAGCATTCCGCTGAGTTTTTGCAATTCGGGATCCTCGGTATCCGATTCATTCATCGATTGCATCATTTGCTCCAATCGATCCACATCCTTCGAGTGAATAGCTGAAACACCTGAACCTCCATATTCAATATTATTTCTCTGTTGGTTTGGTATTGGCTGATTAATGACCTTTTGAAGTGCTGCCAATTTTGCATATACTTTTTCTTCATTTGGATCACGGTAAATAGCTGTATTTAAAGCTCCTGTTCCTTTTTTAAAATTCTTTCTATCTCCACTAATTTCGTTTGCAATTTCAGTTGAATCTCCTAAAAAAGAATGTCGTACATAATTGGGATCTCTCTTTATTAGCTCATCTAATTTTAACGAATCTAATGCTGCTTCATCATAATAACTCATCTTATCCAAAGAAGTAGTTTCTTCAAACTTAGGATTTGGGAGTTGTATATTAAATCCCTTTTCTGGGAGTGATTGCGCATTTGTCGTTTCCATTTTTCCTCCACCCAGCAACCAAAACAATAATGTAATAAAGGGTAATGTCAATAAAGGCGCTACTAAAAATAGCTTGCGCTGTCTGAGCATTTGGAGTGATTTACTCTTATTTTCCATGATAATTATTTTTAAAATTAGATTGATAAAAATTTTCTATTCTTGCAAGACTGTCTAACAATCCGGGACGTTTATCCGTAAGGCTATCGAATACTTTTTTTCCTGTAGGACTTCGTGCAAGGCTATCGATATAAGTCCGAAACTGAATAATTTTATTCAGTTCATTTTGACCAGTGGAACTATTCTTCTTAATTGTTGCATTATCGATTTCTATTACTTTTACTGGTTTTACGATAGACGTTACTGTTATTCTTTTAGAATGTGTATCAGAAAAACTCATGCTAATCAAATAAACACTGTAGCTGCTAGTACAAGCGATAAAGAACCCAAAAACAAGCAATTGATTTCTATTCGATAATTTCGCTGTTTGCTTTGTCATCCACACAGCCCATTTACTTTGTAAATAACAATACCCCTTCTCTATCATCTTTGACAGACTATTATGGTTTATAGTCTCATCCGATTCTGGTACATTTTTACTTCGTTTGAATAAGAATTGCATAATGTCTTTTTTTATTTTCTGTTTTCAGTACTCAGATCCTTATTTTCAATGGTATTCCATCGTTCGATTAAAAAACCATGCGGATTATTATCACTTCGCGATACATTGCGCAAACTTCCTTCTGTAATCAGACTTCGATGAACGATGCTGGTAGCCCGTACTATATTTTGCACGGCATAACATCGAAAATGATACGGATACTCATTGATATCAATTGCGATGCTGTCCACCACTATGGTCTGACTGATATTGCCTGAAATAATCCCTGCGTAGTATCCATTCTCTTTTAAGTCGTCATAGACTCTTTTGGCACTGTCATCCGACAGATATAATGCTTTGGTCACATTATCCTTAATCACTTTATCATCGGGATCCAGTGTAAAAAAGTATTTATGGAAAGTTTTTACATGGTCTCTAGCTTCCACAGGAATATTATCTTTTCTGTCTGAAGCATAAGCCTCCAATGCTTTGCCATTGGCAAGGATATAAATCTTAGATTGCATTTGGGAAACCAAACTAAAGCTTTTGTAAAGTGCAAAACAGCATATCAGTACACATCCTACAATGACCAACATCGAAAAAACTCTTACTTGTCGAAAAGCAGTATCTATATTTTTCATTTTTGTAAACATGATATTTTCATTTAATGGTTATTTGGAATTACCTTTTAGTTTATCTCCCATATAACTTTCTTTATCTCCAAAATAAGGGGATGAATTTTGGTTACCAGACATGCTTTGAGACATGCGTCCCACTGCATTCCCCATCGCATCAGCTGCCATTCCAACTCCTGTTGATGCGGTACTAACCGCAGTACTAGTGGAACTACTAAAAATATTGGTTACTTTTTGACTTAAAGCCCCACCGCCACCTGCATGAACAATATAATTAGCTACTGAAGGCACTGTAAAATAACCTACGATACCAATAATCATAAAGACGAGATAGGCCATGTCTGTTCGGCTAAAAAAGGTATCTCCCTGATCGTTGACCTGGGATATATCCAGTTCCAACATTTTTTCCTGTATCTTTCCAATGATACTTCCGAAAATATTAGCAACCGGAAGCCACAGATAGATATTGATGTAGCGTGCCAACCAGACTGTTAGTGTATGCTGAAAACCATCGAAAACGGCAATCCCAAAAACCAACGGCCCCAAAACAGAAAGTACCACCAATTGAAAAGTTCTTAGGGTATCAATACAAAGTGAAGCTGCTTCAAAAAGAACTCTCAAAACTTCGCTCATCCACTCTTTAACTGAATTACGAAAATTAAATGAGGCTTTAGCCATCGCAAACTTGATATCATTACCAATCCCCTCAAACATGCCTTCATCTGATGAATCGGCATTATCGTGTGTATATTTATACCAACGATCCTGATCACCACTTCCCGATTCTCCTACATACATTTGCCAGCTATCGGTACTTTTAATCGCTTCTTCTTTTTTCTGCAAAAGAACTTCAATGGCTTTATTCGAGCCTTCCATCATCGCTGCCGTTGCTGTAACGGTAGGTTTCATAACTCCGTTAATTAACCCCAATACCGAAGGAAAAATCATGATACAAAAACCAATAACAAACGGACGAAACAAAGGATAAAAGTCAACTGGTTCTGCATTGGCTATATGTCTCCATACTCTTGAACCGATATACCAGATAGTTGCAAAACCAGCTATGCCCTGACCTACTCCCAATAAATTATTACACAGTGGCATCATCTCATCATAAAGCTGATCGAGTACTGCATGAAGGCTATTCATGTCATCTCCCAGACTTTGTGCATTTGCAAAAAACGGACATAGTATGGTTAAAAATTTAATCCAAAAAATACTGTTTATCTTTTTCATAGAATGAGTTGTTTAATTAATTACTTTATATAACTTATTCATTGAATCCACATCATTATGTTCTTTGGAACGTTGAACGGTTAACACCGAAGTATTCGCATTAAAATTTCTTAGAAACATCAATTTGTCC
>Ga0310900_10000325_pt1 | contig 15306 bp, 18 predicted proteins | sample C24D1metaG_FD_203879 | JGI IMG/M metagenome (GOLD analysis project Ga0310900, IMG submission 203879) | Lab incubated soil microbial communities from West Virginia University Organic Research Farm, Morgantown, WV, United States - C24D1 | ecosystem: Environmental > Terrestrial > Soil >...
AAGACTATGCTTTTACCGAAGAATCCATGCGAAAAGCTGGAGAAATGGGTTTCTTAGGCGTAGCCGTACCTGAAGCTTATGGCGGAATGGGAATGGGATTTGTCAATACGGTTTTGGTTTGTGATTATATTTCGGGAGCAACGGGTTCATTCTCTACTGCTTTTGGAGCTCACACTGGAATTGGTACAATGCCAATCACACTTTACGGAACTGAGGAACAAAAACAAAAATATGTACCAAAATTAGCTTCTGGAGAATGGTTTGGAGCCTATTGCTTGACTGAACCAGGTGCTGGATCTGATGCAAATTCTGGAAAAACCAAAGCTGTTTTATCAGAAGATGGTACTCATTATAAAATCACAGGACAAAAAATGTGGATTTCGAATGCAGGTTTCTGCTCGTTATTTATCGTTTTCGCCAGAATAGGTGACGATAAAAACATTACAGGTTTCATTGTTGAAAATGATCCTAGTAACGGAATCACTATGAATGAAGAAGAGCATAAATTAGGAATCCGTGCTTCATCAACAAGACAGGTTTTCTTTAATGAAACTAAAGTTCCTGTAGAAAACATGCTTTCTGAAAGAGGAAATGGTTTTAAAATTGCGATGAATGCATTGAATGTTGGGCGTATTAAATTGGCGGCAGCCTGTTTGGATTCACAACGAAGAATCATTACTGGATCTGCTAAATATTCGAATGAAAGAATCCAATTTAATGTTCCTATTTCTAAATTTGGTGCCATTCGATACAAATTAGCCGAAATGGCTACTAGTTGTTATGCTGGAGAAAGTGCGGTTTACAGAGCTGCCAAAAGCATAGAAGAACGAATTTCCATTCGCGAAAGCGAAGGTGCTCCACATCAGGAAGCTGAATTAAAAGGCGTGGAAGAATTTGCCATTGAATGTGCCATTCTAAAAGTAGCCGTTTCTGAAGATATCCAAAATTGTTCCGACGAAGGAATTCAAATTTTTGGAGGAATGGGATTCTCAGAAGACACACCAATGGAAAGTGCCTGGCGTGATGCGAGAATTACCCGAATTTACGAAGGAACCAACGAAATCAACCGAATGCTTTCAGTAGGAATGCTGATTAAAAAAGCCATGAAAGGTCATGTTGATTTATTAGGTCCGGCTTCAAAAGTTCAGGAAGATTTAATGGGAATTCCGTCATTTGACACTCCTGATTATTCTGAATTATTTTCGGAAGAGAAAGAAATGATCAGCAAATTGAAAAAAGCCTTCTTAATGGTTGCCGGTGGTGCTGTCCAAAAATACGGCCCTGATTTAGACGAACACCAACAATTATTAATTGCTTCTGCTGATATTTTAATCGAAATTTACATGGCTGAATCTTGTATTCTGAGAACCGAAAAATTGGCAAAAAAAGAGGGTGAGGCCAATATCAAAGAACAAATTGCGATGGCAAAATTGTATCTTTATAAAGCAGTTGATATCGTTACCCAAAAAGGAAAAGAAAGCATTATTTCTTTTGCCGAAGGCGATGAACAACGCATGATGTTAATGGGATTGAGACGTTATACCAAATACACTAATATGCCAAACATTGTCGAAATTAGAAGAACTATTAGTGCTAAAATTATAGCAGAAAACAAATATTGCTTTTAATTCATTTATTTCGAAATCACGAAAAAAAAACGTCTTTTAGCAATAACAAGACGTTTTTTCTTTTTCAAATATTTACTCCTTTTTTTCTTCTTTTATCTTCATTATTTCCCCAAAATAATTAATTGGAGCTCTATTATTACTGATAACCGATAATGTTGTGCTACCTTCAAAAGAGACAGAAAGTGTCATATTAAAATAATCTTGTTGTCCCCTGACTGCAACATCAATTATATAGCCTTTCTTTTCTTTTTTCACAGTAAACTTTTCAGGCTTGCCTTCAAATTTCAATCCTGCATCACTGCCGCCATAAGCTAATCCGCTAAATCCTCTACCAAAATATGGCATATCACTTTTAATAAAATCAGGTTTAAACTTTATAAAGTTTGGATTGGTGGTCAAATCGACAAATCTAAAAGTTTGTGAATTCAAATTTTGGGCAACAAATTCAAATTCTTTGGTATCAATTAATTTTTCTATTTCTTTTTGTTTTTCTAATTTTTGCTCAGCTCTAAGCTGTCTTCTTGTTTTTTCCTGAGAAAATCCAATTAAAACATTGAAACAAAGTAAAAACAAAATAGCTATTCTACGTGTTTTCATAATTTCTAATTTTATTTAGTTCAATAAAATAAATACTAATTTACAACATATAAGTTTTTATAAATATAAGACTATTCCCTTAAAAAGAATACTTCAATTAAAGCAAGTTTCTTCTTTTGAAATCACAAAAATTGTTCCTATTTTAGATAAAAACAAAGACACATGAAAATATTAGGAATAGGATCCCGAATTGCACATCCTGAATACGGAAAAGGAGTAATTACCAATGTTTCATCAACGGACTATTGGGTCACATTTATAGAAAACGGATTAGAAACAATTCCATTAGACGACACATTTGAAATTATTGAAGCCGCCGAAAACGAAGTTGATACAATTAGCTTTTCTGAAGTAGAAAAAAGCTTGCGTGACCTTCTGAAAAAATGGTCTGATGTTTCCGAAATTGTTCCTATAGGAGACAAATGGAAAGGCGGAAAACTAATTTTAGAACCCGGTCAGGCAGGTTTAGCTGCGAAAGAAATTCCGATTGATACTTTTTTCCACAAAATAGTAATGGTTAGAGACCGTTTGCGTGTGATGGAACAAAAAGTCAATTCGAGTAATCTGGAAGAAATTGAAAAAATAGAGCTACAACAATACATTACCCGAATTTACGGCAGTTTAACGTCATTTAATATTCTATTCAAATCACCAACAAATCATTTTGTAGGAGAAAAATCAAAATAGAAATGTTAATTAACTTTGATTATAGTTAATTCTTACACTATTTTTATAGTTTCAAACCCTATTCTAAAAAATCATGAAAAACATAATTCTTCTTACTCTGGGCTTAACGACTATTTTTGTTGGTTGTAAACCTCAAAACAAATCAGCCGACACTAAAAAGCTAAATATTGCTTTTGAAGCAAAAAGTCATAGCAGTGTTGCCGGAACAGCCAGTTTTATTGAAAAGAATGAAAAAGTAACATTCGAGGCTAAATTATCGGGCTTAAAACCGGGAGTTCACGCAATTCACATCCATGAAAAATCAGATTGTTCGGCTGCTGATGGAAGTTCGGCTGGAGGACATTGGAATCCAACCTTTAAAAAACACGGAAAATGGGGAGTTGGTGAATATCACAAAGGCGATATTGGCAATTTCACAGCTGACGAAAAAGGAAATGGAAGTATTAAATTAACAACTGAGGAATGGTGTATTGGTTGTGGAGATCAAACCAAAGACATTTTAGGAAAAGGACTGATCGTTCATGACGGAACGGATGATTTTACTTCTCAACCCGCAGGAAATGCAGGAGCAAGAGTAGCTTGTACAGCAATCATAAAATAATTATTTCAAAGAAATCTATCCCGTTTTGGAACATAAAGAGCTTCATTATTTTAAAAATGCTACTGAATGGAGAAATTGGCTTCACGAAAACCATGCAAATTCAAAAGGGGTTCATTTAATTTTTTATAAAATAGACAGCCCTTTTGAAAGCATGCGTTGGGAAGAAGCCGTTCAGGTAGCTTTGTGTTATGGCTGGATAGACTCTACTGTAAGGAAAATTGATGTTGACAAAAGAAAACAATTCTTCTCGCCCAGAAAGGATAAAAGTGCGTGGAGTAAACTCAATAAAACTTATATTGAAAAACTCATTAGTGAAAACCTAATGCACGAAAGCGGGTTAAAAAAAATTGAAATCGCAAAGAAAAATGGTTCATGGAGCAGTGTAGATCATGTAGAAGACTTAGTTATCCCTCCCGATTTAGAAATTGCATTTCAAAAAAATAAACTGGCTTTTGAAAACTACAACAATTTCAGTCCCTCATACAGGAAAAACTATCTTTACTGGTTAAATCAGGCAAAACGTGAGGAAACCAGAAATAATCGAATTATAGAAATAATTAGTTGCTGTGAAAAAAATATAAAATCACGAAATTAGATTAATTTGATTATTAATTAAAGATATCTTTTCAAACAAAACCGGAAAAATACATAGATTTGTAGCTTCAAAACAAAACTATGATTAACCCTTCTGCATCTGGTTGGATTGATAAATTTTTTATCAAACAGGAATTCACAAAACAGCATGTTTTCCTGGATACTGACTTGTTCTATAAAAAAATCAGAGCAACAGGTTTTATCTATGGGCATATTGTTTCTTTTGAGACGCCTTCATTTATTGACACTACAGGCTGGGTCCATAATGAGAAACCCAAGGTTGCCTTATTAAACACCCTGTATGCTGTTTACGGATTGACAACTCACGAAGTTGACTCAGGCACTTTTATAAAAAAATGCCTGGATTTTTATGATGATATGCATCCGCAAGGTTTCAATTTGTTTAAAAAAGTCTTACCTAACGGGGCTCCTTCTTTAAACCTGGAAAAAATTATTGATGAACGCGTTCAAACCAATGTAGATATTATCAATAAGAACTTTTCACATATTGTAACTAATGCACTGCTTTTTATAGATGTTTTAGCATTCAGGCAATATTTAATCAATGGAAAAGTTCCTGAGAAATATTTAAAAAAAATTGAACAAGCCGTAATTAACGTAGTTACTTTAGCCTTAAAAATCAAGACTACTAAATCCCAATATGACGATTTATTAATCAAACTTTTTGAAGCCTCTGTACGCTATAGTAAATTTTCTAAAATCAACACTCAAAATCTGGAAGAACTTAATTTAGACTATTTTGATTCTGATTTAGAAAAATACTACCTAATAGATATGGCAGGGATGGCTTTGTGGAGTGATGGGGAAATTGAAAATGAAGAAATTTACTTTTTGCATAAGCTGGCTGAAAACATTAAAATACAGGCTGATTTTGTAACCGAAAGCATTAAAAACACCGATGCTTTTATAACCAAATATCAAAAAGAGATTCCGTATTTTAATTATTCAAATCCTGTAAAACACTTTTACGATCAGACTACCCAAAACGTAATTACCCTAATTACCCGTAATAAAAACCGTCTTCTCAAGGAAATTATTCAAAGCAAGGAATTAATGCTTTTACTGGCTTATTCCACCCGAAGGGATTTGAATGAAAAAGAGAAAAAGAAAGTAAAAAAACAGCTATTGGACATTTGTAAAACAATCCCTTCCTTAACTATTTTTTTACTCCCTGGAGGAAGTTTATTACTTCCAATTCTAATTAAATTTATCCCTAAAATGCTACCATCAGCATTCAACGAAAATTTAGATAATGAATAAAAAAAATCGCTTTAAAAGCGATTTTTTTATTTTCTACAAACTCAATTGATAAACCTCATCTAATTCAAGATTCGAACTCATATTAACATTCAAATCAGTAACATATCCAGAATTCAATCCATAAACCCAACCGTGAAGCGTTAAATCCTGTCCGTTTTTCCAGGCAGCCTGAACTATTGACGTTTTTGCCAGGTCAAAAACCTGTTCTTTAACATTAACCTCCACAAAAGTATTAAAACGCTCTGTCTCGTTTTCGATTGAATCCAAATAGATATTGTGCATCCTATACACATCTTTAATATGTCTTATCCAGTTATCAATAATCCCAATCGATTGATTCCCCATGGCAGCTTTAATTCCTCCACAGCCATAATGACCACAAACAATTACGTGTTTTACTTTTAAAACATTAACTGCATAATCTAATACACTCAACATATTCATATCGGTATGAACTACCATATTAGCAATATTTCTGTGTACAAAAACCTCTCCCGGTTTAGCACCAATAATTTCATTGGCCGGAACACGGCTATCAGAACATCCTATCCATAATAATGGTGGAGTTTGTCCTTTGGCCAAATCAGCAAAATAATTAGGGTCCTTCTCTAAAGATTTTTCAACCCATTCCTTATTATTCTCCAATATCTTTTTATAAAAATCAATCATCTTTAGTTTTTTTACAACCTATTAAACTTATTAGTTATTTAATTTTTATCGTTTTCTAAAACGTTTCTTTCTTTACCACTACCCTTTTGGCAACATCATAATAGTGCTCTATGGTCACATGATTAGGAACTTCTTCTGTATTTTCTAAATGGTAAGCCTTTTTAAAACCTTTCAGTTTTACCTTAATATTCTCATCAACAGCACGTGTTGTTTTAAATTCCTTGATTAAATCTAAAATATCATGAGCAATATAAACCGTATCATGGGCATTAATAACAACATTTGAATTTTCAGGAATCGAATTTAAGGTACTCTTGATAGCTGCTTTATTTAGAAAAGAAACCTCCTGAGCTAAATCGATATGTATAATATCCCCATCAGCATATTCTTCTTTCTTGAATGTATAGGCTTTTTTCAAATTTCCTTTTAAAACAAAAATTACACTGATAACAATTCCCAACATTACGCCTTTTAACAAATCAGTCGCTACTACAGCTACCATTGTTGCTATAAAAGGTACAAACTGATATTTTCCTTTTTCCCAAAAATGCTTAATCGTAGATGGTTTTGCCAATTTATAACCAACTAAAATTAAAATCGTTGCTAAGGTTGCCAGAGGAATTTTATTTAAAACAGCCGGAATACTCAACACACTAATCAACAATAAGACACCGTGAATAATGGCAGACATCTTAGATTTTGCCCCGGCATTACAGTTTGCCGAAGATCTAACCACAACCGAAGTCATTGGCAAACCACCTAAAAGCGAGCTGACAACATTACCAATACCTTGTGCTTTTAATTCCACATTAGTATTAGTATATCTTTTTTGGGGATCCAATCTGTCTGATGCTTCAATACACAATAATGTTTCAATAGAAGCAACAATTGCAATAGTAGCTCCCACAATCCATACCTGTGGATTAGTTATTCCTGTAAAATCAGGAAGTACTATAATTTCCTTAAAATCATCAATTGATGTTGGTACAGGCAAAGAAACTAAATGTTCATTAGCAATTGCCAATGAGCTTCCCGTTCTTATAAAAATTTCGTTCAAAGCTATCCCGAAGATTACAGCAATCAAAGCTCCCGGAACTAATTTAAATTTCTTTAAAAAGGCAACTTTATCCCAGGAAATAAGAATCGCTAAAGAAACTAAAGTAACAATTATAGCTCCTAATTGAAAATGATTAAAGACTTGAAATAATGATGATATTGTATTATCTCCATCAATTTGAGAAAAAGATTGATCTCCTTCAAAATCAGAATCATATCCAAAAGCATGTGGCAATTGTTTCAGGATAATTATAATTCCTATTCCACCAAGCATCCCTTCGATAACATTTGTTGGAAAATAATTAGAGATACTACCTGCTTTTATGAAACCCAATGTCAATTGAATTAAACCTGCAATAAAAACTGCAGTTAAAAATATATCAAATGAGCCTAAATCAGTTATTGCAGTAAGCACAATAGCCGTTAAACCGGCTGCAGGTCCAGAAACACTAATATGAGACTGGCTTAAATACCCCACTACTATTCCCCCTACAACACCAGCAATAATACCTGAAAACAACGGCGCACCCGAAGCCATTGCAATACCTAAACACAATGGTAAAGCAATTAAGAAAACCACTAAACCTGAAGAAAAATCAGTTTTAAGATTAGCAAAAAGATTGATTTTTTTTGTCATAACACTATATAATTAAATAATAGACATACTGTATTAAAAAACACTGTCAATATATCCTAAAAAGTCTAAATAAAAGTATTATGCTCTATCGGGGGGAGGAGTAAATATGGATTTTGAAACATTGTCATGTTTCGATAAATTTTCCGAATGAATTAAACTGCTGACAAGTTTTCTTTCTAACACAAAAGTAACTGTAACAGCGTCTATAAAAACTAAATTTTTCACTTCTTTTTTCACATGCTCTTCCTCTGATATACTATAAAATATAGAAATATCAGTAGACTCTTCTATCAACTTAACAATTGTAGGCGTTGACAGAAAAGTAATGAAGATAAATAAAAAAAATCGCGCTATTAATCTCATAGCAGCAAAATTAAACTTAAAAAAACAAATTAAATATATTTTATCGGTGTTTTTTGTGAAAATTTAATAGTATTAAAACAGCCCGGAAATCAAATCAGGCCTTCATTTGTCTAACTTTTTTTGCTTTTCAAAAAAACCACACTTTTACCATAAATTAAACTGATTGTTTTTATATTTGTATCAAAATTTTCTATTTATGACAATCACCCAACTTAAATATGTTTTGGCTGTAGCCGAACACAAAAATTTCACTCTGGCTGCCGAAAAATGCTTCGTTACTCAACCTACATTGAGTATGCAGATTCAAAAAATTGAAGAAGAACTCAATATCCAAATTTTTGACAGAACTAAAAAACCAATTCAACTTACCGATATTGGTCAAAAAATTGTTAGCCAGGCTAAAAACATTGTCAACGAAGCCGACAGGATTCAAGACATTGTAGAACAACAAAAAGGTTATATCGGCGGCGAATTCAGACTGGGAATCATCCCTACCATTATGCCTACTTTATTACCAATGTTTTTAAATAATTTCATCAAAAAACACCCAAAAGTAAAGCTTATTATTGAGGAACTCAACACCGAAGAAATTATCACAAAACTAAACAATGGACATCTGGACGCTGCCATAGCTGCTACTCCGTTAATGGAAGAAAAAATAAAAGAAATTGTTTTGTACTTCGAACCCTTTGTTGCCTATATTCCGGAAAGTCATCACAATTTTCAAAAAAAGGAAATTGAAGTAGATGATTTAAATCTTGACGAAATTTTATTACTGCAAGACGGGCATTGTTTTAGGGACGGTATTTTAAATTTATGCAAAAACAACAGCCGAAATGAAGGAAATCATTTCCAGATAGAAAGTGGCAGCTTTGAAACACTAATAAAACTTGCCGATGAAGGCCTGGGAACCACTCTTTTACCCTATTTACACACCTTGGATTTAAAAGAATCAGATCAGGCAAAATTACGCCATTTTACAGAACCAAAACCGGCCCGTGAAGTAAGTTTAATTTACCCAAAGAGCGAATTAAAAATACAAATCATTGAAGCATTGCGAAGCACAATTGCCGGTGTTATAAAAGGAGCTATCGTTTTTCAAAACGTCCAAATCATCAGTCCTCTTCAAAAAAAATAGAGTCAGGATTTTTTAAATTTCCTGACTCTATTTTAAAGGATTAATTTCTTTCGACTATAAAAAGACACTTTTGCAATTCGGGCTTTTCTTTAGTATAATACAAAAGCCAGTTTTTAAGGTGTTCAATTTCATGGGGTAATAAATTTCGAACTGCTTTTTTAAGTTCTTTTACAAATAAATCAGGTGCGAAACTAACTCTTTCCAGTATCGACTTAGTGTAATCATATATCATTCGTGGCATAACAAATAGTTTTAAAATTATACTTAAATAAAGTATTGTAATTTACAAAAATCAAATCCTAAGACACAACTAAGAAATCGTTAAAAAACACATAAAATACGACAAAACACATTCTTGTTAAATTTTTAAAAAATTTAACTTACAAAAACACTCTTTCTCAACACCATTCTTTCATTAATAAAAAACCCGGTTAACCGCATAAAAAAAGGAATCTTTTCAGATTCCTTTTTTTATCAAATATTTACGATTAACAATGAAGGTTTCAACTCCGGCTTTTCTATTATAAAAGATGTCAACCATTCTTTTAACTGCTCTAATTCGAAAGGTAAGAGCGTTTTTATCGCTTTTTCGAGCTCCTTACTAAAAAGAACAGGATCAAAACTAACTCTCTCTAAAATCGACTTGGTATAATCAAACATAACTTTTGACATATGCATCAATATTTTTTAAAGGTTAAACATCTACTTTGAGGCTTAGTAAAAATACAAAAATTTAAAAATGTTTTTTATTAACTCAACGTTGTTTTATTAACAAATAGTATCAACATGATAAAAAAATTAATTTAAGTATCTTTGCCAAACTATTTAAAAGCCCTAAACATCTCTCTTTTTCCCGGAGGACCTGCTAATTTTTCAACTTTAAATCCTACTTCCTGCATGCTTCGTTTAACCACACCCCTGGCTGCATAGGTTACTAAAACCCCTCCTTCTTTTAGTGCGTCATACATCTTTTTAAAAATGGCCGTACTCCATAATTCAGGCTGCACACGGTAGCCAAAAGCATCAAAATAAATCAGATCAAATTGTGCTACATCATCAATATCCTGAAAAAACTGCTGCCTCTTAGTCAGCGAAAAACTGTTGCTCAACACTGTCTTCTCTCCCCAATTGCATTGATGCATTTGTTCAAATACAATCAATTGATTCTGCGCATTTAATTCATCTACATAATTCATAGATAAAATTTCCTCAGCAGCAACCGGATAAGCCTCAACCCCCACATAATCAACACCTAGACCGATTCCCGGAGCTTCCAAAAAGCTGATAAATGCATTAAGCCCTGTACCAAATCCTATTTCTAAAATTGACACTGACTTATTTTCAAATAATGAAAGCCCGTTTTTAATAAACACATGCTTGGCTTCCTGAATTGCCCCATGTTTTGAATGATAACACTCATCCCATTCTTCTAAATGAATGGTAGTAGAACCATCCTTAGTTTGTATAACTTCTCTTTTCAATTTTTATTGCCTTTTTTAACCAGATGAAACAGAAACCAAATTTACTCAAAAAGAGATATCCTAAACCCCAAAAAACTTTGATTTATTGCAGATTTCATATAAAAGATTGTTTTTTTTTTTATTTTTTTTCCAATATAAGAAAATCCTATTCATTAGTAACAATTATTAAAGTTTTAGCAAGTTTTTTGTCCTTTTTTATTTAATTTTGCATAAATCAAAGTTTGGTTCATTATAAAGTGGAATTTCCCGCTTTAATTTAATTTACACATTCAAAAAAAATAAAAAACATATCATTATGAGTACAACTCAAGCCAACAAAATTGAAATTATAAAAGCAGCTAATACAAAAATTAACGACGTAGATTTTGAGAATATAAATTTTGGTTCTGTATTTACTGATCATTTATTTGAATGTGATTTTAAAAATGGAGAATGGCAAAACCCAACAATAAAGCCTTATGCTCCTTTTATGATGGATCCTTCCTCCAGAGTTTTTCACTATGGACAAGCCATTTTTGAAGGAATGAAAGCCTACAAAGATGACAATGATGATATTTGGCTTTTTAGACCCGATGAAAACATAAAACGTTTTAACAGTTCAGCTGTTAGAATGGCAATGCCTGAAGTTCCTGAAGACTTATTTACTGAAGGACTTAATCAATTATTGAAATTAGACGAAGCCTGGATAAAAAAAGGTTTAGGAAACACATTGTACATCCGTCCTTTTATGATTGCAACCGGTTTTGGGGTTGTTGCTAATCCTTCTGACGAATATAAATTCATGATTATCCTATCTCCAGCCAAAGCATATTACTCTGGTGAAGTTAAAGTACTCATTGCAGAGCACTACAGTAGAGCCGCTAATGGTGGTATTGGAGCTGCAAAAACAGCTGGAAATTATGCCGGTCAATTCTACCCAACTAATTTGGCTAACAAAGAAGGTTTCCAACAAGTGATTTGGACCGACGATGCGACTCATACTAAGTTGGAAGAGGCAGGAACCATGAATGTGTTTTTCAGAATCAACGACACTTTAATTACAGCTCCTACCAGTGAAAGAATTTTGGATGGTGTTACCAGAAAAAGTCTTATTGACATGGCTAAAAGAGAAGGAATCAATATCGAAGTACGCCCAGTTCTTGTTGACGAAATCATTGCAGGTGTTAAAGACGGCAGCTTAAAAGAAATATTCGGGGCCGGTACAGCAGCTGTGGTTAGTCCTATAAAAGGATTTGCCTACAAAGGTGAGTACTATGAATTATCTAAAATTGAAGATTCTGTAGCATTACAATTGAAAGAAAAACTAACTAACATCCAGCACAAATTAGCTGAAGACACTTTTGGTTGGACCGTTAAAGTATAATTTTCCCATTATATATTTAAAAAAGGCGATTTTCAAACTTGAAAATCGCCTTTTTTATTGGCTTCATCATTATTAGAATTCACTTAGTATTTTTGAAAAATCAGGTTTAAAATACTTTGGCCCTTTCATTACTTTTCCGTCTTCACGATAAATAGGTTTTCCATCTTCACCCAGCTTACTCATATTACTGCGTTGAATCTCATCAAAAACTGCCTCAATTTTATCCTGAAGTCCATGCTCAATGATTGTCCCGCACAAAATGTACATCATATCACCCAAAGCATCTGCTATTTCAACCAAATCCTTATTCTTAACTGCTTCCAGATATTCTTCGTTTTCTTCTTTCATCAAATGATAACGAAGGGTATTTTTAGTTTCTCCTAAATCGGCAATAGGATTTTCACTATGTCCTATCCCAAATGCTGTATGAAATTCTTTAACTGAATTGATTTGCTTTTGCATAATTATTATTAATTAAATGAAATGCAAATTAGCAACTAATCCTAAACATTTGACTATTTTTGCAATAAATTTTTAAAATTATGTTTAGCCAAGGACAATTACTGTTTGCTCTCTGTTTTTTCATTGCTTTTGTTATCGTTATGATTTTTTCATATAGAAAAGACATCAAAACACATAAAGTTTTCTACAAAGGGAATTATAAAATCTTAATTGGTTTCTTAGTTTTTATTGGAATTTTATTCCTAATAAAAGTTTATTTCAAACATTAATAAAACCACAACAATTAGAAGTTCTCACTCTCTAATTTGACAACAACAAACACAAAACCAGTTTTTTACTAAAAACCAAAAAAGTTTTTTCACATTGTTTTTTCTTTATTTGACTATGAACTCTCATTTTAGAAAAATTCAATAATTCTTTTTGATTTCACCCCATAAAGATCTCTTTTTATAATTTTTACACTCATAGTTCGTATATTGATAAAATTTCTAACTTTACAACAGAAAATAATCAATTTATTATGAGAATTTTAAAATATATCTTTCTTCTATTTTTACTTAGTTTAGTTGCATTATCAATATTCGTTGCTACACAAAAAGGAAATTTCCTTGTAGAAAGAAGTAAGATTATTAATTCTCCCGTATCTTCAGCTTACAATTATGTAAATGATTACAGAAACTGGAGTGATTTTGGTTCCTGGATGTCTGAAGACCCTCAAATAAAATTAAACTACCCACAAAATACCATTGGTAAAGGCGCTTCATTTTCATGGGAAGGAAAAGAAGGTAGCGGAGAAATGCATACTATCCGCATCAAAGAGAACGACAGCATCGTACAAACCATGGAATTTGAAGGCACTTCTTCTACAATTTATTGGAAATTCAAAGATACCATTGGCGGAACAAAAGTAACCTGGAGTACCAAAGGAAAAATGAGTTTTTTCTTCAAAATATACTCAGCCCTGCAAGGAGGTGTTGACCGTGTTATAGGATCAATCCAAGAAAAAAGTTTGACTAATCTGGACAAGGCTTTGGATTACGAAATGAACACCTTTACCACTGTTGATAACGGAGTGGTTCAAAAACCCCTTATGAATTATATAGGACAAACTTTTACCAGCGAATTAGGAAAAGTAAACAAGAACTTCAAAATTGTAATCCCGAAACTGACTGCTTTTTGCAAAAAAAACAATATCGCCATTAGTGGTAAACCATTTATTATTTACCACACTTATGACACTCCAAAAGGACTGGCAAAAATCACTATTGGAATCCATATTAGAGATGCCATCTTTTTAAGTGCCGGAAGTGATTTAGTTGCCGGAAAACTGGATGCTTTTGAAGCTGTAAAAACCACTTTAACAGGTGATTATTCGCATCTAAAAACAGCTTATAACAAAACAACTAATTACCTCAATAAAAACAAATTAAGTCCAAACAGCGTTTTTTCCCGTTTAGAAATTTATGCTACAACTAAAACAGATATTAAAAATGCATCTAAGTGGGTTACTGAAATTTATTTTCCTATAATTCCTAAAGTAGTCCCACAGCCAAAAATATACAATCCGGCAATAGAACAAACAACAATTCCTGAAGAGACCACCCCAAAAGCAGCAGAGGAAGAATCTGAATTTTAAAAAATTCTTTTCGCCATTAAACCTTATAACCGCTTTTACATCTAATTTTAAAAAACTTTGCTGGACGAGAAGGAATTCATACAACAGTTATTAGATCCTAAAATGCAAAACGAAGCATTTCAGCAACTGTTGTGCACCTATCAAAAGCCGCTTTATAACCATATTAGAAACATTGTCCTGAATCATGATGATACCGATGATGTCTTACAAAACACCTTCATCAAGGTTTTTCAAAATTTGAAAAACTTTAAAGGAGAAAGTAAATTATTTTCCTGGATGTACCGCATTGCGACTAATGAAGCATTGACTTTTTTAAACCAAAAAGCTAAAAAAAGCGGAATCTCGTCAGAAACTTTACAAAACAAAACAATAGACAACCTTAAAGCTGATGTTTATTTTGATGGAAACGACATTCAAATTGCATTGCACAAAGCCATTGCAAGTCTTCCTGAAAAACAACAATTAGTTTTTAAAATGAAATATTTTGAAGAATTAAAATACGAAGAAATCTCAGAAATCCTTGGCACCTCAGTAGGGGCATTAAAAGCATCCTACCACCATGCAGTTAAAAAAATAGAATCCCTGTTGACAAGCCATTAAACCTTTTGTATTTTTCCTAGTCTAATAAGTATCATGAAAGAATTTAAATTAAATACAATCCCAAAAATCGAATCCGGATTCAAAACACCCGACGAACTTTATTTTGAAAAGTTTTCAGCGAATCTACTCGAAAAATTACCTCAAAACGAGCCAAAAACTATTTCTTTATTCCAGAGAAAGAAAACCATTATTATGATGGTAGCCGCCGTTTTTGTACTTGCTTTGCTTATCCCTTCTGTAATCAACAATTCGAGTCGTTCCAATGAAATTGATTCTGCTACTTTAGAAAACTATCTAAGTTATCAGGCTAACATGAATCAATACGATTTAATAAATGCATTAGACGAAGAAGATATAGACAACATTGGTACCGATATAGTTTTAGAAGACCAAACTATCGAAGATATTTTAATAAGCAACAATAACCTGGAAAACTATATTATCGAATAATATTAAAAATGCCGAAGATGAATTTTAGAAAAATTTTACCCCTATTACTATTATTTACTTGTA
>Ga0310900_10000326_pt1 | contig 15285 bp, 18 predicted proteins | sample C24D1metaG_FD_203879 | JGI IMG/M metagenome (GOLD analysis project Ga0310900, IMG submission 203879) | Lab incubated soil microbial communities from West Virginia University Organic Research Farm, Morgantown, WV, United States - C24D1 | ecosystem: Environmental > Terrestrial > Soil >...
GCCACGCACATAGGCATCGAATGCTGCCTTGTGCTCGATGACGGGCTGGTTTGCAGGCTCCGTCGGCCGCGGTTCGCTGCCGATCGCGGGCCGCGCCTGCTTGAGCTCGATCGCTTCCAGCCGCTGCGTCTGCGCAGCGATCACGCTGTCAAGCCGATCGAGCTTTTCCTCAAGCAGCACGTCAACCGAGCGCTTTTCCGAAAGCCTCTGATCGTTCACCTCCTTGAATTCATCAAACGCACGCATCAGTTCGGCGTGCGTTACGGCAGCATCGGCGGGAATGCCGGCTTTCGTTTCGAATGTAGTGTCAGTTTCAATTTCCATTTGGTTCTCCTTGTTAAACGAATATGATTCGCCCGCGCGCAACAGTGTCGCGCACGAAAAGCATCATCTTTGATCAATTAGGATCGGCTTGGATGAGTAGTCGCAAAAGCCCTGTGACTAGTGGCATAAACGCGATTGTCGGGGATTGTCGCGCCTCTCGCGTTTGATTCACCGGACGCGAGCATTTCGCTTTCGCTATACTTGCTACTCTTCGGATCAGCCATGTCCAACAAGCCCGCGAAAAAGATCGACCCGTTTCAGATTTTTATTCACGCGGACGGCTTCTATAAAGCTGACCATATCCTTTCAAATATCAATTTCAACACTGACCCACAACTTGCAACCGAAATAGGTCAAGCGTCTATGGTGCTCTCGGCGTTGAATTCAGAACTTTTTCTAAAATGTTTGATCTGCATCGAAACAGGCCGAGTCCCTCGTGGGCATAATTTGCATAGTCTATTTAAGCAATTAAAGCCGCAAACTCGAAGGCGCATTGAGCACATTTGGGATACTGAATTGGTCCCCCACCGCAACTCCATGTGGGTTAAAATTGAAAATTCATTTGGCGACGGTAGAAAGATCGCCCGCGATCTTACCAGCGCATTGGCGGGAGGCAGCACCGCATTTGAAAAAATAAGATATAGCTATGAGGACGATAACGAAGAGGTGCAATTCTATATAGGCGATCTACCACAAATTTTAGGCCGTGTTATTTTAGAAATGAAACCGGAGTGGCGGAATCGCCGCCGCCGCGTTCAAGAAGTTGCGGGTGCTGATCCGGCGCCATCGCAAGGCCGCCCTCAAACTGAAAAATCATAAAGTCCCCGAAACGTTCCTACATCACTCGCGGAATATCCGGGCAGTGCGCGTTGCAGCGGTCGTTGAAGCTATTGGCAATGCGTCGTGGACACTCGGCGGATAGATCGGCAAGCAGGTCCACCACCTTGCCATCGCAGCCACGGCGATCGATCAATCGTTCGACGAAATAGCGCCCCGCGCGGCCGCATTTGCCGCAGACGACGCGCAAACTGCGAAGCCTGGAACGAAGATCGTCGAAAGTGAGAGCGCCGTCGCGAGGCATGACGATACGTCCCGGAACGGGAACGCAAGACGACCGCCCGTCCTCGATTCACAATTTTGGATTGTGCGCAAACCCTAACGGAGCAGCGTCACGCTGTCAAGGATTATTATCCTAGAGGGCCGTCGGTCACGTTGGTGGCGCGAAGCAGGATCGAAGTCGGCGCAATGATGCCGGGGCAATGTGGTGGCCTCCCGTGCGACGGCAATTGCCCCAATCACGACACGTGGTTTCTGTGGAGAGAGTGCTTATGGTCCTTTTCCGCCCGCATTCTTTTGGGTGTCGAGCGGCACCAAACCGACGTAGGTCGCGCCCTTGCGCGTGAACACGGGCCGCACCACGAAGCGATCGCCCAGTTCGCGCTGCCGCTTCGCAAAGGCGTGCGTGCCTTTCCAGTAGAGCGCAAACTTGTGGTCCTGGGCGTAACGGACGGCCTCGTCGGCGTCGCCGAAACGGACGGGGATCGGAGGACTCTCCGCCTCTCGACGCTGGGCAAACTCCGCCAATTCACGCCAACGCTGGGCCGCAGTACGCGCCAAACGTTTGGCGTCCGCATTGCGGGCGTTCTCGCAGGCGCGTTCCGCACGTTCGGCTCGCCGCCGATATGTTTCCGCCGGATGCATGATCCGAGCTAACATCTGATCAAACGTTCGGTCGCGAGATACGGTGCAACCGCCCGGTTAAAAAACCGTATCGCGCCAAGCGCTGGATCAATAGTGCAGGTATCGCAATACGGGGAAGAGAAACATGAAGCGCTCTGTGCTTGTCTCTTGTGCGTGCCTGCTGGCTGCTCCGGTTGCCGCCCAAACCGCGGCTGCAGACAAAAGACTTTTGAAAGAAACCGCCCGAACAATGGTGGAAGACCGTACCAGGCAAGACTTCGAAGAGGCCAAAACCAAAGTATCACAGCGCGATAAAGACGCGATGGATGCCATAAAAATACTCTTCTACAACAAGGCGTATATCTACTACGCGTGCATCGTTTCGATCGGCCGCGAAAAGTTTTCGGATAAAGCCATTGCCGAATGCGTGCAGCAACCGATGAAGGAGTTGATTGCCGGATCCAGGAACGCGAAAGAGTATTCAAAAAATCCGAAGGCAGAGAAATGCGAAACGAACGCGCGGCTGGCCAAAGAGGAAGCAGACTTCCCACCCTACGCTTTCCTCGCCGGGGACGACGTGCACCTGTATGATTTCAAGGCCATGCGGACTTGCCTAACCTCAAAGCAGGAACTGACGTAAATTCCGTGCTGACGCCCGGGGGTCTTACTCCCGCGGCTTCGGCTGGGGCAGCTGCGCCACTTTTTTGGTGAAGGCGCGCCCTGGATAGTCGCGGCGCACATGCGCCACAAGCTCGTCGACAAAGTATCGTGCGAAAGGCGGAAAGAACCGCCGGCTGTCCCAGGCCGCGAAGATCCAGCGGCCGATGCCGGCCCCGCGCCAGGTCACCGGGATCGCCTTCACGCCCCTGCCCGGTATCCTGACGTTCGACGGCACGATCGCCACGCCGTCGCCGCTGCTCGCAAGCGCAAGCAAGGTCGCCGGCGCGCCGCTCTCGAGCACGATATCCGGGTTGACGCCTGCGTTGTGACAGGCGGCATCGAACCAGCCGCGCGACGCGAAGGAGCGCTGCAGCAGCAGAAGCGGTGCGTCGGTAAGATCTGCCACCTCGACCGAGGTACGGCGAGCGAATGGGTGCGACGGCGCGACGACGGCGAGCACATAGCCAGGGTAAAGCGGGCGCCGGGAAAATGTCTCGTTGTCGGCCGTGGTCAGCACCAGCTGAACATCACCATCCTGAAGCCGGGTGTTGACGCGGGCTCCGCCATCCTCGACGAAGTGCACCTCGATGTTCGGATGCCGGCGCCGGAAGCGGCCGACAAAGGGCGCAAGCACAGTCTCGATGTTCTGCGGGCTTGCGCCTATCCGCAATGTGCCGCTCAGCCCGCTTTTCAGCGCGTCCGCGCGGTCGCGTAGAGAGTCCGCCTCCTGCAGCAGGCGGCGGCCGCGCCGCACGATATCCTCTCCCTCCGCGGTCAGCCGCAGCCGGCGGCCAATGCGGTCGAAAAGCGGCACGCCGAGCTCCGCTTCCAGCGCCTGGATCTGGCGCGTGGCGGCCGGCTGGCTCAGGTGCAGCTTGCCGGCCGCGCGGGCAAAGCCGCCGGCATCCGCAATGGTGATCAGCGTCTGCAGTTGGCGGAAGTTCATCGGCAGCGCTCATGCAGAAAGTGCATAGTATAGTCGACTATCAATGCATTGGACAATCAAGCCGGAGGCGCCCTAGCCTGTGCGCACATCGGATGCCTGCCATTTCTAGGAGGCCACCATGTTCGATTTCGAGCAATTCGTCGCCGACTGCCGCGCCGCCCGTGCCGCCGACAGCTCATCCAAAACCATCTGTGAAGTCGTGCGGAAGGCGGTGTCCGACCCGGCCGCACTGCTCAAGGCAACGGGCGAGCCCGCGCGCGCCGCTATCCGCGAGCTCTACCGTTCCAATGAGCTGAGCATTCTCAGCGTCGTTTGGGCGCCGCACATGATGATCATGCCGCATAACCATCATATGTGGGCGGTCATCGGTGTATACGGCGGGCGCGAGGACAACATCTTCTGGCGCCGCATTCCGGATGCGACCGGGGCCGAGATCGAGGCGGCCGGTGCGCGCTCCCTAAGCGTGAAGGACGTGCAGCCACTCGGCCACGACATTATTCACTCGGTCACGAACCCGACAGGCAAGTTCACCGCCGCGATCCATGTCTATGGCGGTGATTTTTTCGGGGCGCACCGCAGCGAGTGGGATCCGGAAAGCCTCCACGAGCAGCCCTCCGACGGCGAGCGCGCCCGCGCGCTGTTCGAGGAGGCGAACCGGCGCTACGCAGCTGGCGGGTAAGTTCGCGTTCTTTGCCTTTGAACTTCCACAATGAATCGGCTTATCCTGCCCCGACAATTTCGTAAGGGCGGAACCAGGCGGCAGTTTCCCACGGGGACTGCCGCCTTAATTTTCCGCAAGGCGCGGAACGCAACAGGTCCGCGGGCGTTGTTCCGGCGGCCGCGCACCCCCCTTACCCCCCGAATTGCGCGGTCAGTTTCGAGGACGACGCGATGCCGCGTCGTCCTCTTTTTTTGCGGATGTTTCCAGACGCTCGATCCGCTTTCGCACCCGCCGCCATTTTCCTTGCTCGAAAGGGCGCGAATTGCGCCACGCTTGCTCTTCTTCGGCGGAGGCCACCTCCTCCGCCCTACGCTCGTGCCGGGCAACCATCGTCGCCGCCAGCGCGTCGATCTCGGCGCGAGGGATGAGACGAGGCCGGATGCTGCCCTGCCACAGCACCCACAGAAGCGCGCCCCAGATCGGACTCGCTGCCGTGGCGATGCCAACCCAGATTACGGCCTCTTTGGCGGTATCCATCCTGCATCCGGCGGAGGAATATCTATTTTTAAGATAATCTGGAAATCAGATTATTGCGAGTCCCCGCATCGACAGAGACGGGGCCCAATTGCGAAAATCGCTTGGATCGGCACGTCACAAGGCTCTCATCGACCTTCTCATCCAGAAGAGAGAGGCCGCGGGGATGACGCAGGCCGACCTTGCTGCCCGGCTTGGCGAATACCAATCTTTCGTGGCCCGCATCGAAAGCGGCCAGCGTCGCATCGACGTTGTGGAATTTCTTGACCTTGCGGAAGCGCTTGGGCTTGACCCGGCCAGGACCATGTCAGCCCTGAAGAAAGTTTCCTGAGATCACTGCGGCAGCAGCTCGGCCGGAAAGGCTTTCATGGCGTTGGGCACCGATATGGTGATAGCGCCGCCGGATGCCGGATAGGACGCGCGGCTTCCGCGCGAAACGGCTTTCACCCCCGCGGCGACGACGTCGACAAAGATCGCTGTCAGCAGCACTGCGGCTACGAAAATGGGGAGCGTCCGGCGCAGGGAATATTTCTTGTTCATTTTTGAGAACTAGCGCCGATCGCGCAAATGCACTGTGACCGCGGTCACACTCTGTCGCTTTATTTCGCCTTGACCGGCCCGGACCCCTACTCGAGCACCTCGTCGGCGCGCGTGATCAGCCGCGCCGGCGGCGCGATGCCGAGCGCCTTCGCCGTCTTCAGGTTGATCGCCAGGTAGAACTTGGCCGGCACCTCGACCGGCAGGTCGGCGGGCTTTGCCCCCTTCAGGATCCGGTCGGTATAGCGCGCGACAGCACTGCCTAGCGGCCTGGCGCCCCAAACCTACCGTCCCAACCCTACCGACCTTCGTGCAGCGCGATCAGCGCCTGCTGGCAGCGCGGCGACAGGTTGCTCCTGTTGTAGTGCAGGCAGGCCGCGATGCGGCCGAGACCGGGACGCAGGCCGCCGCAGTACGCGGCAAAGTCGGCGCCACAGGCGCTGCGGAGAATGAACCGTTCCTCGCGCGGCGTCACCAGCAGCGGCGCCGGCTCCATCGACGGCGGCGGCGCGGCGGGCGCGGCAACTTGCGCAGGCGCAGGCACGGCGGCAGGCCCGGCCGCAACGGCGGGGGCGCTCACGAGCGCCTGCAGGCATTCGCGCGACAATGTCCTGGCGTTGCGCTTGAGGCACGCGATCGATGCCGAGCCGCCCGGCGCAATGCCCGCGCAATGCACGCGGTAGTCGGCGCGGCAGGCCCGGCCGATCGCCTTGGCCTCCGCCTGGCGTTGCGCCGGGCTCGGCTTGCGCGCGGCGGCAGCCGGCGGTGCGGCGGGCGCCGTTTGTATCGCAGGCGGCGGGGCCACTGGAGCGGCCGCGGGCGCTGGTGCCGCTGCAGGCGCAGCGGCGGCAGCCGGTGCTGCCGGACTGATCGCGTTCACCGCGCTCTGGCATCCTCCCGAAAGCGCCGGCATGTGCTGCTTCAGGCAATTGAGCGCCGGCGCGCCGCCGGTCGGCACCGACGAGCAATGCGCCATGTAGTCGCTCCGGCAGGACGAGCGCAGCGCATTGAGTTGCGCCTGGCTCGGCTGCTGCGCAAGCGCATCGCCTGCGGCGCCGATCGTTGCCGCCACCAGCGCGGCGGCCCACACATGATTCAACCGGGAAACGACCGCAGCCATCGAACGCCCCTTTCATTGCCTGTCGCCGCGGGCATCCTAGCGGTTGGACTGACGCGCAGTAAGAGCGGCCTGAAGCCGCCAATCCATGTCTGCTTTCAACGTCGCTTTCGGGGGCAAAGCCGACATTACTTATTACACTGCATATGTCCGCTAATGACCCAAAGCGGACATGAGTCGGATGCACCTGAACGCTGCATCTGAACCCAAAAAAGGACCAGAATACCAGCCGCTGCTCGAAACTGATGTTGTGCCGACAGCCATTTGATCTGAGTCAATACGCGAGCAACTCGCGTAGTACACGGTGCCGGACCAAATCTTCGAATTGAAACGGGCCAGCCACCTCTCATTTCAAGGGACGGTCCGCGTGAAGTTGGGCACGCGATGACCCACTCGGAGGCTGCCATGAAAACGCGTTGGAACGCGCTATCGATATCCCTGCTCTTGGTCAGCGCGACCGCTTCTTTTGTTAACGCGCAGCAAGTCACCGGCACACCCGGCTCGCCCAGCGCCACGACGGCCATTGACGGAAAACAGCTTCCACCGCCCGACCCAAAGTTCGGCGGCGTGATCAAGGATGACGCATTACAGTCGAAGCCCTGGTGGGCGCCGCGCGTCGTGCCGCCGAAGGGTGCACCGAACGTTTTGCTCATCATCACCGATGACGCCGGCTTCGGCGTGCCAAGCACATTCGGCGGTGTCATTCCGACGCCGACCATGGACCGCATCGCGAACGATGGCCTACGCTACAATCGAATGTTCTCCACTGCGCTGTGCTCACCGACCCGCGCTGCGCTGATCACCGGGCGCAACCATCACTCCGCCGGCTTCGGCGTCGTCTCCGAGCAGTCGACCGGCTATCCCGGCTACAACAGCATCATCGAGAAGGACAAGGCGACCATCGGCCGTATCCTGCTCGACAATGGCTACTCCACGTCATGGTTCGGCAAGGAGCATAATACGCCAATTTATACGGCGAGCCAGGCCGGACCATTCGACCAATGGCCGACAGGCATGGGCTTTGAGTATTTCTATGGCTTCGTCGGCGGCGACGCCAATCAATGGCAGCCGAACCTGTTCCGCAACACGACACAGATTTATCCATTCGAGGGCAAGCCGCCGGGTACCTGGAATCTCATCACGGCGATGGCCGACGACGCCATCGACTACATGACGCGTATGCACCAAACGCTGCCGGACAAACCGATCTTCATTAAATACGCCCCCGGTGCCACGCACGCCCCGCATCACCCAATGAAGGAGTGGGTGGATAAAATACAGGCGATGCACCTGTTCGATGACGGGTACGAGAAGCTGCGCGAGCGCATCTTCGAGAACCAAAAGCGGCTCGGGGTGATCTCCAAGGATTCGCAACTGACCCCATGGCCAAAAGACAAGCTGAAGCCATGGGATCAGCTAAGTGCGGTCGAGAAGAAGCTCTTTATCCGCCAGGTTGAAATCTTCGCCGCCTATGCGGCCTACAGCGACCACGAAATCGGCCGTGTGATCCAACATTTCCAGGACCTGGGCAAACTCGACAATACGCTCGTTATCTACATCAACGGCGATAACGGGACCAGTGCCGAGGGCGGACCAATGGGTACACCGAACGAAGTGGCCTGGTTCAACGGCGTCAGTGATCTACCGGCCGAAGTGCAAATGAAATTCTATGACGTCTGGGGCACCGATCAGACCTACAACCACATGTCGGCCGGCTGGGCTTGGGCCTTTGATACGCCGTTCGACTGGTTTAAGCAGAATGCATCGAGGCTCGGCGGCATCAACCAGAACATGGTTGTGTCGTGGCCAGCACGCATCAAGGACAAGGGCGGGTTGCGTGAGCAGTTCGTCCACGTGATCGACGTCCTGCCGACCATTCTCGAAGCCGCCGGCATCCATGCACCCGAGATGGTCGACGGCATCAAGCAGAAGCCGATCGAGGGTACCAGCTTCGCGTATACCTTCGATGCGAACAACGCCAAAGTGCCCTCGCGGCACACGACCCAGTATTTCGAGATGATGGGTCAATGGGCCCTCTACAAAGACGGCTGGATGCTGAGCACTAAGGTCAACCGCGCTCCGTGGGAGGCGTTCGGTCCGGCCAACACCGACCCGCTCAACAACCAGGTCTTCCAGCTCTATGACCTGAATAAAGACTTCGCCCAGTCTGACGACATCGCCGCAAAGAACCCTGCGAAGGTCGCGGAGATGCGGAAGATGTTCGTTGCGGAGGCGAAGAAGTATCAAGTCCTCCCGCTTGACGCCTCAGTGGCATCCCGGATGATCGCGCCGCGGCCGAATATCACCGCCGGGCGAACCGAGTTCGTCTACACGCGACCTATGGTCGGGTTGCCGCAGGGCGATTCCCCGGCGCTGCTCAACAGCTCATTCACAATGACGGCCGACATCGAGGTGCCGGCTGATGGCGCTGAAGGCATGATCCTGACCTCGGGTGGACGTTTCGCCGGCTACGGCTTCTATCTGCTGAAAGGAAAGCCTGTGTTCCTGTGGAACCTCGTCGACCTCCAGCGCGTCAAGTGGGAGGGCCCCGATGCGCTGACACCGGGTCGGCACACTGTCGAGTTTGACTTCAAGTACGACGGTATCGGTGCCGGCACGCTCGCGTTCAATAACTTCAGCGGCCTCGGCCGCGCCGCCACCGGCACGCTAAAAGTGGACGGCAAAGTTGTTGCCACCAGGTCGATGGAAAAAACCCTGCCGATAACCCTGCAATGGGATGAGAGCTTCGACATCGGCTCCGACACGCTGACCGGTGTCAACGACGAGGACTACAAGCCACCGTTCGCGCTGACCGCCAAACTAAACAAGTTGACGATCAAGATCGACCGCCCGCAACTGTCACCCCAGGACATTCAAGAGTTGCAGGCGGCCATGCGGGGAGCGAGCGACGGACCAGTAGGAGAGGATCTCGGTATAGTTCAGAAGATCGAGATGCGATTCGACCAGCGAGAAAAGTGCCGGAAGGAAGCTGACGCAAAGAATCTTAATGCAATCGAACGCATCAGTTTCGTGCGGGAATGCATGAAGTAACGACGATCCGATAAACGTTGTACTTGCCACCTGATCCCCTGATCTCATTTTGGAGAGACCGCCGCGAGGCGGTCTTTCTGTTTCTCTTAGTCGGGGTGTAATGTCCGCTATTGGCCCAAAGCAGACTTGACGGTGTGCACCGCACATGTCCGCTTTTGCGGGCAAAGAGGACATCACGCCATTCAAAGGAGTGGCTCACCATCCAAACGCTCGCGGGGATCCATCGGAGGCCACCATGCGGCTACTTGCTTTGATTGCCACTATATTTCTGCTCGGCAATTTCACAACCTCGGCACAAAACCTATTCGCGAACTGCGAAAGGTACTGTCGGGAAAAATATTGTGCACCGCCCCTTACCTTGGTGAACCGGTGCATGCCGGGATGTATCTCCAAGTGCCAGATAAAAAACGAGAAGAAAAACCGCAAAACATTTCGCTCTTCCGCTTCTGGCCCAAAGCAGACTTGAGCCGCTGCACCGCATATGTCCGCTTTCGGGGCCGAAGCGGACATTGCGATCCGCGCCGCCCGCGTTCAAGAACCTTTCGGCCAGTTTACTCCGTAGGCGTACGGATCCGGGTCGCCGCTATGCGGGCGGATCGCTGGACCGTTGGACTTGATCGCGTGAGACTGCGATTTCACGGTACTTTTCGTGTCCGACTTTTGAAGTGTCCGCTTAGCGGCAAAGCTCGGTCACGAAACTGCAAGCAATAACCCAGCGGCAATTACCACGACGTGAAATCTTGTCATCGTCATTATCGTCGCAAGAAATTTCTTCATGTTATCTCCCGTACTTGGGCGGACCCGTCTAATCGCGCCAGCGTCGCGCAAGTTGGGAATAGAAGTTGAGGAGATGGCTATCGCCACGAGGGTCGTCCATGACGAGACCAACCCCACCAATTCCACCGCCGTGCCTCTCAAGCCACATTGGGCCACGTCCACGCATGTAATGACGTTCAGGGCGATAACGCTTGGTTAGAAACTTCTTCATGGTGCTTCTCCTGTGGGTCTACACAAGGGACAGCAAAACGCCCTGGGCTATTCCCGGCTGTTGAACACCAACGCGTGACCATCAATGGTGTCCATCGGACGTCCCTTAATGGATGGGTCAAAGTCGGCAACCGAGAAACCAGGCGGGTACCTTCCCACAAATCAGCGCCATGTGGGCTTCGACCAACCGTCCTGTCGGTAGCTTACGAGGGTTCAAGCCCTTATCGCGGTCTGTCATTGCCGGGTCTCCGGGACGTCTTCAGCATTTTGGGACCTCGCGTTCGTTCGATAAAAAAGATCCGCGCTCACGTTTGGGCGCGGTCCGGCTTCTCGATCAGATGATGTAATTCTGCCAGAGCCACCTCGCGGCTTTTGCCTGGGCTTCGACCCTGCCAAAGGGCAGATGGTAGTCGCCTGGCATTGTCGATTCATGCCAGCTTTCGGGGCGGCGATATTCTGCGATCCGTCCTGCAATAACGACGCGGCTGGTCCAGTTTGGGAAGCTGTTCGGCATTGGCGTGTCCTGCATTCGTGGAGTCAAACGGGCGTAGCTATAAAGGAGATCGTAAGACGGCCCTGGTTATTCCCGGCAGTTGCGTCGCCGACGCTTCACAAGATTGCGAAGACACCAGCAACGGACTTTTCGAAATATTGCGAATGGCCGCTTTTTGTCGTCGCACGATGCTTGCGGCGTTCACCGTGTCGGGCTTGTTTGAATTGACCGCCGAAGGTGCGATCTTTGTAGATCGCTCGCGCTTGCGACCAAGCAAAACTTGGGAAATCTCCCGCCAGAAGTGCGTGAATTGCGAGTGATGTCTGCTTTTGCGGTCGCTATTGGGGGCAATGCGGGCATGCCGTTTTGCACTGCATATGTCCGCTAAAGACCCAAATCGGACATCGGCCACATGAGCTGCGCCGCAAACTTGCAGTTTGCAAATGGTTCCTAATTACGGCTCCTTCCGACCGCGGCGTCTAATGTGTTCAATTTTGAACAGACTAAAGTGATTTTACCGTCATATTTGCAATCGTTCCCTGAGTCGAAGCCCAGCAAATTATGTGCGTGCCGGTCACCAATTTGGCTGAAAAGACCTATCAGAGGGCACATTCATGAAATCTCTTATCATTAAGCGATCCATCGTCGTCAACGGATACAAAACGAGCGTGAGTCTCGAAGATGCGTTTTGGAACGGGTTGAAGGAGATTGCACATAGCCAACACATAACCGTCTCGAACATCATCGGAAAAATTAACGCAAGCCGCATTCATGGCAATCTGTCATCCGCTATCCGGCTTTTTGTGCTCGATGGCATCCGGACCAGGGCCCCGGAATTTATTGGAGACGACGCCAAACCCTCCATGTGGGACGGAGGAAACGCACACAGTCAAAGGTGAGTCCCTTTGGGCCGCCTCAGTAAGTGGCCTCTTTCATTCAAACCAAACCTGCAATGTCGCTTGCTGGCACAAAGCGGTGAATATCCGTTTCGTGCGAAAAGGCCGACATCGCGACAAGTTCACTCGAAATCCGGTTTCCGAAAGGTGGCGTTCGGCATAGCAAGCGACGTGCCTGCTAAGTGCCGCTGCACTATGTGCCGATTGGCCCCCTGGATATTTGAGCTGGACCCGGGCTTCTAACCAGCGCCGCGCGGACGCTTCCGCCATGGATCGAGTGGTGAACTACGGAAAGCCTGCCAACCCATCGGCAGGTCCGCGAGCTGGCCGACACTTGGGTCGAGAAGCCAGATCCGCCGCAGCGCGACTACTCGCGCATTTTCCTCCAGCACCGGCCCGCCTGTCAGGAATTGCCAGGCACCGTCGTCTCTGTCGTGCGAGACGAACAGGATCGGCACCTTGTCCTCTGTGACATCCCGCGTTGTGACAACGGCCACATTCGGCGGATCGTCGAAAGGCCAGTCATCAGCGAGAGATGGCATCGGTGGTCTTGGTTCCTGCGAGGTGACAATTTTAGCGCACTGAGCTCGATTTGGCGCGGGATATTTCCCTTTACGGTTTGCTGTTCGTTGCCACCCGATGCGAAATGTCCGTTTATGACCCAAACCGGACATCAACCGACTTTACGCGCAACCCCGCCCAGACGTAACGAACCCGCCGGTTTTTAGCCCGGCGGGTCCGAAGTTAAATCGCTGCAAGATGTCTGTGGGTTACCAAATGCCGACGCCGACCGGGCCGACACCAATTCCGACGCGCGGTCCGCCGTAATATCCGTAGCCAGGACCATAGTAGCCACGACCATAGCCAGAATAGTAGCCATAGCTCGGCTCACCGTAATAACGCTGCGCATATGGATATGAACGATAGGCGCGCCGCGTGTTGTAGCATCGCCCAAAACGGTCGCAGACCAGTCGGACATCCTGAACGTGGCTTTCGCTCAGTCCAGCCAGGTTGCTAACCGGCATGGCGGAGCCGCTGCCAATCGAGATTGCGCCCATCGCTGCTGCCGCAAGTAAGCTCAGGGTCACATTTTTCATTGTAAAATCTCCTCTTAGGCCGGAGCTGCCAGAAAGGATTCCGATTCAAATCTGTGCAGAGACCAGCGTCTAAGCGAACGCGGCCACTACCCTTTTGTTCCACTCGATCATGCGAACGACGTCTGAATCTGGCCCAAAGCGGACCTGGGGTAATGCGCTGCAAATGTCTGCTTTTGACCCAAAGCGGACATAGGATGCCAAGCACACTCAAGCATTACTGGAGCTGAATCGTCATTTCTCTGGCATGCTGGAGTACGTTGGTCGGCTCGTAGGGCTTGGCATGAAATTTCGTGCCCAACGGGAGGGCCTCGGGTCGCGGCCGTCCAGAAGTCATGATGACACCCACCTCAGGCCATCGCCGTGCGACCTGATGGGCCAAGTCTGATCCGCTCATCGAGCCAGCCATGTTTACGTCGGTGAAAAGGAGCCGAATGTCCGCGTTGTCCTCGAAGAGTTGCAGGGCCTCGTCCGCATTTTCGGCTTCAAGCACTCGGTATCCAGCATCCGAGAACATATAGGATGCCCCCATTCGCTCAAATACATCGTCGTCAACTATTATAACTAGGGCGTGGGACTTGGGCACTTAAAGCAACCCTCACTTGTGAAAACCGTTCCGGTTCCAATACGTAATACGCCAATTGTTAAAAATTGAATTGTGTCGGCATGCGCCCATAAGAGTGGTCAATTTTATACAGATCTTTGGTTTGAGGTGCATAATGTTGAGTTCAGCTTGCTCAGGATTGCCTGATTGATGGCCGCAGTAATCCCTGCACCTGACGCACATTTAAACGCATGGCAAAGGCTTTATGAAACCCACCGGATTCAGAGAACAGTTCACCAACATTGCAGATGCGTGTGCACTCGCGCAGGCCATCGTCGACACCGTTAGCGACCCCGTTCTAGTGCTGGACAAAGAGTTGCGCGTCATCGCTGCCAGCCGATCCTTCTATTCGACATTCAAGGTTAGCCCAGAGGATACCCAAGGCAGCCTTCTCTACGCGTTGGGCGATGGACAATGGGACATCCCAGAGCTTCGCGTGCTGTTGGAAAAAATCATACCCGAGCAAGGCGAGATTAAGGGTCATGAGGTCGAGCACGAGTTTCCCGGTCTCGGACAGCGCACGATGCGTTTGAATGCCCGCCAGGTGTTCTACGAGGGAGGCTCGCACGCCACCATTCTGCTGAGCATGGAAGATGTCACTGATTGGCGTATATTGGAGCGTGAAAAGGACGCGCTCTTGCAAGAAAAAGATCAATTATTGCAAGAAAAGGATGTGCTGTTTGAGGAACTGCAGCACCGCATTTCCAACAGCCTGCAAGTCATCGCAAGCATTATTCTGCTGAAAGCCAGAACGGTGCAGTCGGAAGAGACGCGCCTACATCTACAGGATACGCACAAGCGGGTCATGTCGGTTGCCGCCGTGCAGGAGCAACTCCATGTACTCGGGACCATCGGATCTATCGAAATTGCGCCCTATCTTTCAAAGTTGCGCGAAGCTCTTGCAGCTTCAATGATCGGCGACAGCCGGCCCATTACACTGAAAGTGATCGGCGCAGTCGGTAGTGCTACCTCCCGTCAGGCCGAGAGCATCGGCTTGATTGTCACCGAACTCGTTATGAATGCTCTCAAGCATGCGTTTCCAGACGAGAAAGTCATCGGTGAAATCAGCGTTAGTTATGATAGGGCCGGATCGAACTGGAAGCTGACGGTCGCCGACAACGGGATTGGCAGACATGATGGCGTCTTCGCTCAACAAAAAGTCGGGCTCGGCACCGGCATCATCAAGGCGCTTTCACATCAGCTCAATGCCCAAGTTGAAACATTGGCCGACCCTCGGGGCACGACCGTGTCGATCACCCACGCCACTTTCCCGACGAAGGCAGCTGCCTAGATCGTGGCCGTGTACTTTGGAGGCTCGATGACAGTAGGGAAATATATTCTTCTGTTTACTTGTCTTGGCATTGGGGTGGCGCTTTGCGTTGGGGCAATTAGCATCTTGAGGAGTCCACCCGACAACGGTCCACCTGCTTGGTTCGCGGCGGCGCTTGGCGCGATGTTCTTTTGGGGAGCTTTTGGTCTGTCGCGCTGGAGGCACCCATAACATCTGTAAAGGGGCCGAGCGCATTTGCGGGAACCGCGCCGCGCGATGGCTGACCAATGTCCGCTTTTGGCCCAAAGCGGACATGGCCTGTCGCACTGCACATGTCCGCTTTCGGAGGGAAAGCAGACATGACCTTTCGCGGATGTCTGCTTTCATGGTCGCTATTGGGGGTAAAGCGGGCATCGCTTGTTGCGGCGCAT
>Ga0310900_10000327_pt1 | contig 15249 bp, 8 predicted proteins | sample C24D1metaG_FD_203879 | JGI IMG/M metagenome (GOLD analysis project Ga0310900, IMG submission 203879) | Lab incubated soil microbial communities from West Virginia University Organic Research Farm, Morgantown, WV, United States - C24D1 | ecosystem: Environmental > Terrestrial > Soil >...
CCGGTATCCGCCTTCACCGCCATCAGCGTGGACCCGTTATCGCCGGCGAACACCAGGCCGCTCGCGGTTGAGAGCACACCGCTATACGAAGGGCCGCTATACGGCACCTCCCACTTGCGATCGAGCGTCACAGGATCGATCGCTCGTAGAGCGCCCGTGCCTCCACGGTCGAACGTGCTGCCGCCGATCATCAGGTCGCCGAGCTCGTACTTCCCGGGCGGACGGCTTGCATACATCTGACAGGTCTCGCGCGCCGACACGAAGAACAGGCGCCGCGCCGGGTCGAACGATGGTGACGTGAAGCTGCTGCCACCAGCCAGATCCGGGCATGTCCGCGCGCCCTCAGCGGTCGGCCGCTGATTCGGCAATTCGATCGGCCGGCCTTTGCCATCGACCTCCTTCGCCCACGTGGTCGTCACGTACGGTTTCGCCTGGATGAACGCGCCGTTCGTGCGATCGAGCACGTAGAAGAACCCGTTTCGATTCGCCGTAATAAGCGTCTTGCGCACCCGCCCACTGATCATGAGGTCGGCGAGCACCTGGATCTGATTCGAATCCCAGTCGTGCTCGTCATGCGGTGTGTACTGGAAGTGCCATCGCAGGCGTCCAGTGTCGGGGTCGAGCGCGACAACCGATGCGGTATAGAGGTTGTCGCCGAGGCGATTGCCGCCGTAGAAGTCCGGATTGGGATTACCAACACCCCAGTAGAGCAGATTCAGATCGGGATCGTACGAGCCGGTGATCCACGTCGCACCACCGCCGCGCTCGAAGTGACCGGCTGGCCACGTGTCGCCACCAGGTTCTCCAGGCGCAGGAACGGTGTTGAAACGCCAGAGGCGTTTGCCGGTCTCCAGGCTGTAGGCGTCGAGAAACCCTCGCGTGGCGAGATCGCCGCCGGCCATCCCGACGATCAGCTTGTCCTTGACGACGAGCGGCGCAGCGGTCGCCGAGTAGCCCAGCGCATAGTCGATCATCGGGACATCCCAGATCGGGGTCCCTGTCTTTCGATCGATCGCCATCACGTGCGCATCGAGCGTCGTCATGAACAGCCGATCGCCAAACACGGCAAACCCGCGGTTGACCATGCCACAGCAAACGCGTGTCTCAGGGGGCAGCTTGCGCTGGTAGTGCCAGATGAGCGCGCCCGTGCGGCCGTTGATCGCCCACGCGTGATTGAGGAGTCCCGTGACGTACAGCGTGCCGTCGATCGCGATGGGTGTGGCCTCGAACTTCGCGTTGCGACCGAAGCCGAGACCGGTCTCGAACGTCCAGAGCGGCGTCAGACGTGCGACGTTCTCTGGCGTGATCTGCGTGAGAGGGCTGTGCCGCCTGCTGGTGTAGTCGCCCGAGTGAGTCAGCCAGCGGGACGGATCCGCGAGCCCACGCAGCAAATCAGTCGCGCCGATCTGTTGTGCGTGCGCGTACGCCACAGCGCAGATCGCCAGCCCGAGCGCCGCGAACGAGGTCCCCAGGCTCTTCATCGGCCGAATCAGCCCTTTTTCACGAGCCGCAGGATCTTTCCGTCGGTGCCGTCCGTGAGGACATACAGCGAGCCGTCGGGGCCTTCGTTCACCGCGCGAATGCGCGCGTTCAGATCTTTCAGCAGCCGCTCCTCGGCCACGACGTGATTGCTGCCGTCGAGCACGAGACGCACCAGATACTTGCCCGCGAGCGCCGACACGAACAGGTTGCCGTTCCACCCGGGGAACATCTTGCCGTTGTAGAACGCGATCCCCGCCGGCGCGATGTCGGGCGTCCAGAAGTACACCGGCTGCTCCATCCCGGCCTGCACGGTCTTGTCGCCGTTGATCGGCTTGCCGTTGTAGTCGCGCCCGTAGCCGACGACCGGGAATCCGTAATTCTTTCCCTTCTCGACCTCGTTGATCTCATCGCCACCACGCGGCCCGTGCTCGCTCGTCCAGAGCTTCCCCGTCTTCGGATTGATGGTGATGCCCTGGGGATCACGGAAGCCGAGTGCGTAGAGTTCGGGACGCGCGCCACCCTTCCCAACGAAGGGATTGTCCTTGGGAACGCTGCCGTCGGCGTTGATGCGAAGGACCTTGCCCATCAGGCTGTCGGTCTGCTGCGGCTGCATCCAGTCTGAGGAGTTGATGCCGAGCCCCGCGGGCACCGTGGTCTCCACGAGTAGCGTGCCGTCGTTCGCTTGAATGACGCGCCCGCCCGTGCCCTCAGCGTCGAGCAGGTCCTTCACGCCTTCGAGTCCCTTGTCGTCGGCCGAGATCTTTGCGCTCGCCACATGCACGTGCGCTGGCGAGCGTTGCTTCGCCGGATCGGCGCCCGCCGGGAGGACGGCATACGTGAAGTAGATCGTGCGGTTGGTCGCAAAGCCTTTATCGGGTTGCGCGCTGTATACGCTCTGCCCGGTCGTGAACATGTTCGACGGCATGCCCGCGAGCGGCTCCGAGAGCTTGCCGTCCTTGCCGACGATCCGAATGCGGCCGTTCTTCTCGGCGAGGAGGATGCGGCCGTCGGGCAGGAACTGAAACGCGGCGCCGTTCACGCCTTGCGCAAACGTCTCGACGGTGAACGTCTCGACCTTCGCGGGCATCGGCGCGCGCGTCTGACCGAGCCACAGAGGCAGCGGCTGATAACCATCGGGCGCCGCGCTCTCTCCGGGCGGCTGCTGCCCTGCTGGCTGCGCCGGCGGGCGCGGAACGGTCTTTGTCTGAGCGGCGAGCACAGTACCGAGCGCAACACAAGACACACCCACAACGAGCGAGCGACGAATCATGATTCCCCCAAGGAACGTGTAACAACAGCCACGGATCGACATGGTATCAATTCATCTATCTTGCGTATTCGTCGTCACTCACCGGCTCCAGCCAGGTCGTCGCCGCATTGATGTTCACGGCGAGGTGCGTGCCCTCGTTCCCGGGAACGGCGCCGTGCCAGTGACGTTCACCCGGGAAGATGACCACAGCATCGCCGGCTTCGAGATCGTTGCACTCGCCACCCTCCACCTGAACGCGCACGCGGCCCTCGACGACGAAGAGCCACTGGGGGCCGGAGTGTTTGTGCCAGTTCGTGCGCCCACCGTCGGAGAATGTCACGCGGTACACGCCGACTGGAACACCGGTCTCGTCATGGGCCAGTCGCTGGACCGTGGCCTGCCCTAGAAAGGTTGCCGGATCGACAGGATTGACCGGCGCGCCACTCGATCGAAAGATGCGCATCCGACGATGGTACTTCCGGGTCCTTAGTTCTTGGGCCCTGGTGCTTGGTTCCGTTCTTGGTCCTTGGTCCGTACTTGGTCCATGGTCCGCGTGCCGGCCGATCGCGGCGGTCATGGCATTCGTGCGTCAGTCCTCGTGGCGGAGGTCACGCGCGCAGGCTTTCGGCACGTCACGACGATGACGCGCTGGCCGCCAGACGGCGACCGCGACAGACTGTTTCTGGTGATGTTCGAGAAGCCCTGAAGTTCGCTCTCATCGTGCTTGCTGCACGGCCGGTTGCAGCGCAGAGCATCGAGTTGACTGACGAGGCCAGGCTGCCACGTTTCGAGGTGGCGTCGGTGCGGCGTGGTGATCCCAACTCCGGCCCCCCGCGCTTCGACGCGCCTCCCGGCCGATACGTCCAGGAGAACGCGCCGCTCCTGAATGCGATCTCTCTCGCGTTCGACCTGCGCTCGTATCAGTTTGCGGAACCGCTCCCTGCCCTGACGCGGGAGCTCTTCACCATCGACGCTCGCATGCCGGTCGCCAGCACTGCCGCCGAGTTGAAGCTGATGCTGCGGTCACTCCTCATCGATCGCTTCAATCTGCGCGTGCACGTCGAATCCCGTGAGCAGGATGCCTATGCGTTGACGCTGGCGCGACGTGATGGACGGATGGGACCACAGCTGCAACAGTCGCGCGTCGACTGCCCCGCGCGCATGGAAGCGCAGCGCCGCAACACGCCGCTGCCGCCGCAGCCGGAAGGTTCGAAACCGTGCACTTTCAACTACGCGCCAGGACGGATCGACCTGCGCGGCATGCCGCTCTCGTCGCTGGGACAGTTGCTGGCCGGGCAGGTTGGGCGACCGGTCGTGGACCGGACCGGACTCACCGGCACATTCGACGTCGAGCTGCAATGGTCGGTCGCGTCGGCAGCAGCGCTCAGTGCCGGCGGAAATACTGCCGGCAGCGACGCCCCGTCGATCTTTACAGCGGTGCAGGAACAGGTCGGATTGAAGCTGGAACCGGCGAAGACCTCAGTTGACTATCTCGTCATCGACCACATCGAACCGCCGGAGGCGAACTGACACAGATTAGAAGGCGTAGCGGAGTCCCCACTGAATCTGTCGCGCGCTGCGCGCGCTGCGGCGTTGAAGGAATGCGGCGGAATTGATGTTGCGAGTCACGGTCACCGGGTTGTAGTTGACGTAATTGGTGACGTTGAACGCTTCGAGTGTCAATTCGAGTCCGCGACGCCCGCCCATCTGAACAAGTTTCGTCAGACGAACATCCAGGGTTCGATACGGATCCAGCCGAAGAAGCTCCGGAGAGACCGGGGCCAGCGGTCTCGCGTTCGTGCTCAAGGTCGCACGAAGCGTGTTGATCAGTTGCCGCGCATTCTCCTCTTCCTCTCGCCCGACGGTGATCGGAAGACCTTCAGGTCGGTCGCTGGTCAGTGATCGGTCACCGTCCATATCGAATCCCGCCTGCACTGGCATCGGCGAGCCGCTAATCAGCTTGACGATGCCACTCAGCTGCAGCCGCCCGGGCAGCGGGAACGTCGCGGCGGCGGTGAGATTGTGGCGCTGATCGCTCGGACTGTAGCCCTGCTCGTGGGGCGTGCGCTGCGTCCCGGGGGCGATGTTGAAGAACTCGACGCCGTCGAGATAGCTGCGCGAGATCGTATAGGACGCCTGCACGTGCCCCGAGCCCGCGACGGTCGCGCGGAACTGGGACTCGAGCGCGTCGTACCAGCTCTTCGTGTAGTTCTCGAGCATCCATGCTTGAGTGAACCCTGACACAGGACGCGGATTGGTCGGACTGATCGCGCCTGCGGTGGGCAGATTGCGATCGATGAAGCCGGCCTGGTGAGCACCGTACGAATGCACGTAATCGACATCGAGCGCCGCGCGAGGCCCGAGTCGCCAACTGATCCCGCCAGTGGTGTTCAACGCGTAGGCCTGTACGAAATCGTCCGGGATGATGGTGCCCAGTGACACAGGGGCGCCGCCGGCCAGTATCGCCGCGATGTCCGGGTAGAGCCGCAGCCGGGCCGGATCCTCGACGACCACCATCGGCGCCGCCAACTGGTTCATCGACCGGATTTGGAACCACGGGCGGTTCCGGCTGACATACATTCCCCAGCCGCCGCGCACCACGGCTGATCCGTTTCCGCGAATATCGAAGGTGGCGCCAATTCGTGGCTGGACGTTGTTCGTATCAGTGCCGCGCGTGCTGCTGACGAATTGATTCAACCCGGCAAGCGTCGGAGTGCTCAACATGCTTTCATAGAAGCCGTTGATCCGCAGTGTCGGATCGAGGTCATAGCGGACGCCGAGATTCAGGCGGAGGCGCGACGCCGCACGCCAATCGTCCTGGACGAACAGGCTCATCTGCCAGGCGTTGTACGTCTGGACGTTGGGAGGCTGCTGCTGGAAGAGTGTGGGCCACGTCGACGGCACGGCCGGATCGAACAGCGTATCAGTGCTGAACACGAACATCCCGTCCTCGAGGTAGTGCGAGTCGAGGCGGTGATTTCCGAACGTCACGTCACCTCCAAACTTGAGGTCGTGGTTCCCGCTGCTCATGAACAGGGCATCCGAAAGAACCACTCGGGTCCGCTCGAGCGTCTGCCATTCGAAGAGAGTCTGCCCCGTGGTCACCGACGGCCGCTGGATCCCGGGCGTCCGCTCGAGCGTGTGCGGTGTACCTCCAGTGGTATGGGAGAACCAATGCGCGCGGAGCGTATTCAGCGACCGCGAAGAGAGACTCGAGGCGACCTCGCCTACCACGCTGTGCGCCCGGCTGAACGTGTCCACCTGACTGGAATCAGAGGTGGGCGAGCCGTTCAGCCGAATGGACGTCCCATCGTCGTGCACATACCGCAGCGAGACTCCGTGCGCGGTCGAGAGCCGGTGATCCGCTCTGAGAACGCCCATTCGTTCGTTGGATTCCGCCGGGAACGTGCCGTTCTCGCGAGCCGCGAACGGGTTGCTGGGAGGGTGCGCAATGATGCGAACGGTGTCGACGTGATCGCGCTCGAAGGCGCCGAACACGTGCGTCCTGTCGCGGACCAGCGGGCCGCCCATCGTTACGCCGAGCCGCTGCTCGTCGAACGGCAGATTCCGGTCGGCGAAAGCGTTGCGTGCGCTCATTGTGTCGCCGCGCCCGAAGTAGAACAAGCTGCCGTCGAGCTGATTGCTACCCGCCCTGGTGACGACCGAGACCACGGCTCCCAGCGCGCCGCCGTACTGCGCGTCGAACTGGTGCCGGAACACCTTGAACTCCTGGACAGCTTCCTGGGTGATATTGATAACCGGACTTCCCCACTGCGCATCGTCAACGTCCCCGCCATCGACCAGCGTCGTGAAGCCGCTGCGCTGATCGGCCATGCCGCCGAATCTGGTCGTCGCAAACCTCGTCACAGAGGAGTTGAGCGGCCCCGAGCCTGGCAGCAGTTGCGCTAGCACCATGAAGTTCCGTCCGATCTCCGGCAGCGATTCGATGTCTGCCGCAGAAACGAGTGCGGAAGGCTGTGACTTTGCCACGGCCGTTGAGAGCGTGGCCGCGACGCTGACTGTCTCGCGTACGCCCGCCACGGTGAGTTGCACGTCGACGGTCAGCTCGGATCCAACGTTCAGCGTGACGTCCTGTGCCAGACGTGCGAATCCGGAGTGGTCGGCCACGAGTCGATACGCCGCCGGCTGCAGCGCCACGGCTCGGAACTCACCTCGCGCGTCGCTGACCACCGTCTGGGTGCGACCGCTGGCCGTGTTGGTCAGGGTCAGCGTGACGCCGGGCAGGCGCGCTCCTGATTCGTCACGCACAACACCGCCGAGGCTGGCGCCGATGGATTGGCCGGCTGCCGACGACGCTGCCAACATCGACGTCGTAAGAACGAGCGCCGCGACGGAATTCCGTGTCATGGCTCTCCTGTTGTCGTTGACGAATCGCGTTGTCCCGGGCGTAGCCGTGGGACCAGAGCGTAATATGAGACCCGATCTTTTGGGAGTCTTCGGCAAACGATTGGAGTTCTCTGGTTTTTCGATAGGGACAGTGGTCGTTCGTTTCGGAGAATTTACGCTCGACACGGACACGCAGCAGTTGCTCGGGGCTGACGGGGAAGGACCGCCAGTGGGGCGGTGTAGAGCAGGCGTGAGCGATCAGTCGGTCAAGGCGGCGGTCCAGTTGAGGACGATAGTGATCAGCGACGAGGGCGGCTGCCGGTCTGGAATGCTGATGAGGAAGCGGCCGTCGGGCGACACATCGTAGACAATGCCGCCCAGGCCGCTGGGCGCGGCAGGCGATGCGCCGATGGAAAAGAGTCGCGTGGGCGCTCCGGCAGCGAAGGTCGATCCTGGCTGGATCGTCACCTGCATGATCGTGCGGTTATCCCCGGCGGCATAGAACAGTTCTCGGCCGTCGTGGCTCCACTGTGGCGTCGTACCGCCGCCCACGGAAATGCGTTTTCGCGCTCCTGGCTGCCCGACTGGGGCCACATACACCTCTGGCGGACCAGCTTCAGTGGACACGAAGGCGACCAATCGCGAGTCGGGTGAGAACCTGGCGTCCCGTTCGTCGAAGCGCTCGCTCGCCCAAGGAAATGGTTTGCCGCGCTTGGAGGCTGGCGCGAGCCAGATGTCTGAGCCCGTTTGTTGAGTGATGCGCGTGTACGTGATCCACTGGTTGTCGCGAGACCAGTCTTCGGGGTGCAGCGGGATCGGATCGGCGACTAACAACTCTTCACTCCCGGTGCCGACCACCTTCACATAGAGATTCGGTGCTGCCGACCCGATCCGAAGACTCTCAGGGCCGCCGCGGGTGCTCCGAAACAGGATCCTGCTGCCGTCCGGCGACCAAATCGGTCTGCTCTCGTCCCCTGGATCCGACGTGAATCGAATGGGCGCCCCACGCGAGACGTCGGCGATCCAGATGTCGCCCGTGCCCGTGCGAGGGTCGGTCACATCGACGGCGACCCGTTTGCCATCGGGCGCGACTTCCAGCGTTCCGTAATCTTGAGAGGCCCACCCTGTATCGGTGAGATTCCCTCGTCGGTCGGACCAGACGACGCGAGAATCGGTCCCCGCACCTTGATACGCCAGCACGCCGTTCGCCGACACCGAGAAGCTACCGTTGCCAACCGTCCTGATGTGCTGAACCCCGTCCGCAACTCGCGTTGGTTCTCCAAGGAGCCGCAGGTTCGTCGCATCGAAGCGTTGAGCCATCAGGGCGCCGTCCTGCACGAACAGCAGATATCCGGGTGCGGCGTACGTCATCCGCGAATGCAGCCGCGTCAACAGGGTCGGCGTCGGTGAGTCGAGCGACGCGACATAGACGCTGGGAGTGTCGCGTAGGCCGGTCGGCTCGAGAGCCGTCGCCATGTAGAGAAAGTTTCCACCCGGCAGGAACTGCGGCCAGTAGTGATTCAGCTCACGCTTGCTCTTGTCGATTTGCGTCAGCCGCGTCGGCGTCCCCCCGTCCGCTGAGACGCGGTAGATGCCGTCCAGGAACTGCGTGAAGAGGATCGTTCCGTCAGCGCCCCAGGCTGGGACGCTATCAGCCCGCGCTGCGCAGATGATCCGTGCAGGGCCGCCCGTGACCTCCACTTTCTTCAACGCGCCTTCGCCGGGCGAGAAGAATCCGACGAAGCGGCTGTCCGGCGACCAGAACGGCGAGATCGCGCCATCGGTTGACGCCAGTGGTTCGGCGGTCACCGAGTCGAGCGATCGGACCCAGATTTGTTGTCTGCCGTCTTTGGCGATGACCATCGCCAGCCGGCGGCCATCGGGTGAAATCGCCATTCGTGTCCGACTTTCACTCACGGCGGTCGTGGTTCCTGGCGGCGGCGAGACGACGAAACGCGTGGCTTCAACCGGAGCGTTGCGGAATTGCGTGAGCGCGAGCGTTGCAGCGGCGACGAGCGCAACCAGCGCGATGCCCCATGCCGCCGCTTCGCGCGGGCGAAATCTTCGCGGGCTTGCGCTCCTCGCGCGCACCGACGGCTTGCCCTTGGCGATCCATTCGAGCTCCAGCTTGACATCCCGCATCGTCTGCCAGCGCTCGTCCGGATTCTTCGCCAGGCATCTCTCGACGACGTGTTCGAGGGCGATGAGAGAGGTGTCGCTATCGATTGCTGTGCGCGTGGAGGTAATTGCGGGAGGGTGACCCGTGAGGATCGACGCAATCAGACTCGCCTGGCTCTCACCCTCGAATGCCTTGCGGCCAGTGGCCATCTCGTACAGCACGGCCCCGAGCGCAAAGACGTCCGTTCGCGCATCGGCCTGTTTGCCTTCGAGCTGTTCGGGGGCCATGTACTGGAACGTGCCGATGAGCATCCCTTCCGCGGTCAGCTTCTGATGTGCAAACGAGACCGTCGTGGACATTCCCACGGGCGCGAGGGCCGGCCCCATCGCGAGGCCGAAGTCCAACAGCTTCGTGCCCGACTCCGTCAGCATCACGTTGCTCGGCTTGAGATCGCGGTGGACGATCTGCGCACGGTGGGCATGATCGAGGGCGCTGGCAATCTGCGTGGCATAGAGGAGCACGTCGGCTGACGGCAACGGCCCGCGGACCAGGCGATCGTCCAGCGTCTCGCCCTCGAGGTATTCCAGGACGAGGAACACCTGGCCGTCCTGCTCACCGACATCGAACAGCGTGCAGATGTGCGGATGTTGAAGAGACGAGATGGCGCGCGCTTCTTGTCGAAAGCGTTGGCGGCGCTCCGGCCGATCCGCAAACGACGCCGGGAGGAGCTTGATGGCCACGGCGCGATCGAGGCGCGTGTCACGGGCGCGATAGACCTCTCCCATGCCGCCCGCGCCGATGGGCGACTGGACTTCGTATGGGCCGAGGCGTGCGCCAGTCGTCAGCGTCAACCTTTGACCTTGCTTATAGGAAACCCAGAGAACTCTGACGGATTCCCGAAGACTCGGCTCGAAGTGCTCCATATCTTACGCCCTGGATCTGCCAAAGGAGGCGTTCATGTGGGCGAAGGGAATCGTTCTTCTCGTGATCACGGTGGTGATGACGGGTTGGGTGGAGCCGTGGTCAACCGTAGCAGTGGGCCAGACTCCCGCCTGTCTCGTTGCGACGATGCACGGTGATGTCCGTGGCATCGATCGTGGGCAGTCGTGTGAATTCCGCGCCGTACCGTTCGGGCTTTCAACGGCCGGCGAGGGTCGATGGAAGGCTCCGGTTGCGGCCGCCGCGTGGGCACCAGCGGTTCTGGACGCGACCGTCGCTCTGCCTGTCTGCGCTCAGATCAATCCGGCTGGCCTACTAGCCGGCAGCGAAGACTGCTTGAAACTCAATATCTGGGCGCCGCATCCGCACAGTGGGCCGCCGCTTCCCGTCATCGTCTGGTTGCACGCCGGATCGTTCTTGTTGACGTCTGGAGCGGTCGGCCAGTCAAATGCCACGCGATTCGTCGAAGCAAACGACGTCATCGTCGTCGCGCCCAACTATCGACTCGGAGCCTTCGGGTTCCTCGGCCACCGCGCGCTCAGGGGCGAGAGTCTCGGCACGGCGGGCAATTACGGTCTTCTCGACCAGCGTCTTGCTCTCGAGTGGGTGCGCACACACATTGCCGCCTTTGGCGGCGATCCGAATCGCATCACGATTGCCGGTCAGTCGGCCGGTGGTCTCAGCGTCAGCCTGCATCTGGTGTCGCCCGGCAGCGATGGACTGTTCGATCGCGCGATCATGCAGGGCGGGTTTGCCTCGTATCGGTGGCGCACGCGTGATGACGGGGAAGCTCAGGGAGACGCGTTTGCGACGGCTCTCGGATGCAACGACCCGGCGCAGGTGCTCACCTGCTTACGCGCGAAGACCCGCGATCAGGTTCTGCGTGCGCTGCCGACGGGGACCGAGCAGTTCGCCGAGACGGGTCGCACCCACTGGAGCCCAATCGTTGATGGGTTGGTGATTCCCGATCAGCCACGCTGGCTCTATGAGAGTGGAGCGTTCAGCCGCGTTCCCATCATCATCGGCAGCAATCGAGACGAAGGATGGACATGGGTGAATCGCAGCTTTGCTGGCGATATCACACAGGAGCAGTACGAATCGGCGCTCCAAACGGAGTTCGGCGCGGACGCGGCAGCGATCCTCGCGACGTATCCGTCGGCCGAGTACGGCTCACCGAAGAGCGCGCTCGCTCAGGCTGTGACCGACGCTGAGTACGCGTGTGGCGCTGAACGACTGGCGCGACTGATTGAGCGAACAAATACGCCGCTGTACCTGTATCAGTTCAACTACGCAGTGGACGCAGTTGCACCTGATCGAGCGGTTCACGGACTCGACGTGAACTTTCTGTTCGGCACGGACATCGGCGCTCCTCTTCTTACTCCACCAGCGACCTACGTCCTCACCGGTCCGGACCTCGACGTGTCCAGATCGATGGCAGGTTACTGGCGGCGGTTCGCCGACACCGGGAATCCGAATACAGACGACGAGACGGTCGTCCACTGGCAGGTCTTCAATCGACCTGACGGTGAAGGACGAGGCGCGGACCGATATCTGATCCTGGACGCGCCCGTCAGGACTGCGATGCGACTGCGCGAGGAACAGTGCGCATTCTGGGACCCGTATTTCTTCAGGTCGATTACCGCCGCAGTACCGGCACACACGCCGTGATGCCCGGCTAGCGCTTCTTTGCCGATCGTTTGGTGCTCCTGGCCTTTGCAGGGCGCGACGATGTCGCGTCCTGCGAGGCACGGCCGCCCGCTTTGCTCTTTGCCCTGCCTTGCAACCCGAGACCGTAGTGATGGTCGTACTCGTAGACGCGACGCGTGCGCGCGACCGGTTGTGTTTTCGCCATTGCAGCGTCCTCAGAAGGACCACGCGACGCCGGCGCGAATCGGCGCGACGGCGAGCAGTTCCCCGGCTTCCGCGCCGATCATCATCCGGCCATCAGCGAACAGGCTGACGCGTTCTTTGAGCGGCACGTGGATCCCGCCGCCAAAGAACATCGCCCGTACGTCATTGGCCACAGGATCGGGGAACATCTCGTTCACGTTCGGATGCGATACGCCAGCGGCGAATCCGACCAGGCCATACGGCCCGATGCGGTCACTGCCGAACGGCATCACGCGGAGCTGCGCGGAGCCCAGCGTCAGGGTTCCGCCGCGGAAGCCAGCGAAGCCGCCTCGCCCATCGCTGCGCAACCGGCTCGACAGGTTCGTCCTTTCCACGTCGAACAACACAGTCAGATGCGACGTGGGGGAAAACCCGACGCCGCCGGCCAGGCTGTAACCGCTATCGATGAGGGTGGGGCCGGCTGAACCTTGCAGCACGAAAGACTGCGCGCTCGCGATCCAGGGGGTTGCGATGAATAGGAAAAACGCCAGGCTAGGGATGACTCGCATATGGTCCTCTGCACTGGAAGGTGCAAAAGACGTGTCGTTTGGCTCGTCGCTAGCTCAAGTGTCGCAAAGGGACCGGAGCACTCCGGCCCTTTGCGTCGTGTTGGGCCTACGGCGAAGTCGAGGACTTCGGCGTCACATGGATCAGCGCGCCGGCGCTAGCGTCTTCCAGCATCCACAAGGAGCCATCCGGACCCTCTGCTACATCGCGGATCCGCTTTCCCACACTCCAGCGCTCGGCGGTTTTGGCGCCGCCCTTTCCATCGAAGATGACGCGGGTGAGCGATTGTGTCCCCATGCCGCCGATGAATCCGTTGCCGTCCCACTGCGGGAACGTCTGAGTACCGCGGTAGAACATCAGATTGCCCGGCGCGATGACCGGCACCCAATAGATCGCGGGCTTCGCAAAGTCAGGTCGCGTGTCGGGATGGGGGATCGGCACGCCGTCATAGTTCGGGGCATACCCGACAAGCGGCCAGCCATAGTTCTTCCCCTTCTCGATCAGGTTCAACTCGTCACCGCCGCGCGGGCCGTGCTCGATCTCCCACAATTCACCGGTTGGAGAAAACGCCATGCCGTAGGGCGTGCGGTGGCCCATCGTCCACGTTTCAGCAGGCGTGTTGTTGGGACCGGTGAAGGTATAGGTGCTGACCACCGGCGCAGTCTTCGCGGTTTCGGTGTTACGAGGCGGATCGATCAGAGGAATGGAAGCAGCGCCGGTCTTCCCGTAGTTGGGATTGCCCGGGGCGGGCTTGCCGTCGAGCGTGAGTCGCAGAACCTTGCCGACGGGTTGATCGGGATCCTGAGCCGGCGTGAACCGTTGACGATCACCAACCGTGAGGAACAGATACTGGCCGTCAGGAGAGAACGCGACCGCGCCGCCTTCCTGGCCGCCCCTGCCCTTCGGCAGCTGACGCCACAGTACCTCGAGGCCCTGCAGGTTGGCGTTGGTGGCGGTGATATTCAGCTTGGCGCGCGCCAATGCCAGACCTCCACCGTAGTCCCCGGGCTCGGCGTAGGTGAGATAGATCCGCTGGTCGGTGGCGTACGTCGGCGAGACGTAGACGCCCAGCATCCCGTTCTGCCCCTGCCAATAAACCGGCGGCGTATTGGCCACCATGGTCTTTTGCCCCTGCTGTGTCACCAGCCAGACGGGCCCGACCTTTTCGGTGACCAGCATGCGGCCATCCGGGAGGAAGGCCATCCGCCAAGGCAACGTAAAGGTCGTCACCGTGGTCATGTTGAACGGCACGCTGGCTTCGGGCTTCTGGTCGCCAGCGTTGACGGGGCCAGCGGGGGCTTGAGCGGCCCCACGAACACTGATACCGATCGCGAAGAGGACGATGAGGACGATCAGTCGCTTGGTCATAGTGAAATTCTATCCGTAGTGCTCATCGTTCCTGATCGCCGGCGGCCGGAGGACCGCCTGCGCGGCCACCGGGACCACCGGCACGCGCCGCCTGCGGGCTGCCCTTACGCGGCCGAGGCTGGCCGCCGAACGCGCCGGCGCCGAGACCGTCGTCCTGCGGACCGCGCCGCGGACGGATGATGCCGCGATCGAGATCCGCCGCGATCGCCCGTTCTTCGGCGCGCTCGCCGGTGAGTGCGTTCTTCACCGCGCCGTTGCCTTCGTGGCACTCGTAGGGCAGAAGCACACCGCCGTCGAGTGGTGTCAACGGAATCGAGATCGTGAACGGCCGCGGATACGTCTCCGGATCGATCACGGTCAACTGATACTGCACGATCCCGTCGGCGACACGGCGGAAACGCTCGACCATCGTCATCTTGTCGCTGTGCCGCAGGCCGTTGCCGTTCGCGCCGATGCTGGTCTGACCCGTCAAGTTGGTCGTCTCAACGACCAGCGTGTCACCCTCCCACCAGCCGCGGGAGTCGCCGAGGTACTGACGAATGCCGTTATTGATGTGCGGCCGTCCATCGGTATAGATGACGCGCGTATCGTGAATCATCTCGTAGCTGATCGCCACCATGCCCGGCGCCTGCACGATACGGTTGCCATTGCCGTAAATCACGCGAATGACCGACCCCCAGATTCCGCGCGTGATGCAGCGGTCGTAGTTGGTGAAGTCGTCGAAGGTGTTGAACGGGCCGTCGCCGAAGGTACCGCGGTCGCCGATGCGCGCGCGCTTGAACGCTTCCGGAAGCGGCTGCGGCTGGATGCCGTCTGGCGGATCGACAATGTACGAGCTCTGACGGAAGGAGCGCCGGGCGAAGTCGCCGCGGAATGAGCCGACCGCGGTCTCGCCGGCTGCGACGCCCTGCTGAATCTGCTTCTGGCGCGCGGCCCATTGTTCGTCGTTGAGATAGAGACCAGTGGGAGCCGCCGCGCCGCCGCCCCGGCCGCCGCCGCGCGAGACGCCGAATGTCGCGTCGTCGCTGCTCCACACGCCCTGAAGGTCGGGCTCGCCCCACGGTGTCTTGGGAGTAGTCCAGTTTGCGGGCGCGGGCTCGCCGTTGAACGCGGTGACCACAAGGGCCGGCGTCGTCGACGCGATAGTGCCTCGAGTCGGACTCTGGCCCGACACCGGCAGCGTCGCCAGCACAGCGACCACTCCTGCGATACCGCCTGACATAAGAACTCGCCTCATCATGGCCTGCTCCTTCGCGGGTGATCTTACCGTGAGTCCTCGCTCTTTGAGGTACGATACCGCTTCCTCGTCAGGAGGCACGACGATCCATGCATAGGTGGCTTTCGGCAG
>Ga0310900_10000331_pt1 | contig 15233 bp, 9 predicted proteins | sample C24D1metaG_FD_203879 | JGI IMG/M metagenome (GOLD analysis project Ga0310900, IMG submission 203879) | Lab incubated soil microbial communities from West Virginia University Organic Research Farm, Morgantown, WV, United States - C24D1 | ecosystem: Environmental > Terrestrial > Soil >...
GCGCGGACGCATTACCGGTGACGTGCGCCGCAAACCTGCTCATCGGGCTCATCATCGCATTCCTCGGCGTCTCGCAGCTCGGACGGTTCGGCGCGGAGGTGTACGTTCCCGAGCTGGTCGTCGTCGCACAATTTCGCGAGCTCGGGCCACTGGTCACCGCCCTCGTCGTGGCGGGCCGCTCGGGCGCGGGCCTGGCGTCGGAGCTGGCCACGATGCAGGTGTCGGAGGAAATCGACGCGCTGCGGTCGATGGGCCTCAACGCGGTGCGCTGGCTAGTCGTACCGCGCTGTCTTGCGCTCTTGGTCACTGTGCCGCTCCTGACGTGGATTGGCGACGTGTTTGCGCTCAGTGGCGGGCTCGTCGCCACGACCGTCAGCACCGACATGACGGCACGCGCCTTCCTGCTCGGTGCCGAGCCCCACATCACCGCCGCGAACTTCCTCAACGGGATGATCAAGACACCCTTTCTGGGGCTGATCATCGGGCTTATCGCCTGCAAGCAGGGTCTCGCCGCGCGCGGAGGAGCAGCGGCCGTCGGGGCGCGCACCACCACCGCCGTCGTGATGGCCATGTTCGGAGTGATCATGATCAGTGCATTCTTCACGCTGATCTTCACGCTGATGGGAATCTGATCATGCGCACGTCCCGGCCCCACATCGTAGTCGAGGACCTCCGGATCGGGTGGGGCTCCCGCGTGCTGATGGAGCACGTCAACTTCGAGGTCGAGCGTGGAACGACGCTGGCCATTCTCGGCGGATCGGGGAGCGGCAAGAGCACGCTGCTGCGGTACCTGATCGGACTGGAGCAGCCGATGGCCGGCCGCATCGATATCGACGGCGTCGGCGAGCCGCACCTCTACACCGGTGTGCCGCCGTTCGGCGTCCTCTTCCAATCCGGCGCGCTCTTCAGCTCTCTGACGCTGGCCGAGAACCTCGCGCTCCCGCTGACGACCTGGACGAACGTCCGCGGCCCCCTCGTACAGGATTTCGTGCAGGCGAAGCTTGATCTGGTCGGCCTCGGCGCGTTCGCGGGACATCTTCCGGGTGAGATTTCGGGCGGCATGAAGAAGCGCGCGGGCATCGCGCGCGCGATGATGATCGAGCCCGACCTGCTGTTCTTCGACGAGCCCTCCGCGGGGCTCGATCCGATCAGCGCGGTCGAGCTCGATCACCTGATCGTCACGCTCAGTCGCAGCCTCGGGATTACCGTCGTCATCGTGACGCACGAGCTGCCGAGCATCTTCCTGGTCGCCGACAACTGCATCGTGCTCGACAAGGAGGCCAAGGGCATCGTGGCCCGCGGCGATCCTCGGCGGCTGCGGGACGAATCGGCCATCCCGTTCGTACACAACTTCTTTACGCGGTCCTCGCCGAGCGCGTCCGCGGCCCGGGAGAGATGAATCATGGCGGTCGAGAAGAGCTACGCGCGCCTCGGGTTGTTCCTCATCATCGCGATCGTCGTGATCCTCGCGACTGGGCTGCTCTTCATCCAGCGGATGCGGAGCCGCGAGGTCATCGAGCTTGTCACCTATACGCAGGAGAACGTCGCCGGTCTCGACATTTCGAGCGCGGTGCGTTACCGCGGCGTACCCGTAGGACGGGTGTCGAACCTGCAGGTGGAACCGGGAGGCCGCACGATCGAAATCGACTTCGAGCTCTTCACCGATCGCCTCGCCACCGTCGGCGCGAACGTCACCAATCTCCAGGACCTGGCCGGGAAGGGCGCGTTCGAGCGGCTGCGCGCTCAAGTGGTGGGCAACCCCGTGACCGGCGAGGCATACCTCTTTCTCGACATGCCGGAGAACCCGCCTCCGCCGATGACGCTCGGCTTCACGCCAAGCCGGACGTACGTCCCGTCGATGCCGACGCCGATCGCGGAGCTACGGGACCGGTTACCCGAAGTGCTGGAGCGCGTCGAGGCGACGCTACAGGTGCTTCGGCAGATCGTTGCCCGGATGCCCGACAGCCTCGACCGCGCCGACCGGTTCTTCACCAACGTCGAACGTATCATCCGCGAGAGCGAGTTACCGGCCCTCAGCGCCGACTCGCGGAAGTTCTTCTCGACGACAACCGCGCAGTTCGACGCCATCGCCTCGAACCTGGACGGACTGGTCGGCACCGAGGGCACGCTGTCGAAGTTGGCCGACGAGGCACGCGCCGCTATCGAGGCGGCCGACCTGCCGGCCTCCGCCCGCGCCACGCGCGAGGCCATGGACTTGACCAGCCTGGCGGCCGAGGACCTGCGGCGCTCGCTGCCTGCGATACGCGAGTCGCTGGGGCAGCTGCGCGAGCTCGCGCGGCAGCTGCAGGAACAGCCGGAGTCGGTGGTCCACGGGATCCAGCAGGCAGGAGCGAAACCGAAATGATTCGGCGCTCGAATGGCGGAATGCTCTTCGTGCTGGCAGTGGCCTGCCTGGTCGCGGGCTGCCGTGTTCGGATTGAACGCCCGGAGACCCTCCCCGTCCGCATGATCGAGCCACGACTGATCGAACCACAAGGAGTGGCCGCCGATGCCCCGGATGCCACGAGCGTCCGTCTGCTCGAGACGCAGGGCCGGGCGCACATCGGCCGTCGCGTGCTGCACCAACAGCCCAGTGGTGAAGTGACCGAGGATCCGGTCTGGCTCTGGGCCACCACTCCCGATCGCTACCTGGATTCCTCGGTGCGATACGCCATCGGGTCGAGTCCCGATATCCGTCTCGTCGACGTCGGCAGCGCGGCGTCGCTGGCCGTCACGCTGGTGGTATGGCAGATCGAGGCGGCGCCGAGCCCGCGGTTGGTCGGGGCTGTCGAGATCCAGGTGACGACCACCGAGCGGGTGGTCCGTTCGGAGATCATCCGCGCGGAGGAACCCATCACGGCCGACCTGCCCGGCGACCTGGCCGCGGCGGCCGGCCGACTGCTGGGGCGCCTCGCCGCCGACTGCCTCTCGCGGGTCATGCACAAGGGCTCATGACACTGACGTCGCTGGACCCGACTCGTCGCGCGCTCGTAGCGGCGCTCGCCAGGCCGCGATCCCCGGAGACGCATCGCCGTCTATCTGACGCGGCTGGCGACCATCAACGCTCCTGAACCAGCGTCGGGCCGCATCGATGTCATCGATGCGTTTCCTCCGAGCTTCGTGGCGACCGTCGCGTGACGAACGACTGCATCACTACCACGTTGCACAACGTTTGCTCCGTGTTCTTGTTTCCGACGCGCCCAAAGCATAGAGTAAGCGTCCCCCCTGAAAGCTGTGCATTATGGGCGGCCTGGCACTTACGCGTCGAGCATCAAGCGGCCTGAGATCATTTCACTGGCCGGCTGACGACCACGAATCCGAGAGAGTACCCGGGCGCTTTATCCTCGCCAGCGACGACGATCAGCTTCGCCACGTCGTCAATGCCGCAATTCGACAGCTCGGCTGCTCGGGAACCTTTGTGCGATCCGGTGTTGACGTCATCAACTGCGCCTATCGCCGGCGACCGCGTCTCGTCCTGCTCGATCAGTGCCTTCGCGACCTCACCGGCCTCGACGTCGCCCGCGCGCTCAGCGGCAACAAGCAGACGCGCTTCGTGCTCATTGGCAGCAGCTTCACGACGTCGGTCACGGTCCTAGCGATGAAGCTCGGGGCGTTCACCGTTCTCGAAAAGCCGGTTGCCGTGAGCGAGGTGGTCGCGTTGCTCCGTCCAATCGTCGACGGATCGGACACCACCGGAGAAGTCACGAACAGTGCGCCGGACACACACGGCCCGCCTCGATCTGTTGCCGAGCGATGGGCATTGAAGGTACTGCAAGGGTGCGAGGCAGACACCGATCTCAAGACGTTAGGCGCCTGGGCAGCCGTTGTCGGCCTGAGCTACAGCAGCTTGTGCGAGCTCTGCCGGCTGCTCGACATCCAGCCGCTCGCCGCGCGTGACCTGACTCGCGTCCTGAGAGCGGTGATCCAATCGCGGGTGTCCGGCGGCCGGATTGGCGATCTGCTCGACGTCTGCGACAGACGCACCCTCGACGCGCTGATGAAGCGCGCGGCTGTTAGTCCACGCCAACGCGGTCGCGAAATCCCGGTCGATCAGTTTCTGGCATCGCAGCAATTTGTGCCTGCGGGCAATGCCGGGCTCGCCATGCTGCGTGCTCTTCTTTCCGACTGATTCAAAAGCGTCGACGCTGCGACCATCAGGCGAGGGAGACGCACACGCTTCAAGACGATCGCGGCGAGAGCATCATCGCCCCGCCAATCACAAGCAACATCAGCGCTGCCTGAGCGACGGCTCCCACGATGCCCGCCGCGATCACTCGACCGGCACTAACACGCTCCTGCCGTGCTCCGGCCGACGCGGCGGCGCAGGCGAGCACGACGCCAAGGACAAGCGTGCCGCCCACTGTCATGGCGCTCATGACCGCCATCGTCGTGAGCGCACCGCAGCCGATCCACGCCAGGTCGATGCTCCATCGGCTGTGAATGCGCGCGGGATGCAGCACGATGGCAATCAGCGCGCTCGTCGCCACTCCCTCTATCGCGTACGCTCTCGGGATCCATTCGACAGACGTGCGCCCGGCTCCGGTGGCGCCTGACGACGCGGCGGCCTGCCACGCAAAGACCAGCGTGGCCAGAACGCCGGCGATCGCCGTCCAGAAACGTAATGGAGTCCGTTCGCTATCCATTTCGGACTGGCGCGCTGCTCGTCGCCTCAGAACCAGAACTTCGCCGCGAGCTGCACCACACGTGGATCGAGTGCCGTCGTGATCGTCCCGAAGTTGGCCGGTCCGAATTGCGCCGCTGGTGCGCCGAAATTCGCAGTGTTCAAAAGGTTGAACACCTCGAAACGCAGCTCGATCGCGCGCTCACCGCTCAAGCCCACGCGACGCATCACCGCGAGATCGACATCGTGGTACGACGGCCCTCTCACCGGATTACGAGAGGCGGATCCGATCGTGAACTGATTCGCCGTTGCGAACGCGGCGGTGTTGAACCAGCGAGCGGGCGTCCGCTCGTCAGCGGGCAGTGTCGGATCGCCGACGAGATTCGGGCGCTGCGTCGTGAAGCCGGCGTAGCCGAGCGAGTTTGCCTGCGTCACCGTTACCGGCACTCCGGACTGCATGGTCATGAAGCTCGCGACGGTCCAATCGTTCACCAGTCCGCCGACCACGCCAGTTGGGTGCCTGGCACGACCCTCGCCCATCGGAAGGTCCCATACGACGGAGGCGGCGAAGTAGTGCGGAATGTCTCCCGTCGAGTAATCGCGGTCGCGCTCGAGATTGTGACTGTCGGCGACGGCGGCGTTCGTGAGCGGTCCAGTCAGAACCGACGCGTCGAACACCGACGAGGCGATGTCGGTCAGCTTCGAACGGGTGTAGGCGGCCGAGTAGGTCAGGCCGCGTGAAAGCCTCTGGCGAATGCTGAACGCGAGACCCTGGTAGTTCGTCGTGCCGACATTGTTCCGATAAAAGCTGACCGCGGTGTAGTCCGGATAGGGTTTCATGAGCTGCGCCCTCGTGATCGTCGGGTCGCCGATCGAGGACGAGCGGGGAATGATCCCGAAATATGGGTTGGGGACCCTCTCGAGGAGCGTGGTCCCAAGTGCCAGTTGTTCCTCCGTCAACTGATTGATGTTGCTGTCCGGGATCCCGATGTTCGCAATCTTCGATCCGAGGTAGGAGACTTCGATGGCGGTGTTCGCCGTCACCTCGCGCTGGACGGACACGTTCCACTGTTGCGCGTAGCCCGACCCGAGATTCCCGTCCACGGTGAACACGCCTTGCCCGAGGCCGGCACTCGGCGTCGTCCCCACGGGTGTGACGGTCGGCCCGTTCTTCAGCACGAAGGCGGGCGTGATGTTGTCGAGCGTTCGCTGCGATACGTCCTGCAGGAACGGAAAGTTCGGCGTCGTGAAAGGCGTCGTGATCCCCGCCATCTCGATCCAGACCTTCCCGTAACCAGAGCTGACGATGGTCTTGTCGGTCAGGCGGTAGACGGCGCCAAGGCGCGGACCAAAGTTGTCCCACTTGAGCGGTCGTACCGGCTCCGTGCCTGGATATTCAAGCTGCCGCGTTTGTGTGTTGAAGACAGCGGTTTGACCGTTGATCTCCGTGGACGGAAAATTGAGCGTGTATCGCAGCCCCGCATTGATGGTGAGGCGATCGGACACCTTCCAGTCGTCCTGGAAGAAGTACTCCTGAAAGTGCGCGCGCTCCTGTATGTCCGTCTGCTGGAGGTCGATGGCAAAAGTCTGCACCTGTCCGAGCAGGAAGCTTGCGAACGCGTTGCCGGTACCCGCGACTCCGGGCAAATCGCTGCCGACGGTGCTGAAGGCAAACGATCCCGTCGGCCAGGGCGGTTGGATCACGTTGAGCCGCTCCCAGCGCCAGTCGAGCCCCATCTTCATGGTGTGGCGGCCTTTCAGCCAGGTGAGCGAATCGGCGATCTGCGTGACGCTGGTGCTGAAGTCCGAGGCCGTGTTATTCGGGGATCCGAGCTGCTGGTAGCCGTTCGGAGCAAAGGTCGGCATCGTGTTGGGGAATTGCGCATTCGACGGGATGCCGGGAATACTGAGCGCGGCTCCAGCAGCCGAAGCCAACGACACCGCGCCGCGCTGGACGGCTCGCCGTGTATCTCCGATGCGCAATTCGTTCAGCAGGCTGGTCGAGAAGGTGTGTTGATAGTTCGAGGCAAACGACGACGACGTCGTATCCTGCGGACCGACGGCCACGCTGCCCGCCAGGATGGTCCCGCTTCCATCCGGAAAGGGCGTCACCGGTTCGGCGTGACCACTGAAGTACGTCATCCGTCCGAACACCTGGTCACGGCCTGTTCCAAACTTGTGATCGATGCGCACATCGCCCTGAACCTGGTTGTCGACTTCGTTGGCCGTTCGGCTGTAGTTGTTCGCGGTGGCGGTGTTGGTCGGGAGCGGGTAGCGATCGAGCAGCGACAGCGCGATCGGATCCATGGCGCTTCGCGGAATCGTGTTGTTCGGAAACTGCTGACGCGTATTCCCCACCGTCGTCGCCGGATCGTAGACGTTCTGGCGGAAGACGCCTGAACGTTCGGCCAGTGTCGGCACGTTCGAAGTGACAGTGCGGCCGATGCTCTGTCGTTGGCCCTGGTAATCGGCAAAGAAGAATGTGCGGTTCTTCCCAATCGGGCCCCCGAACATGCCGCCGTACTGATTGCGGTGATAGTCCGGTTTCACCGGATTGACCTTCTGGAAGTAGTTCCTCGCGTTCAGATTTTCGTTGCGAAAAAATTCGAACACGTTGCCGTCAAAGGCATTGGTGCCCGCTTTCGTCGTGAGATTGACGACGCCGCCATTGAACCGCCCGAACTCGGCCGCCGGGCTGTTGCTCTCGATCTTGAACTCCTGGATAGCGTCGATGATCGGGTAGTACGCCAGCTGCCCCGGCTCGGGCTGCAGGACGGAGATGCCGTCGAACAGATACTCGTTCGTGCGAGGCCTCCCGCCATTGATTCGCGGCAGGACGGAATTCGGCGGCAAGGCAACACCCGGGGCAATGGCCGCGAGCATGATGAACAGACGACCGTTGAGCGGCAACTGCACGACCTGCTCGTTCTCGACGACGGTGCCGAGGCTCGCGGTCTCCGCGCGCACCATCGGCGAGTCCGCGGCTACGACCGTCACCTGTTCTCGAATGTTTCCGACGCTGAGATCGAAATCGACTCGCGTTTTTTCGCCGGTCGAAAGGCGAATGCCTTCGCGTCGCATGGGTTTGAAACCTGCGAGCTCGACATCGAGCCGGTATTCCCCAGGCGCCAGGCTCGCGGCGGTGTAAATGCCGTCGCGCGTGGTCACCTGCACTCGCTGCAGATTCGTCCGTGTCTCCGTGACCGTGATGACCGCACCGGGAACGGCAGCTCCGGCCTGATCGCGCACCACACCCCGGATCTCGCCCGCAGCCGTCTGCGCACTTGCGGTCGACGCGCCGACCGAGCACGCAATCGCCACGACAAGACAGAGTTCAAGCGATCCGCTTCGAGTCTTACACTGCGCTGCCGCCACCCGGTTACCCCGCCAGCCAAGACTCTAGACCGAACTGAGTTGGTTACTCAAATCAGCTCAATTCGACTCAAAAGCACTCCACATTTTTCCAACAATTCTTCCGCTGAATCTTCCGCCGCTTTCTGTGCGTCACGGTGCCACATACTCCACCCTCCGCAACACGACTCCTGCTCCACGGTTTTAGAAAGGCGGCAGCCATTTGTTCGTCCGCGACCGCGCTCTCGAGTCCCTTCTTTCGCAAGGAGAAATCACAATGGTCAGCCGATACCTACGAACTCGTCCACCGTCGGTCGCGATACTGGGTATCGCTCTGCTGTCGCTCACGGTCGTGTCGGCATCGACCGATGTGCAGACCGGTCTCAATGGCAACGAGCCAACGACCGCAGCGGTGAACCCGCTCAGTCCGAACAACATTGCCGTCGCTCGCGGCTTGAGCGTCCGCCTGTCGACGGACTTCGGCGTCACATTCCCGACGATCTTCGCCGCCTCCACGAATCCGCCGGTGTACGGCACGATTGCGACATGGAGCGCCTGCGGTGATGCGTCGGTCACCTTCGACTCGCAGGGCCGGCTGTTTTTCAGTTATCTCCTTTGCGGAAACGACAACGCCGTTCCCTCGAATCGCGTCGACATTTCTGGATTCGTCCAACAAATCAACCCCACGACAGGCGTGGCCATCGGCAATGCCGTTGAAGTGACTGGCGCCGGCGCGCTCAACAGCGACGACAAGACATGGATCGCCGCTGACGCGACGCCCGGCAGCCCATTCGTCGACAACCTCTATGTGATCTGGACACGCCTGAACGGCGGCTCGCGGGTCATGTTCGTGCGATCCACGGACGGCGGCCTGAATTGGTCCGCGCCCACTCAAGTCGATGCCGGAGAGGGGTTTGTGTGGCCGGCGCATATCAACGTCGCGCCCAACGGCGACGTCTATGCGACGTATCACGCCGATACCTGCGATTCGGACACCGGGCCGATGTACGTGCTGCGCGATACCAACGGTGGCGCGCAATTCCAGGCGGGGTCGGGCTTTCAGAAAACATCGTTCGACGCAGCCGTGACCTGCAACGTGCAGTCGGGTGGCGATGCAATTCCAAATACGACATTCTGGATGCAGGGGGCCAATCAGGGCTTCGTGATACCCGATCCGATTCGTCCCGGTTATATCTATGTCGTCGCGAATGACGACCCGGACGATGACTTCACGACGGGCGATGGCGGCGACATCATCGTCGCACGCTCGACCGACAATGGCTTGAATTGGACCGCGAGTACCGTCAGCCATGGACCGGTCGGCACGCTGCAGGCATATCCGACGGGCGCGATCGATCAGCTTGGAAATCTCGTGGTGACCTGGTGGGATACGCGCCGCGGGCTGACCAATGCTGCGGGCACCCTGATGCTCGATCAATACGCCACCGTCAGCCGGGACGGCGGAGATTCGTTCACGTTTGACTTTCGGGTCAGCGACGCCGCGTTTGATCCCGATCTGAATGCACCGTGTCGATTCGGTCCGGTAGGGTGCGGAGATGTCGATGGCGGACCGAACACGCTACGCATTGGAGAGTACAACGGCACCGCTGCCGCGGACGGCATCGGCTACGCGATCTGGACGGGGAATAACGGCACGACGCCGCCCAGTGGGAACCAGACGACCTACTTCGACGCCTTCTCCATTCTCGGCGCCTTCCCGGACGACATGGAGCCCAACGACGCCTGGGATCCAGGCGTGGCATCCGTGCTGGGAGCGTTCGGCAGTTACAACAATCCGAATCTCACCATTCACTCCGACACCGACGAAGACTTCTTCAAGGTCGTTGCGCTCTCGAGCGGAAAGCTGTTCGTCCGCATTTCCTACAACGGACGGCTCTCGGATCTCGACGTCCAGGTCCGCGACAAGTTCAACAACGCGGTCACAACATCGACCGTGGGGCTGGATAGCAAAAACCTCGAGTCCTTCACCATCCCGGCGGTCGCGGGCGAAGCCTACTTCGTCCGGGTGTTCGCGGAGCCGGGCCAGGCGCCGCCCATCAACGAGTACGACTTGGACATCATCAACACGCCGGCACCGACGCCGTTCGGCTTGATGCTCGCAAGCGGGGACGACACCGGTGGAGATCCGACGGACAACGTCATCAACGACCCGTTGCCGACCATCTTCCTCGCCGTTGACCTGAATCCGTTGGCATCCCTCATCTTCTCGCCGGACGACGGAACCGCGACGCTGGCTGATGATCAGCCGGGCTACAAAGTTGAAATCTATCGGAACGGGACCGCGGTCGGACGTGCCACACCGGTGGCAGGACAGCCGGGGATCTTCACGTTTACATTCACCACGCCGCTGACTGAAGGATTGAACTTCATCACCGCACGGGTCGTCATCGTCGACAATTCAGATGCGGTCGGCGGAGGCACGGTCCACGCTGTCGGACAGGGTGGTGAATCGTTCGCGCTCGCCGTGATCCTGGATACCACCGCGCCTGGTGCAGGTGCCCTGGGACCACTCGATCTGCTGCCGTCGAGCGATACCGGCGGGATCGACGATGACGACATCACGACGTTCAGCACGCCCTCGTTCAGCGTCGGTGTGACGAGTCCGGGGCTGGTCCGTGTCTACGCGCAGAGAATTCCCGCTGGGCCAATCGTGCAAGTCGCGCAGTTTGTCGTGGTCAGTCCAAGCATCTGGCAGTTCACGATCTCTTCACTGACAGATGGCGTCTATAACATCACGGCGACGCTCGAAGACTCCGCCGGTAACGTCGGACCGCCGACTGCCCCGCTCAAGGTGACGATCGCGCAGTTCTCCTTGACTCTGCCCGGCAACACCGTCAGCCCGGCCGCAAACCCGGTGGTTGTCGATCTCGCTGCGCGGACCATTCAGGGCTTCGTCAGCGCTTCGCCGACGCAGTTGATCGGCATCCGCGACATCCCAATCGTCAATCTCAATGCCAACGCGAAGACGTTGACCGTCAACCTGACCGGCGGAGACGATTCGCTCGGATACACGCCTTCAGGACCGGCCGCGGGAAGCATCTCGCTCGCGGGCGTGGCTCAAGTGATCAACTTCAGCGGCGCTGGAGTGTTCACCGTCAACCCGCTAGCCGGCAACGACACGGTCACGACTTACGGTACGGCCGCGGGTGACGGCGTTGCCGTGACGGTGAACACGACGCTGTCCGTGCAGGTCGGCGCGACCAGGACTCTCAACATGCCCGCCGCGGACATCGAGAAAGTCGGGATCTCGACCATTCAAGGCAACGACACGATCAACGTCGATATTTTTGACACCGTCAACGCGTTTCTGTTTGTCGACGGAGGCGAACCCACCACCGTCAACAAGGGCAATGACGCGCTGAACTTGTTCGACATGTCAGCCGGTAAGAAGGGCACCTACTCGAACATCTCGGGTGGGCCGAGTCCGGGCGCAGGTGCAGTCGTGCTGACGTTCAAGGCGGCCGGAACGGCCACGCGGGTCGACTACGTCAACATCGAAAAGCAAACGAGGAAGTAAGCGGACTACCTGTCACACACTCGGACCCTGAACGCTCGATGGCCCCGGCTGACTTCCAGCCGGGGCCTCCCTTTGTCGTCCTGAGAACCGCCTGTCAATGGAGGCGAACGTGGTACTCCGGTCGTTCCGTTGCCTATCCCTTGCTCTCGCCGCGATCTTCGTGGGTGTCGTCGCGACGCTTCGTGTCGATGCCCAAGCGGAGCAGACGCGGCAGATCACCATCGTTCAGGATCTGGCGCCGATCGGCGTCGCCTTCGGACAGACGCTGCGTTACACTTGGGCGAATACGACGCCTGACACCGAGACGCGTGTCTTTGAGCCGCTTCGCGTGGCGGCGAGGCTGCTCGCTAGCGATGGAGAGGTACTCGCACAAGCCTCTGCCGCGGCCGTCGGCGTGGGTGAATTTCAGTCCTTCGATTTCGCACGCGCCGCCCTTGAAGCATCCGGTGATCCCTCCACGGGCCGCCTGCAGATGCGAGTCGAGGTCACTATCATCGGTCAGACGAAGTATTTAGACATCGTCTTGAAGCGAGGAAGATTGTTCCATAGTGCCGTTGAGGTGATAGACGATGTGACGGGTGACACCAGTGTGAGCATGGGCGGAGGCTTCAACGAGTTGAGCCTGGAGGACACGGCGGGGAAGGAGAATTCGTGGGCGAAGCCGGAGGGCTTTCAGATCATATCGGCGGGCCGGGACGAACTCATCGGAGTCGTTCCTGGCCAGAGTCTCCGGCTCAGCGCATCGAATCCAATGCCTGCCGACGATGACCGGCGTTTCAAGATGCTTTTCGCATTCACGGTCTTCGACGCGAACGGGACGGTGATCGCGGAGGGCGACGAGATCACTCTGGAGCCGGGCGAATCTCAGTCGTTCGACGTGCCCTACTCGCAACTGGCCGCGGCGGGCGCAGAGATAACCGGTCGCGTACAGGTGCGAACGGAGATGCGACGATTTTTCCCGGGCATCGTCAATCGCATTTCGGCGGGCGGGAGAAATTCGCCGCCCGCATCGCTGGAGCTTGTTGATTCGAGCACCGGCCGCACCCTCATGCTAATTTCGAGCAAACCCAAGGAGATCGTCGTCGTTGGTTCGTGATTCGGCCATCACCGGCAAGCGACCGCTCGCCAGCCGTTGCCGCAACTGCTGGAAAGGTGCAGCAGCGACGGTTGCCCTCGCCGTTGGCCTCGTCGTGACCCCGGCCGCGCAGGCGCCGATCGAGAAGGGTCGTCTCGGCATTCCTTTGAGTGAAATCAATAAACCATGGACCGGCGATCTGAGCGGGATGGTCGAGCGCCGGATGATACGGGTGCTGACGGCGTTTAGCCGGACGCAGTACTTCATCGACCGAGGCTTGCCCAGAGGCACGGCGTACGACCAGGGCAAGCTTCTCGAGGCCGCCCTGAATCGAGAGCTTGGGACGCGACACCTGACCGTCAACGTGCAGTTCGTGCCGATGGCGCGCGACGAACTCCTTCCTGCGTTGATTGCCGGAAAAGGCGACATCGTGATGGCGGATCTGACCGTCACGCCCGAGCGCGCTCGAATCGTGGACTTTGCGTCGCCCTGGATTGCAGGAGTGGACGAGATTGTCGTCACCAGCCCCAAGGGCCCGCCCATCGCCTCGCTCGACGATCTCTCTGGCAAGGACGTTTTCGTCCGCGAGTCCAGCAGCTATTACCAGAGCCTGCAGACGCTCAATGCCAGGTTCGCGGCCGAAGGCAAAGCCCCCGTGACGTTGACGCCAGCGCCCGAGGAGCTCGAAGACGAAGATCTGCTCGAGATGGCCGGCGCGGGACTCGTCGACATCCTGGTGGTGGACAACCACAAGGCCTGGTTCTGGCAGCGCGTCTGGCCGTCACTGAAGTTGTACCCGACCGTCGCCGTCCGATCGGGAGGCGAGATCGCATGGGCCACCCGCAAAGAGAGCCCCGAGCTGATGGCCGCTCTCAACCGCCATCTCGCGACCAACGGGCGCGATTCGCTCAACGCCCGGATGATCTTTCGGCGGTATCTGCTGAACACCCAGTACGTGAAGGGCGCGGCGGCGGAGGCGTCACGGCGGCGGTTTACGGCGCTGGTGGCGCTCTTCCGCAAGTACGGATCGCAATACAACATCGATTGGATGCTGATGGCCGCCCAGGGCTACCAGGAATCGCGGCTGGATCAGAACGCCAAGAGTCACGTGGGCGCCATCGGCGTCATGCAGGTGATGCCCGACACCGGCAAGGAGCTGAACGTCGGCGACATCACCCTCGTGGAGCCGAACATTCACGCGGGTATCCGCTTCATTCGTTCGATCATCGATCGCTATTACGCGAACGAGCCGATGGATGACGTCAACAAAGTACTGTTTGCGTTTGCGTCATACAACGCGGGCCCTCGACGCGTACGGCTGCTTCGGAACGAAGCCGCCGAGCGAGGCCTGGACAGGAACGTCTGGTTCGACAACGTCGAACGAATCGCCAGCGAGCGGATCGGACGCGAGACGGTCACCTACGTCAGCAATATCTACAAGTACTACGTCAGTTACCTGCTGATTCAAGGTGAATACATTCACCGGCGCGAGCTCAAGAAGACCGGGCGCTAACAGACGCCCTCAAATGCCGGCGTCAATGGACGGCAGCTGCGGCCGGTGCGTCGGCTGTGGCAGCGCGCGAGCGCAGCGGCTCGCGCCTCAGGAACAAGTGCGGCAGCACTGCGACGGCCATCAGGACGGCGCCGAGGAAGAACACCTCCTGAAGACCGTGCAGGAGCGCCGTCTTCACTGAGGCGATGACGGGTTGAACCATCGCCAATCCGCCTGGCGTCTTCATGAAGATTGCCGCGAGCTCGGGTCGGGACTGCGCGAGCAGGATGGGATTGGTCAGGTACGGCATGGCTTCCGCCGGCAGCCCCGCCGGTGCCAGTCGCAGGAATTCATCGTGATACCGCGTCAGCATCACCGATCCGAACGCGGCGACGCCGACCGTGCTGCCGATCGAGCGAAAGAAAATTGTTGAAGACGTCGCCGTGCCCATGCGCTCGCGCGGCGCCACGTTCTGCACGGCGATCGTGTAGACCGGCTGCAGCAATCCCATCCCGAGTCCGGCCACGACCATCGACCACACGACATAGCCATGCGTCGTTTCACCGGTCATGCGCGCGAACAGCACCATGCCGCCAGCCAGCAGGATCGACCCGACGATGCCGAGTATTTTGTATTCGCCGATGCGCGATACGGTCTGGCCGCCGATGATCGCCCCCACCACCGCGCCGATCAGCAACGGCGTGAGCAGGTTCCCCGATTGCGTCGCGGATGTGCCGAGCACGCCCTGCATGAACAACGGCAGGTAGATCACCGCGCCGAACATGCCCATGCCGAGCACGAACGAACAGAGCGAGCACACCGCGATGATCGAATTCCGGAACAGCGACAGCGGAATGATGGCTTCGGGCGCGCGCGCTTCATTGGCGATGAAGATCACGAGCATGACCGCGGAGCACGCCAGCAGCGGCCAGACGCGCAGCGATCCCCAGCCATGCTGCGGCACCCACGTCAGCGCCAGCAGCAGCGGCACCACTGTTGCGACGAGCAATGCGAAGCCGGCCCAGTCGATCTGGTGGTTCGACGGCCGCGGTTTCATGTTCGGGAATTCGAAGTAAAGCGCCAGCACGGCGATGATGCCGACCGGAAGATTCACGTAGAAGCAGGCGCGCCACGACCAGGAGTCGGTCAGCCACCC
>Ga0310900_10000333_pt1 | contig 15216 bp, 12 predicted proteins | sample C24D1metaG_FD_203879 | JGI IMG/M metagenome (GOLD analysis project Ga0310900, IMG submission 203879) | Lab incubated soil microbial communities from West Virginia University Organic Research Farm, Morgantown, WV, United States - C24D1 | ecosystem: Environmental > Terrestrial > Soil >...
CGGCCACGAACGGCAACGCGCGGATCGTCGAGCGTCTGCTTCGCGGCGGGGCCGATCCGAACACGGCGCTGCCCGGCGGCGAGACCGTGCTGATGACCGCCGCACGAACCGGCGACGTGGCGGTCCTCAAGGCGCTGATCGAAGCCAACGCCAACGTGAACGCTCGCGAAAGCTCACGCGGTCAGACCGCGTTGATGTGGGCCGCAGCCGAAAACAACGTCGCGGCGATCAAGGTGCTCGTCGAGGCCGGTGCCGACGTCAAGGCCCGGACAACCAGCGAAGGCGCTGCGCCCGCCACCGGCGCGCGATCTTCGACCGGCGGCGGCGTCTTTTCGGGCGCCACCGGCGCAGCCGCTCCAACCGGCGCGCGTGGTCCGTCGTTCAGTGCGCTGCTGTTCGCGGTCCAGCTCGGGCAGCTCGAGGCCTGCCGCACTCTGATCCAAGCCGGCGCCAGCGTCAACGATGCGTTGCCTGACGGCACCAGCGCGCTCGCGCTCGCGGCGCAAAACGGGCACTTCGAACTCGGCGCGTTCCTGATCGACCAGGGCGCCGACGTCAATGCCGACAAGCAGGGATTCACGGCGCTCCACCAGGTGATTCGCAACCGCCGCACCAATATCGGCTTCCTGCCGGCTCCGATCGGCAAGGGCACGATGAGCTCTATGGATCTGGTCAAGAAACTGCTGGCGAGCGGTGCCAACGTCAATGGCGTGATGACCAAAGACTTCCGTGATGGCTACCGGAACCGCCTCAATCGCGTCGGCGCCACGCCGTTTCTCCTCGCCTCCAAGAACGTCGACACCGAGCTCATGAAGCTCCTGCTCGCGGCAGGTGCCAACCCGCTCACCGCGAACGCCGACAACACCACGCCGCTGATGGTCGCGGCCGGCGTCGACGTGTGGAACCCGGGAGAGGACGGCGGCAGCACCACCGACGCCGAGCCGGAAGCCCTCGAAGCGGTGAAGATGCTCGTCGAGCTCGGTAACGACGTCAACGCCGCCAACGATCGCGGCGAAACCGCGCTGCACGGCGCCGCCTACCGCGGCGCGAACAGCATCGTGCAGTACCTGGTCGACAAGGGCGCCAAGCTCGACGCCCGCAGCAAGCAGGGCTGGACCCCCTGGACGGTCGCCAACGGCGTGTTCTACTCGCTCTTCTTCAAGGAGCAGAAAGACACCGCCAATTACCTCGCCAAGCTGATGGCCGCGCGTGGCATCTCGACCGAGGGCATGGCCGACGACGGCCGGACCTGCTTCGACTGCGGCCGCAACAATCGCGTGTCCCGCGACGCCGAAGGGCGCCGCGTCGTCCAGCCGGCGCCGGACGCCGTTCCGCGCACGGACCTCGAGAAGCCTAAACAGTAAACTCGCACCCCTAAAGAGGCGGCATCGTGTAGAGCACGGCCGCCTCGCCGCTCTTCTCGATTTTGTCCTCGAACAGCTTGACGATGCGATCGCGCCGCGTCAGCAGCGCCTCGACCTCCGGTTGAAGGAGGCTTTCGCCAATCGCCGCGGCGATCGCTTCGCGCGTCAGCGCCCGCATGCCGGCAAACATTGAACGTTCGCAGCGTTTGAGGATCTGAGGATTGCGAAGCGCTGGATCGGTGCGGAAGGCGCGCGTGTGATCGATCATCCACATGGTCCAGTCTTTGGTCCACAGCAGGTTGCCTTCGTTGCGATCGCGATTCTGAATGAGCTCGTCGAACACCTTCAGAATGTCGAGATAGGCCGCCGTTCGCGCAGGGTTCGGGCCGAGGCGAGCGCGCGCCGACAGCTTCCGTCGCGCACCCTCGTCCATGGCTACGTCGTCAATCCACCACGTCATCGCTGACTGCCTGGCGTCGACCATCCGTGGGACTGACATCGGGACATTCTCCAACCCGATCAGCCGTGCAAGTCGATAGGCGGCGATGTTGTAGCGATAGGTGTCGTGGAAATTGAACTCGGTGTGCTTGGGATCGACCACGAAGCTGGTCCTGAAGATGTCGACGTTCTGCACCTGGGCGTCGTGGGATCGCTGTCCGTCGGAAAGCGTCACCCTGTACGCGTCGGTCACGCCTTTCGAGCCCCCCTTGCGCTCCGCGATCCGGCCCTTCAGCAGCAGGCTTTCCATTTCGTCGAAGGTGAAATGGGGCCGGTCCTGGGCGACCGACGGTCGGACGGCGACGGCGGAGATCAGAAGGGCGACGATGACCAGGGACCGCATGACCTCGCTCCTTTCCCGCGATGAGACACGCACCCTTGAAGGCCGGAAGCTCAGCTGGACGGCGAAGCATACCGTACGACAGGTCAGTCAGCGCGCCGGAACCTGAACGTCTCGCCCTTTTGGCCGCCGTCGCCGACGCGGGCTTCCAGCGTGCCATCGGGCTGCTTCGTGTAGGCAATCACTTTGGGAAAGTCGTGCGCCTTGTTTTCGAAGATCGCGCTGTCTGCGGTGATCGTCGACAGCCTGAATTCGGTTGGCGGACGTCCACCCGGCTGGGCGATGTAAATCAGGGTGCCGTCCCGCTCGACGATGCGCAGGAATTCGAAGGCAACCATCCGATCGCCCTTGATAGTGCGCGAGACGGCGAGCATCGCGCCGCCCGCGGCAGCCGTCCACCGCTCTTCGAAGCTGACCGGTCCACTGCCGCTGGCCCATGCGCCTGCCAGCCAGGATATCTGCGAAATCGAGGCGCGGACCGGCACGGATTGAGTCGTCGCGTCAGCAGACAGCGCGAGTATGACGAGGGAAACGACCACCGCTTTCATCGAGGAGCACACCTTCTTCGCCAGGCGCGGCTGAGCGGATTCTTCACTCGTAGTGCGGACCTTGAGGTGCCGCCCTACGGCCGGTATTCCATGAAAACGGTTTTCAGGGCGTCGAGATCCGCCGGCAGTTCGGCGTTGCCCGGAGGCATGTTGTTGCTCTTCAACAGGAAGCTGACGATGTCGATGACGATCTGAGGGGTCAGCGTGTCCGGCTTGTTCTGCGGCATCGTCGTGCCGATCGTGACGAACATGTCGGCGATCGGCTGATCCCGCCACCGGATCGTGAAGATCGGGCCCTTCAGCGCGGGCGCGCCGGCCTCGCTGCCGCCGCCGATCAAATCGTCGCGATGGCAGTAGCCGCAGTGCGTCTTGTAAAGTGCCTGGCCGCGCGCCGCCTGCTCGGCGGTGTAGACACCATCCCAGACAGTCTTGCGGGGTGCCTGCGGCGCCGCCCGAACGCTCAGGCCGACGGCGATCATCGACAACGCGATGGCGGCCCGGCGTGCTGCCTGCTTCATCGCCGAAGTTTAACGTAGAATCGATAGCCACAGCGGGGCCTGAGGCCCGCACGACGTTTGTGCGAATAATCCTCCAAACCTTACCCATCGGCGAGCGTGTCGGCATTGCCTTTTCCGGCGGCCTCGACACGAGCGCTGCGCTCCATTGGATGCGCCACAAGGGCGCCATCCCGTTCGCCTACACGGCGAACCTCGGACAACCCGACGAACCCGACTACGAGGACATTCCGCGCCGCGCCCGCCAATACGGCGCGGAACGCGCGCGGCTGATCGACTGCCGGGCGAGCCTGGTTGCCGAAGGCATCGCAGCGCTTCAGTGCGGCGCGTTCCACATCTCGACCGCGGGCGTGCCCTACTTCAACACGACGCCGATCGGCCGCGCCGTCACCGGCACGATGCTGGTGCTCGCGATGAAGGAGGACGACGTCCATATCTGGGGCGACGGCAGTACGTTCAAGGGCAACGACATCGAACGGTTCTACCGCTACGGTCTGCTTGCCAACCCGAACCTCCGCATCTACAAGCCGTGGCTCGATCAGACATTCATCGACGAGCTGGGCGGCCGCCGCGAGATGTCGGAGTACATGCGCACCGCGGGACTGCCCTATCGGATGAGCACCGAGAAGGCGTATTCGACCGACTCGAACATGCTTGGCGCGACACACGAGGCCAAGGATCTCGAACGCCTCGACACGGGAATCAAGATTGTCGACCCGATCATGGGCCGCGCGTTCTGGCGCGACGACGTGCCGATTCCAGCGGAGACGGTGACGGTCGGGTTCGAGGACGGCCAGCCGGCGACGCTGAACAACCGCGGCTTCGGCGACCAGGTGTCGCTGCTGCAGGAAGCCAACGCCATCGGCGGCCGCCACGGGCTCGGCATGAGCGACCAGATCGAGAACCGGATTATCGAGGCGAAGAGCCGGGGCATCTATGAGGCGCCGGGACTGGCGCTTTTGTTCATTGCTTACGAGCGGCTGGTCACGGGAATCCACAACGAGGACACAATCGAGCAATACCGTGACATGGGACGCCGTCTCGGCCGGTTGTTGTACCAGGGCCGCTGGTTCGACCCGCAGGCGCTCATGTTGCGCGAGATGTCACAACGCTGGGTGGCGCGGGCGGTGACCGGCCGGGTGACGATCGAGCTGCGCCGCGGCAACGACTACTCGATCCTCGACACGGTCAGCCCGCATCTGACCTACAAGCCCGAGCGCCTGACCATGGAGAAAGGCGAGTCGGCCTTCACGCCTCAGGACCGCATCGGCCAACTGACCATGCGGAACCTTGATATCTCGGATACCCGTGAGAAGCTCCTTTCTTACATGAAGTCCGGGGTCCTCGAGCCCGCCGACGGCGCCGCGCTGCCACTGCTTCCGTCAGCCGAATCGGCCGAAAAGAAGACGTAGACCCCGACTGTCGACGCGGGGTCAGAGTTATGGCCCGGCGCCCTAAAACTACGTCAAATCAAGAAGATAGCGACCTCGACGCCGAGCAGACGCTCAGCCTCGACCACGTCCGGTGGGGCGGGTTCCGCGACGGCGTCGGCGAGCGCGAGAACGGCGTCGACGAGTATGGCTTTTCCATCGAACTGCTGCGGCTCCGCAAGGAGCTCAACTCCTGCGCGCTTCCGCTGACCGATCGCATTCTCCGGCTGATCGACTTCGACCGTCCGGGAGCGGCCCGCGCGCTGCGCGTGGACCAGGACGAAAACTCCCCGCGCTTGATTCTCGTATCCGAGCGCGCGCCCGGCTTCCGCCTGTCCGAATTGCTCGAGCGCGGTGCCGAGCGAGGCGTGATTCCTGACCTCGGCGCGGCGCTGTACATCATGCGCCGGCTGCTCGCGACCGCGGCCGCCATCCACCGGGCAACCGACATTGCGCACCTGGCCATCGCCCCCGAGCGCATCGTCATCACACCGCGCGGCGGCGTGGTGCTCGTCGAAGCGGCGATCGGCGGCGCGATCGAGGCGCTCGCAGACCGGATGCCGGCAGCCGTCCGCCGCGGGTTCCGCCTGGCGCGCGCGGACGCCGAAATCTCCGGCGCACATGTCGACATCGCCCGGATCGCACTCGCCGGCATGTCGATGATCGTCGGCCGGCCTCTCGATCCGTCCGAGGACATCGATCCGCTCAGCCCGGTCGTGCAGGAAGTGGTCGACGTGGCCGCCGTCCGCGCCGGCGATCAGTTTGCGGCAGCACTAACGCCGTGGCTCGACCACGCGATCTCCATCGATCCGTTGCTCGCGTTCGGCAACTTCAGCGACGCTCATTCCGATCTCATGGAAATCGTGCCGCCCGCGGAAGCACGGTGCCCGGTGTCGCGCGCCGCGCTGCGCAAGTTCCTGGACGACCTGGAAATCGGTGGCACCCACCTCGAAGCGCTCGAAGAAGACCGGGTCCGGGAGATACGCGCACGTCAGCTTCGTCGCGAACCGGCCGAAGCGATTGAGACGCCGGAGGACTCGGCAGCGGCCGCCGTCGCCGATCCGATCGCGGCCATCATGGACATGCCGGTCGCGGTGCAGGATCTCTCGTCGGAGATCTTGCAGCAGCCGGTGCTGATCGACGACAAGCCGTCGGCGATGGCCGCCGTCATGCGGCAGGCCGCGCCAGCCGACGACGACGCGACGACGATCGACTTCTTCAACGACGAGCGTGTCGTCCGGACGCCGCCCGAGGAACACCCCGCTGAAGTCGCGCCGCCGGTCGAGCTCGAACCAGAAGTGATCCCCGACGTACTGCTGGCCGACCCGGCACCGGAACTTGCAGACGTCGAGCCCATGATTGTGGACACGGAAACCGAGTTTGCGGAGAGCGACACGCTGGTCGCGGACGAGGGCATCGCGACAGAGGCGATTCTTGCGGATTTCGACTCGCTCACCGAAGACGCCGAACCGCCGGTGGCCGATCGGTCGCTGGACGATCTTGTCGACGAAATCCTGCGACGCGGCGTCGAGCCGGACTTGCCGGAGATTTCGGCATCCGACGAGGTCCTCGACGAGCTGCCGCCGATTGGGGAGCACTACGGGCTCGGTGAGACACCGCACTACGAATTCGACGAAACGCCCGCCGAACCCCCTGTCGATGAACCGCCGGCCTACGAACCGCCGGTCGACGAGCCCAGCACCGAGGAACCGCCGGCCGAAGAGCCGCCGCCCTACGAGCCCCCGGTCGAAGACCCGCCGGTCGAGGAGCCGCCGGCCGAAGAGGAGCGGCCGCCAATCTGGCTGCGAGCGGCCATCGAGCAGGTCGCCCGCACGCGCGAGGAGGGGCCGGCCGCACCCGCCCCGCGCCGCGCTGAGGCTTTCGGCCCGGTGTTCGAGCTCTCCGACGAGCCCGAGCGCGAGTTGCAGGCAGAGACGAGCACGCTCTCCGACATCGCAAAAGAACTCGGCCTGACCATCCCGTTGATTCAGCCGTCCAGGGCGGGTGAACGCGCCGTCGCGCCGGAGGAAACGGAAGCAACCCAGCCAGAAGAACAGATTGAGGCAGCGCCCGCGCCGCGGGAGGAGTCGCCGGACGAGAACGAGGGGTGGGAGACCGATATCAGGCAGACGCTGTTCGCTGCCCCGCCGCCCGAGCCACCGACGCCGCCGGCGCTGCCACCGGTCTACACGCCACCTCCGGCCCCGCCGCCCCCGGCGATCTTCGCGCCGCCCGCACCGCCGCGGTTCGAAGAACCCGAGGTGTTTACGCCAATCCCGTCGCCCGTCACGCTCGAGCCGTCGCCGGTGTACTCGGCGCCGCTACCTGCCGCGGCAATTGAGCCAGCGGCACCCGAGGTCGATACCGCGCCGCGCCGCTCGCTGGCAGACCGGACAGCGGACATTCGCGAATCGAGCGGCCGGTTCCTCAAGATCGCCGCCACACTCGTGCTGGTCGTGGGCGGTGTCGGCGCCGCCGCATATGGCGGCTGGCGCTATTACTCGAGCCTGAGCACTCCGGGCATATTGGTCGTGGAATCGACGCCTGCCGGGGCACAAGTCGAAGTCGATGGCATGCAGCGCGGCACGACGCCGGCAACACTCGACCTTCCGCCCGGGACGCACGCGCTCGCACTGACGCGGCGAGGGATCACGCGCCGCTTCGAGGTCGCGGTTCGGCCCGGTGAGCAGACGACCCAGACGCTCGACTGGACCCAGGTGCGCGAAACCGGATCGCTGGCCGTCACGACGGATCCGCCGGGCGCGAAAGTCTCGATCGACGGCAAAGCGGTCGGCGTATCGCCGTTGACGATTCCGGATCTCCCCGCCGGACGGCGCCGCGTCGTCCTCGAGGGCCAGGGCGGCACGGTGCGGCGAGAGGTGACGATCGAAACCGATCGCACGGCGACGCTGAGCGAAGCAATTTTCTCCGGGTTCCTCGCCGTGTTCGCGCCGGTGGAGCTGCAGATTTTCGAAGGAAACCGGCTGCTCGGCACGACCGAGAACAACCGCATCATGATCCCGGCGGGAAAACATGAGCTGACGCTCGTCAACCGCGAGCTCGGCTCGCGCCTGTCACGGACCGTGGAAGTCGAGCCCGGTCAGGTCGCGGCGATCAATATCACCGAAGTGCCAGCCACCGCGCCGGCCGCGCAACCGGCCGCGGCGCCGCCCGTTGCGGCGCCGTCCGATCCACCACAGTAGGACGACCGTCTCAAGCCCAATCAGCAGTGGCCAGGTGTCAGTTCAGCGTCTGCATTTCAGGCGCAATGAGCGGCGTCGGTTTCGATCCCTTGCGCCGCAGGATGATCCAGTGCGGGCACTTCTGCTGATCGAGGTAGAGGCGCTCGCAGTCGTCGCAGCGGACGCACTCCGACCTGACGATCCGCGGCCCCTGGATGGCACCCCACTGGCAGGTCCGCTCGCAAATCTTGCAGGTGTTGCACTCCGACCATCGCTTGATCCGGAAGACCGTCAGGTTCGAGATGATCCCCAGGGCGGCGCCGACCGGACAAAGAAAGCGGCAGTAGAGGTTTCGCACGAAGACGCTGGCGACGTGCTGTGTGGCGAGGCCGACCCACATACCGGTCGACTCGGCCAGGCCGAACATCCAGAATGGTTCGACGTAGCGGTACACGGACATCTGGCGCGTCACGAGGAAGTAGACGACGACCGACGCGAGCAAGCCGTACTTGATCCATGACGCGCGCTGCTCGATGCGCAGCGGCACGTCGTAGCGGAGTTTCGCCGGCAGAACCGCATCCATCAACTGCGTCAGCGCCCCGAACGCGCAGATCCGCCCGCAGTAGAAACGACCCCACAGGACCGTCGACACCACCGTGAAGATCGCGAACAGGTACCAGGTGAGGTTGTACTTGAAGATCGGCAGGTTCCAATCGATGACGCCGAACACGTTGACAATCGAGATCAGGAAGCTCTTGCCGAAGCCCATGTAAGCGACGGCCGCAACGAGTGCCGCGTACTTGAGCCGCTCGCTCTTGCGGAAGAAGCTCACCAGCGCGAAGGTCAGGAAGAGTGTCAGCAGCACGAGGTCGAGCGCCTGCGGCCGCAGGATCTCGGCCCACGTCTCGAGCGGCTGTTCGTCGAAGCCCCAGGGATCCATGTCGGTTATTTTCCGGTGGTAGGCCGGCGGACGGCAGCCGGATCCAGGAACGCCTTTGCCATCATCCGCGATCCGTCACGGATGGCGCGTGTCGCGCTGTTGATCGTCAGCGAAGCGCGCGAGATCGCATCCACGTCCTCGCCGACGCGGAACGGATCGAAGATGCTCTTCCCCTTGAACTGCGCCGGGAACTCGGGCGGCTCGACCGAGAAATACCCGTACGGCTCCGAGTGGTAGTCGACGATGACCCCGGTGATGGTGCCCGTCAGATCGAGACCGACGAGGAGATGCAGCGGTCCATGGTAGCCGTGTTCGTTCGGCACCATGTCGGTCGTCCAGAACACGTACCCGATCGGCTTGGCTGCCGGGTCGGCCTTTGGATCCACGCCGTAGGCCTTGAAATGGAGCGGCTCGCCGCCAAGCTTCGAAAACGCGGCGGCGGCCGGAAACAGTTGCTTCAGCTCCGGCCCGGGATCCGGGTTCGTGTAAATCCGGCGTGGCTGCGCCGAGGTGACAATTCCGGCGGCGCACACGAACGCCGCCAGCACCAGACTACGAGATGGTCTCGGCATCGTCTCCAGCCGGCGATTATAGCGTCCGCGGCTGGCTCCTCATTTCTTGACATGCCGCTCGAGCATCTGCCTTCGGACCACGGCGCCGTAGACGTTGCCGGCGCGGTCGACGCCGACCCCCTCAGCGCCCGAATGGTCGGGACGGGTTGATTCCATGTCTTCGATGAACGCGGTGACCGAGCCGTCGCGGGCGCTGCCGATCCGGATGCCTTTCTTGATGCCCGGGAGTTCGTGCGCGCCGGTGTCGGGTCCTGACTCGGAATCGGCGACGTAGATCGTGTCGTCGGCGGTGATGTAGATGCCGCTCGGACGTCCGAACTGCCGCCATTCGTCGATGTAGTTCCCTTCCTGGTCGAAGATCTGGATGCGGTTGTTCTCGCGGTCGCCGACGAACAGCCGCCCGCGCGAATCCATCGCGATCGTGTGCGGCTCGCTGATCTCACCGCGGCCCGATCCCTTGCGTCCCCACTCCTTGACGTACTTGCCGTCCTTCGTGAACTTCACGACCCGGTTGTTGGTGCCGTTGCGATGGCTGTCGGTGACGAAAATGTCGCCCGTCGGCGCCACGACGACGTCGGTGGGCTGATCGAAGAGCTCGGGTCCCGAGCCCGACACGCCGGCCTTGCCGAGCGTCATGAGCACCTTGCCATCCGGGTTGAACTTGAAGACCTGGTTTCCCTTGCCTTTGTCGGCGCGCGCATCGGTCACCCACAGGTTCCCGTCGCGATCGACGGTCGCGCCGTGCGGAAAGAGGAACATTCCCTGTCCCCAGCTGCCGAGCAGTTTCCCATCCGCGTTGTATTTCAGAATCGGCGCTTCGGACCGATCAGCGCAGGAGTTGGCAAAGCACCGGTGGACGACGTAGATGATGCCGTTGGGCGCGGCTTCGATTGCCGTGACGGCCGCCCACGGCACGCCCTTCGGCAGCTCGCCCCAGTCACGAGTGGTGCGATAAGGCTGCGGCAGATCGTTTCGTGGTGCGCTTGACGGCTGCTGCGCGAGCGTTGCGACGCTCAGCAACCCCGCGAGGATCAAAGTCATTGTGGTGGAACGCATGCGCGGCGGATTATAGCCGTCGATCACGAATTGGAGATCTGTCCGCCAGATGTGCGGTGCTGTTCCGCACCGCCGCCGGATCGCGCGAACGATTCATTTCTCGTATCTGACTCAACTGCAAGTATTTAGGGCATTCGAGCCTGGCCGGCACAGGCGTTGCGCGACAGGTCCCCATGCTGACCTTGACGCGTCACGCCCTCGGCCTCGCTCTGGTCGGTGTCTGCCTGCTCGGCACTCGCACCCTTGCGGCTGACGTCGTCTCGACAGTCCTCGCACTCCTCCGATAGCGCAACCGTTCGTTTTGGATTTCGTCTTGCACTTCGATGCCTCGCAAGGAGGTTGAGGCATGAGGAGTGTGAGCATCTGGACTATTGCGTGTGCGGCCGCGCTGACCCTAGCGTGCGGCGACAGCGCGAATCGAAACAACCACACGGCGGCAGGCACCGATCGGACCAGTGCGCCGGCGGATCGCGCGCCGGGTACTGCGAACCCGACCGGAACCAGCGGCGCGGATCGGTCAGCCAATCGTGATGCCGCCACGGCATCAACGATGGCGCGCGCGAACGATGCCAGCGACGATCATGCGTTTGTCGAAAAGATGGCGCAGGTCAACATCGCGGAAGTGAAGCTCGGCCAGCTCGCGTCGGAACGGGCCGCGAACGCCCAGGTGAAGACGTTTGCTCGCAAGATGATCGGCGACCACCAGAAGGCCAACAACGAGCTGAAGCAGGTCGCGTCGAAGATGGCCGTCCAGCTTCCGGCCGAGACCGACGCCAAACATCAGGAGCTCTACGATCGCCTCTCGAAGCTGAAGGGCGCAGAGTTCGATCGGGAATTCATGAAGGCGATGGTCGACGGCCACCAGGAAGTCGTGCAGGACCTCGAACGCCATGCTGACAACAGCGCCAAGCCTGGCGACCGCAGTGTCGGGACCTCCGGCGATGCGAGCCAGACCCACACGGCTGTCAGCGGCTGGGCCACGAAGATGCTGCCGGACGTTCGTCAGCACCTCGATCAGGCGAAGCAGATCGAGTCGAAACTATCGTCGAGTCCCACGAAGTAGTCCGGCTTCAGCCGGGACCTCACCTAGTCGCGTGCGGGCGCCACGTAGCCGTTTCTTGCCCGCACGCGGTAGTCCTTTCCAGGCACTCGCACACGGATGCTGTGAAACGCGCCGTCGGCGCCTCTTGGCGAGGTGTAGCCGAGCAGGTATTGACTGTTGAGCTCTTCGGCGATGCGCGAAATCGCCGGCACCATGTCCTCGCTGCCGTGGACGACTTCGGTTCTGCCGCCGCTCGTATCGGTAATTTCCTGCAGCGCCACGGGATTCACCCGCGTGTTGATCGCCTGCCGCTCGGCCGAATCGATGGCGACGGCATACGCAAAGGCATCCGTCCGGAACAGCGCCCGCCGCACTTCGCTGAGGCTCGCGTCGCTGGCCGTATCAGCGCCGTCTGAAATCACCACGACCGCGGCGCGCTGGTTATTGCGGACGGTGAACTGCGGGATGGCTGCCATCACCGCGTCGTAAACCGCCGTCCCGCCAGTCGGACGAATCGGCGCGAGAATGGCCGTCAGCTGGGCACGGTCGCGCGTCCACCACGACAAGAAGTACGGCTGGTGATTGAACGCCACCACGATGAACTCGTCGCCAGGATCGAGAAGGTCCGTCAAGAACGTCGACACCGCCGTCCGGGCATCGTCGATGCGGCGGCCGTACATGCTGTCGCTGATGTCCAGCAGCACGGCCAGGCTCACCGGGACCCGCTCGTTGGTGAATTGCGTGATCTCCTGGCGGACGCCGTCTTCGTAGATCTCGAACGCTTCGCGCGGCAGCCCGGTGACGAGCCGTCCGTCCTGATCGCGGACGGTCGCCGTGATGCTGGTCAGTTCGACGGCCGAGCGAAAGACACGCGGATCGCGGATCGGCTTGTCCTGCGCGGCGAGGGCCACCGTCGCGGCCAACACACATACCGCAGCGCGAGCGATCATCACCGGCTCAGCCAATACGTCATCTTAACCATGAACGCCCGGTTCCCGTCGGCCCCAAACGCATCCCGCAAGTCGCGCCACGGATGAAAAACACCCGGCCGTGAGGGATCGGTGGTCGCGAGGTTCCACGCGACGTACAAGGTGCTGCCCCTGATGTACTCCCACCTGAGGACGACATTGCCGCGGAGCGACTTGGTGTTGAAGTCCGGGTTCTCCTCCAGCCGCACCGGCTCGAACTCGTACGAACGGGGAGCCGCAAGGCGCCGGAAGTCGGTGTAGTCGCCGACGGCCACGAACGGCTGCAGGAACACCTGGACCGTCAAGTCACGGTGCACCGCGAAGGTCGATCGCACCGTGACGTCGACGACATCGCGATTGAGCCGGCCATACACGTAATCGACGACACCGTCGCCGGTCGCGTCAACGTTCTCGATCCATTGCGCATCGTCCAGGCCGGTCGTGTAGTTGGTGCTGACCGAGACTTGCAGGCGCCCTGACGGCTTCAGGTTCAGGCCCGGCCCGAAACGGACGCTCCAGCCGCCAGCCTCGTCGGTGGCGATGTCCGTGCCGAAATTGAACCGCCACGTCTTCCGGCTGTCGCTCGAGACGAAGTAGAACTGGTTCAACCGTGAGGGCTTGGCGATCGGTGGGCCGCCGCGGGTGTCGAGGTCGTCGATGGCGCGGAATTGACGGTTGCCGCCCCCCTCGAACCCCCAGTAGTTCCTGAACTGCGTGAAGAAGTTCCAGCCGACGAGGCGCGCCAGGGGGTCCTTGTGCTCGTTCCAGCCTTTGACGGCGAACGTGTTCGCGCCGAGGCGGCGAAACATCTTCCACGGATCCGGCTGTTCCAGGGAGGCGCCGCCTTCGATCGAAGTCCGGTCGGCGCGGCCTCGGAAGAAGCCGAGATCGTCGATACGGAACGTCGGGCTGAAGTGGTCGAAGTGCGAATAGAAGCCGCCGTACTTTCGATCGAAGTTGAAGTTCGAGACGCCGCCGAACCCGGATCGCATCACACCCGACAGCGGCGCACGGGTGCCGGCCCAGTGTCCGTTCCAATTCACCCGATTGCGATCCCAGCGCAGGTTGAAATCGCCGCCCGCCGCATACGCGTCGAGGTCGTTCTTCCGCATGACACCGGTCGCGATCATGCCGACATTTGACGTCCCCTGCCTGACGTCGCGCTGGAGCCGCACGACGTTGTATGACGTGGTCGGCTCGGCAGGGCGTTCGGCCGGAACACCGTCGGCGGTCAGTACCTCCACCTCTTCATCCGCGGTGAGGGACGTCAGCGCACCGTAGGTCCACCCGGACTGCTTGCCGGTCAACTTCATTGCGCCGAGAATCGTCGTCGCTTCCGGTCGATCCACCTCGACGTCGCCCGGCGGGAGCTCGTAGCGTGACGGGCGCCGCCCGATCCGGCGCGAATGAAACAACTGGAACAGGCCATACGGAGGCACGAACGTGCGGCTGTCCTCCAGAAAGAAGCTGCGTTTCTCCGGAAAGAACGTCTCGAACACGCTGAGGTTGAGCACGGCCGGATCCTGTTCGACCTGGCCGAAGTCAGGGTTGACGGTCGCCGACAAGGTCGCCGCCGAGCCTATGCCGACGCGGAGATCCAGGCCGACGCCACCGCTGAAATCGGTCCCACGGCTCTGGATTTGCGACGCTCCACCGCGGATGTACGGGATCCATTCGACCCGTCGCGGCGGGTGGAGCGTGTCGTCGAACACGAGATGGCCCCATCGCGAGACGATCCCCTGCTCGCCGCGTGGACGAGCCGTCCAGTCGGCGGTCTCGTTCAATCGCTGAATCGTGCGGCGGAAGGTAAAACCCCAGACCTGACCCGGCCGTGGAGCCGCGACGAACCGCATCTGGGAAAACGGGATGCGGTATTCGGCCACCCATCCTTCGTTGGTGAGGGCCGTCCGGACCTCCCACACGCTCTCGTAATCGCGGTCGGTCGAGGTGTCGTTGAAGAGGGAGAAGTCCGACTGTACACCCGACGGGTTCGTTTCGAACACGTAGCCGGTCTGGTGGTCGTGGCGCGGATCGAAGGCGATCCCGATGCGGTCACTGGGCGGCGGCTCGTCGCGGCGGCCGAGCCCGCCGACAATCCGCTCCGGCGTGCGATCGTCACAGCGAATCACGACATAGATGAAGCGCTCATCGTAGGCGACCTGCAGGCGCGTCCGCTCGGTCATCGGATCGCCGTTGTCCGGATCCCATTGGATCAGCCCTTCGACGGTCTCTGCCTGCCCCCACACTTCGTCGTTCGGCAGGCCGTCAATGTGCGGCGGCGAACCGGTAATCCGATGCGCATGAACGATCTTGTCGTGTTTGTATTCGGCGGCCGGTTCGGACGCGTCAATCGTCGGCTGTGGAACGTCTTGTGCGAACGTCCACTCGGACCAGGCCGTTCCCAGGAGGCACGCTGCCAGGATCGCTCGAATCGACGACAAGGTCATCCATGGTACGTGATCTTCATCGGGGCTCGGTGTTTGGGACTCGGAAATTGCTTACGAAAACGCTATCTGGCACTGACCAAGACAGCCCGACCGCATCGGTCGTGTCACATCGGCACATGACGTGCACCGCTGAATCAGCGATGTGAGAAGGCTGAGGAGGAACCTGATGAATTCGATGTGGACGAGATCGTTCATTGCGGGTTGCGGCCTTGCCGTCGCACTGACCGGTGCGGCCTGCAACCGCCACAATGCGGCCGAGGTCGATCGCGAGACACGCAAGACCGGCGGCCACGAAGGTGCACCGATCACCGTCA
>Ga0310900_10000338_pt1 | contig 15171 bp, 16 predicted proteins | sample C24D1metaG_FD_203879 | JGI IMG/M metagenome (GOLD analysis project Ga0310900, IMG submission 203879) | Lab incubated soil microbial communities from West Virginia University Organic Research Farm, Morgantown, WV, United States - C24D1 | ecosystem: Environmental > Terrestrial > Soil >...
GCTTCTCAGTAGATGCAGCAGGGCCGCTGCGGCAAGCGCTCGGGATCGTCGAGAACGTGTCGGCAGGACACACCAACATCGCGGCGTTCGGTATCGGCGGGTTCACGCTCGCGTTGATTCTCGTGTTGAAGCGATGGCCACGTGTCCCCGGCATGTTGATTGGCGTCGTCCTGGCCACAGTGCTCACGGCGGTGTTCGATCTCGCCTCGCGCTCTGGCATCTCGGTGCTCGGGCCGCTGCCACAAGGGTTGCCAGGGCCGCGCCTTCCGCTCGCGTCCACGGACAATCTGTCGGCGATCCTCATGGGTAGTGTCGCCGTCGCGCTCGTGTCGTTCGCCGATACCAGCGTGCTTTCCCGCACATACGCGGCACGCTTGCGCACATCGGTCGATTCGAATCAGGAAATGGCGGCGCTGGGCATCGCCAACCTCGCAGCCGGCTTCTTTCAGGGCATGCCAATCAGCAGCAGTTCCTCGCGCACACCCGTGGCGGAGGCAGCCGGCGCTCGAACGCAGCTGACTGGCGTCGTCGGTGCGCTGGCGATTGCCCTGCTCCTCACGCTCGCGCCCGACCTGCTGCAATATCTCCCGCAGACTGCCTTGGCTGCGGTCGTGATCTCGTCGGCAATCGGGCTGTTCGAAGTGTCCGATCTGCGGCGCATCTATCGCATCCAGCGCTGGGAGTTCTGGCTCTCGATGACCTGCTTTGCGGGGGTGGCCGTTTTCGGTGCGATCCCCGGTATCGCGTTCGCGATCGTGATCGCGGTGATCGAATTCCTGTGGGATGGCTGGCGGCCGCATTCGGCGGTGCTCGGCCGCGTCGACGGGCTCAAGGGCTACCACGACATCACCCGTTATCCTGACGCCCGGCGCATCCCGGGTCTCGTGCTGTTTCGTTGGGATGCGCCCCTCTTCTTCGCCAACGCCGAGTGGTTTCACGAACGAGTCCTGGCGGCCGTTGCCGGCTCGCCGACGCCGGTCCGCTGGCTGGTAGTCGCGGCAGAACCAGTCACCAGCGTCGACGTGACCGCTGCCGACATGATCTGCGAGCTCGACGATGCGCTGCGCGCGACAGATGTCGATCTGGTCTTTGCCGAAATGAAGGATCCGGTCAAAGACAAGCTGAAGCGATTTGGCCTCTATACGCGGCTGGGCGAAGACTCGTTCTTCGCCACTGTTGGCGAGGCCGTGAATGCGTACCTGGAACGCCAGGCCGTCCAATGGGTGGACTGGGAGGATCGCCGGTAGCGCATGTAGGGCGGGTCCTGCTTTTTGGACCCGCCATTACCGCGACTTGACCTGTATTTTAGTTTGATCTAAATTACTGGCAGGCATGGATACCGCACTGCTCACCGCCGTGGCTTCCCCTCGACGCCGGGAGATCCTGCGGTTGCTGTGGACGCGTGACCTGACGGCCGGTGCCATCCATGAGGCGATGCCCGACGTCACCTTCGGCGCCGTCTCTCTCCAGCTCAAGGTCTTGCTCGATGCCGGGCTGGTCGAGTGTCAGGCCGACCGTCAGTTTCGCGTCTACCGCGTTCGCCGCGAGGCGCTCACCGCGGTGGCGCCGATGCTGGAGCAGATGTGGACCGATGCGCTCTGGCGTCTCAAGCTCAAGGCGGAACTGGCGGAAACGCGCCGCGGACCCAAGCCCCGGCGGCGTTCCCGTGCTGCACTCGCGCGCCGCCGCCCTCGATCGAAAACGGAGGACCGATGATAGCCGCCGCTCTCGCACATCGTCTGGACCGCACTCTCGTGATTCGCGCACGCCGCGATACGGTGTTTCAATTCTTCAGCGACACGCCGCAGTGGGCGGCCTGGTGGGGCGCCGGCTCGTCGATCGATCCTCGCCCCGGAGGTCGCATGGTGATCCGGCATCCGAACGGCGTTGAGGCCTCGGGTGAAGTGCTCGAGGTTCGGGCTCCGGAGCGTATCGTCTTCACCTACGGATACGAGACACAGAAGCCGAATCCACCTGGAAGTTCACGCGTGACCATCCGGCTGGATAGCCACCCGCAGGGAACGCTGCTTCAGCTCACACACGAGTTCGCTGATGGCGACGCGCGAGAGGAACACATACAGGGCTGGCGCTTTCAGTTGTCACTCTTTGCGAACCTCATCGCCGGCCGCGCCGCAACCGGTGCGGCATCAGTCGTGGATCGATGGTTTGCCGCATGGGGAGAGCCGGACGCGACTGCACGCGAACGGACGCTCGCGGCGATTGCCGCAGCGGAGATTCGTTTTGGCGATCGCTTCAGTTGCCTCGATGGGATCACTGACATCAACGCCCACCTCACCGCGGCGCAGCGCTTCATGCCGGGCATTCGCCTCGAACGTCGCGGCGAGATTCGCCAGTGTCAATGGCATGTGCTGGCGGATTGGGTGGCGGTCGCGAGCGATGGGCAGGAGCGCGGACGCGGGACGAACCTGTTCGTCCTCGATGCTGACGGACGGATCACCGCGGTGACCGGATTCTGGGCCTCGTAGCGGCGCGTCTTCAGACGCGCCCTGATCCAGGCTACCTAGCCACCCAGCTACCTAGCCACCCAGCCACCTAAAGCCCCGCCTCTACGCCTCTGCGAAATGGCTCGAGGTTGGGGTGCCGACGGACGGACTCGCGCATTTTTCTCCGGCTGGCGAGACCGATGACGAGCGCTGATGGGACCGCAACGAGGGCGGCAATTGGTATCCAGTTTCTCCTTCGCTCTGCAGTGCGCGTGCGAATCGCCTCCGAAACTTGAAAGAGATCGTCTCGCCGCGACAGGTAATCCTTGAAAAGGCCGTCGCGTTCGGCGATCAGTCGCTGGCGAAGCGTCTCGATCTCGGCGCCACGCTCTCCCGACTGATCGAGGCGCTGCATGATCAATTCGCGATCGTGCACGTGTCCGAGCACTGATTGCACGCGTTTCAGCACCGTCAGTTCGCGGTCGTCGCGTGGCCGGCTCGCGGCCGAGACCAGTTCGACGAGATAGCGCAATCGCTTGGCGTGAATGCGAACCTCGTGCGCACGGTTCGGAAAGTACACGCCGGAGGCGTGTACGACGGCTTCCGAGAGCTTGGTGCTCTGCGTGTGCATCCGCTTCTGCAAATTGAATCCGATCGACGCCGATACCCGAGGGCGCCACGTACGCAGTCGTTTGACGGCTGCCGGCGCGAAATCGCCGAGCGGGCTGCGTTCGATGGTCTTGATCAGCTCCCGGCGTGCGATCGCACGTTCATGCACGGCGCCCCGATTCAACGCAACGACGGCGCGCGCCGCTTCAGGCACTTGCCAAATCTTCTCTTCGAATAATTCGACAACGACATCCAGATCCCGGGCGGCACCGAGCGACCGGCCCAGACTGCGCATCTCCTCCGCGAGTGCGACATGGTTGGTGTCGTGGTCATCACCGAGGACCTCGAGGAGCGCACGAATGCGCCGGGTCGCCACGCGGGCATCGTGGATCGCATCGGCGTCACCGTCGCGGACACCCGCAACATTCTTGAGCAGCTCTTCGCTCTGTCGAACCGCCACGTCCTGCATTCGAGCGACCAGTCCCTTCATCGGACAGCCTCCTTTCTCCATCCGACGGGCGATGCACGTTTGTTACGGTCCTGGTCCTGGTCTCCCGAGAGGGAAGACCAGGACGAAAGACCAATCACCAAGGTCCAAGCACTGAAGATGGTCAAGGCAGACGCAGGACCTGCCCGGGTTTGATCTTGTTAGGGTCGTTCAGTTGATCTTTGTTCAGTTCAAAGATCTTCATGTAGGCGCCCGCATTGCCGAGGTGTTCTTTCGCGATCTGGCTGAGCGTATCGCCGGACTTGACCGTGTAAGTCTTTGCGGCTGGTGCCGCCGGCGGCGCTGTGGCGGCCGGCTGTGCCGCGGGCGGAGGCGCGCTGGCTGCTGCGCTCGGTCCGCCAGTCACCCGAATGTCAGCGTTGATGTCCTGCTGCCAGGTGGGAATGGTCTTAATCGCATTCCAGATTTCGTTCTTTTCTGCCTCAGTGGCGACGGTTCCCTTGAATACCAGCTTGCCGCCCTGCTCTTCGATGGTGCCGTGAAACTTTCCCGCGGCCACTTTCTCCGCCCACGCATACATACCCTTCAACGACATGGTTCACCTTCACTTTCCCGTGTGATCGGTCATCCCTCAAACCATCTCGCCACTCTACTCTGGTGTATTGCCGATCGCGAGCACAGCCCCGCGCTCACTCGTCGTTTCAGCCCGCGATTGCCGCGTTACATCCGCGTTCTCACCTCTCCTAATAGAGGATCATCGTGCAGCAGGACCGCTCGCATCTGGTCTGACCCGTCGATTTCAAGTACCATCGAACTCGGCGCAAAGTCCAAATGACTGAGAGGTTTATCCTTATACCCGGCCGGACGAGCAAGCAGGGGTGCGGTGTCAGCGAAGGAAAATTCGATCAGGTGTATCAGCAGGAAATCACGACTCTGCAGGTCGCACCCGCTGACATGAAGCGAATGGGCCTCGCCAACGGCGACCGCGTGCGCGTGACGACCGAGAGCGGCCGGCAGATCGACGTCGCCGTCACTGCCGCCACGGGCGACGAGTTGCCGCCTGGACTTTTGTTCATCGCCTACGGCGATCTATCGAGCCGATTGATGGACGGCGACACGCACGGGTCAGGGATGCCGACGAGCAAAGGACTCGACGTCACGATGGAGAAGCTGAGTTAGCGACATGGCCACCCCTCCCATTACCAAGCCAATCGAGTCGCCCGCCACTGTGATCACTGACGCCACGTGCACCTTCTGCGGATGTGTGTGCGACGACATTGACATTACGGTCAAGGACAACCACATCACCGACGCCAAACGCGCATGCGTGCTTGGCAAGTCGTGGTTCTACGGTCACGCCGCCGACGATCGACCCGACTGCCTCATCGAAGGGCAACCGGCATCGGTTGCCGAAGGTGTCGAGCGCGCGGCTCGCATTCTGACCGAAGCCAGGTATCCGATTGTCTACGGTCTGAGCGACACGACATCGGAAGCACAGCGCGTGGCGGTTGCCATTGGTGATGCCATCGCAGGAACGGTCGACACCACGACGAGCGTGTGTCACGGACCGTCGGGCATGGCATTCCAGGGCGTGGGCGAGGTCACGTGCACGCTGGGCGAGGTCGCCAATCGTGGCGACTTGATCATCTTCTGGGGTGGCAATCCGGCTGAGAGTCATCCTCGACACTTCTCGAAGTACAGCCTGATGCCGAAGGGGATGTTCGTCCCCAATGGGCGCAAGGACCGAACAGCAGTTGGGGTCGACGTTCGCAAGACCAAAACCGCCAAGGCAATGGATCTGTTCTTCCAGATCAAGCCACGCAGCGATTTCGAAGCGCTGTGGACGCTGAGGGCGCTCGCCAAGAGCGTCGAGGTCGATCCCGAGCAGGTGAAGCGTGACACCGGCATCGAGCTGTCACGCTGGCAGGATCTGATGGATCGGATGAAGGCCGCGAAGTTCGGCGTCATCCTGTTCGGCATGGGTCTCACGATGACGCGCGGCAAGCATCTCAATAGCGAGGCGCTGCTGTCACTGGCTCGTGACATGAACGCGTTCACGCGCTTTGTCGTCAAGCCGATGCGCGGACACGGGAATGTCACAGGCGCCGACAACGTGGTCACCTGGCAAACAGGCTATCCCTTCGGAGTCAACATGTCGCGCGGGTATCCGCGATTCAACCCGGGCGAATACACCACGTCAGATACGCTCGCGCGGGGTGAAGCGGATGCTGCGCTCCTCGTGGCCTGTGACCCGATGGCCAATTTCAGTCAGCCGGCACGTGAGCGCTTGCAGTCCATTCCGTACATCGCGCTCGATCCGAAGGAGACGCCGACTACTCGATCGGCGGCGGTTGCGTTCACGACGGCGACATACGGCATCAACACTCCCGGCACCGTGTACCGCATGGACGATGTCCCGATTTACCTTCGTCCGGCGCTGTCATCCACGCATCCGACCGACCTCGAGGTTCTTTCTGCGATCCATCGGCGAGTGACCGAGCTGAAGAAATAGGAACCCATTTCAGCGCGTCATGAGCAGCGGGTATTTCAAGATTGCAGGGGGCACTGTCTACGACCCGATCCACGGAGTCGACGGCGAAGTTCGCGACATCTGGATCCGGGACGGACAGATCGTAGAAAAACCATCGGATTCCAATATCAGGCCGGACAAGACGCTCGACGCCTCAGGACTCGTGGTGATGCCAGGCGGCGTGGATATGCACTGCCACATCGCGGGACCCAAGGTGAATGCCGCACGGAAGATGCGGCCTGAGCAGAAGCGTAAGGCGGAAAAAGTCGTTCGCACATCGAACACGCGCAGCGGAACCATGGGGAGTGTTCCGAGCACGTTCGCCACCGGCTACAAGTACGCCGGTCTCGGTTACACGACGGCGTTCGACGCCGCCATCCCGCCGCTGGCTGCGCGGCACGTCCACGAAGAGTTCGAAGACACGCCGTGCCTCGACAAGGGGTTCTTCGTCCTCATGGGCAACAACCACTTCGTGATGGAGTCGATCCATCGGAAGGAGCCGGAGAAGCTGCGTTCGTTCATCGCCTGGCTGCTCGGCGCGGCCAAAGGCTTCACGCCGAAGGTCGTCAACCCCGGCGGCGTCGAGATTTGGAAGCAGTTGCCGAGCGGCAACGTGCACGGGCTGGATGAGAACGTGGCGCACTTCGATGTGACGCCGCGGCAGATCATCGAGCAGATCGCGCGCGCCGTTGACGCGCTGAAGCTTCCGCACTCGGTTCATCTTCACGCCAACAATCTCGGCATGCCAGGGAACTGGATCACGACGCTCGAGACGATGAAGACGTTCGGCGATTCGCGCGGTCACCTTGCGCACATCCAGTTTCACAGTTACGGCGGAGGCGAAGGCGACGAGAACACCTTCAACAGCAAGGTCGTGGAGCTCGTCGAGTACGTGAATGCACACCACAATCTGACCGTGGACGTCGGGCAGGTGCTCTTCGGCGAAACGACCACGATGACGGCGGACGGGCCGCTCGGCTACTACTTGAGCAATGCCTTCAAGAGCAAGTGGTTCTCGTCCGACACCGAGATGGAGTCAGGGTGCGGCATCGCACCGATCGAGTACAGGAACACAAGCCTGGTGCACTCGCTGCAGTGGGCGATCGGCCTCGAGTGGTATCTGCTCGCGAAGGATCCGTGGCGGGTGGTCATGAGTACGGATCATCCCAATGGCGGATCGTTTCTCGCCTACCCGCAGATCATCCAGTTGTTGATGGATCGCACGTATCGCCAGGACATGCTCAAGCAGGTGCACCCGGCGGTCCTCGAGCGCTCGACGCTCGCCGACCTCACGCGAGAGTACAGCTTGTACGAGATCTGCATCATCACTCGGAGCGGTCCCGCAAAGATCCTTGGCCTGACCCGGAAAGGACACCTCGGGCCCGGCGCCGACGCTGACATCACCATCTATACGCCGAACGACGACAAGACGAAGATGTTCGAGCTTCCGCGAGCCGTGATCAAGAGCGGTGTGGTGATCGTCGAACACGGCGAAGTGCGAGAACCGCTGACTGGCAAGTTGCTCTATGTGGCGCCAGAGTACGACACCAGCATCGAGAGCGATATCGCAGAGTGGTTCGAGAAGTACTACTCGATCAGATTCCGGAATTACCCGGTGCCGCTCGACTACCTGCACGACCGCGAGGAAGTCGCCTGCGCGAGACTCTAGGACGCCGCAGCATGCTCACACTTCGCTACAAGGCCGACACGACGGTCCCGGTTGAAGTCGAGGGGCTGACTCCGTCTGCGGTCCGCGGCCTGTCGATCGCGGAGATTCAGCGATTCGACCTGTTTCATGGAAACCGCAAGGTTCCACTCGCCGAGTTGTTCGAGATCAGCGGTGACCCGGCCGATGCCCGGATGGAGTTCGAGGGCGATCTGGCAGGCGTCCATTGGATCGGCGCGCAGATGTCAGAAGGAGAAATACACGTTCGCGGCAACGCGGGCCGGCATGTTGGCAGCGAGATGACGGGTGGCGTAATTCACGTCCACGGAAACGCGAGCGATTGGGTCGGTGGCGAGATGCACGGCGGACTGATTCACGTGCACGGCAACGCCGGTCACCTCGTCGGAAGCGCTTACCGCGGGAGCGCGAAAGGCATGACCGCCGGCGTGATTCTAATCGACGGCTCTGCGGGCAACGAGGTCGGGCTGACTATGCGTCGCGGGTTGCTGGCGGTCGGCGGAGAGTGTGGCGATTTCGTCGGCGCCAACTTGATCGCCGGGACCGTGCTCGTCTTCGGCCCGTGCGGCAATCGGCCCGCTGCCGCGATGCGTCGCGGGACCGTGGGTCTGTTCGGCGCCAACCCGCCTTCACTCCTCGTGTCGTTTCGAAAGAGCTGCGTGTGTCAGCCGACGTTCCTGCGGCTCATTCTGCGGCATCTCGAGTCGCTGGGGTTTGCCGTGCCGAGCGAGTGTTACAACGCGAACTACGGCATTTACCACGGCGATCACGTGGCCGTCGGTCGTGGCGAGATCCTGATTCGAGAAAACTGACTCAAGCTCGCCTGGCGTCAGATCAGCCTGACTCGCGTTCCTTGATAGCTCGTCGCCTTTCCGATGATCGTCGCCGCGGTGACGCCGCTCGCATGCAGCTCGGCCACAAGTGAAGAGGCGTCACTATGCGGCACAGCGATCAACAGCCCGCCTGACGTCTGGGGATCGAACCCGATCTCGACAAGCCCTGGCCTGACGGACGGTTCGACGATGACCTTGTCCTGAAGATAGGCGCGGTTCCTTCTGCATCCGCCGGTCAGGTGGCCTTCCTCGGCCAGGCCGGCCGCACCTGGCAGGAGCGGAAGCGACGTCGACTCGAGCACGATGGTGACGTCGCTCCCTGCCGTCATCTCCTGGGAGTGGCCGAGCAACGCGAACCCCGTCACGTCAGAGCATGCATGCACCGCGACGTTCCGCATGATCCTCGATGCTGTCGCGTTGAGCGTCGTCATCGACTTCACCGCGGCGTCGATGCTCTCCTGCGTGACTCTTCGCTGCTTGAGCGCGGTTGTGATGATGCCCGTGCCGAGTGGCTTTGTGAGGACGAGCGCGTCGCCGGGCTGCACGCCGACGTTTCGAATCACCCGATCGGGATGGATCTCACCGGTGACGGCCATCCCGTATTTCACTTCTTCGTCGATGATGCTGTGCCCGCCGATGACGACGACGCCAGCTTCTCGCGCTTTCTCCCCGCCGCCTCTCAGGATCTCGCCGAGCACCTCGATGTCCAGCGTGCCCCGTGGGAAGCCAACGATGTTGAGTGCAGTGCGTGGCTCGGCGCCCATCGCGTAGATATCGCTGATGGCGTTCGTCGCCGCGATCTGACCGAAGACGAACGGGTCGTCGACGATCGGTGTGAAGAAGTCGACGGTGTTGACGATCGCCAGATCGGGGCGCAGCCGAAACACGCCGGCATCGTCGTTGGTCTCCGTGCCGACGATGACATCCGGGTGATGGAAGGTTGGAAGGTTGTGAAGAATCTGCGCCAGGTCGGCTGGCCCGAGCTTGGCGGCGCAACCGGCCGCTTTGACGTTCTGCGTGAGACTCACTGCCGTCTTGGTCATGCATCCCCCGATAACCCGTAGTGTCCGGCTTTAACCGGACCATCGCGACCTTAAAACTGGTATTCGGCTGGAGTGATGCCCTTGGCCCGCAGATACATCTCCGCCGACGCACGATGGTGCGTGGTGTGATCAAGCACGAACATCAGCAGCTCGAGGCCCGTCATTGGGGGGCCGAAGCCCGAGTAGCTCTTTTCGATTTGCGCCGGTGTCAGCTTCGACACGAGGGCAATCGACTGGTCGAACGACTGGCGTACGAAGGCCATCACATCCTTCTTGCTCATCGATGCGGGCTTCCCGGGATTCGGCTTCCCATCGGTGAACGGGGCCAGCAGGTTCGCCTGGTCCGATGCCAGATGCACCATCTGTTCGCCGAAACTCATCTGCGGAGGAGTTAGCTTGAACGCGAAGTCGGCATCGGGCATCTGGTCCGCGACCTTCAGCGTGAAATCACGCGAGGTCGTGAGGTGCTTGAGGACGGCGGCCTTGATGTCGACTTGCGCTTGCGCCGTGTGATTCGCGACGAGGAGACACACGCCGGTGATGAACAGCGTGAGTAATCTGTGGGTCATTCGGGACTCCTTGAAGACCAATTGTAGCCAACCGCAGCTCTGTCATGGTCGCGGCGCCGTGAGGATGCGCTTGTACTACAACGTTCTCATTGCGACCCTTGGAAAATGCCACCGAGCTGGAGGCGTGGGCCGGGCGCGCGATCGCGGTCGCGAAGGCGACGACGCGCACGCAATCACGCCGGAAGTGAGGTGGCGTCGATGGCGAATTGATGTGTGGAGCGGCGTGCAACGCTGCACACAGGTCGAGTAGGGCTCAGATCAGCTTCAACACGATGATCAGGACAAGTCCCGTGAAAATGATCCACCGGATCAGGTTCGCTTGCAGATTCGACAAAGCCGCCAGCGTGGCTGCCTGCGTGTGCCGCATTTCCTCCATCGCCTTTCTGATTTCCCCATGCAGCCGGTGCATCAGTTCCTGGTCAACCGCCTCTTTCTCCACGAACCGCTCCCCGATGAAATCGCGCGGCTCACGCATGGTCAGTCGCGGCCCATTGACGCGGGCGCCGGCCTCGCTCGGAAATTCGCCGAGCCCTTCCTGGATGGCCACCGCCGAACTGTCCTTGAGCGTGTGCCCCACGTCTCTTGCTTGTGCAAAGTTCGGGCTCGGTGATTGCGCCGGGAACTTCTGTACGGACCGGTACTTTGCTGCGGCGAAATGGGGCTACTTATTGTTCCGATAGGAAGAGTTCTTACCTGGACCGGACACCTGCGCTGCGCTGATTGACACAGGTCAGGCGGGAGCGACAGTGGGCGAGTGGCCGAACATAGCGCGCAACTCGGAGGCGAGCGCTTCTTCGCCCATCAGATCGGCGGCACGGAAGGCCTGCTGATACATCGACGCGATTTGTTGCGGCATAGGCCCGAACGCCAGGGCCCGCGCGTACGCGTCGCGCACCTGTCGCTTCCAGAATTGAAATGGTGACGCCCTCTCCAGCCCGGCGCTCGGCGTCCCGAACAGCAGCAGATGCGACACACGCGCCCGCAGCGCCGCGTTCGAAAGCAGCGCCCGCTGGACGAGCAGGCCGCCCATGCTGTGAGCCAGAATCGCGAGCGATCCGTATCGATCGAGCGGTGCCACATCGGCCACCGTCTGAATCAGGCCGCCGAGGGTGATGATCTCGGGATCGGCGCTCCAGACGCCGGCAAGGTCGAACGCGAGACTCGTCGAGTAGCCGAGGCTGAAGACATCCCAATTCTGCAGGCGAGGCTCTTTCTTCAGCAGCTCTGGGAACAGTCCCCACGTCGCCTCGGCGTTGCCACCGAACCCATGGACCAGGACAATCGCCGCCCGTGCGCTGGTGCAACGATGATCGACCCGGTGCGGACAGTCTGCCATGTGGAGCCTTGAGGATTGAACTGAGGCACACGATAACACGTGCTTCGTCGGCACATCGATCGCATACCATCCGTATTGAGGTGCAGTGGTGGGCGACCGGTTGAAGTACGTCAAGCGGGAGAACCAGTCAGTGGTCGCGGTTCAGCTCGCCCTCGACACTGAAGGCTTCAGCTATCAGAAATGGGGTGACGTGCAGACATGTAAACCCGGAGACTGGATCGTCGATAACGATGGCGACATCTACACGGTGGACCAACAGACGTTCGCCCGGACTTACCGCAAGGTTGACGGCGGCAAATATGTGAAGGTCACACCGGTCTGGGCCGAGCGCGCGTTGAACGCGGGGCATGTCAAGACCAAGGAAGGCACCACCCACTACCGGCGCGGCGATTACCTCGTGTTCAACGACGAGGACGGACACGACGGCTACGCCGTCGACGCCGAGAAGTTCTGCGCGATGTACCAGCCCGCGGACTGAAAAGGTCAAAGGTCAACGTGACCGCCACCCCAGCACATTGTGCAGGATGCTCCAGCGGGGAGGGCGCGTGGCGAGCGCTTTGCCTCGCACCCAGTACTCGTACGCTTCGTCCGCTTCGCCGCTCGCACGTCTGGTTTCGATCCAGAGATCGACGAGATTCCGGAAGTCGAGCTCACCGAATGGCAGCGCGTAGACCACGATGGTGGCCGTCTGCACTTCCCGCGGCCGCACCGCCGCGAATTCGGGATGGATTCGACTCAGGTAGTACGCGCGCTCGAGAGTAATGAACACCGCATCCACTTCGGGGTCGCGGATGATTTCTTCGATCGATAGATAAGGGCGCGTCGTCGCTTGCGGCAACATGGCCTTGACCGCTTCAGCCGCCCCTTCAACGGGCGGCACCCCGACGACCACGTCCTCGCCCCCGTTCAGCCCCGCGAGCGTCGCGAACCGGCTGCGGTCGAAATCGCGAACGAGAAAGCCCAGGTGCTCATTGCTGTAGGGATGCGACAGCTCCATTCGCTCGGCGCGCGACACCGTTGCGGTGAAGCCGCTCATCAGAATGTCGACGCGTCCCTCGAGCAGGGCCTCCGAGGGTTCGGGTGTTTCCCGTTGAACCGGCACGAACTCGAGTGCCACACCGAGTTGACTGGCGAGGCGATGTGCGGCTTCGATGTCATAGCCAACGAGTGTGCCGCTCGCGTTGACGAACGCCCAGGGCACGGAATCGCTGAAATACCCTACGCGAAGGACACCACGCGCCTTGATCTCCGGCAGCCGCCGGCCCGGCTCCGGCGCCGCTTCCGAGCTCGCGTTCGCGACGTTTGTCACCCTGGCGAACGGAGGCCGCAGCTCGAAGTATGAGAGCGTACTGATGCCCGATGGTGCGGGCGGCAGCACCCACGCAAACATCGCGCGCGTGCCGAGCGCGAACGCGCCGACGATTGCGGCAGTCACCACGACAAATCGAACGAGGCGCCGGATCGAGACGTGGATCGTGCCGATCATGGCGGCGCCAATCACGACGCCAAGAGCCGCGATGTGCGCCGCCGCGGCCATGGAGCCCAGTCTCGAATTGAGGATGCTCGACACCGAGAACAGGTCGAACAGATCGGCAGGCAGGTGCAGCAGATCGAGCAGGAACGGCATCGCCCCGTTGATGCTTCCAAAAAGACTCAGGGGGCCCGCGCTGACGAGGAGCAACAGCTGTTGCAGGCCGAGAGTGCTGCCGGAGTACCAGGCCGCAAACGGCACGAAGGCGAGGCTCAAAATCTTGCCGACGTGCGGAAAGTTGTAGATCAGCGGAATGGCGACGCTGACGCTACGGTCGGCTTCCTCGGACGACGCGCCGCGTTCGACGAGGAGCTCCTTGGCCGATTCCGCGATGAGGGGCAGCACGACGAGCGCATCGCCCGCGGCGGCGGCGGTGATCACGGCGCCGCGCATGCTGGCGACGAAACGTCCGTACGCCACGTCAGTCAATCGCGCGACCAGCGCCGGCAGCACCCACAGCGTCAACAGGAACGCGCCGCCGGCGTAGAACCAGAACCAGACCTGGAGGCGCAGTACGTCTTCCACGCGAATTTCTCCCGCCGTCACGGCTGCAATCGCAAACAAGCCGTATGGCGTCAGACCAAGGATCAGACGGCTCACGCGCGCCATCGCCTCGTTGAATGCCGCCAGCGAATGGAGCAGCACGTCCTTCTTCTCGCCCGTCATCTGGCCGAGCGCGACGCCGGCGAGGATCCCGAAGAGCACGACTGCCGGAATCAGATTGTTGGCGAGCGCATGAAACAGGTTCGCGGGGATGTAGAGCTCGAGCCAGTCAATCGGTGGGGGGGCTTCGTCCAACCCGAACACCGGCGCGCCGCTGAAGGCGGGAAACGCCAGTGGCGCTGCGACCACGAGAAGAAGCGTCAGTCCCCAGACGAACAGAAGGATCGCAATGCCGTAACGTGCGATCGCTCTCATTTCCGCGGCGCCTCGGCTTCCGAGGCTCGCGATCAGCGAACCCAGGAGATAGGGCAGTACATTGACCTGGAGAAGACGGATGAACCCGCTGGCCGCGAGTCCGAGAGGGCCTATCGTCTCGCCGAAGAACAGGCCGGCGAGGATGCCCAAGGCGATGGCCCAGAGGACGCGAGCGAACAGCCGGTTGCTTTGGACGTCGGCGGTCACGAGAAGATCAGGTATTCATTCTATCCACCTCCCTGACCACGAGTGGGAATACGTCGCGTGCCGCATTTCGCCGCGAACACCGCGGCATACCCGCTCACGGCGGCGGCGGTGATCACTCGAGGCCGCATACCGACGACGATCTCGTCTGGGCTGAAGTCGCGACCGCGGTTCGCGGCAAGAAACGGGAGTGCTTCGGCCGCCTGAACCGTCGGGATGCTCGCGTCGATGAACTCGAGCAGTGTCCGGGACAGGTCCTCAACCATCAAGGCTCGGCGACGATGGTGCCTGTCGCGAGCGACAGGTTCTGCGCGAACGCGCCGCGATAAAGCTCGTACAATCCCTGGCGCTCCTCGGGATAGGCCTCGTACAGGATCGAGATGGACGTCGCGAATGCGCTTGCGTGGTGTGCGCCGCAACGTCTTGCTGTGGTAACCAGAGATAATGCCAATATCGTCTCGACCAATTGTTTTGTACGTGTTCTGTCTGAAGTCGACTGACTGGAGCATCGGATGTCGGACAGTCCGCGATCGGAAGCGCAGGTAGCCTTTATCGCCGCCGCGGTCGTATTGCTCGCGCTGCCGCTGCTGGTGGCGTTTGGATTGGTCGCGATTGCGCTCGTGATGCAGGCTGGCGAGGCCGGTCAGACCAACTGGCTGTTGTGGGTGCTCTTCGCCGTGTGGGTTGCCGTCGCCGTGATCGCCTCGATTGTCTTCGCCGTCAGGTTCATTCGCCGCTCCACCAAAACGGCCATGTGACTGGCACGACGTGAGTGCTTTGACGTCGCATCGCAGTGTCATCGCTCTTCTTTGGTCAGCGTTCCCGCACGGCCGGCATTCATCCCCGCCATCGAAGCCAGCGCGGCCGAAGCCCCCGGGGCGGCAATTGAACACATTGAAACGCGAGTGCGGCCTCGACGACGTGTCGGTCGTCTATATCCCAGTGCGTTTTCCGGAACGGCGACATAGAAACGCAATAGGGCACGTTGTAAGGGGGATTTCTGCCAAGGCTTGCTGCAGCGT
>Ga0310900_10000339_pt1 | contig 15166 bp, 7 predicted proteins | sample C24D1metaG_FD_203879 | JGI IMG/M metagenome (GOLD analysis project Ga0310900, IMG submission 203879) | Lab incubated soil microbial communities from West Virginia University Organic Research Farm, Morgantown, WV, United States - C24D1 | ecosystem: Environmental > Terrestrial > Soil >...
CCTCTTGACGCACGGTCAGACATCTTCAGTTTTGGCGCCGTGCTCTATGAACTGCTTTCTGGACGGCGGGCCTTCGGCGGGACGTCCACCGTCGCCGTGCTGAGTGCGGTACTGCGCGACGAGCCGCAGCCGATCCACGCGCCGGCCGCGCTCGAGCGCATCGTCCGACGATGCCTGCAGAAGTCGCAGGCCGAGCGTTATCAGTCGACCGGCGAACTGCGCGCGGCAATTGAAGACGCGGCTACGACGGAGACGGCTTCGACCGTGAAGCAAAGCCAGCCGTCAATTGCGGTGCTCCCCTTCGACAACATGAGCGCTGACAAGGAGAGCGAGTATTTCAGCGACGGCCTGGCCGAAGAGATTATCCACGCACTGGCGCAAGTGCCTGGGTTGAAGGTCGCCGGTCGCACATCGTCGTTTTTTTTTAGGGCCAAGGACGTCGAATTCGGAGAGATTGGCAGGAGGCTCAACGTCGATCACATTCTGGAGGGCAGTGTTCGGCGGGCGGGCAAGCGCGTGCGGGTCACGGCGCAGCTGATCAAAGTCGCCGACGGTTTCCATCTCTGGTCCGAGCGCTACGACCGCGAGATGACGGACATCTTTGCGATCCAGGATGAGATCACAACTGCCATCGCCATGGCACTGCGGACCAGGCTTTCCCCGGCGGTCGCCGCGCCCCGGCCTTATACGCCGAACCTTCGCGCCTACGAGGCGTACCTCAAGTCTCGCGACTACTGGTTCAAGACGTCGCCGGAATCGTTGACGCGGGTCAAGGAATCCGTTGAACACGCGATCGAGCTCGACCCGAAGTTCGCGCTGGCGTACAGCATGTTGGGGATCTACTACACGATGCTCGCCAACCTTGGCGTCCGTCCGTCGCGCGAGGTCATCCCGTTGGCACGCGCGGCGGAGTTGGAAGCGCTACGCGTCGACCCCTCGCTGCCCGAAGCCCATGCCTTATTAGGAGTGTGTGACGGCATCGACTACGAATGGAACGCGGCGGAATTGCGATGGCGTTTGGCGATGGCGCGCGAACCAGTTTCACGCGACGTTCGCTTCTGGTACGGCAATCATTTCCTGTTGCCGATCGGTCGGGTGGCGGAAGCCGTGGAAGCAATGACGTGGAGCCTTGAACTGGATCCGCTGAATCTCGTGTACCGTCACCATCTGGCACTCGGTCTTCGACACGCCGGGAAGCCAGAGGACGCTGAAGCCGAATTGCGGAAGGTCCTCGAGGTCGACGAAAACTTCTCACTCGCCCTCGATACACTCGGCGCAATCTGCGCGCAGCAAGGTCGATTCGAGGAGGCGCTCTCTTTGAGCGAACGAGCTTACGGATTCACGCCTTGGGCAAGTCCGACCGTCGGGCAGCTGGCGGCGCTGCTGGTTCGCTCCGGCGCGACGAGCCGGGCCGGCGCGTTGCTCGAGAAGCTGCAGAGTGGTGAGGTATGCGGAGCGTCGACAGGGCTGGCAATCTTTCACGCGATGTGTGGGGAATTCGATCGCGCCGTGGAATGGGCCGAGCGCGCGATCGACGAGCGGCATCCGCTCCTGGTCAGGACCCTCCGGCCGCTCCTCGCCGCTCCGAGGTGGTCGGGCCTGGCGAGAAAGATGAATCTGTCGTGAAGTGCGGAGTTTACGAATCCATTTCACGCAGGATTGCGGCAAATCGCGGATCCGAGTGCAGCGTGCGGTAGGGCGGAAAATGTCGCGCCCAGAGGATGAACGACGGCTCGCGTTCATCCCATGCCCGACGCGCGAACGCCATGGCCTGTTCACGTTGTCCAGCAGCCCCAGCCGTGAGGGCAAGGTGAGTCGGCGAGACGTAGGCTAGCGAGGCGCGGTCCATCAGCTCGCGATGGATGGCGAGTGCCTCAGCCGGCATGCCCGCCTGCCCGAAGACAGCCGCTAGACCTGTGAGAGCGAGCGCATGGCGCTGCGACATCCTGGCGGCGACGTCGAACGTCGACACCGCCTCTTCGAATCGTCCATTCAGCCCGAGTGCTATACCCAGCGCCCAGTGCGATACAAACGAGTCTGGATCCAGCTGAATGGCCCGCCGGCACGCGTCGATCGCTTCATGCAGCCGGCCGGCTGTAAACAGGCAGACCCCGAGATTCATCGTGACGTAGGCCGACAGCGGATCGCTGTCGAGCGCGCGGCGGGCTTCCACGATGGCCTGTTCGTACTCCCCGCAGGCCCAATTGAGATAGAAGTTCGCATACCAGCATCGGCCCATCCCGTAACTCGGGCTGAGGTCCAACGCTCGCCCAAACGCCTGCTTCGCCATCGTGCGGTTGTTCTCGAACAGCAAGGTCGCGCACGCCAACGCTGTGTGGCCCGCTGCGGATGAAGGATCGAGCTCGATCGACCGTTTCGCCGCCGCCAGTGCCTGTGATTTCGAGTCGGAGCCGCGCGCAACCCCGGAGTACGCCAGCACGGTCAACGCGTCAGCGATGCCGGCCCAGACCAGCGAATAGCCGGGATCGAGCTCGGCTGCGGTCCGGAGCAGGTCGAGCCCGGCTGGGACGCTCGCTCCTCGCCGATCGACCAGCGCGCGGCCCCTCAAATAGAGCTGATACGCCTCGACATTCATCGTCGCCTGTGCGACCAGCCGATCGCCCTTGCCACCCGCGAGGGTTACCCGCAATCGCTCGACGATCGCCTTCGCAATCTCATCCTGCACATCGAAGATGTCTTTCAGCTCACGGTCGTACCGTTCTGACCACAGTTGATATCCATTGGCCACCTCGCTCAGCTGCACGGTGATGCGCACGCGATCCCCTGCTCGTCGCACACTGCCTTCGAGCACCGTCGTCACGTTCAGCTTTTCGCCGATGGTCCGAAGGTCCACGCCTTTGCCCTTGAAGGAGAACGCCGAAGTCCGCGCGGCGACCCGCAGACCCTTCAACGGCGTCAGCGCGTTGAGGATTTCTTCCGCGATCCCGTCACAGAACCAGTCCTGATCCTTCGACGCACTCATATCCGTAAAGGCCAGCACGGCGATCGACGCTGCGCGCTCAGCCGGTCGCAGGATCGTGCCGGGCGGCGCCGGCCCTGGCGACTGAGCTCCTGATTCCCATGCTCGTCGAGACGCCTTGAGCTCGGCATGGATCTCCGTGGCGGTCTGGATGCGGTCGCGGGGCTCTTTCTCGAGGCATCGGTCGATAACACGACACACGCTCTCAGGAAAGTCAACGCGCCGTTCCGCAATGGGCCTGGGGTTATCCTTCAAGATGGATGACATGAGCGCCGGCGGTGAATTGCCGCGGAACGGCCGCGCGCCCGTCCCCAACTCGTACAGCATGACGCCGAGCGAGAAGAGGTCAGTGCGATGATCGAGGGGCCTGCCTTCGATCTGTTCGGGCGACATGTACGGCAGCGTGCCGACGATGGTTCCGACCTCGGTCCCGAGGTGAGTGACGTCTTCGCCAAGACCGATCGCGTCGGCGTCAACCGCGCGCGCCAGTCCGAAATCGAGAACCTTGACCCGGCCGTCGTCGGTGATCATCACGTTCGCAGGTTTCAGGTCGCGGTGGATGATGTGTTTCCGGTGCGCTGCTGACAGCGCGTCGGCGAGCGCTATCGCGATATCGAAGAACCGGGCGGGCGCGAGTCCACCGCCAGGAATCACTTTGTCGAGCGTCGACCCTTCGATGAGCTCCATCGTCATGAACGGCACACCATCGTGTTCCTCGATGGAGAAGATGGTGACGATATGCGGGTGGTTGAGCGCGGCGACGACCTGGGCTTCCCGTCCGAAGCGCGCCAGGCGGTCGGTATCGCGCGCGAAAGCGTCGGGTAGAACCTTCAGCGCAATAGCACGATTCAGTTTCGCGTCGCGTGCACGATACACCTCACCCATCCCGCCGGCGCCGAGCGCCGCGATGATTTCATACGGGCCGAGTCGCGTTCCGGCGGCTAGGGACACGGTCTTCGCCGTGGATGATAGTCCTACTGTAGACTGCGCCGCATGCCGTTCAGACTTCTGATCGTCCTCGTGCTCGCCGGCTGCGCACTCGAGGCGCAGACGAGAGGACCCGCCGAATTGGCGAACGCGCCGGTGCCGCCGGGCGCGCGACGGATCACCTACGGCTCCGACCCGATGCAGTTCGGTGAACTACGCCTGCCGTCGACCAAGGGTCCGCATCCCGTTGCGATCGTCGTGCACGGCGGTTGCTGGCTGTCGAGGCTTGGCTCGTACGATCCGCGGGCGCTCGCGCTCGACAACATGCGGCCAATGGCGAATGCGTTGACGGAAGCCGGCATCGCGACGTGGAACATCGAGTACCGCCGTATCGATCAGCCTGGCGGTGGCTGGCCCGGCACGTTCCAGGACGTCGGCGCCGCCGCAGACTTTCTTCGAACCATTGCGGCGCGTGATGCGCTCGATCTGAATCGCGCCATCGCGATCGGACACTCCGCCGGCGGCCACCTCGCCATGTGGCTTGCCGCGCGAGGGAAGATTCCGGCGGGCAGCGATCTCTACGCGAAGAACCCGCTGCCACTCTCAGGAGTAGTGAATCTTGATGGGCCTGCGGATTTGGGGGCTGCGCGGGCGGTCGAAAAACAGATCTGCGGAAGCGAGGTGATCACCGAACTGATCGGCGGAACACCCGCGGCTCGTGCCGATCGATATCGCGCAGCATCGCCCGTCGAGATGCTGCCCTACGGAGGCCGCCAGGTGTTCCTGGCCGGCGCGATGTTCGGCTCACAGGTTGAGCCCTATGCCGCGGCGGCAAGAAAGTCCGGCGACACGATCGCAGCGGCGACGAACTTCGTCACGGCCGGGCACTTCCTCTTCATCGACCCGCAGTCCGAGATCTGGCCGGAAGTCGTGCGGAGCGTTCAGCGAACGCTGTCGAAGCCCGAATAAAACAAAAGGCGGGTCCCGGACCCGCCTCTACAAAACAACGCCAAATCAAACGCGTTTTATTCGACTTCGACCGGCTCCAGCTCGTCGCCGGTTTCGGCGCCGCCTTCAGGCTCGGCGCCGGCCGACGCCTTCTTGCGGCGCGGCCGGATGTCGTAGCGCTTGATCATCTCGTTGAGGGTCGTCGGCTTGATGCGCAGCAGTTCCGCGGCCCTCTTCTGAACACCGCCGGCGGCCTCGAGCGCCGATTCAATCCACTGCCGCTCGTAAGCGACGGTCACGTCCTTCAGCGAGATGCCGTCGGCCGGCATGACCACGTGGGGGATCTGGAACGCCGGGTTCTTCCTTACGTGCTCGGGAATCAGCTCCGGGCCGATGCGCGTGCCGGTGCAGAGGACAACGGCCCGCTCGATCACGTTCTCGAGCTCGCGCACGTTGCCCGGCCAGTCGTATTCCATCAGCAAGTCGAGCGCTTCGGGCGCCACCTCGATGCCCTTGCGGCCGTTTTCCTCGCCGTACTTCTCGAGGAAGTGCTGCGCGAGCAACGGCACATCGTCACGCCGCTCGCGCAATGCCGGGAGGTGGATGCTGATGACGTGCAGGCGATAGTAGAGGTCCTCGCGGAAGCGGCCGTCCTCCATCTCCTGCTTCAGATCGACGTTGGTGGCGGCAATGATGCGGACGTCGACCTTGATCGTCTCCATGCCGCCGAGGCGCATGAACTCACGCTCCTGCATCACGCGCAGCAGCTTGGCCTGCGTTTCAATCGGGACATTGCCGATTTCGTCGAAGAAGATGCTGCCCTTGTCGGCGAGATCGAACATGCCCTTCTTCGGATACACCGCGCCGGTGAACGCGCCCTTGACGTGACCGAACAGGGTGGATTCGAGGAGGTCCGGCGGAAGGTTGCCGGAGTTGACCGCCACGAACGATTTCTCGCTGCGCGCCGAGTTGCTGTGAATCGCCCGCGCGATCAGTTCCTTGCCGGTGCCGCTCTCGCCGGTGATCAGGATCGTCGAGCGGCTGGGCGCGGCCTGGATGATCAGATCGAACACCTGCTTCATGCGGCTGCTCTTGCCGATGATGCCGGAGAACTTGTGGTAACGCGCCTGCAGGTTCTGGCGCAACGTCACGTTTTCCGCGACCAGCTGCCGGCGTTCGACCGCGTTCTTCAGGACGACGAGCACCTCGTCGTTCTTGAACGGCTTGGTGATGTAGTCGAACGCGCCCTTCTTCATCGCGGCGATGGCGCTTTCCATCGACGCGTACGCGGTGATCATCAACACGGGCAGCTCCTCGTCGTGCTTCTTCAGCTCGTCGAGAACCTGCAGTCCATCGATGCCGGGCATCATAACGTCGACAATCACCGCATCGAACGGCAGTGTCTTGGCGAGGTCGAGGCCGTCCTGGCCCGACCCGGCGAGGCGCACGCTGTAGCCTTCGCGCTCCAGCAGCGTGCCCAGAATGTCCCGCATCACCTCTTCGTCGTCGATGACGAGTACCGCTGCGTTTCTCCGCATGTTAGACACCTGCGCTTTGTCGCTGTGGGGAAGCGGCAGTCGAATCCGGCGCGGCTACGAAACGAAGTTCAAATCGCGTGCCCTTGCCGAGCGCGCTGTCACATTGAATGGTCGCTTCATGTTCACGAACGATTCCATAGCTGATCGAGAGGCCCAGGCCCGTACCCTGCCCCATCGGCTTGGTGGTGAAGAACGGATCGTAAATGCGCGCCAGCTGCTCGGCCGGGATGCCGTTGCCGGTGTCGGCGACTTCGGCCACGGCTTCGCCGCCTTCGAGGCGCGTCGAAATCGTCAGCCAGCCGCCGCTCGCCATCGCATCGCGCGCGTTGAGGAAGAGGTTCAGGAAGACCTGCTGCAGCTTGAACTCGTAGCCGATCACGTTCACTGGTGACGAATGGAGCTCGCGCCGGACCTTGACGCTGCCTTTTGCAAACTGATGTTCGAGCAACGAAAGTACGTCGGCTATCACTTCGTTCAAGTCGACGACGGTGCGCTCGGATTGGTCGGCGGCGTTGGGCCGCGAAAGATTGAGCAGCCCGTTGACGATGCGGGCGGCGCGGAAGGTCTGCTTCTCGATCTTCTCGAGCAGCGGCGTCCGCGGATCCGACGGATCGGCGTTTTCGAGCAGCATCTGGGTGTAGCTCGAGATGCCGGTGAGCGGCGTATTCACTTCGTGCGCAACACCGGCGGCGAGCAGCCCGAGCGAGGCCATCTTTTCCGAAATGCGCAGCTGCTCTTCCATCTGCGTGCGCTCCGTGATGTCCTCGAGGATGACGATCGTGCCGGCGGTCGCACCGCCGGCCATGCTCTGCAGCGGCACCGTGGTCAGGTTGACGAGGAGCGCCTGACCTTCTCTTGGACCGCGCGCGTGGATCGGCACGCGGAAGGCGGTGTGACCGTCCGGGTATTCCTTGCGAATCGAGCTCAGCAGCTCGAGGACGTGCGCGTCGAACAGGCGATCGACGGTCTTGCCGACCGCCGCGGCGCGCGCCATCCCGTAGAGGCGTTCGAGTGACGCGTTCCAGCGGATCACGTGGTCGCCAGGCCCGAGCACGAGCAGCCCGTCGTCAAGCGACTCGAGGATGTTCTCGTTGAACGCGTGAAGGCGATCCAGCTCAGACGCCTTGAGATGCAGCTGACGATAGAGGCGGCCGTTTTCGATCGCGGTCGCCGCCTGTGCGGCGACGGCGGTGACAAGCGCGGTGTCTTCCGTGCTGAGCGGCTCGCCGCTAGCGCGCCGGCCGAGTGCAAGCACGGCGATCGCGGCGTCCTTCGCGACGCAGGGCACGAAGTAATAGATGCCGTGGTCGCGCCAGAACTCGATCTCCTCCGCGGTGAAACGCGTCGCCGCCATGGGATCGTCGAGGCGGACGGTGTGCGCGCTGTGCAGGCGCGAGCCGATGCCGGCTGTCCCCTGCAGCCTCGGCGGATCGTTCTCGAAGCCTGCATGGCTGATCGACTCGAAGTCGCCAGCATCGGTGGCGACCAGGAAGGCGAGGCGATCGAGCTCGATGGTCTCGCGCACGCGCGTCACCAGGCGGTCGGCGAGGCGATTGAGATCGAGGTCGCTGTTCAGCTCGCGCGCGAAACTGACGAGCGCCTGCCGATAGTCGTAGCGATCGCGATAAAAGGCGCGATCGATCGCCTTCTGCAGCCCATCCTTCACCGGCTTGGCCAGCAGGATCACGACGACGGTGGCTAGGAAGGCGATGATCCAGCGATGGTCGGTCTCGCCGCCTTCGACGCTCAGGTATCCGCCCGACGCGCGAAGGATGAGCACGTAGATCGCGACGATGGCCGCGACCGCCGACGTGTAGACGAGCAGGCGCTTCAGAATGATCTCGACGTCCATCAAGCGATACCGGATGATCGCCGACGCAAACGCGAGCGGGATGAAGCCGAGCGGAATCGCCAGGAGGCCCATCGAGATCGACGGATCGACTCCGAAGCCGAACGGAATCGCATAGCCGAGCGCGAACGGCAGGGCGCCAAGCGCCGTGCCCCAGACGATCCACCGCAGCTGGCGCTTGACCGTCACCGACCGGGCGCGCGAGAGCGCGCGCAGCAGCACCGCGAGGCCGGCGGTGAAGAACGACGCGAGATAGACGTACTCGAGCCGATCGAGCAGCGCGATCACGCGAACGAAATACTCGGGGTCGATGCCGGAGCGCAGTACGGCGAGCGCGCGCGTCGAGCCGAGCACCGCGCCCGGCAGGTAGACCACGGGCAGCCAGCGCGCCAGCACCGCCGAGTAACCGGGCATGTGCGGACGCTCCGGAAACACGAGCGTGAAGTGCAGGAACAGCGGCGGCAGCACCATCACGGCAATGGCGTCGCCCCAGTAGAAGACCCAGTCAACGCGATCCAGGCGGCCGCTGAACGAGAACGTGAAGAGGCCGAAGAACGCGACCGAGAGCCAGAAGAAATGCAACGTCGCCTGATCGGTCGGGCGTCGCGCGCGGACCGCCGCGCCGACAAGCAGCGTGAAGATGCCGACGGCGGCGAGCACGTAGTAGAAGAGTCCCGCGCCGCTCGGCATCGGTGCCAGTGAGACGTTCGCAATCTCACGCGAGCCAAGACGCAGCAGCGTGTAGGTATGACGATCGCCGGCGCGCGATGCGTGTTGCATCGCGAGCACATCCGCGCGGCCATCGATCGGCTGATTGTCGATCGCGATCAGCACGTCGCCGGGACGCACGCCGGCGCGGCTGGCGGCAGAAGGAGCGGCGACTTCAGCCGCAACCACGCCAACCGCCCGCTCAACCCAGAGCACTCCGTCCTCGACTTCAGCCGAGGTCGCGCGCGAGACGACATTCGCCAGGCCCAGCGCCAAAAGCCCGAGCGTCACCGCCACGGGCAGCGCCGTCTGCCGCCACTCTCGCCACCACGAATCCCGGTCGTAAACGGGCATGGATGCTGGTTGTTCGAAATCGCCTAACAAGACAAACGGATCCACGCGAAACAGAGCAAACGGTATACCGTCAGCCCTTTCGGGACGTCTGACCTAAATGGCTTATTTTCAGTTACTTACCGCCTGGCATTTGTCGAATCGGTCAGATCGATCCAAAACACAGACCAAGAGATCCAATTTCTAGTATGACCGATTCTGTCCACGGACGGTCCACAGAGGCACAGAGGCGCGGAGAACTTTCTGGGCCGGACCAATCTTGGGCTCCGCGCCTCCGAGCCTCCGTGGCCCGTACGTGATTAGAACTTGACGGTGAGGCCGCCGACGATGCGCTTTGGCGGACGGACGACGAGGAGCTCGTCGTAAGCGGAGGTATTCGCGAGTGAGTCGTGGAAGAGGTTGCGGACGCCGACGAGCATTTCCCACTGCGAGGTGTGGAATTTCATGAACGGCAACGCCTGATTCACCTGCAGGTCAAAGCGCGCGCCCAAAGCCGGCACCACAGCAGTCCGATCCGTCGCGGCGAATGCGTTGTTCAACTTGTAGAGCACGACAACGCGCGTGGCTGAGTACGGAATCTCGGTCTCGAGCGAGGTCGTGATGTCGTGGATGCGCTCGGTCGCCGGACGGATCGCGGAGGGCACCCATCTGCTCAGCACCGCGAACTCGAGCGGCGCCGCGCTGTCGGTCCAGTTGGCCGTTGCCATCGAGTAGTCGACCGATCCGCGAACGTTCTCGGCGAGCGCATGCGTGAACGTGACCCCGACGCCGCGCACGTCAGCGTCGCCGGCCGAACCCACGTAGTAATGACCGAGTGATGCGGTGTCGGTCCGGCGCAGGCCGAACACCGTTACGGTCTGATCGTCGATACGCTGCTCGAACGCGCGCACCGCGATCGTCGCGCCGTTGAGAACGCGCTCGACCGCAACTTCGTAGTTCAACATCTCCTGGGTGCGCATGCCTTCCTTCGAGAGCGGCGAGAAGGTGCGCTGCGGCGGAAGATACTCGGCCGAGGTCGGCGGAATGAATTCCTCCGCGCCGGGCGCGCTGACCTCGCGCGAAGCCGACGCGCGAAGGCGCCATGACGCCCCCGGGCTGAAGATGGCGCTGAAGCTCGGGCTGAACATCGCCGGGCCCACCATGTAGTCATAGCGCGCGTAGTTGGCGCCATAACTTACGGCAACGTAGCGGTTGATTTGCCACTCGTCGTACGCAAATACCGACCCGACGTTGCGCGCCGTGTCGGAGAGGGCTCCGAGCGCCGCGGCGTTGCCGCCTTCGTAACGCTGCAGGCTGTACGACATGCCGAACTGATAGCGGTGCGGCACCTGCGCCTTGACCACATAGCTGCCGGCGAGCATCCACGAGCTGAGGTCGCTCTGGTTCATCGCCGCGCGCACGTTCCAGTCGCCGTGTGATCCCACCGGCGCGCCAACCGAGAAGAACGCGACGCTGCTCGTCCGATCGAGCTGCAGCAACTGCAGGGGATTGTCGAACGCGCCGGTCGTCAGCAAATTGACCTGGCCGTCGAGCGAAGTATCAGAGAAGAGCGATTTCGCGGCCCGCGCCGACGTGCCCACCGCTCGGCCAAGGAATTCGAACGAGTCGGTGATGAACCAGTCATTGTCTTGCGGCAGCGTCGCGAAAGTGTCGGCGTCGCGGAGGACGCCGCGCTTCAGGTGACGCAGACGCCACGCCAGCTCGCTTTCATCGCGTTCGCCTTCCGTCGCAGGAGCGCCAGGAGCGGCACCAATCGCGGCGACCGATGCTTCGCTGATGGTCGGCGCGCCGGCGGCGCCTTCCCGCCGCAGCGTGAATGATGAAGCGCTTCGCGTCGACGGCCTGACGTTAATCATCGTGCTGCGCGCGGCGAGGAAACCGGCGAGATGCACGCGAACCAGGTAAGGTCCGGGCGGCAGCTGCTTCAGCGCGTACTGGCCGGCTGAATCGGACACCGCGAATGCGGTGGTGCCGCCGAGCGCTGAGATCACAGCGCCATCCAGAGGCTTGCCGCGCTCGTCGGTGACTTTGCCTTCGATGAGCCCGGTATCGGTGGCGGCGATCCTGGTAACGGGCTCGAACTTCAGGCCTTGCGCCCCGGCATAGGTCGACTGCAATGCCGCAAGGCAAAGCGCAATCGATACGATGAGGCGACTGGGGGTCCGCATCCCGTGTATTAGACGCCGCCCGCCCCAAAAAGGAGCGGGCGGATGTCCATCAGTCTACGCCTGTAACGGGCGGCTGTCTAACAACAGTCCCCTTGGCCTTCGACCCGCGCCCGGCGTGCGCGCGGTTCGTCCCTGCCTTTTATCCCTTGACGGAGAACTTGATGTCCTGGGACAGAACCTTGTTGTTGTTCGCCTTGTCCGTGATCTTCACGTTGAGGCGGTAGCTGCCCTCGCCGAACGAACCCAGCGGAACCGTGATGCCGCCGGGAACCGGAAACTTGGCAGGGTCGAACTGCGGCGGCAGGTTGGTGCCGTTGACCGTCTGCGGGTTGGTCTTGTTGAAGAACTTGTCGCCCGTGCCTTCGACCTTGTGGAACTCGTATTCGAGGGTCAGGTTCGGCTTGCCGGTCGCGTCGAGGCCGGAATTGTAGACCTGGAAGAAGATCGAGAGCTCTTCGGCCTTCTTGAATTCCATGTCCGTTGCGGGCAGCAATTCCTGCAGGCCGAACACGAACGGCCGTTCGCGCGCTTCGTCAGGGTTGGGCGGCGCGCTCAGCATGTTGACCTTGTCGGCGACCAGGATGGTGCTCGTCGCGAGCTCACCGTTGTAGTAATCGGGCACGGTGACCTTCGTCTTCAGCACGCCCATCTTCGGCACCGCGTTCTTCGGCGCTTTCTCGGCCAGGCGTTCCTTGAACGCGATGTAGACGTCGTAGGTGCCGGCCGTCGCCATGAACACGCGATTGAGCTTCACGCTATCTCCGGCGAGCGCCGCGGCAGGAATGAAATGAATGTCATCCCACGGGTACTCGACCTTCTTCGCCTTCGGGTCGGGCACCGCCGCCGGGTTCACGACACGCACATACATCGCGGCGTCGGTCTTCGGCGCGTTGGTGACGGTCAACACGAACGGCACGAACGTGCGCTGTTCCTGTGACTTCATGAAATAGGGCTCGAGCGTCATGGTGATGTCGCTCGGCGCCGGCTGGCCGGCCATCACGCCGTCCACCAGCTTCACGACAGTCTCGATTTCCTGTTGTTCCTGCTTGCTGCGTTTCTTGGTGTCCTGTTTCGCCTGAGCCTGCTGAGCAGCCACTCCGGAAACGGCAAACGTAACCGAAACCACCAGCGCGACCACCATGGCCATCAAACGCCGAATTGCCATCATTCGCTCCCCTAAAAACACGGTTGCCGTCAGCTCAACAGCCTTTTTGCCGAGAGCCTGATCCCCCGATCATAGGATTCGCGCGGCGGCCAAGTCAATGACTCTAAATCGTTGTTACAGTAGAGGCTTAGCGTAAAAAAATGGTGACATCCGGTGATATGTTTGCCGCGGGAAAGCGATGGTTGGCGACAACGTCCTGGTGATCGTGCTGGCCGGAGGCGCGGGCGAACGGCTTGCGCCGCTGACACGCCAGCGTGCCAAGCCGGCAGTCTACTTCGGCGGACCGTACCGCATCATCGATTTTGTCCTCAGCAATTGCATCAACTCCGGACTCCGCCACATCTTCATCGCGACACAGTACAAGTCGCTCTCGCTCAATCGCCATATCCGCCAGGGCTGGACGGTCGTCTCGGAGGAGCTCGGCGAGTTCATCGAGATCCTGCCGCCGCAGAAGCGCGTCGGCGAGCATTGGTACCAAGGCACAGCCGACGCGGTCTACCAGAATCTCTACTCGATCATCCGAGAGGCCCCGCGCTATGTCGTCGTGCTGGCCGGCGATCACGTCTACAAGATGGATTACCAGAAGATGCTCCGCTTCCATCAGGACATGGCGGCGGAGGTCACGCTCGCGGCGATCGAAGTGCCGATCGAGGACGGCAAGCGCTTCGGGATCGTCGCTGTCGACGAAACCGATCGCGTGACCGGTTTCCTGGAGAAGCCGCAGGATCCGCCGGCGATGCCCGGGCAGCCCGGCCTGACGCTCGCGTCGATGGGCATATACGTCTTCGACAGCGACGTGCTGGTCAAGGCGCTCGAGGAGGATGCGGCCAGGCCGGCCAGCCATCACGACTTCGGCAAGGACATCATTCCGTCGCTGATTGGCCACGGCCGCACCTACGCGTATCCCTTCTACGACGAAAACAAGAAAGCGGCGAAGTACTGGCGCGACATCGGCACCATTGACGCGTACTACGAGGCGCAGATGGACCTGTGCCAGGTCAATCCCGAGTTCAACATGTACGACCCGGAATGGCCGCTGCGCACCTACATGCCGCAAGCGCCGCCGGCGAAGTTCGTGTTTGCGGAAGACTGGCGGCGCGGCGAGGCCCAGGACTCGCTGATCTCGCAGGGCTGCATCGTCTCGGGCAGCGAGATCCGCGGCAGCATCCTCTGCCCCAACGTGCGCGTACATAGCTTCTGTACGATTGAAGACTCGATCCTGATGCCGGGCGTGCGCGTCGGGCGGCACGCGCGGATCCGCAAGGCGATCATCGACCGCGACGTCGAGATCCCGCGCGGCGCATTGGTCGGATTCAATCCCGAAGAGGATAAACGCCGGCACACGGTGTCGGAAGACGGCGTGGTGGTCGTGGCGCCCGGCGATGAGCCATATGTGACGCCCGTCAGCGAGGCGGCGTTACGCCTCGAAGCAGAAGCGGATCGACGAGGGTGACTGACACGTACGTTTAACCACGGAGACCCAGAGTCACGGAGCCCGTGTCCTCCGTGCCTCCGTGGTTAACGTCCGTGACAGCAGCAGCGAATCATGAAAATTGTTGACATCAAGGGGCGCGAGATTCTCGATTCGCGCGGCAATCCGACAGTGGAAGTCGAAGTGACGCTCGATGGCGGCGCGCGCGGGCGGGCGGGCGTTCCCTCGGGCGCATCGACCGGCGAGCGCGAGGCGCTCGAGCTGCGTGACGGCGACAAGTCGCGGTATCTCGGCAAAGGCGTGCGCAAGGCCGTCGCTCACGTCAACGGCGAGATCGCGTCGGCGATCAAGAGACAGGAGCTGTCGCAGCGCCAGCTGGACGAGGCGATGATCGCCCTCGACGGCACGCCGACCAAGAGCCGTCTTGGCGCCAACGCGATCCTCGGGGTGTCGATGGCGGCAATGCGGGCGGAGTCGGCAGGATCAGGTAAGCCTCTGTACGCCCACATTGCGGACCTCGCCGCCTCCGGATCCCCGATCCCGGGTCCCGGATCCCGGTACGTTCTGCCCGTGCCGATGATGAACATCCTCAACGGCGGCGCACACGCGGATTCGAACGTCGACTTCCAGGAATTCATGGTGATGCCCGTCGGCTTCCCGACGTTCAGCGAGGGCCTTCGCTGCGGCGCCGAAATCTTTCACGCGCTTCGATCGATCCTGAAGAGCCGCGGACTCTCCACCGGCGTCGGCGACGAAGGCGGCTTCGCGCCGAGTCTGAAGTCAAATCGCGAAGCGCTCGAGGTCGTGCTCGAAGCCATCGGCAAGGCGGGCGCGAAGGCTGGCGACAACGTGTTTCTCGCGCTCGATGTCGCCGCGAGCGAGTTCTGGTCCACCGACAAATACGAATTCAAGAAGTCAGGCGAGCCGGCGCGCGATTCGCAGGGCATGGTCGATCTCTATGTCGACTGGTGCCGGCAATACCCGATCATCTCGATCGAAGACGGCTGCGCTGAACAGGACTGGCACGGCTGGTCGCTCCTGACCAGGGCCCTCGGCGACAAGGTGCAGCTTGTCGGCGACGACGTGTTCGTGACCAACCC
>Ga0310900_10000343_pt1 | contig 15135 bp, 9 predicted proteins | sample C24D1metaG_FD_203879 | JGI IMG/M metagenome (GOLD analysis project Ga0310900, IMG submission 203879) | Lab incubated soil microbial communities from West Virginia University Organic Research Farm, Morgantown, WV, United States - C24D1 | ecosystem: Environmental > Terrestrial > Soil >...
GGCCGCTAAAAATGATAAGGAATTAGCACTTTTTGGTCAAAAAGACTTTAAAGCCGATAACGAAGGAATTGCTATTTATAAAAAATCAGCAACCGAAGGTTATATCTTGGTTTCTAATCAGCAAGCCAATACCTTTATGGTGTATCCAAGAGAAGGAGCTAATGGAAATCCAAATGAATATCCATTATTAGCCGAAATTCCAACTTCAACCATAGAATGTGATGGTGCTGATGTAACGAGTGTAAACTTAGGGGGACAATTTCAAAACGGATTTTTTGTAGCAATGAGCAACGGAATGACTTTTCATTACTACAGCTGGGGCAGCATTCAGCAATTGATTGATGCAGCTAAAAAGTAAATTGTTTTTAATAGACCCTATCAGGGTTTAAAATCCTGATAGGGTTCTGGAAATCTTTAAATCGCCTCTTTTAGCAATAAAAGAGGCGATTTTTTTGTCGATTTTTTGTTATTCAACGCAATTAGGACGGTTTAACAGCTGCTCTATTGGTACTTCGAACCAATAATAGAGGTAGTTTGAACCAATAGCATTGGTACTTCGAACCAATAATAGAGGTAGTTTGAACCAATAGTATATGTACTTTGAACCAATAGCATTGGTACTTCGAACCAATAATAGAGGTAGTTTGAACCAATAGTATATGTACTTCGAACCAATAGCATTGGTGCTTCGAACCAATAATAGAGGTAGTTTGAACCAATAGTATATGTACTTCGAACCAATACTATTAGTGTTTAACACTAGTTTTTTAGTAAAATAGAATAGATGGCTAGCATAAAGCAAACAAAAGAGGATATCCGCTTCTATAAAAATCAATAGAAATGGCTTTTAAGCCATTTCAAAATTAAAGTTCTCAATAGGCTTTAGCCGAAATCTAAATACGGATTTGGCTAAAGCCTTTTTTGTTTTGCAAATTATAATCATCTGGCTAAAGCCAGACGCAATTGATGAAAACTTGAGTTTTTGTAAGATTTATTTATATATTTGGAGAAAATGTAATGTAAAAAACTTCGTTAATCTTTGGGAATTTGGTTTCCCATACGAAGCTTAGTTTTTACGTAATACATTTTCTATAAATATATCAAAAATTAAAATGATAAAACAACTAAAATTTAAATTTGGACCAGTCGATTTCGATAATAAATTGGAAGTTCAACCTACTCCGATAACAATATTTGTTGGGCCAAATAATTCCGGAAAAAGTAGAGCCTTAATTGAAATTGAAAATTTTTGTCGTTCTGGAAAACAAAATAATAATTCTTTAATTTTTGAAAAGATTTTGTATGAACCTTACAGGGAAGAGGATTTCATTTCGGAACTTGAAAAGATAATTGTTGAACCAAACATAAATGATAACATAAAAGAAGGCGATATTGTTATAAGTAAACTAAAAGCTCAAACAAACCAAGTAAATCGTTTTATTACTGCAAAGAATAATTTGGTATTGGAAGCTACAGGTTCAGGAACTAGCATGTATATTATTCCTAAATATCCACTATATGTGGATTTATATACATTAAGATTAGATGGAACAAATAGGTTAAATCTTTTATCTGAAAAAGAAGCTGGTGATTTGCAGAAAACGCCACAAAATAATTTATCTCAATTATTTCAAAGAGATGATCTCCGGAAAAATCTGAGGTCAATTGTTTACGAGGCTTTTAAAAAATATTTTGTAATCGATCCTACTAATGTTGGTAAGCTTAGAGCTAGATTGTCAGAAACAAAGCCTTTGTCTGATGAAATTGAAAGAGGCTGGGGTGCTGCCTCAGTTAAGTTTCATGGAGAAGCGTTACCAATTGAAAATGCAAGTGATGGTGTAAAAGCTTTTTGCGGAATATTGTCTACAATAGTCGCAGGAGACCCTAAAGTATTATTAATTGATGAGCCAGAAGCTTTTCTCCATCCATCTTTGTCGACGTTACTTGCTAAGGAAATAGGAAAGTCATTAAATTCCTCGAATAAAAAACTATTTGCAGCAACACACAGTTCTTCATTTTTGATGGGCTGCATTCAGGCTAATACTCCTTTAAACATTGTCCGACTAACATATAGAAACAACAATCCAACTTGTAGAATTCTCCCAAAAGAAAAAATAATACATTTAATGCGTCATCCACTTTTAAGATCCACGGGAGTTTTGAATGGTCTTTTTTATGAAGCTGTTGTAGTAACAGAGTCAGATTCTGACCGTGCATTTTATCAAGAGATAAATGAACGATTATTGAATGAAGGAGACAAGAGAGGAATCCAAAACTGTTTATTTTTAAATGCTCAAAATAAACAAACTGTTTGGGATATTGTTAAACCATTAAGAGAATTAGGTATTCCTACTGTTGGTATCGTAGATATTGATGTATTTAAAGAAGGTGGAACCGTATTTACAAAATTGTTAGTTAATAGTTTTATTCCAACACTTAATCACGAGTCTTTCCATAGACAACGGAAAGCAATTTATGATGAGTTTGAAAAAACTAATAAAAATTGGAAAATTCAAGGAGGTATAACACTTTTAGGTAAAAATGAACAGGAGGCATTAAATAATTTTATCAATCAGCTTAAGGATTACGGAGTTTTCATTGTGAAAAATGGTGAATTAGAGAGTTGGTTAAAATTTTTAAATGCATCTGGACACGGCTCAAATTGGTTAATCAATATTTTCGAAAAGATGGGTGAAAATCCAAGTGATATTTCATATATCAAACCTACTGATAAAGATGTTTGGAATTTTATCTCAGAAATAAATGAATGGATTTCAAATGAAAAAAGAAGTGGAATCCCTGAGTAAAAAAGAGATGCCGTTATGTCTTGTCCTGAAATAGGTTTACACAAAAGTGTAAATAATATTAAACAAAAACCCGACACTTGATTTTGTCGGGTTTTATGTTTTATAAAGTTTTCTCCAGCTCCGCAAAGTTTGCAACTTTGCGGTAGTGATTATCGGTTTATAACCGATATTTTAATGATTTGTTTTTAGTATCTGTCACAGACAGATTAACATCTCCTCAAAGTCAAAGACTTTGCGGAGCTAAGGTTTTGTGTTTTATAAAGTTTTCTTCTGTTTTTCTAAAAAATTATTGGATTGCAGTTCCAGTAAATTAGTGGCATTTTTTCGTTGTAAATCATACAATTGCTTGTCTTCTGAGATATCCTGATAAACCTTGTCGTGCATGGAGGCACTGGTTTTTACCAGTAAATTGCGTTGGTATTTGTCTTGTTCCAAAGTAGCTTTTAAAGCCGTTTCTAAATCTTCTAATTTATAATCGTATTCGCCTTTTGGAGATAAAAGTTTGGCAATAATCGGGGAAGTTTCAATGGCAAGAAACAATAACATGATAAAATAGGAAGGCAGCGAGGGTAATTTACTCAAGGCATTGATTCTCGCCATGAGGCCGTCAAAACCGTCAATGATGGGTTGGGTTTGGGTTACTTTTTTGTCTAAATCGGCCTGAAGCGTTTTGTTCTGATTTTCCTTTTCAGCAATTTTTGCCAGATTGTTTTTTCTAATAGTGTCGAGTTCGGCTGAAGCCAGATTATGTTTGGCAATTTTTTCCTTAAAAACAGGACCTTTTCCTATTCTCATAGTACCTTTGGTACCTTCGGCTTCGGTAATATAGGTTTCGTATAAGCTGTTGACTTCTTTTTCTTTTTGGATAATTTCATTTTTTAAAATTGCAATTTCGGCCTTGTTCTTATCCAAATCCGATTTGAAATAATTAGCCACTTCTTTTTTATTATTTAAAGCCAAGGCATTTTTCTCTTTCAATAAAACGGTATTGATTTCCTTTTCGAAAATTTTAATCTCCAAAGGTTTCGAAATAACGATAGCGATGATGATTGCCAACGCAATTCGGGGCGAGGCCTGTAGAAATTCGCTCCCAAAACGCTCCCTTTTTCGAATAGTAGAAACAATAAAACGATCCAGATTAAAAATCAGCAAACTCCAAATCACCCCAAAAGCAATTGCGGGATACACGCTGTCAAATACGGTAAAAAGCGCATAAGCACTGGCTATAAAAGCCATGACAGCAGTGAAGAAAACTGTCGCGCCAATACCTACATATTTGGTTTTTTCCCCTTCGGAGCAGCCTTCGAGAAGGTTTTTGTCGGCTCCTGAGCACAGAATGAAAAATTGCTGTAACATGATTAATTTTTTAGCTTGTGTAATGATTACAAATTTAACGCCAAAAAGTATAATTGTATCTTAAAGTATTGATTTATTTTGTGTTATGGTTTTTGTGGAATTTAAAACCCCGACAAGTTTTGAATTTGTCGGGGTTTAGGTGTTATAATAAATAAATAGGGTGAAATCACAATCGATTAAGAATCCATATATGATTTCGGGTTTGTTAACTAATTGAGCAATTAGTCTTAGTGCTGTTTCCCCAATTCAGCATCTATTTTAAAATTATTTCTGCAAGTTAGTAAGCTCCTAAGTAATAGCTTCCTGTAGCTGTTTTTAACTGAGCTCCTTTTTTGATTTGTTTTGTTTTTGTGTCAATAATATAGATATTACCATTTTTACCGGAAGGAGTCAATGGAAGATATACATTGTCACCTATTACGCCAATGTTTTGGAATTGACCTAAAGTAGATTCTAAATCAACATCTGCTTCAATTTCTGTTGCCAGTTTAACAGAGTTAGCAGGAGTGTTTAAGTCTACTAATGCAACATATCCGCCATCAACAGAGTGTGTGTAAAGAACTACGGCTAAGCCATTTTTAACGTATTTCCAGGCTTTAATAGCAGCGCTGCTAACACCTAATGCAGTGTTTAAATTAAAATGATAGTTTTGGTCGTATTCATTTGTGTTTTTATCGATACGTAGAATATCAGGACCTGATGTTGCTGTAGCCTGATATAAATGTCCGTCAGTACCAACATGTTGTGTCATAGTACGGTATCCAAGATTGTCTATCTTACTGTTTTGAGAGATTAATAGTTTTGGATTTTTCAATGAAGGGAAATCTACTGCATAAGTAAGTGTGCCCAAATCTCTTACAGTTGTTGTTTTCCATCCTGTAATAGCTCCGGTAGTGGTATTTGTTGTTACAGTACCGTTTAGATCATGTCGGCGAACACCTAAACCAATGTACAGTTTATTTTTAGCCTGGTTTAAAACGGGTACGTCAGCTCTCCACACATGATAGCCCAGACCTTCTAATTCAGTTCCAAGATCCACCGCAATGTTACCTGTATTGGTAATGGCAGTATTGTTCAGGTCGAGGGTTACAATTTTGATTTGCCCTTTTGGATGTTGGTATTGAAAGTTAGGAGCAGTACCGGTATAAGGAACTAATGCTTCTCCAAAAGAAACTCCAACTCCAATTCCTTCAGCAGCCTTCACCCAACGAGGATTTGAACCCAAAATAGTTGAAGTATTTAATTCAAAACCTACTTCTTCGTATTTTCCTTCCCCGGATACACTGTATTTGTTAAAAACGCCGCCATCAGTTCCTCCGTATTGAATATTGTATATGAATTTACCATCGGCTGAAGCTTGTACACGGGCAGTACGACTTGATTTTAAAGCAAAACCGTTTACATATTTTTCGTTTTCCATTTTAAACAGATCTACTACATAATTTGGATCGGCAGCATTTTCTTCAGAAATAGCATAAGCACGAGTTCCCCCATTACCGGCTGTTCCGTTTTCGTCAGGGAAAGATCCTGTTAATGTTAACCAACGCGTTGTGTCGTTATTTGAATTGTTGTCTTCTGAACCTTCATCGTTACTACAGCTTCCCAGCATTAGAAAAGCAAAAGCTGTGGTACTTAATAGTACTGTTCTAAACAGATTTTTTTTCATGATATTGATTTATTTGATGATTAAAAATTATTTAAAGTGTAATTCAATTTGAAATAGATGCCCCTGCCTGGTTTTTGGATTTGAAAATTGTCATAGACCTCGGCATTGAAAATGTTTTTGATATCTAAGCTGGCAACCAGTTTTTTGGAAGGGAAACGATAACTTAGTCCTAAATCCTGTGGAAGTTGGCTAGGTGTTTTTGACCATTCTGGTAGCCCCCTAACGGTATAATATTCGCCTACATATCCAATTGTGTAATAGGCATTCAGGATTGAATTTTTTTGAATGAAGTTGTCAAATCGGTATTGAAAGTTAGCATTCATGGTAAAAAATGGTTCGTTAGTTACCTGATGTCCATAATAGGCATTTGGGTTTCCTTTGTCGTCTAATTCGCTTTTGTCAAGGTTGTTGAATTTTGAAATGTTAAAAGAAGTATTCAGGCGGTTGTTATAGACGTAAATAATCTCTGCTTCAAAACCTTTTGCCTGCGTTTGGTCAAGATTTACATATTTGGTAACCTGAATGTCAGCTCCGCTTTCATCTTCAATTTCGTTTTCAGCTACAGTTCGCTGGACAATTTTATCATAGCCATTACGGCCAAATACATTAACATACAATGAAATTCTATGCTTGCCAAAATCGGAAGGTCCCCAGCGAAAACCTAAATTATAGTTGATGTATTTTTCAGGTTTTAATCCCAAATTGGGTAAAATATTTCGTTCAGCTGCGCCAAATAATTGCTCATCGCTAGGCATGATAGGAGAATTTTCAGTAGAACCAATTAGGTATAAATTAGATAGAATATTATATGAAATTGTGGCGCCGTATCCAAAATTGTTATTAGTCGAAGCAGTGTCTTTTTTGAAGATTGAGTTCATACCATTTGTGGTTATTATCTCCGAACTGGTTTGTTTCGTTTTGTTATGGGTATATTTTCCCAAAATATTGGTTCGTAGTTTTCTGTTGAAAGTTTCAGCTTCATAATTCATCGAAATGATGTTTTTTGAAATAGTGCTTTCTGTAGCTAAATCATGTTTTGCAGGATTTAATAAATCCTGATCTTCTCTTTGAGTAGCTTCGTATTTATGATTGAGCGATAAACGATGTCCATGAGTAATGTTGTAGCCTAAATTAGAGCGGGTATTGGTTATTTTTCTGTCGGTATTGGTTATGGTTTTTGGGCCTTGTTGTCCTCCCTCACGTGTTTTTAGAGGTACTCTTTCTTCTTCAAAAATGACTTCTCTAACAGTTCCATCCCAGTTGTAGGCAAGCCCTACGGTATCTTGCAGGTAGGTACTGCGATAGCTTCGTACAGCATTGATATTTAATGCTAAGCCTTTTGCTAAGAAATCTTTTTTGTTGTAATTAAGCAGTAATGCATGAGCTTTGGTTTTATTAAATCGACCCACATAAGGGGTTGCCTGAGTAATACCATGAGGAATTTCAGTGTAGTTGTTAGAACCATTATAACCAATGAAAAACTGATCGGCCCATTTGGTATCGGTGAAACCGGCTTCGATGCGTCCCCCAATATTTTTATAAGTATTATTAAAACGTTTTGCTCGATAATTTCGGATAATTTGACCAAAATGATTGACATAAGTTGTTGATCGTCCCCAGGTTTCATAACTATTATCGGTGTAAGTGTGGAATCCTGAGCCCCTTACTGAAAGTCCTGTTTTTTTATCGCGATAGGTTCCACCAAGATCAGATTGATAAGTGTTGAATGAACCGTAAGAAGTGGCAGCCGTAAGACTGTTTTGGGATACATCTTTTTTTAGTACTACGTTGATGGCTCCACCTACATAATCACCAGTTAAATGAGAAGGTAGCACTCCTTTGTAAACTTCTATGCGCTCAATCATGGCCGGCGGAATATTGTTGAGGTTGAATGATTGTCCATAAGTGGAAACTTCTATCCCATCCAGAAAAATTCCGATGCTACTGCCCGACATCCCATTAAGGTTGTATTCTACGTTTGAACCTATTCCTCCGTTTTGTCTTACGCGAACACCAACTGAGCGATCTAATAATTCATTGGTTGTTAGGTTTCTCAACGATGCTTCTTTAGTTTCTATAATTGCTACTGCAAAACCAGAAGTTTCAACCTTTTGTTTTTTTGATTTTCCTTTAACACTTACGCTTTTTAATTCTTCGGTTTTTTCAGATTCTTTTTTGGTAGCTTCCCCGATTTTTAATTTTGGTTCATTGATTTGATTTCCCTGACTAAAAACAGGAAGAAAAAGAATTAGAAATAAGAAATTTAAAAGATAATTGGTTTTCATTTTTTGTTGTAAGCTGATTCTTTATTTTAAAAATTATTCTTAATTAGATTTATTTTAAATAATTTTGCTGCAAAAATACAGTCAAGCTCCAGAACGGAAGTAGGGAAAAACGGATTATTACTTTGTAAAAACGGATTATTATTTTGAAATTCAAATCTAAAATTTTAGGACAGCAGGATCCCATTATAGTTGTGGAAACGGGGGATAGCTACAATCAGAAAAGTCATTTTACAGTAGAGGATACTACTATAAAAGAGGTTGGCGTTCAGGAAATAACAATCCGTAACCTAATTACCGAAGGCGTATTGATTTTTGATAGTACCATGTTTTTTTCGGAGGCACAAACAATCCAGACTGAAATGATTGGAGAGGCAGTCGTGATGAATTTTATTTGTTCAAATAATTTAGAAAGTGACATTGACCAAGTGGAAAACGAAAAATATTCGACGGAGAATACCCATAATATTTTGTATACCTCAAAGTTGAAAGCCACGTTTAAAATTCCTGCTTTACAAGAAATAAACTGTTTGTCTATTATTTTATCTCCTGATTTTTATTCCAGATTAATTAATGAAGATTGGGGGCTTCATAAAAAATTCTCCCGAAATATTAAACAGAAAAAAACAGGCTATTTGACTCCTAAATACGCTCCTTTTAATGCAGCAATACAATGGGTTTTGCATGAGATAAAAAGCTGTACCTATGAAGGAACTTTGCAAAAAATGTATATAGAATCTAAAATTAAAGAGCTGCTTATTTTTCAATTGGATTCGGTCAAGGAACCTGTAAAAGCAGAAAAAATAATTGATGATGAGGAATTAAGCAAACTCTTGAAGGCTAAATTGATTTTGGAGGAAAAATTTACAAATGCCCCCTCACTATCTGAACTTTCAAGATTGATATCCCTTAACGAATTCAAATTAAAAAAAGGTTTCAAAGCCTGTTTTCAAACCACAATAAAAAGTTATGTGATCCAATTAAGAATGGAATACGCAAAGAATTTATTTAAAAATAAAACTGCTAATGTGAGTGAAGTGGCTGAAAAATGTGGTTATAAAGATGTGTCACATTTTTCATCGGCATTTAAATTGTTTTATGGCTTTACCCCTGCCAGTTTTAGAAAAAACCATTGGGGAGCTAATTTCTTATTGTTTTGTTGGGAATTTATAGATGTTATTTCTGTTGAGGTTTTTATGGTTTAGCGCTGTGGCTTTTAATCAAATTTAAAAGCGAAGTATTATCAAAATCAGTTAATACTTCGCTTTTAGTTTCAAAATTTTAAGCCGCAGATTAAAGGATTTAGATGGATTAATCCGTGTAAATCTTTATAATCTGTGGCAAAGTATAAGTAATGCAAACTTGCAGACTTTCAGGCCATAGTGGTTTATTTTTAAGGGTTTTATATTTGAGGAGCACCAGCCAGGATTTCATCATTAGCATAGCTTTCAAATTTCATAAAATTTTCCCTGAATTTTTGTGCCAATTCAATTGCCTTAGTATCATATAAGTTTTTGTCTTCCCAGGTGTTTCTTGGATTTAAAATTTCGCTGGGAACATTAGGACAGGATTCCGGAATGGCCATTTTAAAAACAGCGTGATTGTGGTAATTCACATCGTTTAACTGACCGTTTAAAGCAGCAGTAATCATGGCGCGGGTGTATTTTAATTTCATTCGGTTTCCGGTGCCATAAGGACCGCCCGTCCATCCGGTGTTGATTAACCACACTTTTACATTGGAATCTTTCATTTTTTTGCTCAACATTTCGGCATATCTTGTTGGGTGCAACGGCATAAAGGGTGCTCCAAAACAAGCCGAAAAATTAGGCTGAGGTTCATTGATACCAGCTGCAGTTCCTGCAATTTTTGCGGTATAGCCAGATATAAAATGATAGGCCGCCTGACCGGGAGTTAAACGGGCAATAGGTGGCAGGATCCCAAATGAATCGGCAGTCAGGAAAAAGATATTTTTTGGATTTGTACCAATAGAACCCGCTTGTACATTGTTAATGTGTTCAATCGGGTAGCTCACACGTGTATTGGGAGTGATGGAAATATCGGTATAATCGACTTCGTTTGTTCCTTCTTTAAAAACAATATTTTCCAATAATGCGCCTTTTTTTATGGCTCTGAAAATATCAGGTTCGTTCTCTTCACTAAGGTTTACTACTTTGGCGTAACATCCGCCTTCAAAATTAAAAACGGTATTTTCACTTGTCCAACCGTGTTCGTCGTCACCAATTAATTTTCGGTTTGGGTCGGCAGAAAGGGTTGTTTTTCCGGTACCGGACAATCCAAAGAAAATAGCGGTTTCTCCATCTTCGCCCACATTGGCACTACAATGCATTGGTAAGGCATTTTTAAAGACAGGAAGAATGAAGTTTAAAGCCGAGAAAATCCCTTTTTTCATTTCGCCTGTATATCCCGTTCCACCAATGATGATGGCTTTGCGGCTGAAATTTAATATCGCAAAATTCTCATGACGTGTTCCATCGGTTTTAGGGTCGGCTAAGAAACTGGGTGCACAAATCAGTGTCCAATCGGCAGTAAAATCAGCCAGTTCTTTTTCTTCCGGTCTGAGAAACATATTGTAGCAAAATAAATTTTCCCAGGGAGTTTCGGTAATAACGCGAACATTTAATCGGTAATTCGGGTCAGCACATACATGGGCATCTCTGACAAAGATTTCTTTATTCGATAAATAGTTTGTTAGTTTGCTATATAAAGCATCAAATTTTGCCGGTTCAAAAGGAATATTAATATCTCCCCACCAAACTTCGTTTTCGGTAATACTGTCTTTTACAATAAAGCGATCCTGTGGTGAACGACCTGAAAATTTCCCCGTATTGATGGCTAAGGCTCCTGTTGAAGTTTCAAGACCTTCTGCACGGTCTAGTGTCAGTTGGTGCAACTCATCCGGACTCAATTGATAGTGTATTTCCGCGTTTTTAATTCCTATATTTTCAAGCGAAAACAAATTGTTGACAATCATAAGGTGGCTTATTTAGTAGTTCTTAGGTTTCTATACTAAAGATAAAACATATATTTTAGTTCCTCTTTTGAAAGCCTAATTTTTATCGAACTTTTTTGTGATATTATACAACAAAACAGCCCAGGCACTAATTAATAATAATCCCCCAATAGGCGTTACAAAACCGATTACTCTAAAATCAATAGGAGTAAGACCATTTGTGGCTAATAAATAGATGGAACCTGAGAATAATAATACCCCGAAAAGCACCAGGTTATAAATGATTTTTTTGGTTTTCGAATTTAAAACAGGCAGTAGCCCAATGAATAATAAAAATAAAGCGTGATACATTTGGTAGCGAACTCCCGTTTCAAAAGTATTTAGCTGGTTAGTGCTGAGTATTTCTTTTAAGGCATGAGCGCCAAAAGCCCCTAAGATTATAGCAATCATTCCGAGTAAAGCCGCTGTAGCAATTGTTTTTTTATCCATTTTTGTTCTGTTTAGGTTCTACACAAAAGTATTCGAAATCAAAAGAAACCAAAAGTTTTTTGGAGGATAGTTTGACTTGTATTTTGCTAAAGTTTTGTGTCCCGATAGCTATCGGGATTTTTAAGAAAGCAGATTGATTTTTTACCGCAAAGCAGGCAAAGTTTTTTCGCAAAGATTCGCAAAAGTTACACAGAGTTGCACAAAATTTTTTAAAAAATAATTTGCGACCTGAGTAATCAATGTCATTAAGTTAAGCTTTTTTAGTCGTCACTTCGAGGTGTAATTTTTATTCTAAAAAAAGCAATAAAAATGACGTTAATTAAAAGCTAAATTCTCGTTGTTTACGAGTTTTAATTGTCCTTAGCTTCCGCAGTCGAGTGTCAAATGTTTGAAGAATGCGTAAAAAGAAAATCTGTTTGAGCGTAGCGAGTTATTTTCTTTTAGCATTCGAAAACTAATTTGACCGACGAGGAAGCGCAAGACTTGAAATCGAAGATTCATGAATACCAAAAAACAATAAGAACGCATGAATATTTTTTTGTTTCTTTTTTGATCAAGCAAAAAAGAAAATAATTAAGTCCTGTTTTTTACTTTCAATAAAAATGTATGGAGAATAGTTTTTAAATCATTCTCATTTGTGTTAGCACAAACAATTACCTATTTTTGAGTTATATTTCCCCACTATGAGAGCCATTTTAATTATTGGAGCAGGTCGGTCAGCTTCTTCGCTGATTCAGTATCTTTTGGATAAGTCTGAAGAAGAGCAATTGCATCTTGTAATTGCCGATTTGTCTTTGGAATTAGCTCAAAAGAAAACCAATAATCATCCTAATGCCACTCCAATTGCCTTGGATATCTTTAATGAAAAGGAGCGAAGAGCCGCAATTGAAAAAGCCGCCATCGTAATCTCGATGTTACCGGCGCATTTGCATATCGAAATTGCCAAAGATTGCCTGAATTTCAGGAAAAATTTGGTCACTGCTTCCTATATCAGTGATGCGATGCAGGGACTTGATGGAGAAGTAAAAAAGAACGGACTCATTTTTATGAACGAAATGGGTTTAGATCCCGGAATCGATCACATGAGTGCCATGAAAGTCATTGACGAAATCAGGGAAAAAGGCGGAAAAATGCTTTTGTTTGAATCTTTCTGTGGCGGACTCGTAGCTCCCGAATCGGATACCAATCTTTGGAATTACAAATTTACCTGGGCACCCCGCAATGTGGTGTTGGCGGGTCAGGGCGGTGTGGCTAAATTTATTCAGGAAGGAACTTATAAGTACATTCCCTATGATTCTTTGTTCCGACGTACAGAATTTCTGGAAATAGAAGGTTACGGCCGGTTTGAGGCTTATTCTAATAGGGATTCTTTAAAATACAGAAGCATTTATGGCTTAGATTCTATTCTTACTTTATTTCGCGGAACGATTCGTCGTGTTGGTTTTTCGAAAGCCTGGAATATGTTTGTGCAACTCGGCATGACCGATGATTCTTATGTCATGGAAGATTCCGAAAACATGAGCTATCGCCAGTTTATCAATTCGTTTTTGCCGTATCACCCAACGGATTCAGTCGAGATAAAAACCCGTTTGATACTTAAAATTGATCAGGACGATATTATGTGGGACAAATTATTGGAGTTGGATTTGTTCAATGACAAGAAAATCGTCGGACTTAAAAATGCCACTCCTGCCCAGATTCTGGAAAAAATCCTTAATGACAGTTGGAAACTCCAGCCCGATGATAAAGACATGATTGTGATGTATCATAAATTTGGCTACGAAATCGATGGCAAAAAAGTCCAAATGGATTCCCAGATGGTTTGCATAGGGCAAGACCAGACTTATACCGCTATGGCAAAAACCGTTGGACTGCCTGTTGCCATGGCGACCTTATTAATTCTAAACGGAATGATTACAACTCCCGGAGTACAACTTCCAATCCGTAAAGAAGTGTATTTGCCTGTTTTGGCAGAATTGGAGCAGTATGGAGTTGTTTTCCATTCGCAAATGTTGCCTTATTTGGGGTATAAATATAGTTAATAATAATTTGGGCGTTCCCTCGTTGAAAAAATAATATTAAATTCTAGATTTTTCAACGAGGTCAGGCTTCCCGATAGCTATCGGGACGCTCTATCTTTTGCTTTTTAAAGAAAAAAGCAAAAGGATGCCACTTCAATCCTTAACGCAACTCAGTGGTAAGATAATTATTGTGTTTTTTTGAATATGCAATGTAATTTGTAATCATTTATTGATATATTTGAGATGTGATATTATATAAATTTTAGCACTACAATCTAACCAAAATCGGTTGTATAATGGTGACCACGTCATTATTATATACAAGTCATATGATATGTTTTCTCAACACAACGCAAATGAAAAAATTAACATTAATAATCATTAATCTTTTTGCTTTCCAAGTTTCATTTTCTCAAACTGCAGCCGAATTGAATGCGGAATCTAAAAGGCTTGTTCAACAAGGGAAATATAATGAAGCATTTCCTATTTTGAAAAAATCAGCTGAATTAGGTAATGCTGAAGCTCAATACAATTTTGGTTATTTTCTACAAAGCGGAACTGCTGGAATAAAAAATGAAACAGAAGCAATAGAATGGTATAAAAAATCTTCTGATAATGGCTTCAATGATGGTCATTATGCTATGATGATGGCTTACGGTAATGGGCAAGGAATCGGGCAAAATTCGGAAAAAGCATTTGAATATGCCTTAAAATGTGCAAATAACAATGATGCAACTTGTATGTGGAATGTTGTAGAATGTTATTTAACTGGAAACGGTGTAAAAGCGGATACCTCAAAATTTAAAGAATGGATTATAAGACTTGCGAAACTTCAAAACCCTGAAAATCTATCTTTAAGTGGAAATATAACCTCTGCTCGATTAGAAGTTGCAAGCTTTTATAAAAATGGAAAATATTTCGAAGAAGATAACTATCAAAGTTATTTATGGTATTTGATATACAATGAATATAAAGTTGATTTCAGTATTTTAAAGCAAGATGAAGTTATTATTGAGATTAAGGCTTTGGAGAAAAAACTATCGAAATCTCAAATTGAAAATGCGCCAAAAGATGCAGAAAAATTACTAGGTAGAAAATTAAATAATATAAGTCAATTGTACAAAAACTCATTATAAGTCCCTACTGCCGGACGGATTCTTTCGTGCGGTTCGTAGGTAGTTACAAACGAATCGTTTTTATGGAAATCCATTCGTTTGCGTTAGGGATAGAAGCGGCATCCTTTTTATTTTTTTAAATAAAAAGATACAGCGTCCCGATAGCTATCGGGAAGCCCGTCCGCCGCGGCGGAAACGCCCAAATAAAAAATCCGTTCATTACTGAACGGATTTTTATGTTTTGAAACGAATCTCGACTTCGCTCGATTTGACAATTAGTTCTACTTTGACAACTCTACAAAATATTTATAAAACAACGGAATGGTTTCGATTCCTTTTAGGTAATTGAAAATCCCAAAATGTTCGTTGGGAGAATGAATGGCGTCGCTGTCGAGTCCAAATCCCATCAGGATGGTTTTGCTTTTTAG
>Ga0310900_10000349_pt1 | contig 15068 bp, 15 predicted proteins | sample C24D1metaG_FD_203879 | JGI IMG/M metagenome (GOLD analysis project Ga0310900, IMG submission 203879) | Lab incubated soil microbial communities from West Virginia University Organic Research Farm, Morgantown, WV, United States - C24D1 | ecosystem: Environmental > Terrestrial > Soil >...
ATCACCAACCGCTGCATGAGATTCCTGAGTTGGCGAATGTTTCCGGGCCACCCGTACAACCGCAAGAGGCGCATCGCTTCTTGTGATACCTCTTTCGGCTCACGGTGATGCTGAGTCGCGCCTTCTGTGAGAAACCGCTCTACTAGCAGGGGAATATCGTCTGCTCGATCCCGGATCGGCGGGAGGTGAATGGGCACGACATTGAGCCGATAGTAGAGGTCTTCTCGAAAGTCTCCTTGCTTGACTGCTTCTTCAAGATTACGATTGGTGGCGGCGATAATCCTGGTATCGACTTTGAGCAGCTTCGTTCCACCCAGGCGCCTGAATTCCTTTGTCTCCAACACTCGGAGAAAATCAACTTGCGACTTGATGGACAGCTCGCCCACCTCATCCAACAACAGCGTGCCGCCGTCGGCGAGTTCGAACCGCCCCATCTTGGTCATCACGGCGTCGGTAAACGCGCCTTTTTCGTAGCCGAACAACTCGCTTTCGAAGAGATTGTCCGGTAGGGCCCCACAATTCATCGTGATGAAAGGACCATTGGCTCTGGGGCTCTTGTTGTGGATCGCCCGGGAGATGAGTTCCTTGCCGGTCCCGCTTTCTCCCGTCAGCAACACCGCGACATCGCTGTCCGCCACCATCGCCACCAGATTGTAGACCCGCTGCATCGGCTCGCTCTCGCCGACCATGCGATCGAGGCACGTCCTGGTCTCGAGGCGATCTCGGAGCTGCCTGTTCTCGGTGGTTAATGCGTATCGCTCCAGCGCCTTGGCGATGACGATGGGGAATCGCTCGCGATCAATGGGCTTCGTCAGATAGTCATAGGCTCCACAGCGCATCGCCTCGACTGCCGTATCGATGGACCCGTAAGCGGTCATTACCACAACTTCCGTATCCGGCCATCTGTCTTTGAGGCGTCGCAGAAACTCCATACCCCCGATACCCGGCATCCGGAGGTCGGTGATCACCAACTCCGTAGAGACCGATTCCAGGATCGCCAACCCTTCCTCTGCCGTGGACACTCCGCGTACTTGGTGCCCCTTCTTCTCGAGCATCGTGACCAACGCCCCTCGGATATTGACCTCGTCATCCACGACGAGAATATTTATGCGTGGTGTCATGAGATCATCCCCACGGACTGCGCCTTCTCGGCTGCAACAGGAAACGTCAGCACCGTGGTGGTGCCGGTCCCCAGCGTGCTGGATACCTGGATGGTGCCACCATGGTCTTCCATGATGCGATAGGCGATGGCAAGACCCAGACCTGTTCCGCTGGACTTCGTCGTATAGAACGGTTCACATACCCGCGCGAGCTCTTCTTTCTTGATGCCGATTCCGGTGTCTTTGACCGACACAACGAGCCAGCGTGTGTCGTCGACCTGACGGACCTCGGCCGCAATACGGCAAAGGCCGCCGTTTGGCATCGCATGAAACGCATTGACGACGACGTTCACCAGGACCTGACTGATGGCCGTCTCGTCGCCCAGGACGGGCGGCAACGGTTCGTCCACCGCCTGTTCGAGGCGAATTTCCCGCTCCTCTGCCTCGAATTGCATCAGCGCCATGATGTGCTCGATCAGGTCAGCGATGTTCACCTCGTGGAGGCCGACCGATCCAGGACGGGCGAACTTCATGAAGTTATCGAGAATGACTGAGAGGCGGTGGCATTCCGCGTTCAAGACATGGAGATAACGCGCTCCTTGCTCCGATAGGGACGCGCGCTCCCTGAGTTCCTCTTCCAAGAGGTGGAGATTTAAGTCCATAGCACTCAGGGGATTCCGCAACTCATGGGCCACTCCCGCTGACAACGTATGTAATGCAGCCAGCTTATCTGCGACGCGGACTCGTTGCTCGAGTGCAAGCCAGTCGGTGACATCCTGAGCCTGCAGGATGACGCCGGCGGGTTCTGTATCGTCCCCTGTGAGCTTGGCTGTGCTTACCCGAATAGTGTGCACGGTCCGATCTTGGCTCTCATAGGACAAATCTTTCTGACTGACATGCTGGTGATGTATCAGTGCCCCTTCAAGCACTGCCCGGATGGTCTCTCCCTCGGCGAATACGGTTTCGTAAGAATTCCCAAGTAAATCCGCCGCTGATCGTTTAAGGGCTGCCTCCGCCGTTGGATTGATGACCGTGATTACTCCGTTGGGATTCACCGTGAGCACGCCGGTCGGGATGCTCTCAAGGATGTTCCGCGCCAGCCCCTTCACTTCTTCGAGGGTCCGTTTGGTACTGTCGTAGTGGAGGAAGGTGATAATCGCCGCAACTCCGATCGCGCTCACCAGAAATACCAGGAGAGTCACGATGATTAAGTCGTGACGCGACTGCCACAGCGCGGGGAAGAATTCGGTTGGAACGGCCTTGCCCGGCGTGAGTCCCTGAAGTAAAAATTTCTCCTGCTCCATACTAAAGAGCAAGATGACCGAGACCACCAGGGCCAGCATTAAGACCACGGAGGCAATGAGCCTGTATGGAATCCTGCGAAAGAAGGTAGCTGTGGGGACAGGCCTAAACATCTATATCAATCAGGGCAACTTTGGCCGACACATCGATTCAGTATGGCGAATCGGCCGGCTTGCTGCCCTTTGGCCAATCATGACCTTTCCTCGGAAAATCCGGCCTCGGTTGAGAGTTGATATAGGCTGCCACATCGTAGGCATCATCATCCGACAGACTCCAGCCCCAGCCACGCGGCATATTCGACTTGATGAAGCCAGCAGCCACAGTCACCCGCGCCATGTCTGCCGCTATGTTGTAGGATTGTGGACCCCAGACCGGCGGCCCTGCCATTGTCCCCTGTCCATTTGAGCCGTGACAGAAGACGCATTTGTTTACAAACACCTTCTTCCCGTTGTCTGAATCAATTGGACGCCGTAACTGTATGTGCTGGAGACCTCTCCAGGGAATTGTTGCGCCATTCGGTACTCCATGCGAAAGCCAGGTGATATAAGCCACCACGGCCAGCATTTTGTCATTGTCCAGCGGGAGCGCTCGTCCATTCAAGCTCCGCTCAAAACACTCATTGATGCGATCGGCGAGCGAATTCTCTCGCGCATTGCGCGATTGGTACTCGGGGTAGACTGCGGCAAGGCCGACGAATGAAGCTGCGTTCGGATTAAGCCCCGCGTCGAGATGACAATTGGTGCAGTTGAGGCGATTACCGACATAAGGTTTGGCGTATTGTTGGGTATTGACGACAATCTGATGGCCTAGCTCGACCCATTCGCCAAATAGATTCTCAGGAATGGCCTCCGGAGAAGGCGGAGCGAATTCTATTGAGGTGCTGTCTGTAGCTTTGGACCGGGCTTCCGATTGGACCCGAATACCCTCGCTCGAACAGCTAAGAAGTACAGCTACTCCGAATATTGCCAGCAACAGCTGAATCATACCCCTCCACTATGTGCCGCAAACTAAACCTCCGCACAGACTCTAGCGACTCAGAGGTTGCCACCTCGTTCATAGGATAGTATGGCTTCTGGATTCAGGTGATCAGTCGCCGTAGAGTTCCGCTCTGCTTTCGATGACGTATACCTCGCCTTTCACTTCCGGGTGGATGTCACACCAGAGTGCATAGCGCAAACTCCCCGAAGGACCCAACAACGGTTCGAACTTCGACGGCGCGGTCGCGAAGCGCAGAGTCATTGTCTTTCCAGGCTCTACATGGAAGGACTTGAAGTACTTCCCTTGAATCTCAGTCCCGTTTTCAACGCTGACCCGGATCTCTTTGAACAGCATCGAGGCGAGGCCATGGGTCACGGCATCCTTGTTATGAACCACGATCATCGTGTCTTGTGACGGGTACGTGTGCCCCACGGTCTCATACCCATGCACCCGATCTCGAATGGTGATCTCCACCTTCGACGGGGCCGCCCCCGTTCCCTTCATCCTGCGCGTATACGGTGTCCACTCCCATGCCCGGCAGCGTGAACGCTGCTAGCGCGAGAGGAACGGCGATTGCTGTGAATACATGCCTTTGCCTTCGCATGATCGACCTCCTTAATTCAGATTGATAATAGAGGGACAGTCAGAACGTCCATATCGGCTTGGTCCCTCTGAGGTAATTACCCAGCTCGTTCAAGCATGACCCGTGCCTGGTTTGGATTTAGCGGTCCCTCGGCGTGCTGATCACGATTCAACCACGTTCTCGAAATTGACGATTCGAGAACAAGGTCTAGTGTGGAGGGGCAAAGTTCCACATTTAACTGATACGACGTGTGGCTATTCGCCCGGGTGCCGCTTCGTGCCGAACCCAGGCTCGCTTGAACTGCTGTTAGTTGTGGGGGAGGGATTTAGTCGTATTTAACCTAGAAACATTGAGGATTTCGCTATGCTGAGATCACCTGGCCATTCGCACTCCGATTAACCCTCCCCTGCAGAATGAAAAGGAGGGTTACCATGGGCATCACCCAATAACACTCCCATGTCTAGCTCCGGATGGCTGTGGCTCACCCAGGTCGGACGAGATGGAATTGTCCCACATGACGCTGAGTATTGAGGCTGGAGGATACCCTGAGAATAAAACAGGGTTACCGGCGTAGTCGCTTTCGGTATCAGTTCTGCATTGAATGTGCCCCTGCAATATGGGCTCGGGAATGAGATTTTGCCTATTCCACAGGTTGTAATGAGAAATAGGATGCCATTGCTCATACTGGGTGCGGCGTTTTGCAGCATATAAATAGATAACACTGTGGTAATTGGCGTCAGTTACTCGCCGCGATATTCGGGTTGTCATTGCCTCGACGACTCAAGGAATCGGAATTGACGCTTGCGGGGCGCTCATCTCATATTGGGGATTTCGGCGGAGGAAGTTCGGAAGCTCTTGCACGGATTCTTAGAAACGCTGTATGTAAAGTCGGACTTCAACCAAAGAGATGGCAAGAGGAGCTGAGCCATGGGAAAAATGCGGGCCAATATCTTCCGCGGCATCAATGAGATACACATAGAAGAGGTAGACTGCCCGCACGCGGGTGTCGGGGAAGCGGTGATTCGGATAACGTTGACGACGATCTGTGGGACTGATTTGCATATCGTCCGAGGCGAGTATCCAGTCAAGCCTGGCCTAATCCTCGGTCATGAACCTGTCGGAGTGATTGAAGAACTTGGCTTGGGTGTCACCGGCTATGAAGTTGGAGACCGTGTGCTTGTTGGCGCGATCACACCCTGTGGCCAATGTCACGCGTGCTTGTCCGGTCATCAAGCCCAATGCGGGCACGGCAATAGCTATGAGGCGATTGGCGGATGGCGATTTGGCAATACGATCAATGGCGCACAAGCCGAGTATTTGCTGGTACCACATGCACAGGCCAACCTGGCTAAGATTCCAGATGAGTTAACCGATGAACAGGTGGTCTTATTAGCGGACATTGCCTCAACAGGATTTAGTGGTGCAGAGTCTGGAGGAGTGCGAATTGGTGACACAGTGGCCGTCTTTGCCCAAGGGCCTATCGGCCTCTGCGCAACCGCCGGTGCCAAGCTAATGGGCGCTTCCCTCATTATCGGCATTGATGGTGATACGACACGGCTTGAAATGGCCCGACGAATGGGAGCCGATCTCACGCTTGACTATCGGGAGGTGGATGTCGTGACGGAGATCAAAAGACTTACCGGAGGAGGGGTGGACGTGGCCATTGAAGCCCTAGGCACGCAAACGACTTTTGAGAATGCACTCCGTGTGCTGCGGCCTGGTGCGACACTGTCTAGTCTCGGGGTCTATTCCGGCAAGCTCCAGGTCCCGCATGAAGCGTGGGCTGCGGGGATTGGGGATCATCGCATTGTGACCACCTTATGTCCGGGCGGGAAAGAGCGCATGCGGCGGTTGATGGAGATGATCCGACATGGACGCGTGGATCTGACGCCGCTGCTGACCCATACGTACTCGCTCGAGCATATTGGGGAGGGATATCGGCTGTTTGGTGAACGGCTCAATGGCGTTCTGAAAGTTGCCGTCAAACCGTGATGTCCACATTCACGCTGACACTGCCTCCGAGTAGTGTATTTAATCCACTGGCTGAGGCGGGCCTGTGCTCCATTTCCTTCAATAACCTTCACGTCGTGAGAATACCAGACTTGCATGCCCAACATGGATGGATTAACACAGACCCATGGCGGCGATGGTCGCGGACGATCGCCCACCTGCTTATGGAGCCGATGCCTATCCCTAAGACTGGAAGAGTCCAGCAAGTGACGCTGATGTCCATGATCTGAATCTCTTATCCCCACAGGCGTCCATCGAAGGTATGTCCAAAAAAGCTGGTTTGATCGTCGTCCCCATCCTCATTGTAGTTGCCATCGGCATCTATATCATGCAGCGATTCGTCGTCTCGCACGGTGTGCCCGAGGGATTGATTCAAGCGAATGGCCGGATCGAGGGGGACCACATTACAATTGCAAGTAAGTTCGCAGGGCGGGTTCAGGAATTGCTCGCGCGGGAAGGTGACACCGTCCACGCCGGCCAAGCGCTTGTCCGATTGGATGATGTGCAGATTCGGACGCGCGTCGACCAGGCGCGCCGCGGATTCGAGGCTCTTGAATCACAGGTCCAAGCCGCTCACACATCGTTGGCCGTGCTGAACCTTGAAGTGCCGCTGGCCATCGAGGCGGCGGAGGCAGGCATTCTAAGTGCTCGTGCGGCGATCGATCAGGCCACAGCGGTTGAGGCCGAGGCACGTCGCGATATGGAACGGATGCGGCCGCTCATCGCAGAACAGGCGGTCTCGCGGCAGCAGTTTGACCAAGCCGAGGCCCGATGGAGCGTCGCCAGGAGCGACATCACTACCGCCCGATCGAGACTCACGCAGGCCGTCAAGGAGTTGGCACAGGCAGAGCTGGGTTGGAAACGCATCCGAACCAAGGAAAACGAGGTGGCAGCGTGGGAGCGACAGCGGGATCAAGCCGAGGCGGCCTTGGCCGAAGCGGAGAGTATCCTGGCCGATCTGACCATTGTCGCGCCGACGGGTGGCACAATCACGACCCGTATGGTGAATACAGGAGAAGTAGTGGCGGCTGGCGCTCCTTTATTGGAGCTGGTTGATTTAGATCATCTGTACTTAAAAGTCTACGTGCCTGAGGTGCAAATTGGAAAGCTGCGGCTAGACTTGCCGGTCCGCATCTATACTGACGCCTTTCCGGATCAGCCGTTCGAAGCGACTGTTCGTTACATCGCATCCCAAGCCGAATTTACGCCGAAAGAAGTTCAGACGCCGGATGAACGGGTGAAGCTGATCTATGTGGTGAAGCTCTATTTGACAATCAATCCCGACCATCGGCTGACGCCAGGCCTGCCTTCCGATGCGATCATTCGGTGGCGGGACGATGTGGCGTGGGTCAAACCTAGATCATGAGCGTGTCAGTACAGACGACCACGATTCAGCCCGTCATTCGGGTCACAGCCTTGAAGAAGCAGTACCGTAAACACATAGCCGTCCAAGGCATCGATCTGTCGATTCGTCAAGGGGAGATTTATGGCTTGATCGGACCCGATGGGGCGGGCAAAAGCAGTTTGATGAAGGTGATCGCCGGGGTGCTGTCCTATGAGGCTGGAACGGTCGAGGTCTTCGGGGTCAAGGTCGACTCTGAACCGGCTGCCGAACTGATCAAACCCCGCATAGGCTTTCTACCGCAAGGGCTTGGCCTCAATCTGTACCCCGAGCTTTCCGTTGAGGAAAATGTCGACTTTTTTGCACGACTACGGCTCGTGCCCGAACGAGATCTTACTGTTCGCAAAGCCCGCCTCCTGGCCATGACCCGCCTCGATCGCTTTTGCGATCGTCCCATGAAACACCTTTCCGGCGGTATGAAACAGAAGCTCGGACTGATTTGCACGCTGATACACGAGCCGGAGCTGGCGATTCTTGACGAACCCACCACAGGGGTCGATCCGGTGTCCCGAAGAGACTTCTGGGCCATTTTGACCGAACTGGTGCAGGAACGCGGAATGACTGCACTAGTGTCCACCGCCTACATGGACGAAGCGTCGCGGTTCCATCGGCTGTCGTTTTTGTCGAATGGACGTGTCCTGGCGTCGGGCATGCCGTCTGACGTGCAGTCACTGGTGAGAGGTAGCGTGGTGACCTTTCGGGCCTCGCCACAGATTGAAGCACTGAGCAGACTCAGAAAAGTATTTTCCCAGGTGGAGGCCAGGGGACCATTCATCCACGTCTTCATGGAAGAAGCTGAGCACACTGCGGCGAAGCAACGCATTGTGGCTGGTCTGGGCGACATCGAGGCGAGCGAGGTCTATGTACACGACCCGGAACTCGAAGATGTCTTCGTCGCGCTCTTGCTTCGTCAGGGCCATCCTAAAGAGACTGATGAGGTGTCTTCTCCCGTTACAGCCCGAATGAACTGGGATGGGCCGGCGATCGAAGCGCGAGGGCTTGTCCGCGAGTTTGAGTCCTTTCGGGCGGTTGATCAAATCAGTTTTCAGGTCAAACAAGGGGAGATCTTCGGGTTGTTGGGGGCCAACGGTGCGGGGAAAACAACGGTAATCAAAATGCTCACCGGCATTTTCCCGCCGACGGCAGGTGAAGGCTGGGTCGCGGGCGCGGACATGCGCCAAACCAGAGGTGTCATCAAGGAACGGATTGGCTATATGTCGCAAGCCTTTTCGCTCTATCTCGATCTCACAGTTGTCGAGAACATTCGGCTTTTTGCTGGCATCTACGGCCTGGACAGGCAAGAGACACGTGAACGGCTCGAGTGGATCATTCGCATGGCGAGGTTGTCAGGATACGAGTCCGTTCTAACGGGCCGTCTTCCGATGGGGGTGCGTCAGCGTCTTGCACTAGGCTGTGCGCTGGTGCATCACCCGCGCGTACTGTTCCTGGATGAGCCAACCTCCGGTGTGGATCCCCTTGGTCGCCGGCACTTTTGGGATATTTTGTCTCGACTCTCACGGGAGGAGAAAGTAGCGATTCTCATCACCACTCATTACATGAGCGAGGCCGAACATTGCGATCGCCTCGCGCTTATGTATGCAGGTAGGGTGGTGATCGAGGGTTCCCCGGGTGAAATGAAGCGCCAAGTAGAGCAGGAGGCTGGGCAGCTTTTGGAAGTCATTACCGATCAACCCAGTGAGGCGTTGGTCCGTTTGCAGCGGTCGGGCTTTCACGGGGCAGCCCTCTTCGGGACAAGGGTCCATTTCTTTAGCCGTGATCCGGTGCGGGACAGGGAGTGTGTCTCTCAGGTACTGAGTGGCGTGACGATCAAATCGGTGACAGTGCGTCCGCTCAGTCTCGAGGATGTCTTTGTGTACAAAGTGATGGCCCTGGAAGAGCAGGAACGACTATCTAGGAAATAGCGTATGAATCTGCGCCGAATTGCCGCAGTGGCCTCCAAAGAATGGCGGGAGACCGTCCGGGACCGGATGTTTTTTCTTCTGGCCTTCCTCCTACCAATATTATGGATGCTGGTTTTTGGCTATGGGCTTGTGCTGGACGTGGAGAACATTCCCTTCGCGACGGTAGATCGAGATCATAGTACCCTGAGCCGCGATTATTTGTATCGGTTTTCTGAATCGCGCTATTTCAGTTTTCAGGGCGATCTCGCGAGTGAGAAAGATGCCGATGCCCTGCTCCAGAGCGGCAAGATCAGAGCCGCCATTATTGTTCCAGAGAAATTCGAGGAGCGTCTGCTAGCGGGGCAACCGGTCGGCATTCAGACCTTGATTGATGGAACATTTCCGCTTCGGACGGACATCACCAAAGGATATGTGATTGCCATCAACAACGCCTTCAGCGAAGAGCAGCTCGTTGACTTCTTCTCCCGACGGAACGGAATTTCCCGCTCTCAAGCGGAGGTTCGTATACGGCCTATCAAGCTGGAGGTGCGCTATCTCTACAACGAAGAGGTTCGGAGCACCTGGTCTATGGTGCCGGCACTCGTGATGTTTATCTTGATGCTCTCGTCTCCAATGCTGACCGCGCTGGGGGTCGTTCGAGAAAAAGAAACTGGCTCCATCTACAACATTTATAGCTCAACGGTGACTCGAATTGAATTTCTCGTCGGCAAGTTGCTTCCCTATATACTGATTTCTTGGGTAAACGCCCTGGTGCTGTGGGTAATGGGCACTGTATGGTTCGGCGTACCTTTTAAGGGCAACCTGCTATTCTTTCTTGCAGCCTCGTTGGTGTTCGTGATGTGCAGCACTGGTATTGGCTTGCTCGTCTCGCTGTTGGTCCGTACGCAGATAGCCGCCCTCCTCATTACGATGATCGTGGGCATTCTCCCTACCATCCTATACTCCGGCCTGATGGTTCCTGTCTCGTCCCTGAGTGCTGGATCGCAGTTTCAGGCGCACCTGTTCCCGGGCATGTACTATACCAACATCGTCCGCGGAGCATATCTGAAAGGGGTGGGTCCTGAGGTGTTATGGGTGGATGTGCTCGCCTTGGCTGTGTATGCCGCAGTCTTGTGGATTGTCGGCTACCGGCTCTTTTCGAAGCGGCCACAATCATGAAGTCTGAGCCGGAATCCAATTCACCGCTTGCCATCATGTGGTGGCGTCGCGTGATAGTCATGACTCGGAAGGAGCTGCTTCAGTTGTTTCGGGACGTGCCGATCATCCTGTTCCTCGTCTACTCCTTCACGCTCGCGATCTACATCACAGGGAACGGGCTCCGGTCACAACTACACAATGCGAGTTTGGCCGTCTACGACGCCGACCACAGCTTCTCATCGCGTGAACTCATCCATGCATTCCAAGCTCCCTTTTTTCGCTTGGAAGGGGAGATTGGAGACCCTCAGGAAGGCCTTCGCCGGCTGGATCGGGGCAAGGCGATGGCGATCCTAGAGATCCCGCCACGTTTTCACGAACAGCTCGTGGCAGGAGAACCCACGGCGGTGCAACTGCTCGTGGACACGACTAACTCGCCGCAAGGTCTATCCGCCGCTAATTATGCCGCGCGGATCGTTGGGAGATTTGGACAGGAGATTGCGCTGGCGAGAGTCGGGAATTCAGAGGAGTCGTCACAGAACTTACCGGTCATAACGAGCGAACATCGGGTCTGGTACAATCCGAATCAGAATGAAGCCTGGTTCGAGTCCATTTCACATCTCCTTCGGCAGATCACAATCTTTGCAATTCTGCTTCCCGCGGCCGCTTTGGTTCGGGAGAAAGAGCGGGGCACGGTGGAACAATTATTGGTCGCGCCATTGACGCCATTGCAGATCATGTTGCCTAAGGTACTGTCGACGACGGTAGTGATTCTCTGCGCCGCGGCGGTCGGTCTATTCGGGATCATGCAGCCGGTGTTCGGGGTGCCGATCAACGGAAGCATCGGATTGTTTTTCAGCCTCCTGGCCCTGTTCGTCTTTACCACTGCCGGCATGGGGTTGGCTGCCGCGACGCTGGCGAGAAATCAAGCGCAAGTTGGTTTGATGACGCTCTTGGTGGTCGGTCCGATATTGCTGCTGTCAGGTCTCATGGCGCCGATGGAGGCGATGCCGGAATGGGTGCGTTACCTCATGGGGGTATCCCCCCTGAGTTATTTTATCGAAATTACGCACGGCATTCTTTTGAAGGGCTCTGGCTTGAGCATCTTATGGGGCTCAATGCTCAAGATGGCATTGCTAGGCGCAGCGTTGTTCGGCTTTGGCATGTGGCGTTTCCGGAGACAATTTGAGTGAGACGAGGAAACGCTGGTTATAAATGCAAAATGGACATTACCCTTTTGTCTATGAATGCCTAGGGGAAAGAGTCCCGCGGTCGCTGCTCGACAGATGTTGCGAGAGCTCGTGTCTCGGGTGCGTGGATCGGCTGGGGCCTTGATTCTTTCGTCAGACGGGCGGTTTACCATCCGTCACTCCACCCCGCGCATGATTGGCGGATACTGGACTGGACGCGGGACTCCGGTAGTCAAGGATTCCTTCCGCTAGAAGCCAAGAGACATATCGCATTCCGCTTGCTCGACTCTGCATAAATCGCGGTGTGCTGTTAGGCGTGCAGCCCGCGGACAGTGTTTCAGTGGCTAGTGTGATGGCCCGTGCAATCCCGGGCTCGTCGGTCTGTTCTCCATAGGGGGGAATCTCATGCAAATGCTCTCCCACGACGACGTCGGTTTTAATAAGGCGTCGAAGACTGCTCATATACGCGGGGGCTAGGCTGAAGGTCGGACTTCGAGGGACTCCTACTCAGCAGTTTTTGAATTTCCGTGTCAGGCATTGTTGCGTGAGCCGCTTGGCTTCTGCAATCTGAGCGGGAGTCATGCGCCGTGCCACATCGTCTCGATTTTCCGTCGCTTGCTTCTGCTCCTCACCCTTCATGTGTATTGCGGCTAGGCTCACCCACATATATGCCCGCACATCGTCCTGCGGCACACCCAATCCCGCATAATACAGTTCCGCGAGGTTGTTCTGTGCAAGCGCGTGACCCTGCGCCGCGGCTTTCTCGTACCACTGTCGCGCTTGTGAATAATCCTGCGGCACACCACGCCCGCTGGCATATAGCTGCCCGAGGTAGTTCTGCGCCTCCGCGTTCCCCTGGGCTGCGAGCGATTGAGATGTTTTCAACGAAGTCGCGTGGTCACCGCCTTTATTTGCAGCAGTGGCATCTTCGAAAGCTGGACTCGCCCACACCGTACCAACAGTTAGCAGGAGTGAAGTGCCTAGGTAAAGTATCAGTCGCGTCATTGAGAATGCCTCCTGAGGGATCGTCAGAATTTCTAGATTGTGCCCCAGCTTGAGGAGAGAGTTCAAATAAAACTTGGAGCGGTTTCGCTGCATCTTGAAGGGGCCTGGGACAGGTCGCTAGGGGCGCTTGTGAAGAGTACCTGCCTCTGCTGTTTGAGGCTGTGTGTAGAAAACAGATGTAATGGATGGTTTTGTGACAGCCGAGAAGCGGTTTAGGAAAGTGTTTCCAGAACCCACTTCAGCTATGCACGCTCATTCAGGGCCCACCTCACTACACTGTTCAAGTCTTGGCAATACTACACGCCAACTCCCAGAGAGTCTCACCGATAGAACCAGGTGCAACAGGATACCACTGTCCTTCAGTGGAACTGGAAAAGACCACCTTCCCATCGGCCATGTGGCCTTCGAAGTATGACGCTTCAAGAGACCGTACTCGTTCTTCATTGCAGTCATACTGTACGTGACTCCTGAACGACAAGAACGACGACCGTTCAGACAACTTAGTCACAGTGAAGGAATCGTACAAGATCCACATCTTCACCAGCCCACTCTTCTTATCGATACGATGGGTAGTGGGATCAATATAGACCGTGACCTTATCTGAACCAGTGATTTCCTCCCATTCCGCTTGGGCAAGTCCGACACTACAGCTCAGGACAAGCAGGACCAGGACGATTCGCCGAATGAACATGCCGCCCCTCGTAGAGTGGAGGTCTGACGGCGGGGATTGTAGGAGGAAGGACGAGGATTCGCAACAGATGACGCGACCCGCCTACGCCTATAGCCGTCGGATTCGCTGCTGTCAGGTTCTGCGGCGAGGCACATTACTGGCCCCCCTACGCCACCACATCCACGAACTCCACAGCGTTATCATGCTGACTGCCAGCAGCTCAATGCTTGAAGGTTCAGGGATGCGGGGCGGCGGGGGGAACTCAAGTGCTCCCACAATCTGCCCCGCATCGTTGATGCCCGTTGCCCGCAGGCCGATAGCCGGGGGCACAGGGTTGATGATGGTGAAAGTCCCCTCGCTGTTCAGAATGCCTTGGTGCACGGGTCCGCCGAGGAACCCCGTGAAACCAACGATTACCCCCGCATCGTTGATGCCGAGGGCGTCCGTGCCTGCGAAAGTACCCCCGGGGAAATGGATGGTGGTGAAATGGCCCCCGCTGTATAGGAAGCCCAGGTAGTGGCCCGGATCGCTGGCAACGCCATACGCCCCCACGATTTGTCCCGCATTATTGATTCCATAGGCTTCCGTGAATTCAGCCCCGGGCACATTGATGGGGCTGAAGCTGCCCCCGCTATACAGAAAACCCTGAGAGTGTCCGCCAAACGCGTCGAAGGATCTTCCCACGATCTGCCCCGCATCGTTAAGACCACGGGCATCCGTGGCGACAGCCCCGGGCACACTGATGGTGGTGAAATGGCCTCCGCTATAGAGAAACCCTTGCGTGCCGTTAAAGGCCAGGACATTGGACCCCACGATTTGCCCTGCATTGTTGATGTCGAAGGGTTTCGTGTCGAGAGCCCCTGGCACACTGATGGGGGTAAGGCTGCCTCCGCTAGAGAGAAACCCCTGGGGATTAGCGCCGGCAGTGAACCCTACTATTTGCCCACTATCATTAATGCCCTTTCCCTCGCCATCGGCCTCTTCGGGTGCTGTAACGATGGTGTAACTAGTGCCCCTAGCTCCCGGCGTCACACCGAAGGTAACCACAAATAGCACAAATCCCCATACTAAAAAGCATGGCCTGGATCGTCGGATTGCTCCATTTTGGTCTTCATCATCCATGGTCGGCCACCCATCGTATTGTTGATTCTTAGGACAAGGGAGTGCAAGTTTGTGCCCAATATGTAAGGACTGGTTTTATCTCTTGTTGCCAATCCCGCCTTTATTGCGACGTGTTAATATTTTTGACAGTCAGTTAGCAGCAAAACCAATGCTCGAGGTATTCCGGCACAGTAGGCGAGTCCCCCTTTATGCTTCATGGCATTGTTGGACTCCCACCTGACGTTGCGCTTCACTAAACCGTCCTAGAACGGCCAGATCCCTCCTGCGCCGCGACAGTCTCAATAGCTCCACTGGCAACTCTTCGGTGATGCTTCCACCTAGGCCTATCAGCTCTAGTTTTTTGTCAATTTTGTTAACAGCCATCTCCAGACAGTTTTTACTCCGTGCTTTACTTGACTATTCATTTGCTTATCTCGAGATCCCTTTCCCAGATCGCCAAGCATGCCGACGACCTTGACCGTCAAAACTTTTTACAGCTCGTCCTTCACATTCTTTATATTACGTTGGTTTCACCCGCTTGGATGTCCGGTATAGAAAATGCTGCGCGATTCAAGTGCCGCAGGGTAGGTAACTGCGTCATGGCCGTATAACCGCCGAATGTGAGGGAGGCATCATGAGCAAAGGACGATTTAGCGCAATTTTGATTGCTG
>Ga0310900_10000352_pt1 | contig 15014 bp, 13 predicted proteins | sample C24D1metaG_FD_203879 | JGI IMG/M metagenome (GOLD analysis project Ga0310900, IMG submission 203879) | Lab incubated soil microbial communities from West Virginia University Organic Research Farm, Morgantown, WV, United States - C24D1 | ecosystem: Environmental > Terrestrial > Soil >...
GGCTTGTTGATGAAGTGCACCACCTGGGCGCGCAGCGGCTTCTGCCCTGTGGTGAGCGGCGGATGCGCAGTCTGCTTTCTTGCCAGTGCCTTGAAAAACCCGTACGCGGCGCGCTGCGCGCGGTATCCCCAATCGATCATCGCCGTGCGCGCCATCTTCACCGCGCGAGGGTCGGTGAGGTTGAGGAACAGCATGGAAGCGCGCGTGCCGGGGTTGAAGCGCCGCTTCCCGGCGCGCCGCAGGTGGTTGCGCATCGTGATCGACACGTCGCCGAAGTCGATGTCCACCGGGCAGACGGGCTCGCACTTGTGGCACACGGTGCAATGGTCGGCCACGTCGCCGAACTCGTCGTAGTGTGCGAGCGCCACGCCGCGCCTGGTCTGCTCCTCGTAAAGGATCGCCTCGATCAGCAGCGAGGTGGCAAGGATCTTGTTGCGCGGCGAGTACAGCAGGTTGGCGCGCGGCACGTGCGTAGCGCACGGCGGCTTGCACTTGCCGCAGCGCAGGCAGTCCTTGATCGAGTCGGCGACGCGGCCCAGGTCGGTCTCTTCCAGGATCAGCGACTCCGCGCCGATCAGCGCAAAGCTCGGCGTGTACGCGTTGGCGAGGTCGGCGCCGGCGAGCAGCTTGCCGGCGTTGAAGCGGCCTTCGGGGTCGACGTCTTCCTTGTAGGCGCGGAACGCTTCCAGCTCCGCCGGCTCGAGGAACTCGAGCTTGGTGATGCCGATGCCGTGCTCGCCGGAGATCGCGCCGCCCAGCGCGCGCGCCAGGCGCATGATGCGCGCCACCGCGTCGCTCGCGCGCGCCAGCATCTCGTAGTCGTCGGAGTTGACGGGAATATTGGTGTGCACGTTGCCGTCGCCGGCATGCATGTGCAGCGCGACGAACACGCGCCCGCGAAGTACCCGCTTGTGAACCGCTTCCGCGCCCTCGAGGATGAGGCGGAATGCGCTGCCGTCGAACAGACGGCGCAGCTCGTCGCGCACCTCCGTCTTCCAGGACAGGCGCAGCGCATAGGACTGGAGCTGGTCGAAATAGTGCTCCAGGTCGGCGGCAATCGCCTGCCAGCGCCCGCGCACGCGCCGGATCAGCTCCAGCGCGCGCCCGGGACGATCGCCGAGCTGGTCCTGGTCCTCGATCGGCAGCGCGCCCGAGAAATACGCGTCGAGCGCGTCCAGCAGGGCGAGCTTGTTCTGCACCGAAAACTCGATGTTGATGCGCTCGATGCCCTCGGTGTACGCGCCAAGCTGGTCGAGCGGGATCACCACGTCCTCGTTGATCTTGAAGGCGTTGGTGTGCTTGGCGATCGCCGCGGTGCGCGCGCGGTCGAGCCAGAAGCGCTTGCGCGCGTCGGGCGAAGCGGCGACGAAGCCTTCCCCGCCGCGCGCGTTGGCGATGCGCACCACCGACGAGGCGACCGACGCCACCTGGTCCACGTCGTCACCCACCAGGTCGCCGATCAGCACCATGCGCGGGCGCTGGTTGCGGCGCGACTTGGTGGCGTAGCCCACCGCCTTCACGTAGCGCTCGTCGAGATGCTCGAGGCCGGCGAGCAGCACGCCTTTCGCTTTCTGCACGTGATTCTTGATCTCGACGATGGCAGGCACCGCTTCGCGCGCCAGGCCGAAGAACTCGAGGCACACGGTGCGCACATGCGTCGGCATGCGATGCAGGATGAAGCGCGCGGCGACGATGATGCCGTCGGTGCCTTCCTTCTGGATGCCCGGCAGGCCGGCGAGGAACTTGTCGCTCACGTCCTTGCCCAGCCCTTCCTTGCGGAAGTGGGACCCGGGGATCTCGAGGACTTTTTCTCGGAGAAGTTTTTTCCCGTTCAGGTATTTGAGTCTGAACTTGGCGCTCGGCGCGTCATGGATCTTGGCGAGGTTGTGCTCGAGGCGCTCCACCTCGAGCCATTCGCCCTGCGCCGTGACCATGCGCCACCAGACCAGGTTGTCGATCGCCGTGCCCCACAGCACCGCCTTCTTGCCGCCCGCGTTCATCGACACGTTGCCGCCGATGCACGAGGCATCTGCCGAGGTCGGATCGACGGCGAACACCAGGCCGGCATCGTCCGCGGCATCCATCACCCGCCTGGTCACCACGCCCGCGGAGGCGCGAATGGTCGGGTGCGGCCGCGCCACGCCCGGCAGCTCCAGGTGCTCGATCGGACCCAGCGCCTCGAGCTTCTCGGTATTGATCACCGCCGAGCGGCGCGTGAGCGGGATGACGCCGCCGGTATAGCCGGTGCCGCCACCGCGCGGAATGATGGTCAGGCCGAGCTCGACGAGCTCGTTGACGAGCAGAAGAATTTCCTCCTCGGTGTCCGGAGTGACCACCACGAACGGCATTTCGACCCGCCAGTCGGTGGCGTCGGTAACGTGCGAGACGCGCGCGAAGCCGTCGAACAGGATGTTGTCGCGCCGCGTGATGCGGGCGAGGCGGCGCAGCACCTTGGCGCGCAGCGCACGCGTGGCGGCGAATTCGTCCTCGAAACGATCGACCGCGTCGCGCGTGAGCTCGAGCAGCCGCGCCACCTTGATGTTGCCGGCGCGGCGCGACTCGATTTCGCCCAGCCGCCGGCGCATGCCGGCGAGCGCTTCCGCGCGACGCTTCGGCCGGTTGGTGAGCTCGTCCTCGAGGTAGGGATTGCGCTGGATCGCCCAGATTTCGCCGAGCACCTCGTACAGCATGCGCGAGGAGCGGCCGGTGCGGCGCTCGTCCCTCAGCTCGGACACGAGCTGCCAGCCCTCGGGCCCGAGCAGGCGCAGCGCGATCTCCCGGTCGGAAAAGGACGTGTAGTTGTAGGGGATTTCCCGAACCCGGCTCATGCCTGTTCGACACCGAAAACGTCGCGATAGCTCGCATAAAAGCTGGCGAACAGCGTCGGCAGCAGCACCAGCAGGACCGGGAACACGAGCGACATGGCCGCGATCTTGAGCGACGCGAGCATGAGCGTGAGCAGCACCGCCAGCGGCAGCACCACCACCACCAGCGCGCTGAACGCGCCGTACACCAGGAACGGGCGCCAGTTCAGCAGGCAGGCGACGAAGCTGAAGAACAGCGCCTTGATCGGCCCTACGCCGTGCCACGCAGCGAGCGGCGGCGCGAACCAGAACGCCATCAGCACCGGCGTGTAGAGCAGCGCAGCGACCGCGAGCGCCTGCAGGAAGTCGTCGGACTGCAGCGCGTCCTCGGCCGGGCGATGGCCGGTGAGCATCCAGCCCGCCAGTGCGCCGTCATCGACCAGCGTGGTGGCGAAGAGCAGCGTCCCCAGGCACACTAGGTAGATGACGCCGAGGACCAGCTGGCTTTTCGCCTGGTGGCGAAAACCATCGAACAGCAGGCTCAGCTCGACCGGCGCGCGGCGCGAAGCGGCCCGCGCCGCCGCCATGAAGCCGACCGAGAACGCCGGCACCATGATCGACGCCGCCGCCACGCCGATGAACGGCACCACGGAGGCGAGGGTCATGATGATCCAGTAGGCGAACACCATCGCCAGCCAGCCGAGCGGTGCGGCGCGGAACAGGCGCCAGCCGTCGACCAGCCATGCCGCGCCCTGGCGCGCCTCGACAATGCGTGCCTGCATCACGCGCTCCAGCGCGGCGGCTTGGCGATGCGCGATTCCAGCACGTGGCGGAAATGCTCCGGGTCGTGCGCATGCACCAGCGCTCCGGGCCGCGGCAGGTGCAGGTCGTAGAGGCGCGACAGCCAGAAGCGCAGCGCGCCGGCACGCAGCATCACCGGCCAGGCCTCGCGCTCGAGCGCGGTAACCGGGCGCACCGCGTGGTAGGCGCTGAGCAATGCGCCGTTCAGGCCCTCGTCCAGCGCATGGTTCTTCGCCAGGCACCAATCGTTGGCGCACACCGCCAGGTCATAGAGCAGGCAGTCGATGCCGGCAAAATAGAAGTCGATCACGCCGCTGATGCGCCCGTTCTCGAACAGGGTGTTGTCGCGGAACAGGTCGGCGTGCACCGCGCCGCGCGGCAAATCCGGAAAGCGATGCTGGCTTTGGAATTCGAGCTCTTTCTCCAGCAATGCGATTTCATTGTCTTTGAGAAAACGACGCACCTCCTGCGCCGCAAACCGCCACCACTTGGGGCCGCGAGGATTCTCCAGATAGGCGCCATACGAGCGCCCGGCGAGATGCATGCGCGCGAGCAGCGCGCCAAGCTCGCCGCAGTGGGCCGCCTGCACCTTCTCGATCGAGCGCCCGCCGAGCCGCGTCACCAGCGCGGCCGGCTTGCCGTTCAGCGTGCCCAGGTACTGGTCGGAGAGGTTCGCGATCGGCGCGGGACAGGGGATGCCGTGGCGCGCAAGATGCGCCATCAGATCGAGGTAGAAGGGCAGCTCGTGCGCCGGCAGGCGCTCGAACAGCGTGAGCACGTAGCGCCCCTGCGTCGTGGTGACGAAGTAATTGGTGTTCTCGATGCCGGCCTTGATCGGCTCGCGCTGGACCAGCTTGCCGACGGAATAGTTCTCCAGCCAGCTGGCGAGCTCAGCCTCGGAGACGGAGGTATAGACCGACAATCAGTCCCAGGTGTGGATCGGCCACATCGGCACGCGCACGCCGTCGTCGAGCGAGTCGCGGCGCATCCAGTTGCCGTTGCCGGTGGTGTCGATGAGGTAATAGGTCGGGCCGTTGGGCGGCGTCACTTTGAGCATCACCACGCGCCCGCCTTCGCGCACTTCCTCCACCTTGTCTTCCTTCTGCACCGGGATGCGCACCACCGGCTCGTCCAGTGTCGGCAGCGGCGGCGGCGGTGGCGGCTCGGGCAGCGGCTCGAGCTTGGGCGGTCGGCTCTGCGCATGCACGGTTGACATTAGGAAAATCCCTACCAGCAGCAGGCGCCGCATCGTTTCGATTCTACTAGAGGTTCAGCAGCACCTCGCGCTCCGCGGGCGAAGGCGCGAAGCCGCGCTTCGCATAGAACGCGAAGATCGCGTCGACCACGTCCTGCGGCTCGTCGAACACCTGCAGCAGATCGAGATCGTTCGGGCCGATCATGCCCTCGGCCGCGAGGCGCTCGCGCATCCAGTCGATCAGGCCGCGCCAGTAGGCCTGGTTGACCAGGATGATCGGCATCTGCCGCGTCTTGCCGGTCTGCACCAGCGTGGCCGCCTCGAACAGCTCGTCGAGCGTGCCGTAGCCGCCCGGCAGCACCACGAACGCGGTGGCCACCTTGGCGAACATCGCCTTGCGCGTGAAGAAGTGCTTGAAGCGCAGGCTGATGTGCTGATAGCGGCTCGCCGACTGCTCGCCCGGCAGGTCGATGTTGAGACCGATCGCGAGGCCGCCGCCGGCGAAGGCGCCCTTGTTGGTCGCTTCCATCAGGCCAGGGCCGCCGCCGCACACCACCGCGAAGCCGGCCTCGGAAAGCAGCCGCGCGGTTTTCTCGGCGAGCTCGTAGTAAGGCGTGCCGGGCTTGCAGCGCGCGCTGCCGAACACCGAGACCGCGGGATGGATGCCGACCAGCCGCTCGGTGGCCTCCACCAGCTCTGACATAATGCCGAACACCCGCCACGCCTCCGGCGCGGGAACCTCTTTCGCCAACTCCGCCAGCTTCGGTTGCTTGTCTGTCATGTCGGGAAGTGATCCTGCGAAAACGTTGTTGCTGGTCGACGGCTCGTCGTACCTGTATCGCGCATTCCACGCGCTGCCGGAGCTGAGGAGCCCAAAGACCGGTGAGCCGACGGGGGCGATCTACGGCGTGCTCAACATGCTGCGGAAACTCGCGACCGATTATAAGCCGGCCGCGCTGGCGTGCGTGTTCGACGCCAAAGGCAAGACCTTCCGCGACGCCGAGTACAGCGAGTACAAGGCCAACCGTACGCCGATGCCCGACGACCTGCGCTCGCAGGTCGAGCCGCTGCGCGAAGCGGTAGCGGCCCTCGGCTGGCCGGTGCTGGTCATCGACGGCGTCGAGGCCGACGACGTGATCGCCACGCTCGCCGATCAGGCGACCCGGCAAGGCTGGCGCACCGTGATCTCGACCGGCGACAAGGACCTGACGCAACTGGTCGATGACCACGTGCTGTGGATCAATACGATGTCGAACGAGAAGCTCGACGCCGCCGGCGTGACCGCCAAGTTCGGCGTGCCGCCCGACAAGATCGTCGAATACCTCGCGCTGGTCGGCGACGCGATCGACAACATTCCGGGCGTCGAGGGAGTTGGCCCCGGCTTCGCGTCGAAGTGGATCAAGCAGTACGGGTCTCTCGACAATCTGATCCGCAATGCCCAGCAGATCACCGGCACGCGCGGCGAGAATTTGCGCAAGGTGCTCGACTGGCTGCCGAAGGCGCGGCAGCTCCTCACCGTGAAACGCGATGTTCCGCTGCCGGTGAAGATCGATGAGCTCGTCGCCAAGCCGGATCCTGCCAGGCAGCGCGTGCAGTACGAGCGCTACGGTTTCAAGACCTGGTTGAGAGACCTGGAAGGCGCTCCCGCCTCCGCCGCGGCGGCCGAGCCGGCACCGGCGCCCGCCGCGGTACCAAAGCGCAAGTACCGCGCAATCCTCGCCGAGCACGAGCTGAAAGAGGTACTGCTCAAGATCGAGGCAGTCGATCTAGTCGGCATCGAGGCCATCGCGACCAGCGAGGATCCGCTCGCCGCGCGCCTGATCGGCCTCGCCTTCGCGTTCAGCGACGAGGCAGTCTACCTGCCGCTCGCGCACGATTACGCCGGCGCTCCCGCGCAGCTGCCGATCGATGTCGCGCTCGAGCTGCTCAAGCCATGGCTCGAGCGCACCGACTGCCGCAAGGTGGGCGAGAACGTCAAGTTCGACGCGCATGCGCTCGCCAACCACGGCGTGCAGCTCGCCGGCTGCGTGCACGACACGCTGCTCGAGTCCTATGTCGCCGAAGTGCACGAGCGCCACGAGCTCGGCATGCTGGCGCAGCGTCATTGCGGCTGGACCCTGCTCGGCTACGACGACGTCACCGGCAAAGGCGCGGGACGCATTCCCTTTTCCTCGGTCGAAATCACGCGCGCCGCTGAATTCGCCGCGCAGCGCACCGACTGCGCGCTGGCGCTGCACCAGATCCTGTTCGACCAGATCCGCAAAGACGAGAAGCTGAATTTCGTCTACGGCTCGATCGAGATGCCGGTGCTTCCGGTGCTGTGGCGCATGGAACGCAATGGCGTGCTGCTCGACCGGCAGAAGCTCGATGCGCAGAGCCACGAGCTGGGCAAGGAAATGCTCGAAAAAGAACAGCAGGCCTATGCCGCGGCCGGGCAGCCCTTCAACCTCGGCTCGCCGAAGCAGATCCAGGAAATCCTGTTCGACCGCCTCAAGCTGCCGGTGAAGAAGAAAACCCCTTCGGGCCAGCCCTCGACCGACGAGGATTCGCTCGCCGAGCTGGCGCTCGACCATCCGCTGCCCAAGCTGATCCTCGAGCACCGCACGCTCTCCAAGCTGAAGTCGACCTACACCGACAAGCTGCCGCGCAGCATCAACCCGACCACGGGGCGGGTGCACACCACCTACTCGCAGACCACCGCCGTCACCGGCCGGCTCTCCTCCAACGAGCCCAACCTGCAGAACATCCCGATCCGCACGCCCGCCGGGCGCCGCATCCGCGAGTGCTTCATCGCCCCGCCGGGCGCGAAGATCGTGTCGGCCGACTACTCCCAGATCGAGCTGCGCATCATGGCGCACCTGTCGGGCGACGAGAACCTGCGGCGCGCGTTCCGCGAAGGCGAGGACGTGCACCGCGCGACCGCGGCCGAGGTGTTTGGCGTACCTTTACCGCAGGTTGACTCCGATCAGCGCCGCGTAGCAAAGGTGATCAACTTCGGCCTGATCTACGGCATGTCGTCCTTCGGCGTGGCGCAGAACCTCGGCATCGACCGCAGCACCGCGCAGACCTACGTCGAGCGCTACTTCGCGCGCTTCCCGGGCGCGAAGCGCTTCATGGACGAGACGCGCAAGCGCGCCAAGGAGCTCGGCTACGTCGAGACCGTGTTCGGCCGCCGGCTCTGGCTGCCCGAGCTGAAAAGCGGCGCGCCGGTGCGCCGCCAGGCTGCCGAGCGCGCGGCAATCAACGCGCCGATGCAGGGCACCGCCGCCGACCTGATCAAGCTGGCCATGATCGCCGTCCAGGGTTTTCTCGAGAAGCAAGGGCTCAAGACGCTGCTCATCATGCAGGTCCACGATGAGCTGGTTCTGGAAGTACCGGATGCCGAGCTGGACACCGTGAAAGCCAGCCTGCCCGAGCTGATGCAATCGGTCGCCAGGCTGGACGTACCGCTGGTGGTGGAGGTCGGCGTCGGCGGCAACTGGGACAAGGCGCACTAGACCGGTCCAATCGGCCTAGGGCGCCCGGCGGATCGCCGGCATGGCGCGCCGGAGAATGTCGCCCATGAAAGCAAAGCTCATCGTCGGGCTGGGCGCCGCCCTGCTCGCTTCCGTCGCCATCGCCGCGATCGCCGCCGTGGCCTCCCTCACGCTCACGCGGCCCGCGCCGGAAGTCACGTTCCGCGCCATGACGGGCGAGACTTTCGCGACCTCCGAGCTGCGCGGCAAGGTGGTACTGGTCAACTTCTGGGCCACCTGGTGCCCCGACTGCGTGAAGGAAATGCCGAAGCTGGTCGACACGCACCGCCAGTTCGCCGCGCGCAGCTACGAAACGGTCGCGGTTGCGGTGCGCCAGGACAAGGCCGAGGATCTTGCGCGCTTCAACGCCAAGCATGCGCTGCCGTTCCGCATCGTATTCGACCGCTCCGGCGAGATCGCGCGCGAGTTCGGCAACGTGCGCATCACCCCGACGACCTTCGTGATCGACAAGAAGGGCAAGATCCTGCGGAAATACGTCGGCGAGCCCGACTGGGCCGAACTCCGCCAGCTGGTGGAACGCGAGCTGCGTTCCTAGATTCCGGCCTGGTGGGCCTGCTGGTCCGCGTGATAGGAGGAGCGCACCAGCGCGCCCACCGCGGCGTGCTTGAACCCCAGCCGATTGGCCTCTTCTTCAAACTTCCCAAACATCTCCGGGTCGACATAGCGCTCCACCGGTAGATGGTGCGGCGACGGCTGCAGGTATTGACCGATCGTCAGCATGTCCACCTGGTGCGCGCGCAGGTCGCGCATCACCGCGAGGATTTCTTCGTCGGTCTCGCCCAGCCCAACCATCAGGCCGGACTTGGTGGGCACCGCCGGGTGCAGCTTCTTGAACTCCTGCAGCAGGCGCAGCGAGTGCGCGTAGTCGCCGCCCGGGCGTGCCTGGCGATAGAGGCGCGGAACGGTTTCCAGATTGTGGTTCATCACGTCCGGCGGCGCCGCGCGCAGGATGTCCAGCGCCCGGTCGAGCCGGCCGCGGAAGTCCGGCACCAACACTTCGATCGTGGTTTTCGGGGAGTGGGCCCTCACCGCGCGGATGCAATCGACGAAGTGCTGCGCGCCGCCGTCCTTGAGGTCGTCACGATCGACGCTAGTAATGACGACATAAGACAAACCAAGAAGACCGATGGTCTGCGCGAGGTGCTGCGGCTCCTCGACATCGGGCGCGAGCGGGCGGCCGTGCGCAACGTCGCAGAACGGGCAACGGCGGGTGCAGATGTCGCCGAGGATCATGAAGGTCGCGGTGCCCTTGCCGAAGCACTCGGCGATGTTCGGGCAGGTCGCTTCCTCGCACACGGTGTGCAGTTTCTGCTCGCGCAGAATCTTCTTGATGTCGTAGAAGCGCGAGTTCGGGCTCGCGGCGCGCACCCGGATCCACGCCGGTTTCGGCAATGGCGCGCGCGGGACGATCTTGATCGTCTTGCGCGCGCCCTTCTCTTTTACGCCGGCTTCACGCATCCAGGTTCTTCAATATGGACTGGGCGAGACCATCGGGCGTCACGGTCATGCCGAGATCCTTCGCCTGCGTGACGCGCAGGCCGGGATAGCCGCAGGGATCGATCGCGTTGAAAGGAGAGAGGTCCATGTCGACGTTGAGCGCGAGCCCATGATAGGCCCGGCCGCGCACCACGCGGATGCCGAGCGCGGCGATCTTGGCGCCATCGACATACACCCCCGGCGCACCCGCCTTTCGTTCACCCCGTCCCCGGAGCAAATCGAGGACCGCCTGCTCCAGCAACCAGACAAAGCGCTTCACCTTGATCGAGCGACGCGCCAGATCGACCAGGGTGTAGACCACGATCTGGCCCGGACCGTGGTAGGTGATGTCGCCGCCGCGGTCGGTTTTCACTACGGGAATGGCATTGCCTACGGGCGGCACGGTGGCGCCCTGCCCTACGGTATAGACCGGTGCGTGCTCGAGGAGCCACAGCTCGTCCGGCGTCGAATCCTGCCGGCCGCGGGTGAACGCGCGCATCTTTTCCCACGTCGGCTGGTATTCGACGCGTCCGAGCCTCCTGACGACGATGTCTTCTACGAGAGTCACAGGACCATGACCACCGACGGGTGGTCGCACAGCTCCTGGTAGAGCGCGTCGAGCTGCTCGCGCGAGGTGGCGCGCACCACGCAGGTGACGCTCAGATACTTGCCCTGGCGGCTGGGCCGCATCTCCACGGTGGCGGCATCGAAATCCGGCGCGTGCTTGCGCACGATGCCGGTCACCGAGTGCACGAAGCGCGGCTCCTTGCGGCCCATCACCTTGATCGGGAAGTCGCAGGGGAAGGCGAGCGGCGAGCCATCGGCTACGACCGGCACGTGCGTTCCCCTAAGCGCGCATCTATACCTGCAGCGCCTCGCGCTTGCCGGTCCGCATCACCTTCTGCTTGAACTCCTGGTAGAGCTGGTGCATGCGGCGGAACACGGGGCCCGGCCGGCCATCGCCGATGCGCTTGCCGTCGAGCTCGACGATCGCCAGCACTTCCTTCGAGGACGAAGTGACCCAGACTTCGTCGGCGGCGCGCACTTCGGCTTCGGTCACGTCCCTGAATTCGAGCGGCATGCCGTTGGCGCGCGCCAGCTCGGTGACCACGTCATAGGTAATGCCCGGCAGGATCAGGTTGCTCTTGGGCGGCGACACGATCACGCCGCGCCTGACGATGAACACGTTCGACGCCGACGCTTCGGTCAGCTTCCCCTCGCGGAACAGGATGGTTTCCGCCGCGCCGGCCTCGGCCGAGAGCTGGCGCAGCAGGCAGTTGCCGATCAGCGAGATCGACTTGATGTCGCAGCGCAGCCAGCGGTTGTCCGCCGCGCTCACCGCGCTGCCGCCCTTCTCGACCTGCGCTGCCGGCGGGTTGGTGAGCGGGTTCGACATCATGAACACCGTCGGCTCGAGGTTCTTCGGGAAGGCATGGTCGCGCTTCGCCGCGCCGCGCGTCACCTGGAAGTAGACCCCCTGGTCCTCGAAGGACTGCGCGTCGATCAGCGCATAGATATGCGAGCGCCACTGCGCGCGCGTGTAGGGGTTGCGGATCTTGGTCTCGCCGAGGCTGCGCTCGAGACGCGTCAGGTGCTCGTCGAGGCGGAACGGCACCCGCGAGTACACCGGCACCAGCTCGTAGACGCCGTCCCCGAAGATGAAGCCGCGGTCGAGCACCGAGACATGCGCCTCGCCCGCGGGCAGCAGCTTGCCATTGAGGAAAACCGGGTTTATTTCAGCCATAGCCTGAGTGTATCCCAGGTGCGTCCGAAGAATCCCGCCTGCGCCACCGGCTCGAGCGCGACCAGCGGGTATTCGCCGACCGGCTTGCCGTCGTGCGTGACGCGCAGCACGCCGACGCGCTGCCCCTTGGCGAGCGGCGCCACCAGCGGCTGCTGCGACACCAGCTCGGCCCTGAGCTTCTCGGCCTCGCCCTTCGGCACTGTGACGAACAGGTCCGAGCCCACACCGACGTTCACGTGGCGCGCGGCGCCCTTCCAGACGTCGATCTGCTTCACCGGCGTCGCGGCGCTGTAGAGCTTCACCCCGTCGTAGTACTGGTAGCCCCAGTTGAGCAGCCTGAGGGACTCCTGCGCACGCGTCGCCTCCGAGGTCGAGCCGAGCAGGACCGAGAGCAGCCGCCGCCCGCCGCGCCGCGAGGATGCGATCATGCAATAGCCCGCCGCCTCGGTATGGCCGGTCTTCACGCCGTCGACGCTCGGGTCCACCCAGAGCAGCCGGTTGCGATTGGGCTGGCTGACGTTGTTGTAACGGAATTCCTTGAGCGCGTAGTACTGAGCGTACTCGTTGGGGAAGTCGCGGATCAGCGCCGCAGACAAGAGGTAAAGATCCTGCGCGCTGCTGTAGTGCTGGGCATCGGGCATGCCGGTGGAGTTCATGAAGCGGGTGTTCTTCATGCCGAGGCGCATGGCTTCGCGGTTCATGAGCTGCGCAAACGCCTCCTCGTTGCCCGCCACCGCTTCGGCGAGCGCGACGCACGCGTCGTTGGCCGACTGCACGACCATGCCGCGGATCAGCTCGTCCACCGTCACCGGCTTGCGCGGCTCGAGGAACATGCGCCCGCCGGACATCTTCCAGGCGCGCGGCGAGACATTCACCTGCTGCTGGAGCGAAATCTTCTTCTCGCGCAGCGCGCTGAACACGACATACGCCGTCATCAGCTTGGTGAGCGAGGCGGGCTCGAAGCGCTCGTCGGCCTTGTCGGAGGCGAGCAGCTGCCCGCTCGAAAGGTCCCCCACCACCCAGGCCTTGCCGATCACCGACGGCGGCTTCGGCGCCGCCGCGTTCGCGGTCAGGCAAAAGGCTGCGAACAACGCAGCGAGGAAACGTGTCATGGGCCGGCGCGGCGGCCGGGCACGATGCTCTCGACCTCGACCGTGGCCTCGCCGGCCTGGATGTAGCCGAGCTTGTACGCCGCGACATAGGACAGGTCGATGACGCGTCCCGAGCGGAAGGGACCGCGGTCGTTGATGCGCACCACCACGCTCTTGCCGTTCTTCGTGTTGGTGACGCGTGCGTAGCTCGGGATCGGCAGCGTCGGATGCGCCGCGGTCATCTGGTACATGTCGTAGACCTCGCCGCTCGAGGTCTTCTGCCCGTGATAGCGCTTGCCGTACCAGCTGGCGAGGCCGCGCTGGCGGAAAGGCTGCACCGACGTCATCGGCGTGTAGCTCGTGCCCATGGCGGTGTACGGGCGATTGGCGAACTTGTGCAGCGGCTCGCTCTTCGGCACCGCGTCGGCGACGCGATCGAGGTTGGACGGCGGGTTGTCGTGCGGGCCGTCGTCCTTGTAATAGCCGCCCGGTTTCGACGAAGAACAGCCACTCAGAACGGCTGCAGCCACCACCAGTGCCATTCCCAACGCCTGCTTCATGATTCGTACACCACCTTGCCGTCGACGATCGTGCAGCGCACGCGGCCGGCGAGCTCGTAGCCGAGGAATGGCGTGTTCTTCCCCTGGCTGCGCAGGCTTGCCGCGGCCACGGTGAAGGACGCGGCCGGATCGAAGATCACGAGGTCGGCGGGCGCGCCGACAGCAAGCCGGCCCGACGCAATGCCGAGCACGCGCGCCGGCTCGGAGGTTATGCGCGCCAGGGTCGCGGCGAGCGACAGGTTTTGCGCCTGCCCCCATTTCAGCGTGAGCGGCAGCAGCAGCTCGAGGCCGGTCGCTCCCGGCTCGGCCTGGGAGAACGGCAGGTGCTTGCCGTCGTCGTCCACCGGCGTGTGGTCGGAGCACAGGCAATCGATCACGCCCTCGGCCAGGGCGCGCGCCAGCGCATCGCGGTCGCGCTGGCTGCGCAGCGGCGGCTCGAGCCGGCAGTTCGGGTCGAAGTAGCCGAGGTCGAGGTCGCAGAGGTGGGCGTGATGCACGCCCACGTCGCAGGTCACCGGCAGCTTCTCCTGCTTGGCGCGGCGGATGAGGTCGACGGCGCCGGCGCTCGACAGGCGGCAGATGTGCACGCGCGCGCCGGTCGCACGCACCAGCTCGAGAATGGTGGCGAGAGCGATGGTCTCGGCGAACGCGGGGATGCCGGGCAGGCCGAGGCGCGTGGCGATCTCGCCGTCGTGCGCGACGCCGGCCTTCGCCAGCCAGGCGTCTTCGGCGCGCAGCCATACCGGGTAGCCGAAAGTCGCGGCGTACTGCAGCGCGCGCCAGAGCACCTGGGTGTCGGGAAGCGGCGCGTTCGCCTGCGAAAACGCCACGCAGCCGGCATCGGTAAGCTGGCCCATTTCGGTCAGCCCTTCGCCCGCCAGCTTTACCGTCAAGGCGCCGATCGGATAGACGCGCGCGCGCGCCAGCGCCTTGGCGCGCCGGCGCAGCATGTCGACGAGTCCCGGCTCGTCGAGCGGCGGATCGGTGTCCGGCGGGCAGGCCAGGCTGGTGACGCCGCCCGCCACCGCCGCGTCCATCTCCGACTCGAGGGTCGCCTTGTACTCATAGCCAGGCTCGCGCAGCCGCGCGGCGAGGTCGATCAGGCCCGGCGCCACCACCATGCCTTTCGCGTCGATGACGCGATCCGCCTTCGATATCTCCTTCGCGATCTTCCCGTCGGCGGTGAACAGCTCGCCCGGGCCGTCCTTGCCGCTCGCCGGATCGACCACGCGCGCATTCTTGATGTGAAGACGCATCAGTTGCCGGCCACGATGCTCATCACCGCCATGCGCACGGCGATGCCGAACGTCACCTGCGGCAGGATCACGGAGTGCGGGCCGTCGGCCACCGTCGAATCGATCTCCACGCCGCGGTTCATCGGCCCGGGGTGCATGACGATCGCGTCGCGCTTGGCGAGCGCGAGCTTGTCCGCGGTCAGGCCGTAGTGCTTGAAGTATTCCTGGGCGGAGGGCAGCAGCGCGCCGCGCATGCGCTCGTTCTGCAGCCTGAGCATCACCACCACGTCGCAATCGGCGAGGCCTTCGCGCATGTCGTGGAACACGCGCACGCCGAGCGCTTCCACGCCCGCCGGCAGCAGCGTCTGCGGGCCGATCACCCGGACTTCCGACGCACCGAGCGTGGTGAGCCCGTGGATCAGCGAGCGCGCCACGCGCGAATGCAGCACGTCGCCCACGATCGCCACGGTCAGGCCGGAGAAATCCTTCTTGTAATGGCGGATGGTGAACAGGTCGAGCAGGCCCTGCGTCGGGTGCGAATGGCGCCCGTCGCCGGCGTTGATCACGTGCTC
>Ga0310900_10000353_pt1 | contig 15011 bp, 10 predicted proteins | sample C24D1metaG_FD_203879 | JGI IMG/M metagenome (GOLD analysis project Ga0310900, IMG submission 203879) | Lab incubated soil microbial communities from West Virginia University Organic Research Farm, Morgantown, WV, United States - C24D1 | ecosystem: Environmental > Terrestrial > Soil >...
TAACGGTAAAGAGCGCCACCCATCAAAGTCGCAATCAGCAGGCGGTTACGCTCATCGAACGCCGCACCAGAGGGCGCAATCGCTTTTTCCCCTGTGTTGTAAATCGGCGTAACCATGCCTTCCTTCTTGGCATCTCCATAAATGACCGGCCAGCCATAATTTCTTCCCGCCTCTATGATGTTGATTTCATCATGCCCGCCGGGGTCTCCTGAGGGACCATGCTCCGTATTGAACATCACGCCCTCATCGTTCCATGCTAGCCCTTGCGGGTTGCGATGCCCGTACGAATACACGTAAGATGCAGGGAACGGATTATCAACCGGCACCTTGCCGTCAAGCGTCATCCTTAATATTTTACCTGCTAAGCTATTAACATCCTGCGCCAGCTCCCGCTGCTGAGCGTCTCCTGTCGTCACATAAAGCAGCTTGTCCGGCCCAATTGCCATCCGTCCGCCATCATGGCTGGCGGCTCCCGGTATGCCTTCGAGCAGCGCACTCACCTCGTCCCATTGCCCGCCATTTTGCTTAAGCAGAACGACTCTATTCAAAATACGGCCATTCTCCAAATACGTATGATAGGCGTATGCTGTTTTAGACTGTGCAAAATCCGGCGCCAGCAGAAATCCGAGAAAGCCGCCTTCTCCGTTGCCGTGTACTTCTTTATCCAAATGAACGGATTGACGCGTCAGCTCTCTGCCCTCAAGCTTCACAATGCTGCCCTCCCGCTCGCTGATGTAGATAATATCGCCATCAAACGCAATGACCCAAGGAACGCGCAGTTTCTCCGCGAGCACATCATAGGCTGCTGCTGTATCATCCGGTTCATCCGGTTCCAACGTTTCTCCGTTCGTTTCCGTTTCTTCCGGCTTGCCGGTTGCCGCATCCGCCGGAGCATTCGCCGATGGGGGTGATGCGGACGGTTCGTTTGGTTCACAAGCTGCCAGCATGCCTAAGCATACCGTAATCATAATTAGCGCGGCTATCCGTTTCTTATCAGTCATCGTCTTTTGATTCCTCCTCCCTATATCAATCTCTTTTTTGTATTAAAAAAAAGAGAAGGACAACGAGCCTGCAAATATTGCAGGACCGCTGTCCTAAGTCTTTATTCGTTTGCGTTCGCATCGGTAAGCGCCTTGATAAGCTCATCTTGAATATGTCCGTTCGACGCTACAACATTGCGAACGCCCAAATCGTATGGCTTGCCCAGCGTATTGCTTACAACTCCGCCAGACTCCTGCACGAGCAGCGAGCCTGCAGCCAAATCCCAGCTGCTAAGTCCGATCTCCCAAAATCCGCTTAAGCGTCCTGATGCGACATAAGCCATATGCAGCGCGGCAGAACCGGCGATACGAAGGTTTCGAACCTGCGGAGCAACCGCCTGTATGCCTTTCAGGTTGAGTGGAAGCGCGTAATGGTGATCGGCCGGCAGTCCGGTTGCAACCAGACTGCCGCGCAGCGTATCCTCCTTGGACACCTGCATCCTTTTCCCATGGACGTAGGCTCCTTTTCCTTTTTCCGCGACAAACATCTCATCCTTCATCGGATCATAGACGACGCCGACGATAACCTCGCCATTATGCGCAAGCGCGATCGAGACGCAGAAATAAGGGAAACCATGCACAAAGTTGGTCGTGCCGTCGATCGGATCGACAATCCATAAATATTCAGCGTCGCGAATATTCTCAAGCGCGCGCGTCGAAGCCTCCGGTCCGGGCTCCACACCCTCCTCGCCCAAAAATGAATGATGAGGAAAATGGGTCATAACTAAATTTTTAATCAGGCGCTCCGAGCCTTTGTCTACTTCCGTTACAAGATCATGTGAGGAATACTTTATATCAAGGTTCGCATAGTTTCCAAGCTTCGTCTTAATCCATTCTCCTGCTTTCGAAGCGCAATTGATAGCGACAGCTGTAAAACTTTTCCCGCCTACAACGGAAGCGTTATTCTGGTCACTCACGGTCCATCACTCTTCCCTCTATGTAAATTCACAAACATTTCTATCCATGTAGTGATCTATTACGTATGAAGCTCGTACCAAGTTTCGCATACGATTATTCTCACAGTATCAAAACGATCTCAAACCTTCAATAATTAATTGGCCGGCCAGCAAAATAAGCGTTACTCTTAGCAGCCATAACAAGCCCTTGCCGCTCATTTTCACCGCGATTGCCGCACCCAGCTTTCCGCCGATCCACGCGCCAGGCACTAATGCAAGCACGAGCAGCCAATCCGTCTCTCCCAAATAGGCGTGCATGCCGCTCCCAAGTATGGATGACAAAAAAATGACGAACATCGATGTAGCCGTCGCCATATGTGGCGGAAAACGAAACAGCAGCACCATTAACGGCACGAACAACGATCCGCCTCCGATCCCGAACAAGCCTGACATCAGACCAACGCCAAAACCGATGGTTAACGCCGGCATGATTCCATAGCTGTAGGTATGAACCTCTCCCGTTGCATCCGTCATCGTACGGACGATCGGCCATTGTTTGGAAAACGGTTTCATATGGTCTCGAGCAATTAAGAGCGATGCCATCAGCAGCATAAAAACCCCAAACACGAGCTGAAAAATGCCGGCCGGAAGCAAGCCCGTCAGCGCAGAGCCTAGCAGAGCAGCAGGACCGCTTGTTATAAAAAATAACCAGCCGCTGCGGAAATCAACGATTTTGCGTTTAGCATAGCTCAGCGTTGAAGCGAGTGCCGTAACGACCAGAACCGTTAACGAAATGCCGACCGCCGTTGCATGTCCGATCATTCCGCCCGTCAGCACCGGACCGATCAGCATTAAAACAGGAACGATAATAATGCCGCCGCCCAGCCCGACGATGCTGCCGAACATGGCTGCTACGACGCCGAGCAGTACAAGAAGTATCCATTCCATGATAATATCACCTATTTTTCAAAAACATAATAATTGGCTTACTGTGGGGCTGTCGATACAATAACACCGTCAAGGACTGGCCTTGACGGTGCTTCCATACAACCGTTAATGCTGATTGTGGGGGGCTATTTCTACCTGTCCGCCATCCAGCACCCTGACACCTTCGCCGCATGCTTCCATTTGCTTTAAATCTTCGATGAGCTTGATCAAAGCTTCGTCCTTGCTCTTGGCTTCCAGCATGCAGTCCAAATACTCGGTGCTGCGGGCGGCATGGCGCAAAAAATGAACGAATGGCTCCGCATCCACAAAGTTTGCATGGCTGCGCGGATCGGATATGCTTTTGGGACTGGATACGTGGATTTTGGGAGGAAGCTGGCTAGCACTCGTGCAGCCCAGCCGCTCGCGTTCCTTCTGCCAGGTTAGCACAATTCGCGGCCACAAATTATAGTATAGCTCGTCCTCACCGATGTCTCCCGGATTAACGGCATGATGATGAATGTCGAGCACCATAGGCACTTCCACCTGCTCTGCTGCCTCAAGCGTCTCCCTTGCATGGAAAGTTTTATCGTCATTCTCGAGCGTAACCCGATACTTAAAACGAGGCGACAAGGCGCTAAACTGACGAATGAACCGTTCCCCAGCTATAGCCTTGTCGCCATATGCTCCTCCGATATGTATGTTGCACTTTGTCGCCTCGTCCAGCCCCATCGCCTCTAGCATCAGAATATGATTTTGTAAATCCAGCTCCGACTTCGCGAGCACTTCCGGCCTCGGCGTGCTGAACACGCAGAAATGATCCGGATGAAAAGACACTCGCATGCCATTTTGCCGGACAAATTCGCCAATCTCCCGAAAAGCAGGCGCTAGCGCCGGAAAAGGATTCCAATCAGCTAATTCCTGATGTGTAGCAAGCGGAATGAGCTTGGACGAGAATCGGTACATTTGAATGCCGTTAGCTTTGCAGAGCTTCAAAATCCGCAGTGTGTTCCGCAGGTTCTCCTCCGCAATTTTCTCCAGCTTCCGGATCGCCGCTTCGCGGTCGTCCAGCTTCGAGAAATTTGAGAACGTCATCGTTCTGGACGGAGATGCATTCTCAAGCTGCAAGCTCATCGCGACAAAGCCTAATCTAACGATCATCGATTAAGCCTTCTCTCCAAAAAACATTTCAAAGGCAAGCGCTGTTTGAATCCTTGCTTCTTCCTCGGTCAGCTTTCTCACGAGCTCCATCTCCACCTGTGTTACTTCTTCGCCTTGAAAGTTAATTTCCGCGATAGAAGCTAAGATGCGGACAATCGCAATCGCCTCATTGGCTGGCGTATAAGCAATAACCTTCTGGCCAGTCGGAAATACTCGAAAGCCGCTCTTAACCATTTTGCCCCGACCGTACTCCATCAATTCATACAGCTCTTGTTCGGACTTGAATTTGCAGACAGAATTAAACTCAGTTGCAAAACCCATATTGTTTCCCTCCTTTCAGTGAAATTTCTACCAGGCCTTCATAGGCGAATACGAAACTTTTAAGGGCTTAATGCCAAACTTTTAAAGGCTTTTGCTAAAACTTCAAAGGCTTAATACCGAACCTTCAAAAGGCTTAATATCTGAACCTTCAAAAGGCTTTTCGAACCCGTCCAAACCCTCCCTTCCAAGGGAGGGCCCCAAGGGTTGCACCCTCTGGACACCTGCAATTGGACTAACGCGGGAGGTGCAGAGACACTTACGAGTTGTGTTTACGGCAGATCGCTTTCGTCCCTGCGGGACACGCTTCCATTGGGTGCGCTTGTGTCGCTGGCATACAATCGCCCTCCCTTCCAAGGAAGGGCCACGAGGGCTGCACCCTCTGGACTCCTGCAATTGGACTAACGTAAGGAGTTGCAGAGACGCTTGCGAGTTATGTTTGCAGTGGATCGCTTTCGCCCCTGCTGGACATGCTTAGCTTTTGGTAGGCTTAGTTACTTTATTGCCCTAATTACCTTATTTGGTCCGAATTCACTTGCGTGTTGGCTTAATTAACAGAAAAAGCTCCTGTTAATTTCCCCCCAATCTGAGCTACAGCCTCATATAACTGGAAATCCTCCTTGTAATCTGAAGAAAACTGCCCATTATAGGGACTATGTGCTGAAATAAATGGAGAAATTCCTGTTAAATGAAGCGCGGACCTGCTTATTAGCAAATTAGATGGAGCTTTTCCTGCTATTTGCTGATGATTTGCTGATAAGCTGCCTGCTGGACATATTAAGCCTGTCCTATAACCGGGATCGAAATATTATTTAGGTTCATTTTGCGAGCTTACTTTGGGCACGGTTTAATTTAAGTGCTGTTTAGCTTTATTTTACGAAACTAAACAGCACTTTTTAAACTTGGCTGATCATATATGGGCATTTAGTTTGACGAGATACAACTAATCGACCCATCAGTTAGAGTTAGCTTGATTTAGTTCGATCACCTGAAGCTAAATCGCTTTACGAACCTTCAATCGCATTCAAACTCAATCTATCTTAAGAAGCCATACCGCATCACCCGCTATTATACCGAGTCGCCAGTGTAGTCTATACGTTGTTTTTCGGCGTGGCGCGATAGGGCCAGCGAGATTAAGGAATCTAACAATTCTTTATATGGAATGCCGGTTTCCTTCCACATTAGCGGGTACATGCTGAATGGCGTGAAGCCGGGCAAGGTGTTGACTTCGTTGATGAAAAGCTGGTTGTCGTTTTTACGAAGGAAGAAGTCTACGCGCGACAAACCGGAGCCGTCGATCGCCTGGAATGCGCGAACGGCCATTTCACGGACGGATTCTGTAATTTCTAGCGGCAAAATAGCCGGAATTTGCATCGTCGATTTCCCGTCGATATATTTGGCTTTGTAGTCGTAAAACTCGTTCGACGGTGCAATTTCACCGGGTACGGATGCTTTGGCATCATCATTGCCCAGTACGCTTACTTCAATTTCACGAGCGTCCACGAACTCCTCCACAATTACCTTCCGGTCAAAACGGAATGCATAGTTAACGGCAGCAACCAGCTCTTCGCGGTTTTTAGCTTTGGAGACGCCGACGCTGGAGCCCAGATTGGCCGGCTTGATGAAGCACGGATAGCCGAGCGCGACTTCGCATTCCATAATAAAGAAAGAAGCGTCTCTTTCCCATTGCGTCCTGTTGAAGTAGCGGAATATGCATTGCGGCAAGCCCTCTTGAGCAAACACTTTTTTCATCATAATCTTGTCCATCCCGACAGCAGAAGCGAGAACGCCCGCTCCGACATAAGGGATATTAGCCATTTCGAATAGCCCTTGAATTGTGCCATCCTCGCCGAATGTGCCGTGCAATAGCGGAAATACGACATCAATGCCCGGTTCGCCGCTGGCAGCGGCCTCTCCTGCGTTTAGGCCCGCAAACAATGGAGCGAGCGCGAAGCCCGTTTGCTTCGCCTCGCTCGCTGTAAAGCGGAGCTCATCCACGCTGCCGGGACGGGCTTGCAGAGCATCTCCCGTTTTCCATTCGCCTTGTTTCGTGATATAGAAAGGTTTGATTTCATATTTGTTATAATCGAATTCACCCATTACTGCGTAAGCCGTTTGCAGAGAGACCTCATGCTCTCCCGATTTCCCCCCGTATACTAAACCTACTCGAACCTTGCTCCCCATGGCATATCCTCCGGTACAATAATTTATAATAGATCAGCAATATGAAAAAAACGATACTTCGTTTGTTCCGTCCATGCATAGGAATCACGATAATCCCAATAACGATGCCTGCTGGAGACAGTGTTGGCATTCACTAGCGGCATTCCGAACGAGTCAAAGGCAGTTACGATTGTGCTGTGCTGAAAGCGTTGATCGCCATTCCAGTCATACGTAATGACATCGCCAAGCTGCAGCTCATCTGCGGATTGCACAACTTCCGCGCGCAAGCCCGTAGACTTGGAGCCGCTCAAATAATTGGTAAATGCATTGGATACCGCCCAACTGTAGCTCCACCATTCGCTGCCTTTATTTCGGCCTTTATACCACCAGCCCGTTTCCCTTTTACCAGTATAGTTCATCGGAGCATTGCCTGCAAAGATGCACTGAGACACGTAATGGGTACAATTCACCTCAAAAAGCTCGTATGACGGGTTGCCTTCGTTCCACCAGCGGTCCGCATACGCAGCAGCCAAATCTCTCCTGTAACGAATACCCGACGGCCGGTTTTTGAATTGCTGTAATAGGTCATAATTTAAGTATGGTGTTGACGGTGACGATAAATCGCCATATAGCTCCGAATGGTCATCGACGGTCATCCAGTTGTCTGTAGCTGTGCCAAATCGCGGCCTGCGCTCCGCTATGATCGGTTCAACCCGCAGGACATCCCAGGCACCGCCTGACAACCCAAGCCAGAGACGCTCGAATTCGGATCTTTCCTCCATGTAAAAACGCCCAGACTGCTCCATCCTTCTTTTGATGTGGAGCCGAATGAGCACAGAAACTTCGCTTGACGATTCATTAACGCGCATGAGCTCTGCTTTCGTCTCGCTTCCTGCCGGCAGGGCGCCTCTTAGCAAATCGCGTTCGCGCAGACGTTCAAGCCTGCAACGGAGACGGTCGCAGTGCTCATGGTCGGTCACGTAATCGGTCAGCACGGTCGCATGCTGATTCGCTTCGGCTTGATTGTACAGGCTCACATAGCGATGAACGGCAGATTTCCAGCCCTGCAGATTCCCTTGCTGCCTATTCTGATCGTAATCGGATGAACGCAAAAGCGAATTAAGCTTCGATGTTTGCTGTCTGACGGACTTTGCTTCTTGATTAGCCCTTTCCTGATTCTGAAGCGCATGATTAGCCGTTTCGGCATGTCGCTCCGGTTGCGGCCCGAATGGCGACAGCTGGTTTGGGACAGCATTTGTCACAACCTTTTGCTGCGGCTTGCGCTGAGATGCTATCGGCTTGGACGGTGCTTGATTATGCTTTTGGCCCTGAATGCCCTGTCCCCGGTTACCCGTTCGCGGCATAGCAATCCCTCCTTGACCATGTTGTGAATGCAAAAAACGTTTCGCGCTGATATATAAGCCGGATGATCAGACTAATCCTTATTCATCCTTATATTTCAGGCGCAAACACTGTAAACAGCCATAGGCTGCATGAGATCACCAGCAAGCTCTCTTGCCTTAAGCTTAACGCTGATTAACTGCTTCATTATATGAAGCCGTCATTCGTTTCATGTAACATTCGTTCAGTTCGCTTTTCATGCTATTTACAGGCGCGATAAGACATAATTGGACTTTACGGAAGGACTATTTTAACGATATACTATAGATATAGCGATTTTGAAATCGTGTTTCACAGAATGAAACATGAATTCCATTCAAAGAGGAGAATGACGATGTCTACACAAAATCATTATTCGGTTCGCACAACGCTGGACGCTGGTGGCAAATCTTACGCTTACTACCGTCTGGGCGGACTTGAAGAGCAAGGACTAGGCGACATTTCCAAGCTGCCTTTTTCCATCAAAGTATTGCTTGAGGCTGCTGTTCGTCAATTTGACGGCCGCGCCATTACACCTGAACATGTAAAGCAGCTTGCTACATGGGCTGACGGACGCGAAGATAAAGAAATTCCTTTCATCCCTGCCCGTATCGTATTGCAGGATTTCACAGGCGTACCGGTTGTCGTAGACTTGGCGGCTATGCGTGATACTGTGAAAAAAGCAGGCGGAGACCCGAAAAAAATCAACCCGCTCGTACCGGTTGACCTTGTAATCGACCACTCCGTAATGGTTGACGCATTTGGTACGCCTGAAGCGCTTGAGTATAACACGAAGGTTGAATTTGAGCGTAACGAAGAGCGTTACCGTTTCCTTCGCTGGGCACAAACAGCATTCGATAACTTCCGCGCGGTTCCGCCGGGCACAGGTATCGTTCACCAAGTTAACTTGGAGTATTTGGCATCCGTTGCCGCTACTAAAACAATCGATGGCGAAACTGTCGTATACCCTGATTCCCTCGTTGGTACGGATTCCCATACAACGATGATCAACGGTCTTGGCGTTGTAGGCTGGGGCGTTGGCGGTATCGAGGCTGAGGCTGGTATGCTAGGCCAACCGCTTTACTTCGTTATGCCTGAAGTAATCGGCTTCAAATTGACTGGCAAGCTGGCAGAAGGATCCACGGCGACTGACCTTGCGCTTACCGTTACACAAATTTTGCGTAAAAAAGGCGTTGTTGGTAAATTTGTCGAGTTCTTCGGCCCTGGCTTGTCTAACATCAGTCTTGCTGACCGTGCAACGGTTGCCAACATGGCTCCGGAATACGGCGCTACAATCGGCTTCTTCCCTGTCGATAACGAAACGCTTAGCTATCTTCGCCAAACAGGCCGCTCGGAAGATCTCATCGAGCTTGTTGGCTCTTACTATAAAGCTCAAGACATGTTCCGCACGGATGAGACTCCGGATCCTGTGTTCTCTGACATTGTTGAGCTCGATCTTTCGACGATCGTTCCTTCACTTGCAGGACCGAAGCGTCCTCAAGACCGCGTTGAGCTGACTGCAATGAAAGAATCCTTCAACAGCATCATCCGCACGCCAATCGAAAAAGGCGGATATGGTCTGACTGATGAGAAAATCGATCAAGTCGTTACGGTTAAACACAATGACGGCCAAGTGAGCAAAATGGGCACTGGCGCAGTCGTTATTGCCGCGATTACAAGCTGCACGAACACTTCTAACCCAAGCGTAATGGTCGGCGCCGGCCTTGTCGCTAAGAAAGCAGTAGCACTTGGACTTAAGAAGCCAGCTTATGTAAAAAGCTCCCTGACGCCGGGTTCGCTCGTTGTTACAGAATATTTGACTAAAGCAAACCTGCTCGAGCCGCTTGAAGCACTCGGCTTCCACGTTGCCGGCTATGGCTGCGCGACATGCATCGGTAACTCCGGCCCGCTTCCGGACGAAGTAAGCAAAGCAATTGCCGACAACGATATGACGGTATCCGCTGTTCTCTCCGGTAACCGTAACTTTGAAGGCCGCGTACACGCGCAGGTAAAAGCGAACTACTTGGCTTCTCCGCCGCTTGTTATCGCATATGCGCTTGCTGGTACGACAAACATCGATTTGACTACCGAGCCAATCGGCTATACGGAAGACAACAAGCCGGTATACCTGAAAGATATTTGGCCAACGTCGCAAGAAGTTAACGATGCTATGTCCGCGGCTCTTACACCGCAAATGTTCCGCGACAAATACGAGAACGTATTTACGCAAAATGAGCGTTGGAACGCTATTTCGGTACCTAAAGGCGAAAGCTACGAGTGGGACGCAAAATCGACTTACATCCAAAACCCGCCGTTCTTCGAAAACCTTGGTTCCGATCTATCGGATATCGAGGATATTCATTCGGCAAGCGTGCTTGCTCTTATGGGCGATTCCGTAACGACTGACCATATTTCTCCTGCCGGTAACATTACTGTTAACAGCCCTGGCGGCCAATACTTGATCGAAAACGGCGTTAAACGCGAAGACTTCAACTCCTACGGCTCACGTCGCGGTAACCACGAAGTCATGATGCGCGGAACGTTCGCTAACATTCGTATTCGTAACCAAGTGGCTCCAGGCACAGAAGGCGGCGTAACGACTTACCTGCCTACTGATGAAGTAATGTCGATCTACGACGCATCGATGAAATATCAAAAAGACGGCAAAAACCTTGTTGTTCTTGCCGGTAAAGAATACGGTACAGGAAGCTCCCGTGACTGGGCGGCAAAAGGAACTTACCTGCTCGGCGTTAAAGCCGTTATCGCTGAAAGCTTCGAGCGTATTCACCGCTCCAACCTGGTTGGTATGGGCGTATTGCCGCTCCAATTCCCTGAAGGCCAAGGCTGGAAGACGCTTAACATTACTGGACGCGAGACGTTCGATATCGCTGGCTTGTCCAACGATGTTACGCCAGGCTCGCAAGTTACCGTTACAGCTACACGCGAAGACGGTACGACGTTTGATTTCCCGGCAATCGTGCGCCTAGACTCGATGGTTGACGTCGATTACTACCGCAATGGCGGTATCCTGCAAACGGTACTTCGTCAAATGATCGCAAACATGAACTAATCAGTATAAATGCTGCGCAACCAATGCGTAAACGGCTTTGCAGTCCAAAGACGGCAAAGCTCGTTTCGCGGTGAAATAGAAGCATTGTATAAGTTTCAAATTTAAAAGAGCTTTGCCGTCCTTTCGGCAAAGCTCTTTTTTTTCAGCTGCAGAACGCGGCAAGCCCTTGCGTCGAGAAAGTACCATCCAGATAAGTTGAAATAAAATTTGGCTGTACGCTGAGTCGTATAAAGGAACAGCCCCCTTTATTGGGATTGATCATGCGTTGAGCTTTTTTTCTATCCTGTAATTTTGCAATAACTTATCTCACATTACCGCCAAGCCCTGCTCTATCCTGCACATTTGCAATAAAAAACCAGTATTCTCGACATTTTGATGAAAAAGGAGGCGTTTATGTTGTACGGGGTACAGGATAGACGTACCGTCTCAATGAAAACGAGCTCCTATCATGCGGCTATGCAATATAGCTAATTCTGATTAGGATAATACGCGATGACTTAGCCAGTACGCATGAAGCTCTTTCAATCATTCCTGCAGCTTAAATAGCTATAAAAAACAGCAGGTTTGAGGTTCGCCTCAGCCTGCTGTTTCTTCTCTGCTATAAAATCATCATTCCCATCCGCTTGGCGGATTCGATCATGACGGGTGCGTATTCCTTCATCGTCTGCAGCGTGAGCCTGCTTGCTGGACCTGATACAGATAATGCGGCCGTCAGCTGCCCTTTCCGGTTAAAGATAGGCGCGGACAATGCCGCTGCTCCCGGCTCGCGCTCCTCGAAGCTGGTGGCGTATCCCTGCAGGCAAATCTCTTCAAGCTGCTGCTTGTATTGATCCAGATCAATCGAGTACAGCCAAGCCGGATCTCCAAAAATACTTTCCTGCGTGATCGGATCGGAATAGGCAATGAGCACCTTGCTCGACGCGCCTGCATAAAGCGGCAGCCTTACGCCGACAGGCGCTACCCGCCGCACGGGCTGGCTGCTCTGCACCGCTTGCATGCGGATCCTCTCGGAGCCGTCCCTTACATATATGCTAACTGTCTCTCCCAGCTTATCGCGAAGCCGCTCCATTTCCGGCAGCCATATCGTTGCTTGATCGTCTGACCGCGATAGATTGGCGGACAGCTCCCACATTTTCAAACCCAAATGATAACGGTCAGTCGAACGATCCCGCTCGATGAAGCCCTTCTCCTCTAGTGTAGCGAGCATCCGGTGAACCGTGCTTTTGTGCAGGCCGACATGTTCGGCAATTTCCGTCATTGCCCAGTCCGTTTTCGAAGTAAAACACAGCAATATATCAAGCGCTCGATCCACTGCCCGAACCGTCGATTTTCCATCTTCCATGCAGCCGCACCTCTCTTCCTAAAAGTTTCATCCAATGAAACCGATTCTCATTCAGTATAACTCATCGCTTCCATTATCGTAAAGAAAAGATCTTTACGTTACAGCAATATTACAAATGAATAACATTACCTCGACATCAATTGACAGGCCTTTAGGACCGGACTACGATAAAAGGACTAGAAATGAAAAGCGCTTTCAGCTTTGGGATGAAATAGCAAGGCAGCCGGTTGCTTGCAAGGGAGGAATACGACATGAGCACAACTATAATGACACCACTGCCACTAGAAGGCGGATTTCCGCAAAGCCTTCAGCCCTTCCCTTTGGGAGATTCCGACAGCCTTTTCCTGCTTCGCAAATCAAGAAGCCGCGGCAAGCACCTGCTGGTTGCTTCCATCGCTTCCCTGGCTGCTATGTGCCTGCTTGCAGTCATTATTTTTCATGGATATGTCGCTTGGATGCTTGCTTTTCCTTTTGTCGCTCCCCTTTCCTCTAATCCTCAAGCGGCTATCGGCCTAGATTATGAGGATGTCGTTTTCCCCAGCAAGAGCGGAGAAACAACGGTCAGCGGCTGGTTCATTCCTGCGGAAACCGATGCGGGCGGAGCCGCAGCCTCGGCGCGGACTGTCGTATTCAGCCATGGCTATGGCGCTAATCGCGAAGAATCATGGGTGCCGATGTATGAGCTCTCCAAGCTGCTGCACGGCTTAAACTATAATATTTTGTTGTTTGACTACGGCTACGCCTCGAAGGAGTACAAGGCTCCGGCCACTGGCGGCCTTGAGGAATCGCAGCAGCTGCTCGCAGCTGTAGATTATGCTAAATCCCGCGGCGCCGAGGATATCGTCGTCTGGGGCTTCTCAATGGGTGCGGGAACCGCCCTGCAAGCAGCGCTTCAGACCGATGAGATAGATGCGATGATACTCGACAGCTTATTTATACCGAGCCCCGAGGCGTTATTTGATAATCTGAATCAATTTGTATCCTTGCCGCGCTTCTCGCTGCCGCTCATTGAATCGATGATACCGCTTTGGACCGGTACAAGCTTTGGTTCTATTCCGGCAAGCGAGGTAATCTCGAACGTCTATGATATACCGCTTTTCATTATTCATGGTACGAACGATGTTAAAGCTTCATACAAAACGGCCGAAGCTATTGCTGAGGAGCAGGGCAACATGCTCTCCCGCTCATGGATCGTGCAGGACGGCAAGCACGAGCTGCTGTTTCAAGTTCATCCGAGTGAATATATCCAAAGAACCGCCTTATTTCTAAGCCAAGTCGACCAGCAGCTCCAGTCAGAAAGAATATAATCAGGAAGCACGACATAAGCCCGAATAGCAACGAATACATCTAACATAGATGCACATGTTGCGACATAGGAGGCGATGGTCGTGCTTTTTGTTTATGGAACGCTCATGCCCATACGAGTAATGGAATTAATCCGGCATTGGAAGCTGCAGGAGAAGGAGCATGCCTCCGTTATTGTCCAAGCGGCTCCGGAGCTGGAACGCCAGTATGTGCAGCTTCTTAAATCTTGGGAGCCGATCTTCTCCCAAACCGCGCTTTATACGAACCAATGGCTGGACGAATGGCTGCCCTTCCCGTCTCGTCTACCGTCACATGTGGAGCAATCCGTTGAAGCGCTTGTGGATGCTGCGCTTGAACAATCGCTTACGTACGTAGATCAGCTGAGGCAAATAACTGAGCGAACGGCCGCCGTATCTTCATCCATATCCAAAACCGTCATTTCGCATTCCATCCGCGAATCCAACTATTATATCGGCTTAATGAGCGCTTATCGCCAAGCTGCGAACAGTCCTGGCAATCGCGAGCAGCGCCCCCCTCTCCAGCAAGTACCGGTCGGCGGACATACGCTGCCTCCCCTGCCTTATGCTTATGATGCTCTTGAGCCTTATATCGATGAGCATACGATGCGGATTCATCATGATATGCATCACCAATCCTACGTAGACGGCTTAAATATAGCTGAGCTTCAGCTGCAGACAGCACGCGATACCGGCAATTTCGAGCTCGTAAAGCATTGGGAACGCGAGCTCGCTTTCAACGGTGCCGGCCACTATTTGCATACGCTGTTTTGGAACGTGATGTCGCCCTACGGCGGCGGCGAGGCGACGGGGTCGCTCAGCAACCAGATCCGAAACGATTTCGGCAGCCTTGCTGCCTTCATGAAGCAGTTCAGCGAGGGCGCAGCGAAGATCGAGGGCAGCGGCTGGGCTATTCTGGTATGGAGTCCGCGCAGCAGACGGCTCGAAATTTTAACCGCAGAGAAGCATCAAAATTTATCGCAATGGGATGTTGTTCCTCTGCTTGCGTTAGACGTATGGGAGCATGCTTATTATTTGAGGCATCAGAACAGACGTCCTGAGTACGTGCAGGAGTGGTGGAACGTGGTCAATTGGCCTTATGTGAATGAACGGTTTGAGGAAGCTCGAAAGCTCGTGTGGGTGCCGTTCTGAGAAAAGTTTGACGATCGCGATCCATCAATTAAAAAAAGTCCGTCAGGAGCAATTCTCCCGTCGGACTTTCTAATATAGGCCAGCTTATTGCTTCAGCAATGCAAGGAACTCCGAACGCAGCGCCGAGCTGCTGCGGAACTCGCCGCGCACAGCGGACGTAACCGTCTTGCTGCCAGGCTTCTTCACGCCGCGCGCGCACATGCACAGATGCTCGCCCTCTACGACGACCATGACGCCATGCGG
>Ga0310900_10000354_pt1 | contig 15004 bp, 15 predicted proteins | sample C24D1metaG_FD_203879 | JGI IMG/M metagenome (GOLD analysis project Ga0310900, IMG submission 203879) | Lab incubated soil microbial communities from West Virginia University Organic Research Farm, Morgantown, WV, United States - C24D1 | ecosystem: Environmental > Terrestrial > Soil >...
CGAAGAGATAGAGGAAGAGAGAGAGGAGAATTATCCTACGGAGGAAAATCCAGTGCGCCCCCCTACCCTGGAACCCCTGGATTCAGACACCCATTTAGACGGGGGGGGGGAGGAAAAACTTTCCCCCCTTACCCTAGATAAACCCTCTGATAACAGCAACTTAGTTCCCCAAATTTCTGACACTTTGGATTCTGCCACGCGGCAGGACGGGGCCGACGGCGTAACTACGCTCGCTACGTCGGCCCTGCAACCTACTACATTAGAACCCAACTTCGACGACACATTAGAAGCGGCGATTGACTACGTTCGGGACGGATGGGCCATAGTTCCCTGCTGCCAATTCGACCCGGCGACCGGGCGCTGTACGGGGCCTGAGTCCCACCACGCGGACGACATATGCAAGGGCAAAGTTCCGCTGATTAAGGGCAAGAAGCCGATACCGGGGGCAGGCTACACAGCCGCAGCGCGGGACAAGGGACTGGTAACTGATTGGTTTACTCGTCAATTCCCTGCTGCCGGCGTCGCCATTCGCCTAGACGGCCACATCCTGATTGACTGCGACGTCAAGAACGGCGCTCGCGGGATTGAGTCTTACGAAGTCCTAGCCGACACGTTTGAACTCGACGCGACACTATCCGCCATCACTCCGTCAGGCGGACGCCACTACATATTCAAACTGCCGGAAGACTTGCCCGCTGATTATCTGGGAAGCTGGACGCGCATCCTAGACGGCGCGGAACTCGACGGCATAGACATCAAGGTAGGCGTCAAGGGACTGGCGCACGTCGAACCCTCGCGAGGCGTCGCGGGCGTCTATCGCTGGATTGACCCCACAGCCGAAATTGCCGAACTGCCGCGTGCGTGCTGCGACTACCTACACGAAGTCCACGAATTGGCAACGTTGCCAAAGCCCACGTCCGGCGCATCCGGCAACGTTTCCACGTTCGACCCCGACGAAGACCAGGGCAAGTATTTCAGGGACGCCCCGAACGGCGAACGTCGGCCACGTCTCCGCAGCATCGCGTGCTGCCTCGCCGCTGGCGGCGCAAACGAGAGTCAGATTGTATCCGTGCTGAACTATCACGACTCGCGTTTCACTGAGCCGACGAACGACGCCAAGTTTATTGCGCGGGTGGCGCAGGGCGCGGTGTCGAAGTTCGCGCAGGGGGTGACGCAATGACAGGAACCGCACAGGCGAGAACTACACACCGGGAGCTGACGGCGGCTGAAGCCTTCCTAGAAATTGAATCCAGGGCCATATCTCTCGCGCCTCTCTTCGACGGCAAGCTGTGGCTTGCGTCCGTTGACGTATACGGCGAGCGCCACAACAAGAACAAGGCGCTTAGCTGCCTATCGGCTACATGCGCCACATCATTGGGGGCCGTCTCGGCGCTCGTAAACAAATTGGAGAATGAGAAATGGGACTGACAAGACTTTATCCAGGTGGAAGCGGCCTGGGCGCTAAGATTATTAAACAGATTGGCGATACGGGCGGGCCTGTCCCAAGCAGAGTCGAGCAGGAACTTGACGCATTGGTTGCCTGGGCGCGTCTGTCGCCCCGTTGCATTCATAGCAGCGTCGTGACAACTGGCACGGACGCCACAGCCGCAGGATTAGACACGTTGCGGACGATTACGATACCCGCGAATAGTCTCGCCACAGATGGCGATTGGTTTGACTACTACTTAGCCGGAACTATAGCCGTCAACAACAACGATAAAAGATTCTTTATCAGTTTCAGCGGCGTGACTCTTCTCGATACCGGATTGCAGGATTTAGACGGATTCGGATTTGAGATATATGGAACCATAGCCAGAACCGGGGCTACGCAGATTTCTTTTACCATCAAAAGCATTATAGGGGCCGTTCAGGTTGATAGCGCATTTGGAAACGTTGCCGCCGGAACTACGGGTGCGATAGTCAGGAACAATAACGGAAGCGGGATTGGCGGCATCGCCAATATGACCACTAATGCCTCTGATTTGCTCTTTCGCGCTGAGGCGGCAGCGGCCAATGACGTTCAGATGGTTAAGTCACACGCTTATCTTATCCAGATGACGTGATGGCGAAACGGCAAGGCAACCGGGCAATTAGGAGACGGAGGAATTCACCATATGAAAAAACTTCTACTACTTTTGATTCTGATTCTGCCTGCGCCTGTGATGGCGCAGGCGATGGTTAAGCCGCTGGAACCTACGCGGGTTTCATTGGCCGACGACTCGACGGCGACGGCTACAGACAAGGCGTTTAACGAACTCCTGCGCCTGGAGCTGAACGAACGCGCAACCGTGCGCTTCACTCAAGCCCGGTTCGACTACCGGATATTGACGGCGACGGCTGAGATAACCAGCAAGGGCAAGCTACAGGGCTTCAGCGCGGCTGTGGCTATATTGACGCAGGCCGAGGGTAAGGAAGTAAACCTTCGTCTCCACGTCACGGTGGGGCCCACGCTCGACGCGGTGGCCAGCGATGCCGGGGCGTTTCTCGACAAAGAACTACAAACCAGGAAGAGGAAATAAATGGCAACTATTGTTCAACCGACAGCCAACCAAAGCGCGGATACTGGACAGCCGGGAACGGCGGCGGTTACTAGTCCTACTAATACGGGCCACTCGGCGACGACTTGCAGCGTAAGTATCGGCAGTGAAGATTCCAGTAGCGAGACGAAAACATGCAGATGGTTCACGATTACCGGGCCGTCTCCCCGCACAATTACGTTGCAATTCAGTTGGGTTATCAGCGGCGCGGGCCTGACGCTGACTGGCGCGCTGCCAGGGACGACTCAAGCGAACGCGCTATGGTTGGTTGAATACTCAACCAATGGCGGCTCGTCGTGGTCGACAGCGGTGACGCGTACTTTTAACCGCGTCACAAACGGGACGACGGGCATTAGTGATTCCGGCTCTGAGAATGTGGTTATACCGACCGTGGCGATTACTGAGATTCAAATCAGGGACAGAATTAGGGCGGACGCCACAAGCGCGGCTGACCCCTCGGTGGCCGCAAGCGCGGAAATTATAGCGACGATATCCGGCATTCAATTGTCGATTGAGTCACTAAATGCCGCTGCGCCGATTGTGATGATGTAACTCGGCGGTTGATGGGGGCGGCTTTAACTTCGGCGTCAATTGGCGGCGAAGTTCCCGAACCCGTACCGACGGGTGAAAAAGGCGATTTAAAGGGGGCACATTGCGACGAGAATTAGGCACAGCAAGCGAGCCGGGGCGACGGAGTAGTGAGACAAGGGCAAATACTGGCAAGGCGCGTCAACTGGCGCGTTGGCTTGGCCTGGATTGGGTGTCGAAGCTGACCGACGAGGAAGCCTGTCAGTTTGTCGAGTTTATGAACTACCTGGGCGAGGAAGAATTTTCCGCAGGCTGGCGTGCTGCGCAGGCTTACAATAGGCAAACCTCGCAGCTCTATGCTGCGGGGCCGACGATGAACCATTGAGGAGGAGATAGAACTATGGCAACCGCACTTGAAATGCTTTTGGCCAAATTGGCAAACGAGCGCAACGCGCCATTGCCTGCGCCAGCCGCGCCCATGAACCTGGGGCCGCTGTCTAATGACACTTCCCTTGCGTTCGGCGCAAGGAACCCTGAACCGGTTCCGCCGCGCTTCACTCAACCAGCGGGGCCGGATATGAACTTCATTAACAGCTACGCCGGGCCTGAACCTACTCGTCCAGTTCTGCCTGAGCCGAACTTGCTGGACAAGATAACCGCCGTCTTGACGGGTGTTGCCTATGGGCCGCAAGGCGTCGAACAGGTGCGACGACAGCGGAATGAACCCATTGAGCAATACCGGCAAGATACAGCGGCGTATGAGGGGCGCAGGACGCGTGCGCTTGAGATAGACGAACGTCGGGCCGAACGCGAAGCCGATAGGGCGAACCGGGCCGCTGAGTTGCAGTATCAGCGCGACTTCAACCTGTATCTCAAGAGTCTCGGCATTCGTCAGCATGAAGCTGACGAACGAACCCGGCAGGCGTTTCAATTGCGACAGGACGCCGACCGTTTTGCACGCGACCAGGCGGAAGAGATAAAACGCGAGCGGCGTGCGCAGCAACTGGACGCGAAGCAGAAAGCGTCGCGCTACTTCACTGTTACAAAAAATATGGCGCTCTCGAAAGAGCTGGGCGATTACTGGGCCGGGATATCCGACAGGCCGTTGTCTCCTGCCGCTGTACGGCTGGACGCGCAGTTGGAAGGTATAGGCCAGGCGAAAATGAGCGGGGCCGGACGCGGCGGCGGCGGTGGTAAAAGTAGTCGTGCGAGTAGTGCGGCTCAGGCTACGCTGGACGCCTTCAACCTTGCAAAGCAGGGGCGAATTGAGGCTATCAGGCGCGGCGATAAGAAGTCTGAACAGGCGTTCAAAGAGAGTATGAACCGGCTATACAAGTCACTGGCGCGCTTTCCGCGCGACGTTGAACTATCTACGACCGACCCGGATTGGCCATTCGCAAGACTGAGAAATGCTCCTGCTGCCGCGCCGGCACAGCAACCACAGGCGCAGGCGAAAGTCATTACACGCGCTGAAATGGCGGCGCTGGGAATTACAGAGGCGCAAGCCAGGGCCGAGGGCTACACAATTCAATAGGGGCGCTATATGGCTGAGACTATCGAAGAGAGATTACGAAGGCTTAGGGAACAGAAAGCCCAGCAACAAAGCGGGCAGTCTATCGAAGAGAGGCTAGCCGCGCTTAGGGGGCAACCGCCACCGCAGGAAGCGCCAAGCTTTCTCGGCAACGTCGTCAACGCAGCACAGCAAGGTTACGTTTCGCTGAAGGACAAGGCGGCTGGCCTGGGTGAGATAATTGGCGGCGCTGCCGGTGGCGACTTTCGTCCTGCAATAGAAGCCGCGCAGGGCATAGTGCGCGGGGCCGCGCCTATCGTCTCCGCGCTGGGGCGTCCGGACGCGGGGCCGCGCTATCTCGCGGAAGCGGTGGCGCAGGCGGGGCCGCTTGCTGAAATTCAAGCGCAACAGGATGCGCGGCGCGCTTCTCGCGGTGATACTTCGTTTCGGAGCCGCGCGGATGAAATGGCCAGACTCGAAGCGCAGGCGCGGGCGCTCGACTCTTCTCTGTCGGGCAGGATTACTCGCGGCGTCGTGCGTGAAGGAATTAAACTCGCGCCGACTCTCATTGCGGGCGCGGTGTCAGGTGGAAGCGTTCCCGCGATTGCGGGCGCAACCGCGCTTAGTTCGTTCGACGAACCGGAAAACCTTGTCGCTAATACCGCGCTCGCGGCGCTTCCCATATCGTCCGGCAGGGCTATCAAGTCCGCAGTCTCGCCAGCCGTGCAAGTCCTCGAAGCTGAAGCGCAACAGGCAGGCGGCGGACTGATACGCGCTACGGGCGCAGCGGTGGACGAAGCCGCGATAAGGGCCGCTTCCCTTGCCGCGCCTCTCGAAGCTCAAGTAGCAAAAGCCGCTGTGCGTTCTCCGTGGCAGGATGTCGTCCTGAGCTATTACAGAGGCAACCTTTTGACGAACCCGGCAGGCAGGGCCTCAGACCTCGGCGGCACTCTTATTAACCAGTTCCCGGATGCGGCGGCGCGTCCGATAGCGGCGGCGGTTGACGTGGTTGTCTCGAAGCTTACCGGGGTGCGCAGCATTAGCGGACTGTCTGTGCGTGGAACCGGGCGCGCATTCGGCTCAATTAGGCAAGGATTTCGAGACGCCAAAGAAGTTCTAAAGACTGGTAAGCAGGCGCTAGATTCCGGCGCTGATGATGCGCTCTACGGCGCAGAGATGCTTTCAGGACTTGGCAAAGCTGTAGACTTGCCTGTCAACGGCGTCTTTCGCATCCTGGGCGCACTCGACGCGCCATTCAGACGCTTTGGCTATGCCCGCAACCTTTACGACCGGGCAAGGGTGGCGGCTATCAATGAGGCGAAACGCGGTGAGATACCGTGGGACAAATTGACGGCGCGCACTCGCGACTTATTGGACGACGGCGATATTATCCGCGCTGCCGTTCGTGACGGTGAAGCCGCCGTCCTGTCCGAACCCAACGTCATTTCAAGCTGGCTCGCCGCTCAGACGCACAGCTCTCCCAATGCCCGGCTCGCTATCGGACTCGTTCAACCCTTTATGCGGATTCCGCTGAATGCCGTACTCAAAGCGGCGGACTTCTCCGGCCTCGGTGGCGTCAAAGCTCTGTACAAGATTGCTCGCGGTGTGGGCCGCAAAACCAGGGCGCAGTCATTCTTCCGCGACCTCGAAGACCAAAGGATATTTTCTCAGAATGTCGCCAGCGGTTCATTTGGCGTGGCTGGGTTTCTCCTGGGAATGGAACTTGAACAGCAAGGCAAACTCGAAGGCTACTACTACACCTCGAAGCGTGACTATCCCAACGGCAAGATACCGACTTCTATCAACCTCGGCGGCGAGAACTACGATATCAACAGACTCGGCGGCTTTATCGCGGCGCCGCTGTTCATAGGCGCTACTTTTAACCGATTGCGCAAACAGGACGTGGGCGCGGCTAATTCCCTGCTCCGCTCTTTCAGCGGACTTGTCCAAACAGCTCCAGCTCTCGGCTACTACGGCGTTCCTGCCAAAGCCGGACGACTTCTCACGTCTGACAACCCAGCCGACGTGCTATTGCAGGAAGCTGGTAGCACGGCTTCAGGATTCATTCCGGCATCTGGCGCAATGGGCTATGCCGCAAAAGCATTTGACTCTGAGAAGAAGCGCGAAACTGACGGGTTTACAGGGCCGATAATGAACCGGGTTCCAGGGCTGCGCCAGCGATTACCAGTGAAGGAAGAACGGCGACGAAAGCGGTAGTAGCCATAAACACCCTAAAGGACTTACAGGCCATAACCCCAATGACTGTAACCATTTGTTTACACTTGGTTAAATTGGTATGAAAAGTTTACCAATTGCACCTATTTATCATTGGCACTGTCCTCCCTGGCGCTGTTTGCTGTGCTTTGCGTGCGCGCACACCCCATACCGTTGCTGCACATTTGGCGTTGGCTGCGTTGGAAGCTGTAGACGCTTACCGCAGGGGGTGTTTCAGCTACGGGCATTTACAGGGGAATGTACGGTACTGGACAGTCGAAGGGCCACCGATAGCCCCGGTGGGGGGCGTCAGCTACATGGATAGTCTGTGTACTCACACCAAAAAAATTCACAGGTTTAGGTTTAAGTGACTGACGTTAGAGAACTTAATGTGTTTTAGGATGAGGACTAATGGTGTTTAGTTGCCCTTCAGGATGTGTTCTGCGGGGGTTATTAGGGGGTATTTTAATAAACCTGTCAACGTGGGTACCCACAGTGAAACACCCGGCAGGCCACATTTCTAAACCCTTCACATTAGAGTATTAATCCTGTCCCGAACTTGATACAATGCAGTTGGGAGGTAATTCTTATGGCAGAGGAAACCAAAGTCACAGTTCCGATAGGGCTAAGTGAAGGCCCGGCGCAACCAGCGCAGGAGCAAGAGAAACCGTTGTGGGCGCGCAAATCGCTGCATACCGTCAGGATGCCGAGACGAGAAGTCCAGCAAACCGAAACTGCGCCGCAATGGGTAGACAACCCCGGTGGGCAAGGTGGGCGGTTCGAGTACCGTCCGGTAGAGCGGCAGGCAGAGCCAATACAGGCTACTTCCCCGCCGCCGCAGTCCGCGCCAGCGAATGACGCGATAAGCCAGCAATTGAGCCAGTTGACGAACGCTGTAACGTTGCTCGCGCAACACCAGCTCGGCATTGAACCGGACAGAGGGCCGCTGATGCCGAACCCGGTAGACTTCGACTTTTACGACCCACAGCAAGAAGGCGAATATCATCAGGCGCTTCAGAAGTACGTGGAAGAGACGGTGCAGCAAAGACTGCAAAGCGAATTTGAACCGTACAAACCTGTGCTGGCGGACGTTCAAAAGCAGCGTGATATGCAGGCGCAGTTCGATGCGTGCGTAGCTGAACACGGCGAGAGCGCGAACTTCAGAACGGTAATGAGCCAAGCGCTACATATGGTGGCTGACAGCGGGGGCCAACTGAGTATCAAGGACGCATTCGCGCGGGCGAATAGTCAGGACAATAAGCCCGGTGAGCGCGGCGGACACTTGTCCCAAGCGCATGCGAAGTCGAAGTTCCCTAAGTTTGGCCAGATATTGTTGGATAACCAATTGAGCGGAAGGGCTTCGGCTCCGCCGCCACGAAAGAGAGGATGGTAGGTATGAGAATTTCACGACCGAAATTGGGCAAGTTGAACACCGGCTCTGCGAGTAAAGGGCCGTTTGGCCACGGCAGAGCGCAGACGGCGAACCAAGTACGCAGCGGCCATCATCACTTGAGTATCGCTGCCGGTGGCGCGACACCTGGTTTCGGCGCAGGGCCGCAGAGGAAGAAAGCTAAACGAATGTTTTAGTGCGAGTGTGCAAATTCGGGGTGACTCCTGGGGGCCGCGCTTCGGCCTCCATTTTTGTTTCACGTAAGACTCAATTGTATTAATGATGGGACAAATGTGGTAGAGTTCGCGTAATTCAGTAAACCTCCTATGGGGGCGCTGTCGCAGGCGCCCTTTTCCTTTTCCAGTAAAGAAAATGGCCCGGCGTCAACCGGGCCTAATGCCTCCCTTCCCTCTCGCGCCTATATCTCGAACCCTTGATGGCGCAGTTCCTCAATAAGCTTCTCTTGAAAGTCCGGACGGTCGACAGCCGCCAGTAGCTTGTCCGACTGCGTCGTTTGCGCCACGGCAATCTCATGGCGGTGTTGTTTCGTGAACAGCCTGATAGTCACTCCACCCCGGACCAGGTCCGCCTTGAACCAGAAACCGGGGTGGTAAAACGCGATTGCTTTGAGATGTTCGCGGAGGATTTTCAACGCATCTTTTCTGGCGCTCGAATCGCGGGAAATGGGCGACTGTCGCCCACTGTCGCTTTTTGGTGTGAAGTTTTCACGTCTGGCGCGCTGTCGGTTTTCGACCTCCAATTCGTCTGGAAATTCGTCCGTCTCATGCTTCGGTTCGTCGGCGTAAAGTCGGACGAAATTGTTGACCAGCATGGCCAGGCCGCACAGCAAACCGAAGATGAGTTGAACGGCTGTGGCGAAGTCTTCAACGTACCGGCGACCCCATGACTTTTCGTGAGTATCCGGCGAAACGGCAGATTCGCCATCTTGCCGGATACTCGACTTTTCAAGCCGGGCCATCTCGGACTGGTACATTCGGCGCTTACGCTCCGGTGAACAGCTCGGACAGTTCAGCTCGACCAGGGCGTTAGCGTCTCTGACGTTCCTGTCGTGGCGGGCGTCGTCAATGGACTTGGCGCGGGTGTCTGCTTCGTCTTGAGATATGGCGCCGGTTCGCATATTGGCCAGCGCGGCAAGGTGTATCGAGCAGACGACCAGCAAGGCGAGGGAAGCGACGAACGGAACCATAGCGCGCCGTCTGGTTTCAAATGAGACTTTGAAGACCAGCGCGAACACGCCTAAGCCGTCCAGCAATAGCGTGCTGCAAAGTATCGGTAGATACTTGTCGAAGCCGTGCAGGAACCCCTGCCACACGTAATATCCGCTGAGGCCGGTACTCAGCAGGATGAGAAAGAATATCGTTAAGCTGACGACCGGCATGCGTTTCTTATTGTGAGTCATTGGCGTTCTCCTCATTGAAAAGGGGAATGCCCTCAGACGATAATTACCACGTTGGCCTATCGTCTGAGGGCGTTAGGTTGATAGGGAACGGCGCAGCGCTTACTAACGGGTTCGAGCTGCGCCGTTTGCATTTCAGGCGGGGAAGTCTTGGCCTTGCCCCCAAAACTCAGCGCCCTTCCACGACAGCGCGTAGGCGGACAGCGCGGTATCAAGCCGCTGAAGAACCCGGCGGACGTGAACAAAGTCTCGCTGGCTAAGCGTCTGAATGAGGGCTTCGGCCTTGTCGTCCTCGCCGTTCTCGAACGCTACGATTAACTCAGCGGCGCTTGGCGCTTCGTCTCTGGGCGTTGTGGTTTGTGTCTTCACTGCTTTCGGCATAAATAAAAGTCTCCTGTCGGGTTGTGACGCCTGGGGAGCGTCGGGTTGATGTTCTGGGGATTACTTTGAGTACAAATACAAACCTAAGCCGAACTTGCTGGCCGCGCGCTTCAGCGCCATAGCTTCGGCATTTGAGCAGGCGTCGCCATAGCCGGACGTCTCAGCGTCTTCACAGCCTGTCGCATCTCTCACCACAACACCCTCGGCGGCTGGAATGCTGATACTGGCAATGACGGTAACCAGGTTGCCAACCAGGGCGACGGACTTAACGGCGTAAGACCAGCCGGGCGCGAACAAGTCCAGATACTTCACAGCCGTGTGCCATTCAATGTACGTGAGTTCGGTTCCGCCTTGTCGGCGCGTCTTGAGATGGCGCGGGGCGATAGGCTTGCTCAAGTCGGCGACGATGGCGCGGATTGAGCGGGGCTTTCCGAAGATTTCTTCAGATACCTTGTCGGCTACGGGTTGAAGTTCGGTTGCGGTAGTCATGGTGTCTCCCTTCAGATTGCGATTGCCAGTCTCACCCCGCGCAGGCTGTCGTCGTCGAGCTGGTTCAAGTCCGACTTGCCGAAGCGGGCCAGCAATTCGGTGTAGAGCGGGGGCCAGGACTTCGGCCAGGCGGCATTGATTTCGACTATCAGTTGCTTGCGGGGTGTGGTGGCGACGTCGGCGCGGAACTCAACGGGAAGGGCCGCTTTGCACGCGGCCTCCTCATACAGTGTCCAGAGTTTCTTAGCGGCGCGGTGGGCGCATTGCGCGTGATTGTTCTGGGCGGCTTTGCAACCACAATGGCCGTTTACCCTGTACTGGCCGTTCGTGGTGGTAATCAGCGCCGTGTTATCCGCGAAGAGACTCACAATCATTTCGCCCGACAAAATCTCACGGGCCGCTCTATCAATCGCGTTCTGCCATTTCTTATCGCTACCCGCTTTCTCTTTCGCGTCCGCCACTACTTTGTTGAAAATCTCTGTGTTAATCATTGCCGTGTCCTTTCTTGTTTGTCCCAACCACGAATAGAAGTGTACACCCACTGAATGAAACTGTCAATAGTTATTTTCAGTGGGTGCAAAAATAATTGTTGAAATTATTTACACGGCGTGTGTAGAATGACTTGCATTTCATTCAGTGGTACGTAAACTACTGCCTATGAGAGCAAAGAAACCAAAAACGCAAAGGGGAACTATGACAGCTAAGGAATTTGCAGAACGCATGGAAGTTCACTATCGAACCGCTCTTAACTGGCTACGCGGCGGGCTTGTGCCAGGGGCAGAGGAAAAGCCGTTGCCAATCGGCGGAACCTATTGGGAAATCCCGCATGCCGCTCTCAAGATGGAAAAGCCGCGACGCGGGCCGGAGAAGGGCTACAAATCGAAGAAGGGGGCCAAATGACAGAGGCAATTGATAGACAGTTCGCGGCGCAGGAAGCCGAAGAGATTAGGCAACTGCTCAAGAAGACCGCTGAGAACATCGCCATCATCGGGCAGAAGCTAATCGCGGTGAAAGCCCGATTACCACATGGCCAATGGGGCGCATGGGTACGCGACGAATGTGAACTGAGCGAACGGACGGCGCAGAACTTCATGAATGTGGCCGAGCGTTTCAAATCCGAAAATTTTGCGGATTTGAAGATTGAACCCTCGGCGCTCTATCGGCTGGCGGCTCCAAGTACACCGAAGGACATCAGCGATAAGGTTATCACTCGCGCGAAGGCGGGAGAGAGAATCACACACAAGGCCACGGTTACCGCGATAAAGCGGCATGAGTCTAAGCCGGTGTACGAAGTTGTTATTCCTGAGCCGACCAAGCCCGCGCCCAAGACCGCCAAGCCAGCAAAGAACACGGCGATGAAAGAGTTCTCGGATGTGCTGGCGGAAGACCTGATGCGCGAGGGGTGGGATTTTCCATTGACGAACTTGGATAAAGGGAAGAGAGAGTTCCTAGAACTTGCTCTAGCCCTACGGGACAAGTGCCCGCAATGGCTGGCGGACGCGACTGAGCTAATAAAGCCTGACGCCGAACTGATAGAGATAATCGAGGGAGAGCAGAAGCTGGCCAGAGAGGCGAAGCGAATGACAATGCGTGAGGCTCAGCAACTATGGGACGACGCGGTTAAGCAGACCGCTGACGCCTGGCGCAAAGAAAACGGTAAGAGCGGTTCAGACCCGTTGTGGGCAAAGTACGAGTCGAACGAATTTCACATGCACGTAGGTAAAGCGTCCACGGCGCTGTCGTGGATAGTGATGCATAAGTTGTCTAGGGATGACGAACACAAGTATTCGCCGCGCGGGTTCATGCTGGCAGTTAAGGCGCGAGTGTGAACGGCGAAGTAATAGTGTGCCAAGAGGCGCTGAAATATTTTAGTTGTGAATGCAATGTGTGAATGGCAGGAAAAGAAAGCGGCTAAGTCTTTACCGTCCAGCCGCCCAGCCCTGTTTCGCCGCCCGGCGTAAAGCCGGAATAAGCGCAAAAACAGCCGCATTTGGCCCTATTTCCTCTTAGCCGTTCACACATATCCAAGCTCAAACCGTGAATGAAAGGTGTGAACTCATGGCCAGGGAAAGAACCGGCGGAATCGTAAATCGGAAAGGCGTTCTATTCGCGCGCGTCTCCTACGTAGACGAATTTGGCAAGCGCAGGGAAGTGACACGCAGGGCAAGAGACAAGGCCCACGCCAAGCAGATAATCGCCGAACTGCATGAACGCCTCGACAGGCATGGGGCGGACGCGGTACGCAAAGACAGCTTGCCCCTGTCGGCTATCATTGAAGAGTACCGGCAAGAGAAAGCACAGCCAGCCGAGATGCGGGACGGCGTAAAGATAGCGGGCATGAAGTCGTCCTACAATTTCGGCAAGATGCTCGATGTTCTTGCTGAACACCTCGGCCACAAGACACTCCGCGACCTCAAGCCCGGCGACCTCCACAGGTTCAAACAGAAACGGCTATCAACCCCCACCCAATACGGCAAAGCTAGGACTGTCGCCAGCGTCAACCGGGAACTGGAGGCGTTGAGATGTGTCTGCCGATGGTGCGTGAAACAGGGTTGGATATCCCGTTCGCCGTTTGAGTACGGGGAAGCCGTAATACTCAAAACCCACGAAGCCAGCCGCGACAGAGTTTTGTCCCACGCAGAGGAAGAGAGACTTCTAGACGCCTGTACGGGCAAGCGGGCGCGCTTACGGGCCGTCGTGGTGATGGCCGTTGATAGCGCAATGCGGAAGGGTGAAATTCTCAAGCTCTGCTGGCCAATGGTGAATTTGGCGCAGGGCGTTATCAGCCTCCCCGGCAGTATCACAAAGACGGGGAAGCTGCGCCAAGTTCCTATCACGCCACGTCTACGGGCCGAACTGGAAGCGTTGAGAGGGCAGGGAAGCGGCGACAGCCAGGCGCTAGTGTTCGGGGGCCTCGATGTGAAGTACGGATGGCAAGCCGCGTGTAAGGCGGCAAACGTGACGGGCGTCCGGTTCCACGACTTGAGACATACCGCGATAACCAGAATGGTAGCGGCGGGCGTCAACACGGCGCTAGTAATGGCCATATCGGGCCATGACAGCCACCACACATTTTTAAAGTACTTAAACCCCGAAAATTCAACACTTAGGGAAGTTGCGGGCAAGCTTCACGACTTGAACATTAGCGAATGGGGCAAGGAAGGCGAATATGTTAATTAGAAACAGGCTGTGGAAAACTCACGCTAAGCGGCCTCAGTATAAGAACGACTTATAGTGAGTCATTTTGGCTCATTGTCGTTGATGAAACTAAGATGCGCGCGTAGAATGAGAATGGTTTTGGGGTGCATAAGAATGCGAATGGCCCGGCGAGCTTTCCACCTCGCCGGACCGGTACCTGAAACCTAAAGTTTTGTTCCGACTTTTGAGCAACAGGTTAGGCCAATGATGGTTCAACTGAAGAGTTGAGTCAAGCTTTACCTGACGCTCAGAAAAGCAAAGGGGGCCACCACAGCCCCCAGAGGTTTTTCCTAATGTCAGGTAAAGACTACAACGCTGACAATCCTTTAGCAAGCGCTAAGCCCACATTTTCCAACAATAACCCGCAAGTTTCACTCAATAAAGCTGATACGGCGTCACAAGCCGAACGGCGCAGGATAACCCGCGAAGTCGGGGCGCTATGGAATGACATCGGCCTTGCCGCTAGCTTCACTCCTATCGAGCTGCGCACGGCCTGGGCAATCGAAGTTCGGCTCGATGAAATGGGCCGGGGGCCGGACTCGCGCCGATGGGTGTCTAATGCCGCTATCGGCCTCGGCCTTGTCTCTAATACGAAGGACATTGAACACGCCAAGCGCACGGCGCGGAACCGTGTCGGCCACCTGTTCAATAAGGCAATTCCCCGCTCCGGTTATCAGATATTGACGCGCTACAAGGTAGGCGATGACGAACAACATCCGAATGAGTTTGTCTCTCACCTGATGCCCGTCGCGGCTTTCTTCTCCGAACTTCTAGCCGAAGAATTGAAAGCTATTAGCAAGCTCGACTCGGCGCTACGGGCGGATGCTAAGGCTGAAGCTCGACAGCGGATAATCGCTGAGGCTTTAACCTACCTTCCGAAGTGCGACACTGAGCTAATCGGGCCTGACGGCGAGCTGTACGCCTATATCTCGGAACCGGAAGCCAAAGCGTTCTGCAAATCAAAAGACGGTTACGCGGTGCGGCCAATCCAGCCTAAAGAACCGAAAGCCGAAAAGCCGAAGAAGCCATTCTTCGCGGACGACTTCGACCGGCTCAAGCTGCGGGCCGTCAAAGAGGCGGTCGACACCATACTTGACGCCATCGGGGAGCGGAACGGCAAAGACACGGCGCGGGCCTTTTGGGTACGGGAACTTTTACCGGCGCTCGAACATGCTGGCGAACGGTGGGTGAATTACTGTCGTCTCGACGACGACGAAGAGATAGAGGAAGAGAGAGAGGAGAATTATCCTACGGAGGAAAATCCAGTGCGCCCCCCTACCCTGGAACCCCTGGATTCAGACACCCATTTAGACGGGGGGGGGGAGGAAAAACTTTCCCCC
>Ga0310900_10000359_pt1 | contig 14965 bp, 10 predicted proteins | sample C24D1metaG_FD_203879 | JGI IMG/M metagenome (GOLD analysis project Ga0310900, IMG submission 203879) | Lab incubated soil microbial communities from West Virginia University Organic Research Farm, Morgantown, WV, United States - C24D1 | ecosystem: Environmental > Terrestrial > Soil >...
GCAGATGACGACGAAGTTGTCAGCGACATCCCGCATCACCTCGAGCTCGAACTCCTTCCAGCCGATCACTGATTCCTCGATCAGCACCTGGTGGACAGGGCTCAAGTCGAGACCGCGCTCGGCGAGTTCGCGGAACTCCTCGATGTTGTAAGCGATGCCGCCGCCGACGCCGCCAAGGGTGAACGACGGCCGGATCACCAGCGGAAACCCGAGCGTGCGCGCCAGGTCGACCGCCTCGGGCAGGCTGCGCGCGAGGCCGCTTTGCGGCACGTCGAGACCAATGCCGCGCATCGCGTCCTTGAACAGCTGCCGATCCTCGGCAATCTTGATCGCCTCGATCGAGGCGCCGATCAGCTTGACGTTGTACTTGGCGAGGATGCCGGCATTCGACAGATCGACGGCCAGGTTGAGCGCCGTCTGCCCGCCGACGGTCGGGAGAATCGCGTCCGGCCGCTCGCGCTCGATGATCGCGTCGAGGAAGTCGACGGTGAGCGGCTCGACGTAGGTCCGGTCAGCCAGCTCCGGATCGGTCATGATCGTCGCCGGGTTGCTGTTGACCAGGATGACCTCGAGGCCTTCCGCGCGCAGCGCTTTGCACGCCTGCGAGCCCGAGTAGTCGAACTCGCACGCCTGGCCGATGACGATCGGCCCGGAGCCAATCACGAGGACGCGTTTCAGGTCGGTTCTTCGCGGCATGTCGCTGGAGGCTGGAGGCTGGGGCTGGGGCGGCGGCGGAGAGCTGGGTTTGCGCCAGTGTCCAGCCTCTCGCCTCCAGTCCCCGACTCTACCCGCGTTTCTCCTCTATCAACTTGATGAAATCGTCGAACAGATAATCCGCGTCATGCGGTCCCGGCGACGCTTCGGGATGGTACTGCACACAGAACACCGGATGGGTCGTGTGCCGCAGCCCCTCGACCGTGCCGTCGTACAGGTTCTGGTGCGTCACCGCCACATCCGGCGGCAACGACGCGGGATCGACTGCAAAGCCATGGTTTTGCGAGGTGATCTCGATCTTGCCGTTCTCGAGCTGCTTGACCGGGTGATTGGCGCCCCGGTGGCCGAACTTCAGCTTGAATGTCTTGCCGCCCATGGCCAGCCCGAGAATCTGGTGCCCGAGACAGATGCCGAACACCGGCACGTCGGCGTCCAGGAGCGCCTTCGCGTTGTCGATCGCGTAGGCCAGCGGCGCCGGATCGCCGGGCCCGTTGCTGAGGAACACGCCGTCCGGACCGGTCGCCAGGATTTCAGCCGCCGGCGTCGTGGCCGGGTAGACGCGCACGTCGCAGCCGTGCGCGCTCAACCGCCGCATGATGTTCCACTTCATCCCGAAGTCGTAGGCCGCAACCTTCAGCCGCCGCTTCAGACGCCGCTCCGTGACGATGCCGAACTCGTCGGGATCTTCGGCCGGCCAGTCGAACGCCTGCGCGGAAGTCACCTGCCGCACCAGATCCGAGCCTTCCATCTTCGGGATGGCGTTGGCCTTGTGGACGAGGGCCTGGACATCGAGCGCGGAGCCGGTCGCAATCACGCCCCGCATCACGCCGCCGGATCGCAGCAGACGGGTCAGTGCCCGGGTATCGATGTCGGAAATCGCGACGATCTTGTTGGCCACCAGGTAGTCGCGCAGCGTCGACTCAGCCCGCCAGTTGCTCGCCATCGGCGATTCGTCGCGGATGATGAAGCCCGCCACCTGCGGCTGGCGCGATTCGACATCGTCCGGCGACACGCCGTAGTTGCCGATTTCGGCGCACGTCATGGTGACGATTTGACCGGCGTAGGACGGGTCGGTGAGGATCTCCTGGTACCCGGTGAGGCTCGTGTTGAACACGACCTCGCCGCTGGTTTCTCCGTCGGCACCCGCCGCGATGCCCCGGAACGTCGTCCCGTCTTCGAGCGCGAGAATCGCTTCCATCTACTGCTGCTCCAGTGAAGCCGCGACGCGGTTTTTCTCGCCGGAGACGACCGGCACGGACGCGCTCCACGGTTTGTGGTCGGCCAACTCGAACCGAACCGCATGCGAGCCGACGCGCACCGCCGGCAGCGCCATCGGCGTCGTGCCGACGCGCTTGCCGTCGAGGAACACGGTGGCGCCGGTCGGGCGCGATTCGAAGAACACGTCGGCCGTCCGCGGCGTCGCGGCCTCGGGCGCCGGCGCCGGCGCCGGCGCACTCGATCGAGGCACCAGGTTCAGCGTCAGCGTCGACGTCGGCTCGTTCGGCGTGATAGTGACCCGCCGTTCGACAGCTGTATAACCATCGCGCATGACACGGACGGTGTGAGCGCCGCGGCCGAGGTTCGGAATCGTCAGCGGCGCCTTGCCGACGTCGCGGCCGTCGATCGTGACGCGTGCGCCAGGCGGCGTCGTCCGCACTGTGATCCGGCCCGTGCGCGCCACGGCCGCGTCCGACGCCGTCGATGTTTCTGCCGGAGCGGGTGGCGCGGTTGGCTTGGCTGTCGGCGCTGGTAGATCCACGGGCGGTGGGTCCGGCCTCGCGGTCTCGGGACCGGGCGCTGGTGCCGGCGCTGCCGACGCAATTGGCGGCGCGGCGGCGCTCGTTCCAGCTGCTCCGGGCGGCGGCTCGCTGGAGTTGCCGCGGAGCCGCACCTCGGTTTCTGTCGTCGTTCTCCCAGCCTGGTCCTGCGCCCGTTCGGACTGGCCGAGCCAGTAGCCACCGGCGAAGCCGAGCGCGACGCCGACGAGCAGAGCGAGCGTCAACGGCCAGACCGCGGACCGGGCCGGGTTGAGCGACTCCGGCGGCGCGAGGTTCAGAGGGTGCTCGATCCGCGGCGTCGCCTCTGCGCGGATTGGTGGCTCGGCCCGCAGCGGCGGCTCGACCGGGACGGGCACCGCGACGGCCGCCGCGGCCCTCGCAACGTCGTCGTCTTCGTCCGTCACATCCGCTTCTCGGTGGACGGGAGCCGCCTCCGACATTCGAAGGGTCAGGTCGTGATCGAGCGGCGCCTCGACCACCGGGGGCTCCTCAGGCGCGACGAGCGGAAGGAGTGAAGCGGCCGGAACGGCCGGCTGCGGCGCAGGTGATTCCTTGACGACCACCACCTCCTCCGCAAGGTGGCGGCGGTAGTCGGTCGCGGGCTGGGCCGGCGGGACGGGCCGAGCTTCCTGGCGTTCGCCAAGACAATCCTTGAGGGCGGCCGCAAATTCGAGCGCCGTCGGAAATCGCTGGCCTGGACTCTCCGCGAGTGCCCGCGCAAAGGTATCTCGAAGCCGGTTGAGCGGCGTTCCGGGCAGTTCCTCGAGTGTGGCTGCCGCCTCGGCGCCCATCGCCGTGACGCGTCGGCCCCAGAGCAGCTCGTGCGCGAGGGTGGCGAGCGTGAACACGTCGGCGCGCCGGTCCCATGCGCCGCCCGCCGCGCGCTCGGGCGCGGCGTAGGGGCGCCGCACCGGCACCTGCACTCCCAGACGCTCGAGCGCCCGTGCGACACCCAGGCCCGTCAGCCGCACGTCGTCGGGCGAGATGAGCACGTCGCGCGGGTGCAGCGCGCCGTGCACGATCCCGACGACCGCGGCGTAGTCGAGGCCGCCCGCAATTTGCGTGACGATCCGAAGGGCCTCGGCGGCTGGGGCGGGCCCGTGCTCGCGGATGACCGTGTCGAGCGAGTCGGCGGCAACAAAATCCTGCGCCAGATACGGCGAGACCTGCACGATGCCGGTCGCGACCGCGGCGACGATGGAGGAATGCGTCAAATCGGCGGCGATCAGGCGTTCGAAATCGGCGACGAGCTCGTGCACGCGTTCGGGCGGCAAATCAAGGCGGAAGAGTTTGACGGCGACGAGCTTGTCTTGATCCGGATCGTAGGCCCGAAAAACCGGACCGAGCGCGCCCGCGCCAATCTGGTGGAGAACGCGGAACGGACCGAACGCGTCAGGAGGCGCGGAACCGGCTGCTTCCGTGTGCAGTGAAATCTCCTCGGGGGACGGGGCTGACCGCCGCCGAAAATCGTAGCACTGAACACGCGCACTTCCAAGCACTTACACGCATCCGGACGCATGCGCGTGCTTGCGCGTCGCCGCGTTCTTTGAGACAGTACCGTTCGGCCGTGTCGGTCAACTCAACGGACTCGTCAACACTCGCGGTCGATGTCCGCCGGTTTCCCTGGATTCGGCGCCTCGCCGCGGACTACGTCTACAACTTCTCCTCGGTCTCACCGTTTTTCACCGGCGATCCCGCGGACGGCGCGGCGTGGGCAAGGGCTATCGATCGAACTCAGCGGCATCCCCGGAAGCGCGCCGAGATCGCGGCAGCGATTGGCGGGCAGCAGCGCCGCCGCGGCGCGCCGCCTGCTGCGGTTGCCGCCGCCCAGCAGCTTGCGGATCCGCAAACGGTCGCGATCGTGACCGGTCAGCAGGCCGGCCTCTTCGGCGGCCCGAGCTTTACGCTGCTGAAAGCGGTGACCGCCCTCAAGCTCGCGGCCCGCGTCACGCGCGAGCACCGCGTGCCGTGTGTGGCGGTGTTCTGGATCGACGCGGAAGATCACGATTGGGACGAGGTCCGGACATGTCAGGTGTTCGATGAGTCGCTGAACCTGCACCCCGTCGGCCTTCCACCTCGCAAACCTGCCGATCACTCACCGATTGCCTCGACCAGGCTGGACGATTCGGTTCTCCAGGCGCTTCAGGTGCTCGACGACCACCTGCCGGCCACGGAGTTCAAGCCGGCACTGCTCGACGACCTGCGGGCCATCTACCGGCCGGGAGCCGGCATGGCGGAAGCGTTCGGCGCATGGCTCGAGCGGGTACTGGGCGATCGCGGTCTCATCGTCTACGACGCCTCCGATCCGGCCGCGAAGCCGCTCGCCTGCGACGTCTTCACGCGCGAGCTCACGAAGCCGGGCGAAACGAACCGCAGGGCGGCGGCGGCCGGCGCCGATCTCATCGCGCGCGGCTACCACTCGCAGGTGAACGCGGCGGACACGCTGGCCTTATTTCACATTGATGGCGGCCGTCGCCCGATCCGCCAGCAGGACGGCGTGTTCATCGCTGGCGAGCAGACGTTCGAAGCGCCGGCGCTGGTCGCCAAGGCGGCGGCCGAACCGACAGCGTTCAGTCCGAACGTCCTGCTCCGTCCCGTCGTCCAGGACACGTTGTTCCCGACGGTGTGTTACGTCGCCGGCCCTAACGAGCTCGCCTATCTCGGGCAGCTGCGCGGCGTCTACGAAGACTTCGGCGTGCCGATGCCGATCATGTATCCGCGCGCCTCGGCCACCCTGCTCGATTCCGCGGCGCTGCGGTTCCTCACGAAGTACGACGTCCCGCTCGAAGCGCTCCAGGCGCAGGACGATTCCGTGCTCAACACGTTGCTGGCCTCGCAGATTCCGGCAAGCGTCAACGCATCGCTCGACGGCGCCGCGGCGGATGTCGAACGCGCGTTGACCCGGGTGATCGACGCGATGCCGGCGCTCGATCCAACGCTTGAAGGCGCGGCGCGCTCGACGCTCGGGCGGATGCAGCACGACCTGCAGACGCTGCGCTCGAAGACGATCCAGGCGGCCAAGAAGCGCGACGAAACGCTCCGGCGGCAGTTCACGCGGACAAGGGCACTCGCTTTCCCAGGCGGCGAACCCCAGGAACGCGCGGTCGGGTTCGTCACGTTCCTCAACCAGTATGGTCCCGCGCTCGTCCAAAGGCTTGACGAACAAATACCGATAGATCTCGGGAAGCATTGGCTCGTCGTCGTTTAGCGGGGGCCGGGCGCCCCGGTAAGGGTCGGTTGGACACCAAGCAGCTGCGACAAGTTACCGGGCGGCTGCAGGTTACAGCCAGAGGCCTCTGGCGAAAGCGCTGGGTTCGGCTTACCGCGCTCGCGCTATCGGTGCCGCTGGTCCTCGCCTGCTTCCTCACCGGCTACTACTACGTCCGCTTCGCACAATTGCTCGACGACCGCCTGCATGGTGCACGTCAACGCACCTTCCCGCGCGTGTTCGCACGGCCTCTTGAACTGCGCCGCGGACAGGCGCTCACCGACCTCCAGTTGATCGACCGCTTGAACGACCTGGGCTACGCGCAGCGCCCGGTCGCCGAGCGGCCCGGCGAGTTCGCCGTGGGCGACGGCTCCATCTTCATCCACGCTCGCGCCAGCGAGCTCAAGGACAAGACGGTGCGTGTCGTGTTCCGGCCGTCGGCGCCGCCCCCCGGTCCGCCAGGGCGCCGACCGGCTCCGCCGCCTCCTCGTCCGCAGCGCGCCGACCGCGTGCAGCGTCTCGACGTCGGCGACAAGGCATCCGAACGGCTGGTCCTGGATACGCCACTTCTCACCTCGCTCATCAGCGGCGAACGCGAGAAACGCCGGCCGGTCGCACTCACCGCCATTCCAGACCGCGTCGTGCAGGCCGTTCTCGCCGTCGAGGATCGGCGGTACTACGAGCATCCGGGAGTCGATCCGATCGCGATCATCCGCGCGATGTTCGCGAATCTGATCGGACACAGCGCCTACACCTCTGGCGCCAGCACGATCACGCAGCAGGTCGTCCGCAACGTCTTCCTTCCGCAATTCGACGGCTGGACCTTGCGCCTGGCACGGCAGCAGTCGGGCTGGGCCGGGATCCGCCGCAAGCTGCTCGAGCAGTTCCTCGCGCTGGTGCTGAACACACGCGCATCGAAGGACGAGATCCTCGAGATCTACCTGAACGACATGCCGCTCGGCCAGCGCGGCTCGTTCGCGATCGTCGGCGTCGCGGAAGCCTCGCGGCTCTTCTTCGGCAAGGACGTTAGCAATGTCACGCTCGCCGAGGCGGCGACGATGGCGGGCGTGCTGCAGTCGCCGAGCGCGCTCTCTCCGTTCAACAACCCCGACCGGTGCAAGGAGCGCCGCAACATCGTGCTCGGAGCGATGGTTGACGCGGGATTCACCGATCACCAACTGGCCGATCGCGCGATGCAGGAGCCGCTCGGCGTGGCGCAGCGCGCCCTCGAAGCGGAGGCGCCGTACTTCATCGACTACGTCACCCGAACCCTCGATGCCGACTACCCCGGCCTGACCACGACCACGACGAAGGCGGTTGACGTCCACACGACGCTCGACCTCCACCTGCAACGTCTGGCGCAAGACGCGGTGCGTGACGGCCTGACCACGCTCGACAAGACGCTGAGCCGCCGCAAGCGGAAGGGACAGGCCGAAGCCGCGCTCATCGCTGTCGACCCGAAGACCGGCGAGATCCTCGCCATGGTTGGCGGCCGGTCCTACAACCAGTCGCAGTTGAACCGGGTCATTACCGCCCGGCGCCAGCCCGGATCGGTGTTCAAGCCGTTCGTTTATCTCGCCGCGTTCGAGCATGCCGCCGCTGCGGGCGACCGCAGCGTGACGCCCGCGGCGCTCGTCGACGACTCGCCCACGACGTGGGAATTCGACGACCAGGTGTGGACGCCCGAGAACTACGAGAACGAGTACGAGGGCGTCATCACCTTTCGTCGGGCGCTCGCCCACTCACGCAACGTCGCCACGATCAAGGTCGCGGAACAGGCCGGCTACGAGCGGGTCGCCGAGTTGTGGAAGCGCTTGAAAGTCGGCACGCCGCCGAAGGCGTACCCATCGATCGCGCTCGGCGTGTTCGAAGCCACGCCGTTCGAGATCGCGACCGCCTACACGATGTTCCCGAACCTCGGTATCGTGAAGCCGCTCCGCCACCTCGAGCGGATCGACAGCGGGGGCGCCGAGGTGAAACAGAAGCCGCGGGCAGCGCCGCGCGGAGTCGCGGCCGCGGACTCGACGTTCCTCGTCCTGAACATGATGCGCAGTGTCATCAATGAGGGCACCGGCGCCGGCGTGCGCGCTGCCGGGTTTACGCTCGACGCGGCCGGCAAGACCGGCACCACCAACGACCTGCGCGACGCCTGGTTCGCCGGCTTCACGCCCGACCTCCTGACGGTCGTCTGGGTCGGGTACGACGAGAACCAGCCGCTCGGCCTGTCCGGTGCTCAGGCGGCCCTCCCCATCTGGACACAGTTCATGTCGCGCGCCCTCTCCGGCCGCAACAGCGCCGCATTCGACGTGCCCGAGGGGATCAGCTTCGCGGACATCTGCCCCGCGAGCGGCAAGCTCGCCTCCCCGTCGTGTCCCCGGACCTTCCGCGAGGCCTTCCGCGTCGGAACCGAACCCGTCAGGCAGTGTGATTTGCATCGCTGAACCGTGACAGGGCGATTGGCCTCCGTTCACGCTTCAGGGTTCTCGGCTGCTCAGTTCGTGTTCAAGTTCGGTTCACGTTCCCGCTGCTGTGTTCGAGGTTCGGGAGCCTGAACTCACGAACGTCGAAGCCGAACTCGGAACCCGAACCCCCGAACCCCCGAACCCCGAACCCCCGAACACTGAACTTCGAACCGAACCTGAACACGAACCGAGAACTGAGAACCGAAAAGCGTGAACGGTAGCGTAGGTTCTATAATCCATTCAGCGATGAATCAGGAAGTCTTCGCCGCGGTGGCGGACGCGCTCGAGCGTGGGGAATCGGCCGCGCTCGTCACGATCGTCTCGACGACCGGGTCGACGCCGCAGCGGGTCGGCGCCAAGATGCTGGTATTCGGCGACGGACGCATCGTCGGCACGATCGGCGGCGGTTGCTATGAGAACGACGCGTTCTGGAAGGCCCGCGAAGCGATCACCAACCGCCGGCCGCAGCTCGTGCATTACGAGCTCTCCGACGATTTCGCACAGGAAACCGGCCTCATCTGCGGCGGCCAGATGGACGTCTATATCGAGCCAGTCGAACCGTCTCCCGAGCTGTACATCGTCGGCGCCGGCCATGTCGGCTTCCACCTCGCGAAGCTCGCCCAGGAAGTGGGTTTCCGGATTCATGTGGTCGACGACCGTGAGAAGTTCGCCAACGCCGAAAGGTTCCCCTTCGCGACCGAGATCGTCGCCGAGGACATTCCGGTGTGGCTGGCGCACGCCACGATTCCTCCGCACGCCTACGTCGTCATCGTCACGCGTGGTCACACCAACGATCTCGAGGCGCTGCGCGCGCTGGCGCCGCGCGACCTGCGCTACCTCGGCCTGATCGGCAGCCGCGCGAAGGTCGCCCGCATTTACGACCAGCTCGCCGCGGACCAGATGCCAGCGGAGTTCCTGCAGCACGTCCACGCCCCGATCGGCCTCGACATCGGCGCGGTGACGCCGCAGGAGATCGCCGTCAGCATCCTCTCAGAGCTGATTGCCGTGAAGCACGGCAAGATGAAGAGCCGCGATGTCTCCGAGCTCGCCATGCGCTGGACACCACCGGCGCTGAAATCGTGAGATTTAAGATTTCAGATTTAAGATCTAAGATTGGTGAAGGCGAGTTGGATTCAGACGCGCTTCAAGTACATGCGCGCGTCTCTTCCCTCTCGTGACTCCTTGCGGCGTTTCATCCCTTCAATTGACGTGATTCTCGACCTGGCGAAGATTGCGCTCAACTGATTCGCTTCGTCGAGTAGTCGTAGTGCCTCGCTGCTCTTGGTGATCCCGCCCTCGGCCAGGATCTCCAACCACAACGCCGATCATCGGCCTCCTCGAGGGCGACGCCGATGCGAGCGATGAATTCGGCATCGGATCGCGACCGACACGCGGCGCGATAGTTCGCCGCCGTTCCCGTAGCCGATCGAATAAGCTGTTCCCTGGGTTCATGCTGAAGAGATGAGCATGGTCCGTGCCGATGGATATCTGGTGAGATCAGGCGCACTCTCGAAGAGCAGCTTCGATCGTAGGCAGAATCTTCAATCCTCTCCCCTGAATCCAACTCACGATCAGCAATCTAAAATCTCAAATCTGAAATCTTAAATGCCAGCATCCCTGCTGGTGCGCTCAGGCACCATCCTCACCATGAACGATCGCTTCGACGTCGTCGCCGGCGACGTCGCGATTCGCGATGGGCGGATCGAAGCGGTCGGACAGGTGAGTCCGGACGCGCGGTTCGATCGGGTCGTCGATGCCGCGGGCGGATACGTCCTGCCCGGACTGATTCAGACGCACATCCACCTCTGTCAGACCCTGTTCCGCGGCCTCGCTGACGATCTCCCGCTCCTCGATTGGCTGCGCCGGCGCGTCTGGCCACTGGAGGCGGCTCACGATGCCGAGTCGCTGCGCGCGGCGGCGCAGCTCGCGGCGCTGGAGCTCGTCACCAGCGGCACGACTACGGTGCTGACGATGGAAACCGTGCACGAGACTGAGGCGGTATTCGAGGCTGTTGCCGATTCCGGGCTGCGCGCGACGATCGGCAAGGCGATGATGGATGCGGCGCCCGACGCGCCGCCGCGGCTTCGCGAAGCGATGCGGTCGTCGGTCGACGAGAGTCTGTCGCTGGCGCGGCGTTGGGACGGTGCCGCCGGCGGACGGCTTCGCGCGGCGCTGGCGCCGCGGTTTGCCGTGTCCTGCTCCGAAGAATTGCTGCGTGCGGTGGCCGACCTCTCGTCGGAACGCGGCCTGCTCGTTCATACCCATGCGTCGGAGTCGCGCGACGAGCTGGCCGTCGTCCGCCAGCGGACCGGCCTGGGCAATGTCGAATTTCTCGCCACCGTCAACCTGACCAGTCCGCGGCTATGCGCGGCGCATTGTGTCTGGATCGAGGATCGCGAGATGGGCATCCTCGCCGATCGCGGCGTCAAGGCGCTTCATTGCCCGAGCTCCAACCTGAAGCTCGGGTCCGGGATTGCTCCGGTAACGGAAATGCGGAAGCGCGGCATCAGCGTGTCGCTCGGCACCGACGGCGCCGCGTGCAATAACCGGCTCGATATGTTCGAAGAAATGCGGCTGGCCGCGCTGCTGCAGGCGGCGCGAAGCGGTCCAGGCGCGCTGCCGGCGCGGGACGCGCTCTGGATGGCCACCCGTGGCGGCGCCGAGGCGCTCGGCCTCGACGCAGAGATCGGGTCGATCGAGCCCGGCAAACGCGCGGACCTGATCGTCGTCGACCGCGACCGTCCGCATCTTGTCCCGGGCGGCGATCCCTGCTCGACGATCGTCTACGCTGCCCGCGGGGCCGACGTTCGGACGACCGTCGTCGACGGCGAGCTCCTCGTCGATCGGTTTGAGCCGGTGCGCGCCGATCGCCGCGAAATTCTGAGCAGGGCGCGGACAGCGACTCGACGGCTCCTGTCGCGCAGCCAGCATCTCGCCTAGAGCTTTGCCGATACCGTATAATGACTTAGCAGTCTCAGTATCAGAGTGCTAATGAGTCTGACCGATCGTCCCCGACGCGTGCTTGCGGCGCTCGTGCGCGAATACATTGCCTCGGGCGAGCCCGTGCCTTCGTCGATTCTCGTCGGCACGGCCGGTCTCGGCGTGTCGTCGGCGACGGTCCGCAGCATCGTGGCCCAGCTCGAGCACGAAGGGTTCCTCCAGCAACCGCACACCTCGGCCGGCCGAATTCCAACGGACCGCGGGTATCGCTTTTACGTGGATCTCCTGCTCGAGTCGAAACGGTCGGCGCGTACTGCGAGCGCCGTTGAGGCGCGGCTGCGCCGCGACGGCGCCGGGAGCCTCGTCGATTCGGTGTTGTCGCAGGTTTCACACGTGGTGTCGCAGGCGTCGGGTCAGGTCGGCTTTGCGATCAGGCCGGCACACGAGGCGGCCGTGTTCGACCGCGTCGAGTTCATCCCGTTGAGCTCGACCCGGGTGCTGGTCGTAATCGTGGCGCGCGGCGGCCACGTGTTGCAGAAGGCGATCGATATCGGCGAGCAGTTGACCGCCGACGAGCTTCGCGAGGCGGCGAACTACCTCAACTCGGAGCTGTCAGGCATCCCGCTCCACCGCGCCCGACAGGTCGTCCTCGAGCGCATGAACCAGGAGCGCCTGCTCTACGATGTGTTGATGGCTCGCGCGATGCGCCTGGCCTCGTCGACCTTCACGAATCTGCCCGACGAGCAGGAGCTGTACGTGGAAGGCGCGGCCTCGCTGCTGGCCACGGCGCACGAGCTGAACATCTCGATGCTGCAGCGGCTGCTGGCCATGATCGATGAGAAGCAGCGGCTGGTCCGGCTGCTCAACGAATATATCGACGGCCCGGGCCTCACGGTCGTCATCGGCGCAGAGCACCCCGATCCGAGCCTTCGGCCCTTCAGCCTCGTCGCGTCGACCTACGACGACGGCATGGGCATCGGAACGATTGGCGTGATCGGACCGACCCGCATGCGGTACTCGCGGGCGATAACGGTGGTCGACGGCGCAGCGCAAGCGGTCTCCCGCGTGCTGCGCGATCCCAATTAGGACGCACATGGCTGAGAATCATCTCGAAGAACCGGCAGAAGCGCCGGCCCCAACGGATCCGTCCGAGTCGCCCGGCACGACGGCGGACGAGCAGGAACGGACCGCGCTCAAGGCCGAGCGTGACGATCTGTACGACCGGCTGCTCCGCAAGACCGCCGAGTTCGACAACTATCGGAAGCGCATCGAGCGTGAGCGGCGCGAGCAGGCCGATCAAGCCGTCGTCAACCTCCTCCAGCAGCTGCTGCAGGTCGTCGACGATTTCGACCTCGCGCTCACGGTCGAAGCCGGCGAGGAAGCGGCCGGCTACCGCAAGGGCGTCGAGCTGATTCACGCCAAGCTGCACGACATGCTGCGCAAGCAGGGCGTCCGGCCGATCGAGGCGCTTGGCGCCGATTTCGATCCGAACGTCCACCAGGCCGTTCTCCACGAATCCAGCCCCGAGCACCGCGAAGGCGAAGTGATCGGCGAACTCCGGCGCGGGTACATGCTCGGCGACCGCCTGCTTCGCCCGTCGATGGTGAAGGTGGCGAAGGCGTGAGCAAACGCGACTACTACGAAGTGCTGGGTGTCTCGCGGAGCGCGGCTGAAGGCGAGCTGAAGAGCGCCTATCGCAAGCTGGCGATGCAGCACCACCCGGATCGCAATCCGGGGGACAAGAAGGCCGAGGAGAAGTTCAAGGAAGCGGCGGAAGCCTACGCGGTGCTCGCCGATGCCAGCAAGCGCGCGGCCTACGATCGGTTCGGGCACGCCGGCGTCGGCGCGGCGGCTGGCGCGGGCGCCGGGTTCGATCCCGAAACCTTCGGCGATTTCGCCGACATCCTCGGCAACATGTTCGGCTTCGGCGACCTCTTCGGCGGTCGCCGGCGAGGCGGGCCGCAGCGCGGCGCCGACCTGCGCTACGACCTCGAGATCTCCTTCCTCGAGTCGGCCACGGGCGCCGAGCCCACGGTCCAGATTCCTCGCCAGGAAACGTGCGAGACCTGCAAGGGATCGGGTGCGGCCGCAGGGTCGACGCCGACTGTGTGCTCGATGTGCCGCGGCCAGGGCCAGGTCCGCCGCCAGCAGGGCTTCTTCACGATCGCGGTCACCTGTCCTCAGTGCCGCGGCGCCGGCAAGACCGTCGCGAAGCCGTGTCAGACATGCCAGGGCGCGGGCCGCGTGACGCACGAGCGCAAGATCAAGGTGAAGATCCCCGCCGGGATTTCCAACGGCCAGCAGTTGCGGCTGCAGAACGAGGGCGAAGCAGGCATGGCCGGCGGTCCGGCCGGACACTTGTACGTCGTCATTCACGTACAGGAGCACGAGTTCTTTCGCCGCGAGGGCAACCATCTGTTTTGTGAGGTGCCGGTCAACTTCACGACCCTGGCACTCGGCGGCGAGATTGTCGTGCCGACGCTCGACGGCACGGAGCGGATGAAAGTTCCCGACGGCACGCAGACCGGCACGACGCTGCGACTGCGCGGCAAGGGAATGCCCGATGTCAGCGGCCGCGGACGCGGCGATCTCTTGATCACCGTGCAGGTGCAGACGCCGAAGAAGTTGAGCAAGGAACAGCGTCACCTGCTCGAACAGCTCGCGAAGGCGCTCCCGACGGAACAATTCGAGCCGCGCGCGCCGGGCGAGGAGCAGGAGGATCGCAACTTGTTCGATCGCGTGAAGGACATGTTCGGATAAGAGGGACGCAGAGGCGCAGAGGTGTTTTACCCAGCGCTATCCGTGACCGGCCCTGACGGCGAGTTCGTGCTCGCCGTCGTCGACGACTACTTCCCTACCGCCGCAGATCAGAACGACAACTCGCTGACGATTTACTTTCGTGACGCTCGAACGCGCGACGCGGCGAAACAGGCGCTCGCCGCCGCGTTTCCCGAGGCCGCCATCGCCGCGCGCGAGGTCGACGACGAAGACTGGGCGAGACGCTCGCAGGAAAATCTTCAGCCGATCAGTGTCGGTCGAATGACGGTGTACCCCCGCCTTCGCCCGTCGGGTGTCGGCGAGGCCGGCTTATCCATCGTGATTCAACCGTCGATGGGGTTTGGCACAGGCCATCATGCGACGACGAGGTTGTGCTTGCTGGCGCTGCAGCGCGAGGACCTGGTGGGCAAGACGGTCCTTGACGTCGGCACCGGCTCGGGAATCCTGGCCATTGCCGCGGCCCGGCTCGGCGCCTCGGGCGCGGTGGGGATCGACAACGATCCCGATGCGGTCCAGGCCGCCTGCGAGAATCTGGAGCTGAATCCCGAGGCGACCAAGGTCACGTTTGAGGTTGCCGAGTTGGAAGCCGTTCGCCTGAAGGCAGACACTCCGGGCGGCGCGACGGATATTGTCGTCGCCAATCTAACCGGCGCGCTGCTGACGCGCGAGGCGCACCGGATTCTTGGCGCGGTCTGTCGCGGCGGGCGGATCATCGTCAGCGGTCTGCTCGCGGCAGAGCGCGACCAGGTCGTCGAGGCTTTCAAGCCGGCGGCTCTCGTCGCCGAAGCCCGCGAGGACGAGTGGGTCGCGGCCACGTTCCAGGCACCCAACGATCTGTCCTGATTTCCTGTCTAATAGATGACATGCGCCGTCAGTCATTAACGACGGTCCGGGTTGCCGCGCTGGTCGCGGTACTTGGCTGGGCGGGGGTGTCGGCCCAGCAGCCCCCGCGCGATACGCCTGCCGGCGGCCAGACGCAAGCGCCCGCGCCGACGGGTCGCATCACCGGGCGCGTCGTCGACGCCGTCACCGGCCGCCCGATGAAGATGGCGACCGTCAGGTTGACGTCGGAGGCCGGGGGGCGT
>Ga0310900_10000361_pt1 | contig 14942 bp, 16 predicted proteins | sample C24D1metaG_FD_203879 | JGI IMG/M metagenome (GOLD analysis project Ga0310900, IMG submission 203879) | Lab incubated soil microbial communities from West Virginia University Organic Research Farm, Morgantown, WV, United States - C24D1 | ecosystem: Environmental > Terrestrial > Soil >...
CTACATGCCCGTTCCCGAGTGGGCGTGTAGCTCAGTGGTAGAGCACTGTGTTGACATCGCAGGGGTCGCAAGTTCAATCCTTGCCACGCCCACCACGAGATTTGCCCGCCCGGTCAGTGACTTGGGCGGGCTTTTCTTTCAGGTCTCTAACGACCTCATTTCCGATAGCGCTCGATCTGGCCGCGAATAGTGCCGATCAGACGCCGGCTCTCCGCCGCCGCTGCTCTCAATGCCGATTTCGACTGTTCCGAGTTTGCGCTGTCGGCGTGTCGATCCATCTGCGTCGTTAGAGTCTCAAGCCTTTGAAGCGCGCGGAGCAGCCGACCCAGATCCAGGGAGGTGTCATTGTCGCAGACGAGCGCGAGGGACGGCGATGGATGCGCGCGGGCGTCGCAGCAAAGGGCGCGGGATCATGGACGTTGCGCGCCCACATGATGGCATCGGCAACGACGTCCGTGACCCGCACAGGCGGGCAGGGCCCAGTCCATTTGTTCCGAAGCCCGGTCTTTACCTATCGATTACCACGTCATGTCATAGTCGCCGGTGCGTGGGCCTGGAGGTTCGGGAGGAACCGATGGCTTGTTATCGTCTCTATTTCATCGAGGGTTTCAACGGTCGCATCGATCGCTTCATCCAGTTCGAGGTCGATAGCGATGAAGCGGCAATCGATTTTGCGAAGGAGTGGCAGGGCCCGCTGACCTTGGATCTCTGCAACGGGGTCAGGCAAGTGAAGCATTGGGATCCCCTCGGCCTTCGGCATTAGCAGGGTCCACTCCCTGTCCCGCTCCGGAACAAGAATGACGTCAGCCAAGGGTCAATCTGTAGTCGACCATCGATAGATATCGGGATTGGGTCGACCTTGCGCCCCGCGTTAGGATCGCTTTCCAGAAAACAGAGGTGAGGACGGATGGAATCCGACGCCACCTATTTCAGGCGCCGCGCTCTTGAAGAGCATCTGGCAGCAGCGAAAGCCGATGATCCCAATGCGCGTCGAGCCCATCGCGAGTTGGCTGCACGCTATGATGATCTTTCTCGTGAAATCACCCGTCAGGGTGAGGCGGGGGAACGAGTTGGGATCTGGATCTGATTCCGGCGCCGGGAGATCATAGTCGTCGAACCGGATGCAGCGTGCTCAGAGCATTGCCAGATGACGATTGTCGAAAGCATCGGCGTAGTCCTTGCGGATTTCGACCTTGCGCTCGACGGAACTGAGGATTGCCTCCGAAAAGTCGACTCCGGCAAGCGTGGAGCAGCTCTTCAGATTGCCGGGCGAGAACACATTCACCTCAAGGATCTTGTCGCCGACGATGTCGATCCCGACGAGGAACATTCCGTCGGCGATGAGCTTGGGCCGGATGATCTCGGCGACGTGAAGCTCCACTTTTCCGATCTCGACCGCTTCGGCCTTGCCGCCGGCGTGAATGTTGGAGCGAATGTCGTCCTTGGCCGCGACGCGCCGCAAGGCGGCATACTTTCCTCCGACCTCGAGTGGCCGGCCGTTCATAAGGAATAGGCGAATGTCGCCCTTTTTCGCGGCCGGGATGTAGGCCTGGCAAATGATATAGCCATCCCGGCAGATAGCATCGATCATCTGGTTGAGGTTGCCCGCGCTTTCATTGTCGAGCTTGAAGACCCCGGACCCGCCGGAACCCTGCAGCGGCTTAAGAATAATGTTGTTCTTGTGAGCTCTTGCGAACGCCTTGATGTCGCGTTCGTCGCGCGTGATGATCGTCTCGGCACGAGCCTCTTCCGGAAAGCCCTGGAAGTAGAGCTTGTTCACGGCCCGGCCGAGGCTGTCCGGATCGTTCAGGACCAGCGTGCCCCGCTTTGCGGCCTCGCGCCCGAACAAGATCCCCGCCTCGGCTCGCCAGGGTGCGCTGCTCGCGTCGAGCGAGGGATCCGAGCGCAGCCACAGAACGTCGACATCGCTTAGGGCAACCGATTCCTCCTCCGCCTTGGAACCCGTGAGGGCCTCGAAGAAGGCTTCCCGGCTCGGCCATTTCTTCTTTGGTATGCGCCAGACGTGGGCGCGCAGGCTGTCGTCCTTGTCCATGAGGAAATCGGATGGCGTGATGTACATCACTTCATGACCACGCTGGGCCGCCTGATGCGCCAGGACGGTGGTCGTGTAGCCGGCATATTCCGTCGCAATGTCGTTCACGAAGAAGGCGATGCGCATCAAGCGGGCTCCATTTCGAGTAGGGTATTGAGGCCGATTTTGGACGTCAGTCGTGCGATCCGGCCCTGGACGTCGGGACGGTCCAGATAGGATGGGAGGAAAGTAGGCGCGTGAACGAGCCCGCGCTGAAGCAGTTCCTCGATCGCCGGAACGTCGGTGCGGGCAATCTTGCCGAGCCAGAAGGGGGCAAGCGGGCCGCCGGAGGTGACGTAATCGACGATCGCCCGGAAGCCGTCGAGGTAAATGGCATCTTTCGCGAAGCCTCCCGAACGGTGGACGCGCGTCGCGAGGCCGAATGCGCCCGCGACCGAAAAGCCGAAATCTTTGCGAAGCAGGCGATAGGTCTCCATGAAATCCGCACCCCGCTGCATCGCGTCGACCGCAATTACGCGAGCAGCGATGGTTCTCATGCGGACCACGCTGAGCCCGCCGACGGCCCATTCGGCAAACACTCCCAGGCCTTCCTGAATGCCCTCATATTTGGCGAGCCCGGTGCGAAAGATCGAAAGCCCCTGGGCGCCGCCGTTCACGAAGGTCAGCAGGTGAGTTGAGACCTCGTGCGCGAGCAGCGCGTCAAGCCGTGCCGCCTGCATGGAAGTCGCCGATCCGATGAGCAGCTTGTTGCGGGTGACCATCAGGCCGGAAACATCGTCGCGAACCTCGACACCGGCGTTAAAATGCGCATCGGGGCGGTTATAGGAGGCAATCAGCTCGCGGGCCCTGGCGGCGACCTCGAATGCCCCCACGTGGCTGCGTTTCGCAGGGCGCGCCTTCGACAGGTTCAGGATACGCCGTGCCTCGTCGAGAAGGGTGGCCGGTACCGAGCCGTAGAGAAAGAGGCTTGCCGACCGGAATGAAGGCGTATTGCGGGTGGCCAGCATGGTGAGCTGGGCATCGATCTCATGCCTCTTGTCACTGAACAGGCGCTCGAGCAGGGGGTCTTCGAGCCGCGCGAAGTCCAGCCGGTAGAGGCGGCGCTTCACGTCGTCCGGATCGACCGTCAGCGGCCGATAGCGAAACTCCGGCGGAACCCGCTCGCCGTCTGCGATGAACTTCTCGAGCGCCGCCGTCGTGTTGATCGGCGACACGGATAGCAGGAAATCATAGCTCGCGGCGATCCGGTCCAGCTTCTCGTCGACCTTCAGCGCAGCCTTGAGAAACGCGCTCCTGCCCAGAGATCGATAATGCGCCGGAGCGCGCTCGCTGCCGTCGTCCAGATACGCGCAAGCGGTCCGCAAAAGAACGTCGCCGCAGGCGACCGCCAGTTCGTGAGCCAGCTGGGGATAAACACCGCCATCCTCTCGACGATGGATTTGCGGAAGGCTGATCAGCATCGGGTCCGTCCGCGAGGCTTCGTCGGACAATGCGGAGACCAGCCAGTGACCGCGCGGCATCGGCCGTTCGATCACTTTCGGGTGACGCAGGTCGATCTTGATGGCCTTGAGCGATCTAATCAGGGTTTCACGCGCCCGATGCTCACGGGCAGACCGCCCGCCGGCGACCGCCGCGACAAACGGTGTCAGCGTCGGGCTGTCTTCGCTCTCCAGAAATGGGTCGAGATCGTCGAGAAGCATGACCAGCAGAGGCATTCCCGGCTCGCCCAGATCCTCGGCCAGGCGATCCAGAAGGGCGAGGGCTGGCCCATCGTCCGGGCCTTCTTCCCAAATGAGATAGGCGGGACTGTTGAGAGCGACGCGCCGCGCGAGGCTGCCGGACGGGCTGGCCCCGCCGGCGAGACGGTGGACGATGAGAAACGGGAGGCGCCGATCGAGATGCAGGCGGCCGGCCTCTCCGACCCTTCGCCGCACCGCTCCCCGCGCACCGGGAGCCGGATCGGTAGAAGGCCGTGACCTGGCCATCAGCGCTCCAACAAATCCGTGGCGATTCGAGCCGAATGGGTTACGAAGTCGCGCATGGCCCTTAGCTCGGCCGGATCGGGCTCGCCGGTCCACTCGTCCATGAAGAATTTCTTGAACTCCAGCGCGATCGCGCATCCTCGGCCAGGATATCGGTCATGGACGAACCGCGTCTGCTCGCCCTTGCCCTGGAAGGCGACGTTCTCGCGGACGTCGAGCTTCCGGCCGTTGAAGTCGAAACGACGCATCTCCTCCATCAGGGGATCGAGCAGGAAGGCCCATTCGTCGCGGGGCATTGAGAATGTGCCGATATTGATGTCCGGCGCCTCTTCCTGAGGCGTTGCTGCAGCCTCGGGGCCGTCACGGCGATGGTTATAGCTGTGCACGTCGAGGAGCACGAAGCGCTGGTGGTCGCCTGCGATGCCGTCGAGCAAGTCGCCGAGCATCCGATAGTAAGCGGCGTGAATGGCAAGAGATCCGTCCACGAGATCCCCGTCCGGCGGCTCGTTCCAGACCTTCAGGCCCCAGCTTTGCTCCGGAGTGCGATAGACCGCATCGCTGGCTGCACGGTTGAGATCGAATTCGAAGCGTGAGCGGTGAACGATAATGTGCGTCGGGACGCCTTCGACGGCCTGTCCGGTGAACGGATCTTCTTCGCGTAGCCGCTCAGAGTCTCCCAGGGCCATTGCTTTCGCCACATCCGGCCGGAGATCGTGGCCGTCGTGTATTGCGGTCGCGAGGACGGTGCCCGGGCCGCGGGTCACCGTCCACCATCTTTCAGGTAGGGCTTTGATGCTCATCGGCTGTACAATCGGCTGAGAGCCGCTTCAGTTCATTTGTCCGCTTTCAGAATGCTGCCGCCCCGCGGCTCCGAGAGGGCTCACCGGGGGTCCTCAGACGTGGCGCAGATTAAAGAAATCGCTGATGCCCGTGAGCAGGAACTGCATTCCGATCGCGACGAGCAGGAAGCCGAAGATCCGGGTCATTGCATCGATGCCCGAAGGTCCAAGGACCCGTGCCATCGAACTTGCAGCTCGAAGAATCACGAAGGCGAACAACACGGTCACCGCCATTCCGATCACGACGCCGGCGTAGACGAGCGCGTACTGTTCAGGATGATTGCCTCTGATCTGGGAAGCTGCCGTTACGACAACCGACAAGGAACCGGGGCCGGCCAGGCTTGGCATGGCGATCGGGGTAAAGGCTATGTCCGGGTCATATTCGGCGCCCGGCTGTGAGCTGACCATCTGCGATCCGCCTGGGAAAAGCATGCGCAGTCCTATTACGGATATGATCAGCCCTCCTGCCGCGCGAATTCCCGGTACCGATATTCCGAAGAAATCGATGATCGCGGCGCCCAGAAAAAGGAACGTGGCCAGGAGACCGAAAGCGTAGAGACACGCGAGAAGTGCCTGCCGATTGCGCTTCTTCTTGTCGAAACGGGCACTGAGCGACAGGAATAACGGCGCCGTGCTGAACGGGTTCATGATCGGCAATAACGTGCCGATCGTCAGTGCAACGGCTTCGCCGAGTATGTCCGTACTGCTTCTCCACTACTCAACTAAGGTTTCGAAGGCTCGCGTTCCTGCGCGAGGCTAGTGCGGCATGTCCGTCGGCGGCCTCGGTACGACGAGTACGGTCGGCCCGGACGATTCGCCATCAGCGCTTTCCCGGAGTGTCGTCGTTCGTCAAATCAGCGGCACAAGCGGGAACACATCAACCGAGCGAATTAGTGCGCAGGTTTGAGGGCGCGCTTTCCGCCTTTGCTATTTTTCACGGGAAAACAGATCCTTAGCCGGCTCTTCCGGTCGGAGATGAAAGCGCCGGATAGCGGAACGCCGGCTCGCGCCTGTTCGTTCGCCATTCGGCGTATCTCACCAACCGTGTGGAAGGAGAGGGGCCATGAGCGCGAACGGCCTCGAAGTCTTCGACAAGACGCTGGAAACCACCCATGTCTGGCTCAAGGAGATCATGGCAGATCTCGGTCCCGACAAGCAGGTCGCCTGGAAGGTGCTGTCGACCGTCCTGCACAAGCTCCGCGACCGGCTGAGCATAAATCTCGCGGCCCATCTCGGAGCTCAACTGCCGCTGCTGGTCCGCGGCGTGTATTACGACCAGTTCGAGCCGCAGAAGATGCCGTCGGAGTGCCGCAATCGCGACGAGTTCGTCGCTGAAGTTAGCGAATGGCTCAGCGACACGCGGCCGGTCGATCCTGAGGACGCGATCCGCTCGGTTTTCAGGGTACTGTCGCGACACATTTCGCAGGGCCAGGTGGACCATGTGAAACAGGCTCTACCGCGGAACCTGAGACAAATGTGGGATGATGCAGAAGCAGCCGATCCCGCGAAAACCGTGCTCGTCGAAGAACCTTCGCCGATGATCTAGACGGCGGCTTGAGCGGCTTAGAGGCAGGCCTCCAGGTACGGCTGGTCGAAGCCGAACTGCTTGGCCTTATCGAGCGTGTAGGGGCGCAGGCCCATCGAGCGGTATTCGCCGATGATCTTTCCGTCCGCGGACTCATCCAGATACTCGAACTTGAACAGTTCCTGGGTGACGATGACCTCGCCTTCCATGCCGATCACTTCGGTCACGTTCGTGGTACGGCGCGAGCCGTCGCGAAGGCGCTTCACCTGGACGATCAGATCCACCGAGTCCGCGATCTGGCGGCTGATCGCCTCCTTCGGGATCTTGATGTCGCCCATCATGACCATGTTTTCCATACGCGCGAGGCATTCGCGCGGGCTGTTGGAGTGCAGCGTGGCCATCGACCCGTCGTGACCCGTGTTCATGGCCGCCAGGAGGTCGAAACACTCCTGGCCGCGAATTTCGCCGAGGATGATGCGGTCTGGGCGCATACGCAGAGCGTTGATGACGAGGTCGCGGATCGTGATCGCGCCCTGTCCTTCAAGGTTCGGTGGGCGTGTTTCGAGCGGCAGCCAGTGCGGCTGCTGAAGACGAAGCTCGGCCGCGTCTTCGATGGTGATCACGCGCTCGCCCGGGTCGATCATCTTCGACAAGGCGTTGAGCATGGTCGTCTTACCGGAACCGGTACCGCCCGAGATGATCACGTTCATCCGCGACGCGCCGGCAATCTTCAGCACCGTCGCCATCTTTTCCGACATGGAGCCGAAGCCCTTCATCATGTCGAGCGTGATCGGCTTCTCGGAGAACTTACGGATGGAGATGGCCGTGCCGCGAAGCGACAGCGGCGGGATGATCACGTTGACGCGGCTGCCGTCCTGAAGGCGGGCGTCGGCGAGCGGTGTGGTCTGGTCGACGCGGCGGCCGACCTTGTTCACGATGCGCTGTGCGATCTGGAACAGATGCTCCTCGTCGCGGAACTGGATTTGGGCCACCTCCAGCTTGCCCTTGCGCTCGACGAAGGTCTGGTCCGGTCCATTGACCATGATGTCGCTGATGGCCGGGTCGGAGAGTAGTTCTTCGAGCGGCCCGAGGCCGAGAAGCTCGTCGACCAGCACCTTCTCGAGGGCGAACTGCTCGCGGCGGTTGAGCGTGATCTTCAGCTCGGCGAGCACCTCGCTGATGATCGGGCGGAATTCCTCGGCCAGCTCGTCCTTGCTGAGGGTCGCGGCCGCTTCCGGGTCGACGCGCTCCAGAAGGCGGGGCAGAACCTGCTCCTTGATGCGGTGAACCGCGGCTTCGAAGCCTTCAGACTTGCTGCTCGCAGCGTCGCCGCTGGCATTCTGACGGCTGTTCAGGCGGTCCATCGCCGCCAGCGACGTGCCATTGGGATCCTGCTGACCGCCGTCGAGATTGGCCGTCAGGTCGGAAACAGGCGGAAACTGCTCGGCCTCGTCCGGAACGGAAGGCGCGGCTGCGGCTGCGCCGCCTGAAGACTTCATCGGTTTGGCGACACCGAATTGCGGACGGCCGTTGCCTCCCATGCCGCCGCGCTTGCCGAATGCGTTCATTCCGTTCCCGTCCTGCGTCTTCCGCCGAGTTCGGGAATGGTGAATAGGACTCAAACTTTTAGAAAAAGCTAACCGCGTTTAGATTGCTCCGGAATTGAGAGGGACCCGCCATGTGGCTGATTCTCGCTGCGGTCTCGGCAGGGGACGCCCGGCCGGTTGCCTTGCCGGACTGGATGGCCGGCTGCTGGGAACATCGCTCGCAAGATCGCTGGACGGAGGAGTGTTGGACCGTTCCCCGCGGCGGGATCATGCTTGGCAGCGGCCGCAGCGGCACCGGCGGCGTGCTCGACAGCTGGGAAGTGATGCAGATCGAGTTGGTCGAGACCGACGATCCGGTGATTGATCCGCTGACTTTCTACGGAGCGCCGAAGGGGCAGAACCGCACCGCCTTCAGCTGGGATCGGAGCAGCAAGGCGCCGGGCATCACCTTCGTAAACGCCGGGCACGATTATCCCCAGCGCATCCGCTACTGGCGCGACGGCAAGGATCTGATGGCCGAGGTATCGCTCGCCGGGGGCTCCAAGGCTCAGCGCTGGCGCTACGCGCCGAAGGGAGATTACGCGCCCGCGCTCTCCGCGAGGACCGTCAGGCCGCGCTCGCCGACTTCGGCGAAGCCCCCGGTCACGGCAATGCGCTCAGGCGGACCGCCCTGCGTGCGATAGACGGCGATATCGCCGTCGCGCAGCGTCGTCATATAGGGCGCGTGACCGGCGAGGATGCCGGACTCGCCCTCGGTGCCCGGAACGACGACCATGTAGACGTCGTCCGACATAACGAGGCGGTCGGGGGTTACGAGCTCAAACTTGAGATCGGCCATTACTTTTTACCTTCAATCGCCGCGTCGAATGCGCCTGCGGCAGCTTTGAACTTGTCGCGGCAGCCCGTGTTGCAGAAGCCGACTACCTTTCCCTTGTAGAGCGTCAGGCTGTCGGCGCTGACCGGCTTCCCCGACCAAGGGCACGTCTCGTTGACGCAATCCTCGAGGCGAGGCTGGTCAGCCAATCCGCTTAAGCCTCCTGGGCGAGCTTCTCGGCCTTGGCGACCGCTTCCTCGATGCCGCCGACCATGTAGAAGGCAGCTTCCGGCAGGTGATCGTACTCGCCGTTCACGACCGCCTTGAATGAACGGACCGTGTCTTCGACCTGCACGAACTTGCCCGGAATGTTGGTGAACACCTCGGCGACGTGGAACGGCTGCGACAGGAATCGCTGGATCTTGCGGGCGCGGCTGACGACCAGCTTATCCTCTTCGGAAAGCTCGTCCATGCCGAGGATCGCGATGATGTCCTGCAGCGACTTGTACTTCTGCAACGTCTCCTGGACCGCACGAGCGACCTCGTAATGCTCCTGGCCAACCACCGACGGGGTCAGAACGCGGCTGACGGAGTCGAGCGGATCGACGGCCGGATAGATGCCCAGCTCCGAGATCGCGCGCGACAGCGTCGTCGTGGCGTCGAGGTGGGCGAAGGAGGTTGCCGGCGCCGGATCGGTCAAGTCGTCGGCCGGAACATAGATGGCCTGCACGGAGGTGATCGAACCCTTGTTGGTCGACGTGATGCGCTCCTGAAGGGTGCCCATGTCGGTCGCCAGGGTCGGCTGATAGCCCACTGCCGAAGGAATACGGCCGAGAAGAGCCGACACTTCCGAACCCGCCTGCGTGAAGCGGAAGATGTTATCGACGAAGAAGAGCACGTCCTGGCCTTCCTGGTCGCGGAAATATTCGGCCTGGGTCAGACCGGACAAAGCGACGCGAGCACGAGCTCCCGGCGGCTCGTTCATCTGGCCGAACACGAGAGCGACCTTGGAACCTTCCGGAGTGGGATTGCCGTCGGCATCCTTGGCAATGACGCCGGCCTCCAGGAATTCGTGATAGAGATCGTTGCCCTCGCGAGTGCGTTCGCCGACGCCGGCGAACACCGACACGCCGCCGTGGCCCTTGGCGATGTTGTTGATCAGCTCCTGGATGAGCACGGTCTTGCCGACGCCGGCGCCGCCGAACAGGCCGATCTTTCCGCCCTTCGCGTACGGGGCGAGGAGGTCGATGACCTTGATGCCGGTGACCAGGATCGCGGCTTCGGTCGACTGGTCGACGAAGGCGGGAGCGTCGGCGTGAATGGAGGCGGTCATGTCGCTGCCGATCGGTCCACGTTCGTCGATCGGCTCGCCGATGACGTTCATGATGCGGCCGAGCGTCTTGGGGCCGACGGGCACGCGGATCTGGGATCCGGTCGCCTTGACCGTCTGGCCTCGGGTGAGGCCGTCCGTCGAGTCCATGGCGATGGTGCGGACTACGTTCTCGCCGAGGTGCTGAGCGACCTCAAGGACGAGGCGGCTGCCGCCATTGTCGGTCTCGAGCGCCGCGAGGATGGGCGGAAGCTCACCTTCGAAGGCGACGTCGACGACCGCGCCGATGACCTGAGCGACGCGGCCGACTAGGTTGCCCGTGTGCTGCTCGACGGCTGCACCGGAGCCGGACGCGGGCGCATCGGACTTCCTGGCTCGGCTGCGGGGCTTGGTCTCGGGAGCGGCGGTTGCCATGTCTGTCTTCCTTGGCTTCTTGTTCGGTTAGAGCGCTTCTGCGCCGGAAATGATTTCGACAAGCTCGGTCGTGATCGCGGCCTGGCGCTGACGATTGTACTGGATCGACAGGCGATTGATCATGTCGCCGGCGTTGCGGGTCGCATTGTCCATCGCGGTCATCTGCGAGCCGTAGAAGCCGGCCTGGTTCTCGATCAGCGCATGATAGACCTGGATCGCGATGTTGCGCGGAAGCAGGTCGGCAAGGATCTCCGCCTCGTCCGGCTCATATTCCACGGCTGCGAGCGACGCCGGGCCAGTCCCCGCATCGTTGGCGGCGGCAGGCGGCACAGGAATGATCTGTTCGACGACCGGGTCCTGAACGAGCGTCGAGCGGAAGTTCGCATAAGCCAGGTGGACGACGTCTACGCCGTCCCGGGAGAAACGGTCGATGATGTCCTTCGCGATCGCCTGCGCGTCGGCATAAGACGGCGCCTTCATGCCGCTCGTGTCGTACTGCGCCACGATTCCCCTCGGGTAGACGCGCTGCAGCACCGGGCGACCCTTGCGGCCGACGATGTAGAACAGGACCGTCTTGCCCTGGGCGATCAGTTCGTCGGCTTTGCGGCGAGCCGCTCGGACGATGTTGCTGTTGAACGCGCCGGCAAGCCCGCGGTCACTGGTCGCGACGACGATCAGGTGCGTGTCGTCCTTGCCCGTGCCGACCAGCAGCTTCGGGCTTTCGGGGCTGCGCGCAACCTTGGCCGCCAGCGAGGAGACGACCCCGCTCATGCGAGTCGAGTAGGGACGGCCGGCTTCGGCGCCCTGCTGCGCACGGCGAAGCTTCGCCGCAGCGACCATCTTCATCGCCTTGGTGATCTTCTGCGTCGACTTCACCGAGCCGATGCGAAGCTTGAGGGCCTTTAGGCTCGCCATTTTATGCGAACGTCTTCCCGAACTCCGTCAGCGCGTCCTTGAGCTTCGCTGCCGTGTCGTCGTCGAGTTGCTTGCTGTCGCGAATGGCCGTCAGGATGTCGGCCTTCTCGCTGCGGAGATAGCTGAGGAGCGCGGCCTCGTACCGGACGACGTCCTTCGTATCGACGCTGTCGAGGAAGCCCTGCGTACCGGCGTAGATCGAGGCGACCTGCTCCTCGACCGGCATTGGGCTGTACTGCGGCTGTTTCAGCAGCTCGGTCAGTCGGGCGCCGCGAGCGAGAAGCTTCTGCGTCGAGGCGTCGAGGTCCGAGCCGAACTGTGCGAAGGCCGCCATCTCGCGGTACTGCGCGAGCTCCAGCTTGATGGATCCGGCGACCTTCTTCATCGCCTTGGTCTGCGCGGCCGAGCCGACGCGGCTAACCGACAGACCGACGTTAATCGCCGGACGGATGCCTTGGTAGAAGAGGTCCGTCTCAAGGAAGATCTGGCCGTCGGTGATCGAGATGACGTTGGTCGGGATGTAGGCTGAGACGTCGCCCGCCTGCGTCTCGATGATCGGCAGTGCAGTGAGCGATCCCCCGCCATTGTCGTCGTTCATCTTCGCTGCGCGCTCGAGAAGCCGGCTATGCAGGTAGAAGACGTCGCCCGGATAGGCTTCGCGGCCCGGTGGACGGCGAAGCAGCAGCGACATCTGGCGGTACGCAATGGCCTGCTTCGAAAGGTCGTCGTATACGATAACGGCGTGCATGCCGTTGTCGCGGAAATATTCGCCCATTGTGACGCCGGTGTAGGGCGCGAGATACTGCAGCGGAGCCGGTTCCGACGCGGTCGCAGCGACCACGATGGAATATTCCATCGCGCCACTTTCTTCGAGCGCGCGTACGATCTGGGCGACCGTCGAGCGCTTCTGGCCGATGGCGACATAGATGCAGTAGAGCTTTTCGCTCTCGTTGCCCGACTTGTTGATTTCCTTCTGGTTGATGAAGGTGTCGATCGCGACCGCGGTCTTGCCTGTCTGGCGGTCGCCGATGATCAGCTCGCGCTGGCCGCGGCCGATCGGGACGAGGGCGTCGAGCGCCTTGAGGCCGGTCTGCACCGGTTCGTGCACCGACTTCCTCGGGATGATGCCTGGAGCCTTCACTTCGACGCGGCTGCGCTCGGTCGCTTCGATCGGGCCCTTGCCGTCGATCGGGTTGCCGAGAGCGTCGACGACGCGGCCGAGCAAGCCCCTGCCAATCGGAACGTCCACGATCGTTCCGGTCCGGCGTGCGGTCGAGCCTTCGCCGATGGTCGCGTCGGAGCCGAAAATGACGACGCCGACATTGTCGGCCTCGAGGTTCAGCGCCATGCCTTTGATGCCGCCGTCGAACTCGACCATCTCACCGGCCTGGACGTTGTCGAGGCCGTGGATGCGAGCGATGCCGTCGCCGACCGACAGCACGGTGCCGACCTCAGAGACCTGCGCATCGGCATCGAAATTCGCGATCTGGTCGCGGATGACGCGGGAAATTTCAGCGGCGCGGATGTCCATATTCAGCCTTTCATCGCCTCGGCGAGTCTGTTGAGTTTGGTGCGGATGGATGCGTCGATCATCTGGCTGCCCATCTTGATCACGATCCCACCCAGGATTTCAGGGTCGATGTGCGTTTCGATCGCAACGTCACGGCCTGCGCGGGCGCGAAGCTGCTGCTTTAAGGCCGCAAGCTGATCGTCGCCCAGCGCGTGCGCAGTCACCACTTCGGCGGTGGTCTCGCCGCGATGGTCCGCCGCAAGCCTGCGGAATGCGCGGACCACGTACTGGAGCTGGTTCTTGCGGCCGTTCCTCGCGAGGACGCCGAGGAAGTTCGTGGTCACCGGGTCGAGCGAAAGCTGCTGAGCGATTGCGGCCATGGCCTTGCCGGCCTGTTCGCGGCTGACGAGCGGGCTCGACACCAGCTCCGCGAATTCCCGCGAATCCACCAGCGCCTGCGCCAGCAGTTCCAGGCTGCGGCTCACGGCTTCAATCTGCCGTTGGTCGCGCGCCAGGTCGAACAAAGCGGATGCGTAGCGTCCTGCTAAGCTGGCCTGAATGCCGCCGGATGTCTCCACGCGTCAAATGCTCCAAAACTGGAATTTGCCCCACGAAAAAACGGGGCGGTATCAGGGTTTGCCCCTGACGCCCCATGTGGGATGCGCGGCGCCCTAGCAGGGGGTGTTTCGGGATGCAAGAAGGCTCGGCCGATGTGCCGGCCTTTTGACCGCAAGCCACGGGAAGCGGTGCCTTTCAGGCGCCGGTAAAGCGCCTCCAACAAGGAGGAAGTGATGACCTATCGAATTCGCGGACTGGACCCTGCGCCTTTCAAGCCGCTGTTCGGTCTCCCTGACGAAGATCTGGCGGAACGAGGGGTCGTCCGAATGACGGTCGACAGTCCGACCTTTCCTTGCCGGGTGAGCCTTACGGACCGGGCGATCGGCGAGAAGGTGCTTCTGCTGAACCACGTGAGCCACGATGCTGCGAACCCCTATCGCGCAAGCCATGCCATCTTCGTCACGGAAGGTGAGGAGGAAGCTGCCGAATATTTCGACCAGATTCCGCCGGTGTTCGCAAAGCGCGTCCTGTCGCTGCGCGGCTTCGATGCCGAGGGTATGATGGCCGAAGCGATCCTTACGCAGCCAGGGGAGGCCGAGGAAGGCATACGGCGGCTTTTCGCCAACCCTGCCATCGCCACCATCCACGCCCACAATGCGACGCGCGGCTGCTTTGCGGCGCGGATCGAGAGGAACTGAAACATGGCCACGCTTGCAAGGCAGATTGAGCAGTTTAGACCCGCGGACGTGACCGACTCCGTCGACGTCGATGCTGCCTGGGCCGCGTTCGAACGGCGCGACCGCAATTGGGACGGCCGAGTGATCGGTGCGGTGAAGACGACCGGCATCTACTGCAAGCCGAGCTGCCCGGCACGGCGGCCGCGGCGGGATAATGTCGAGTTCTTCGCCACTGCAGAAGAGGCCCGTGCGGCGGGCTACCGCTCATGCCTGCGCTGCCGTCCCGATGAGGTTGGCCGTGACCGGGAGGCGATCGCGAAGGCGGTGCGCCTGATCGAGCAATCGGAAGAGGTCCCCGGTCTTTACGATCTGGCTGCCGCTGTCGGCTATGCGCCGCACCATTTCCAGAGGATCTTCACGCGCGATGTCGGCGTCTCGCCGGCGGCCTATGCACGGGCGCTGAGAGCCAAGCGGGCGAAGAGCGCGCTCGGCGAGAACGGCAGCGTGACGGAGGCGATCTACGAAGCCGGCTATTCCGGCCCCAGCCGCTTCTACGCAGATGCCAAGGAGAGGCTCGGAATGACGCCCTCGGCATGGCGCGACGGAGGACGCGGCGAGACGATCCGCTACGTAATCGCGGAGAGCCCGTTAGGGCCGCTGCTGGTCGCCGCGACGTCCCGGGGCATCTGCCGCCTGACCTTCGACGAGGACGAGCGCGCACTGAAACGTCGTTTCCCCAACGCGACCATCGTCGCTGACGACGGCACGATCTCGGCCT
>Ga0310900_10000362_pt1 | contig 14941 bp, 11 predicted proteins | sample C24D1metaG_FD_203879 | JGI IMG/M metagenome (GOLD analysis project Ga0310900, IMG submission 203879) | Lab incubated soil microbial communities from West Virginia University Organic Research Farm, Morgantown, WV, United States - C24D1 | ecosystem: Environmental > Terrestrial > Soil >...
GCGTAAGGACAACCCGATCTATCATTTGATCGTGCTCGCCAAGAATGAAACGGGCTACCGGAATCTGATGAAGCTTTGCTCCATCGGCCATTTGGAAGGCTTCCACTACAAGCCCCGCGTTGATTTGGAGGTGCTAAGGGAGCTTTCGGAAGGGCTGATTTGCTTAAGCTCCTGCTTGGGCGGCGAAATATCCCAGCATTTATTGCATGACCGGACGGATGAAGCGCGCGCCAGCGCTTTGCGATACAAAGAAATTTTCGGAGATGACTTTTATTTGGAGCTGCAGGATCACGGTCTGCTGGATCAGAAGAAAGTAACTGCCGAAATGATTAAGCTCGCCCGCGGGACGGGTATTAAGCTGGCGGCGACAAATGACGTTCATTACCTGCGGGCGGAGGACGCTGCTGTACAGGATGTGCTGCTGTGCATCGGAACGGGCAAAACGGTTGATGATACCGACCGGCTGCGCATGCTGACGGATCAGATGTACATGAAAAGCGCTGACGAGATGGCGCTATTGTATAGGCATGTTCCTGAAGCGCTGGCGCATACGGTAGAAATTGCGGATAAATGCGAATTGGAGCTGACCTTGGGCCGCGCCGCTCTGCCTGTATTCAGGCCTGTACCTGCGGGAATGAGCTCATCCGATTATTTAATGACGCTTTGCCGTGACGGCTTGACCGCCAGATATGCGGGACTGCCTGAATGGGCGGCCGATGCCGGCTACCGGGAGAAGGCAGAGCAGCGGCTGGAGTATGAGCTCTCCGTCATCGATAAAATGGGATTCAGCGACTACTTTTTAATCGTTTGGGATTTTGTCCGCTTTGCGCATGAACGGGGTATACGTACGGGTCCCGGCAGGGGCTCGTCAGCGGGAAGCCTGGTCGCATACACGCTTCGGATAACGGATGTTGATCCGCTCAAATATAAGCTTTTGTTCGAGCGGTTTCTTAACCCGGAGCGGATCTCGATGCCCGATATCGATATCGACTTCAATGACGAGCGCCGCGATGAGGTAATCGCTTACGTTGCTGCCAAATACGGAGAAGAGCATGTCGCGCAAATTATTACGTTCGGGACGATGGCGGCTAAAGCTGCCGTGCGGGATGTAGGGCGGGCTATGAACGTACCGTTTCAAGAGGTGGACCGCGCGGCGAAGCTCATTCCGAATCAGCTTGGCATTACGCTTGAGGAGGCGCTCCGCATCAGCAGCGAGCTGCGTGAAGCGAGCGGGCGTCAGCCGAAGACGGCGGAAATGCTGAAGATGGCCTTAAAGGTGGAAGGAATGCCAAGGCATGCTTCCACCCATGCCGCAGGAGTCGTTATCTCACAAGAGCCTCTTACCCACTATACGCCTATTCAGGTCGGCAGCGAGCGAATTCCGCTCACGCAATATTCGATGGAGCATTTAGAAGCAATCGGTCTTCTCAAAATGGATTTTCTCGGTTTGCGAACGCTTTCGATAGTAGAACGAACGCTGAGCGCTGTGAAGGAGCAGTACGGTAAAGTTATTGACTTCCACACGATCAGTGACGCTGATCCTGCGACATACGCGATGTTAAGCCGCGGCGATACGACCGGTATATTCCAGCTTGAGTCCGCTGGCGTGCGGCGTGTTCTGAAGGACATGAAGCCAACTGAGTTCGAGGATATCGTCTCGGTGCTGGCTTTGTATCGCCCGGGTCCAATGGAGTTTATTCCCAAATATATTCAAGGCAAGCATGGGGTCGTTACAGTCGAGTACCCGCATCCCTCGCTGGAGCCCATTCTGTCAGATACGTATGGCATTATCGTCTATCAGGAGCAAATTATGCAAATCGCCTCCTTGATGGCGGGCTTTTCGCTTGGCGAAGCGGACTTGCTGCGCCGCGCCGTCTCGAAGAAGAAGCGCGAGGTGCTCGATGAGGAGAGGGCGCATTTTGTAAAGGGCAGCCTTGCGCAAGGTTATTCGGAGCTTGATGCAAATCATGTATATGATATGATTGTCCGATTTGCCGATTATGGCTTCCCCCGGGCGCATGCGGCGGCATACGGCGTGCTTGCATTCCAGACAGCATGGCTTAAGGCGAATTATCCGGTTCCGTTTATGGCCTCGATGCTGGCCTCGGTGACCGGCAACCAGCGGAAAACGGCCGAATACGTTGATGAATGCCGCCGCATGGGCATTGCCGTGCTGCCGCCTGACGTGAATGAAAGCAACACGACCTTTACGCCGGCCCAGAACGCCATTCGCTTCGGGCTAGCGGCGATCAAGAACGTCGGTACGCAGGCAATCGAAGCGCTGCAGAAGGAGCGCGGCGAGCGGCCCTTCGAAAGTCTTCTGGATCTGTGCAGGCGCGTGGATTTGCGCGTCGTGAACAAGCGTGTGCTGGAGTCGCTCATTCAAGCGGGAGCTTTGGATTGTTTGCCCGGGCATCGCGCTCAGCTGCTCGGCGCGCTCGAGGAGACGGTCGAGGCTGCGGTCAAATGGCGAAAGGAGAGGGAGGAGCTGCAAATCGAAATGTTCGGCCTTGAAGAGGTTCAGAACTGGGATGTTGAGCTTCCGGAAATTCGCCCCTATACGACCGGGCAGCAGCTGGATTTTGAAAGGGAGCTGCTTGGGCTTTATTTATCGGGCCATCCGCTCGATGCAGCCGAGCAGCAGCTTGCCCCGCTGGGCCTCGATCGGTTGGTCGAGCTAAGTGATGCGAAGGACGGCGCAATCGCAATTATTGGCGTCATGATCGTATCGCTTAAACCTTTCACGAACAAGAAAGGTCTCGCGATGGGCTTTCTGGAGCTGGAGGACCGTATTATGCGCGTGGAGGCCGTCGTGTTCCCAACCATTTGGAAGCGTATCGGAAGCAAGCTTGAGAAGGGCGGCTTAGCGATCATTCAGGCTACTGTTCAACAGCAGGATGATGATTATAAGCTGATCGTTGAGGATTGTGTGCCGATTGACCATGCGGATATGGATCTTGAGGGGCAGGTGAGACGTTTGCAGAAGCAGGCGCAAGCTCGCGCAGCGCGCAGCACGGGCGGCAGCGCTGTTACAGGCGGAGCGTCTTCACAGGGCCGCACGCAAAATGCACAAGGTCAAGCCGTTCAAGTTCAGCGGCCGAATATATCCGGAAATACGGACAAGGATCCTACTGAAAATGCTTCAGCAAGCGCTGAGGCGCGCCTTGTGCATGAACATGGACGGTCGGCCTCAGCTGAACGAAAGCCGCAGCGGGTATATATCAAAATCATGTCACAGAATGAAGAGCCTGCTATACTTGAGCGGCTCAAAGGGCTTCTGGCAGGGCACGCTGGTCAGCTCGATACCGTGTTATTTTATGCGCAGGGACAAAAGTCGATTGCGCTTAGCGGCAGTTATCGGGTAAAGCCTTCGCCACAGCTCATTGCATCCGTCGAGCAGCTGCTGGGAGCAGGCACAATCGTTGTGAAATAATGAATGGATCGGCCGGATCTCCATTTCTCTAAGCTTGCAATCATGCAAACGATGTGATCTGAGATAGCGGTATTAATAGGTTTTATCATGCTTGATATAGTGAGATTCTGCAAAAAAAATCATAGAAAAATGCCGCTCTTATGCTTGAAATAAGTGATTAAATGCGGTGTCGTTCCTTTCCTTCCGTAAAATCTCGTAAACAATTGTATTTCGTATGCACGTCAAGGCTTGTTCGCGCATATGTTTAGAGATACAAGTGACGATGGCAATGGAGCCCGCGGAAAACGGGCTTCGCCTTAGGACAATGTCATCTGCTCACGCTAATGTTTCCAAGATAAACGTACAAGCAGTTACGGGAGGGATGGGTCCTATGACAGGAATCGAGAAATGGCTCTTAAAACGAGGAGTATCAGTCGACGACATAACGGAGATCGTTTATACGCTTCAGCGTCCATATAACGGCGATTTGACGATGGAACAATGTGAGGAAAGCGTAAGAGCGGTGCTCGGTAAGCGTGAGGTGCAGTATGTCATGTATACGGGCATTGCCCTAGATGAATTAGCGGAGCGGAGACTGCTGCCGGAGCCCTTGCAGTCCATTATGGAAACAGATGAGTCGCTCTACGGCGTCGATGAGACGCTGGCGCTCGGCATAACGAATGTTTACGGAATGATTGGATTGACTAGCTTCGGATATTTGGATAAAGTAAAACCCGGTATTATTCGTCAATTGAACTTGAAGGGCGAACGCATTCATGTGTTTCTGGATGACTTGGTCGCTGGATTGGCCGCCGCCGCGTCGGCAAGAATTGCACATCAGGACCCGAAAGCGATCCGATATGATTTGCCGGATTCCCCATGACTATGGTATCATTATGAGATCATATGGCCTGTTACCGGGATAGCTATGCTTAGTAAGTGAACTTTGCGGCTGCAAAGTTTTCAGGAGGTACCATGATGTGGACGGTCATTTATATCGCACCAACAGCAAAAATCGCAGATAACATCAAGAAGCGGCTAACGGAGGAAGGGTTTTTGGTGAAAATCCGCTCTGTCAATCTGTCCAAACAGCAATACGAGATACTAGTACCGTCTGGCGAGTTGGAGGAAGTTCAAGAAGTATTCAACTCCATTATGCGTCCATTATGATGGACTGCTCTATACTATTGCGCCTTGAGAGGTGTCACACGTGCAAATAAAGGACTTATTTACGAAGAAGAAATATGCGACGATACCTTCTGAACCCCGCAAGAGGGAAGTGCCAGAGGGCTTGATGAATAAGTGCTCCAAATGCGGCACCATTCAGTACAGCAAAGAATTGGAAAAGAATTTGAAAGTATGCTCTTCCTGTGGCCATCATAATCGGTTAAGCGCATGGGAGCGTATTGCATTGACCCTTGATGAAGGGTATTTGTTAGAATACGATGCGGATATGGAATCCGTCGATCCTCTATCCTTCCCTGGTTATGCCAGCAAGCTTGAGCAGCAGAAGAGCAAGTCAAGCCTGCGGGAAGCTGTTATAACTGGTGAAGGCACGATCGACGGTTTTCCGGTTGTCGTAGCGGTTATGAGTTTTGATTTTTTTACCGGCAGTATGGGTTCTGTCGTTGGTGAGAAGATTACTAGAGCGATCGAAGCGGCTCATGCGAAGCAGCTGCCGCTGCTTATTTTCTCTACATCGGGCGGAGCACGTATGCAGGAAAGCATTTTGAGCTTGATGCAGATGGCCAAAACGAGCGCAGCGCTCTCGAAATTTCAGGGAGCCGGTGGTTTGTTTATTTCGATTTTTACCGATCCTACTACGGGTGGAGTCTCGGCGAGCTTCGCGAGCCTGGGCGATTACAATTTGGCCGAGCCTGGCGCATTGATCGGCTTTGCCGGACGGATTGTCATCGAACAAACGATTCGCCAGAAGCTGCCTGATGATTTCCAGACGGCCGAGTTTAATTTGCAGCATGGCCAATTGGACAAAGTCGTACACCGCAAAGACATGAAGCCTACGTTAGCAAAGCTGCTTGATATGCATTGCGTAAGGGAGGAAACATCCTATGGCGGGTGAGTTGCCTTTTGAAAAACCGCTGAATGATTTGCGCCAGAAGATTACCGAGCTTAAGAGCTTAAGCGTGGAAAAGGGCATTGACTTCTCAGAAGAAATTTTAGGTTTAGAGTCAAAGTGCAAGCAGCTGGAAGAAGAGATGTACAGCGAATTGACGCCGGCTCAAAAAATGCATATGGCGCGCCATCATCAGCGTCCGACATCGCTTGATTATATTCAAACGGTGTTTACCGATTTCATGGAGCTGCACGGAGATCGTCTGTTTGCGGACGATCTCGCTATTGTTGGAGGACTGGCGAAGCTTAACGGTGTTCCGGTTACTGTAATCGGACATCAGCGCGGTAAGGATACTCGCGAGAATATCGCCCGGTTTTTCGGCAGTCCTCACCCTGAGGGCTTCCGCAAGGCGCTTCGCTTCATGGAGCAAGCCAACAAGTTTAAGCGGCCGATCATTACCTTTATCGATACGAAGGGTGCATACCCGGGCAAAACCGCCGAGGAGCGCGGACAATCGGAAGCGATTGCGCGCAACTTGCGGGAAATGTCCGGCTTCGGTGTGCCTATCATCTGTATCGTTATAGGTGAGGGCGGCAGCGGCGGCGCATTAGCTCTAGGCGTGGGCAACCGCGTACTTATGCTGGAAAATGCGATTTATTCCGCGATATCTCCAAACGGCGCAGCATCCATTCTGTGGAAGGATGCTTCCAGAGCGGACCAAGCCGCTGAAGCGATGAAAATTACGGCAAAGGACTTGCTTGAGTTTGGCGTAATCGAGGATATCGTAGCGGAGCCGCAAGGGGGCGCTCACAAGGATTTAACTTTCCAATCGGAGCAAATTAAGGATAAGATATGGCATCATTTGCAGGAGCTTATGCAAATGAGCGCAGAGCAGCTTATCGAGGACCGCTATAATAAATTCCGCAAGGTCGGGCAGTTCAAAATTGTAGAGCGGCCGCTCGAAGTGCAGGGCGCATCAGCTAAAGTAGCCAATATTGGCGAAGCGGCAAACGGGACGGATCAATCCCGCGTGCTGTCGCCGGAAGCTACGCCGACGGTTCAGTAAATGTTATGTAAAATTGATTATTCCGCTGTACAAGCAGCGGGATGTCATGTCAGTATAGAATAGAATATCAGGCAATATACGGAGGAACTATAACATGCGTAAAACTAAAATCGTTTGTACGATCGGTCCATCCAGCGAATCGTTGGAAAACACAAAGAAATTAATTAAAGCAGGCATGAACGTTGCCCGTCTTAACTTCTCCCACGGAGATTTCGAAGAGCATGGTAACCGCATCAAAAATATCCGCCAAGCAAATGCTGAGCTCGGAACTTCGGTAGCGGTTTTACTTGATACGAAGGGACCTGAAATTCGTCTTGGCAAGCTGAAGGAAGAGCCAATCGAATTGAATCAAGGTGAGACAATTACGCTTACTACGGAAGAAATTTTGGGCGACCGCAATCGCGTTCCGATTACGTACAATAATCTTCCAAAAGATGTAACGGCCGGTTCAACTATTTTGATCGATGACGGCTTGATTGGATTGACGGTTGAAGAGGTTAAAGGAACTGAAATCGTATGCCGTATCGTGAACAGCGGCCCGATTAAAAGCAAAAAAGGCGTTAACGTACCTGGAGTGAAAATCTCATTGCCTGGTATTACTGAGAAGGATGCGAATGATATCGTATTCGGTATCGAGCAGGGCGTAGATTTCATTGCAGCTTCTTTCGTGCGCAAAGCGAGCGACGTGCTTGAGATCCGCGAGCTTCTTGAGCGTCACAATGCCGGCCATATCCAAATCATTTCCAAAATCGAAAACCAAGAAGGCGTAGACAATCTCGATGAGATTCTTGAGGTTTCCGACGGCTTGATGGTAGCGCGTGGCGATCTCGGCGTTGAAATTCCAGCCGAAGAAGTTCCGCTCGTACAAAAGAACATGATCAAAAAAGGTAACCGCGTAGGCAAGCCCGTTATTACGGCTACACAAATGTTGGATTCTATGCAGCGCAACCCGCGTCCGACCCGCGCAGAAGCGAGCGACGTAGCGAATGCGATTTTTGACGGTACAGATGCAATCATGCTATCTGGCGAAACAGCTGCAGGCAGATACCCGACTGAATCGGTACAAACGATGGCTCGTATCGCTGAGCGAGCTGAAGCGGCTTTGGAATACCGTGAAATGTTTACAAAGCAAGCTAATGCACAGCAAACATCGGTTACGGAAGCAATCAGCCAAGCTGTTGCTAACTCCGCGCTCGATTTGGGTGCGAAAGCGATCATTACATCGACGAAAAGCGGCTTTACAGCCCGCATGGTTTCGAAGTACAAGCCTAAGGCTCCTATTATCGCGGTAACGACAGATGAGAAGGTATTGCGTCGTCTTTCTCTCATTTGGGGCGTATTCGCTGTGCTGGGTCCAGATGCGGATACGACGGACGCAATGTTTGAAAATGCTGTAAAAGGCGGCATGAGCACAGGCTTCCTGAGCTTGGGCGACACAGTCGTTATTACTGCTGGCGTTCCAGTTGGCCGCGCCGGCACGACAAACCTTATCAAAATTCACCACATTGGTGAGCTTTTGGCACAAGGACAAGGCATCGGAAGCCAAACGGCTATCGGTAAAATCGTTGTAGCGCGTACGCCACAGGAAGCAATCGCGAAAACGACTGAGGGCTCCATTTTGGTTACGGTCTCTACAGATAAAGATTATATGCCTGCGTTTGAGAAAGCTGGTGCGGTTATTACGGAGCAAGGCGGAATTACGAGCCATGCTGCAGTAGTAGGCCTGAACCTTGGGATCCCGGTTATTCTCGGCATTGCAAATGCGACAGATATTCTTGAAGATGGCATGGAAGTGACCATTTACGGCGAGACTGGCGTGATTTATCACGGTCAATCGAAAGTACTGTAAATTAGACAGTCACTTTAATAATAATTATATAGTTATGAAAGCTAAAGCGATGGTGATCTTCTCACCGTCGCTTTTTGCTAATCTTACATGTCATATGTAAGCTAATCGTATAAAGGCTTGGGGAGGAACATTCATGCATTCAGCTTCCAGTTGGTTTATGCATCCGCTTCGCGTACGTTATCAGGAAACTGATCAAATGGCTGTTGTCTTTCACGGAAATTATGTAACTTGGTTTGAAATTGGACGTACGGAATGGATAAGAAATGCAGGCTACGACTATAAAACAATCGAAGACTTCGGCTTGCTGCTGCCGGTCGTGGACTTGCAATGCCGTTATGTGCTCCCTGCGCGTTATGACGATACCGTTCTTGTATGTACGCGGGTAGCGGAATTCTCGCCGGTACGCGTTTCTTTTGAGTCGCAGGTCAGAAGGGTAACACTTTCAGATTTCCATGCTTCAGAGCTTGCGGCAGGCGAACAACTTCCAGGGGAGCTGTTAGTCGAAGGCGGGACCAAGCATGTATGGGTAAATAAGCAGTGGCAGCCGGCTCGCATAAACAAAGTGATGCCAGAGCTTTATGAACTGCTTCGCACAAAATAAGTTTGCTGCGCAAACGAAGCTTACGGTGAGGTTTGCTGTGCAAACACTGAAGGAGATGTCGAATAATGTATAAATGGCTGTTGGCTGTTTTTATTGTCGTTCCAATTGTAGAGCTCTGGGGGATCTTTCAGGTTGGCAGCTGGATTGGCGGTTGGAATACCTTTTTTATACTTATTCTTATGGGGTTAGCAGGCGCTTATTTGGCACGGGCGGAAGGACGCAGAGTTTGGGGAGAGGCTCAGCGGCAAATGCAAGCGGGGCAAATTCCCGGTCAAACGCTGTTAGACGGTCTTTGTGTGCTTGCTGGGGGGATTTTGCTGCTCATGCCTGGATTTATTTCCGATATAGCGGGCATAACGCTGCTCATTCCGGCTTCGCGTACCTATTATAGGCAAATCATGCTGCAATGGATTGAAAAAAGAATGCGAAACGGTAATTTTAAAATAGGAAGGTTTTAATATTTACGTGACCTTTACAAAAGGTTAACATGGCAATAATAGTCTTCCTTCATAATAAAATAGACATATATCGTAATTGACTCAGGAGGCGTGAGAAATGACCAAGCTTTTGTCCAACTATGTAAACCGTGACTTAAGTTGGATCGAATTCAACCGAAGAGTTCTTCAAGAGGCTCAGGATTTAAGCAATCCTTTGCTCGAGAGAGCTAAGTTTTTAGCGATTGTTTCAAGCAATCTGGATGAATTCATGAGCGTACGAGTTGCAGGCATCCAAATGCAGATGAGAGCCGGCTTGTCGAAAACCGATTTTACCGGCTACACGCCGCCCGGGCTTTGGAAAAGGCTTATTAAGCGTGCAACACAAATGGTACATGATCAATACCGTACATACAGAGAAGTATTTCGCGGATTAAGCCGTGAAGGAATATTTATTCGCTCGATCGAAGAGCTCAATATATCGCAGACCAAGGCGGTCTCAGACTATTTTCATGAAATTGTATTTCCGGTACTGACGCCGATGGCAGTCGATCAGAGCAGACCGTTTCCGCTCGTTCATACGAAGGAACTGTATTTGGCGGTGCTTCTAAGAGAAGAGGGGGATCCGGCAGAGGAAGAGCCGCTGTTTGCGATTGTACAGGTACCCTCTATCCTGCCGAGATTCGTTCCTGTTCCTGGAAGAATTAACAGCAAGAAGACGGAATTTGTACTTCTTGAGGATTTGATAGAACAGTTTATCGACACGTTGTTTAACGGTTATATACCGTTCTCGGTGAACCCGTTCCGCTTGACGCGGGATGCGGACATTACGCTGAACGAGGAGGATGCGGAGGATCTGCTCGAGGAAATCGAGAAGGAGCTGCGGCGTCGCCGGTGGGGGATTCCCGTTAGGCTTGAGGTTGCTAAGGGAATACATCCTTATGCGCTCGAAATGCTCACAGAAGAGCTGGAGATCGAAGATAATTTGTTTGAAATCGACGGTCCGCTCGATCTTAGCTTTCTGATGAAATTCGCGGGTGCTGTACCGGGAAATGAAAATTTGCGCTATGAGAAGCTTGAGCCTGTGTATCCGAGGGAGTTCGATGAAACAGACGACATGTTTGAGGTTATCCGTCAGCGCGACGTATTGATGTATCATCCATACGAGTCGTTTGAAGCCGTTAATGATTTTGTCATGCAGGCAGCTTATGATCCAGACGTGCTCGCTATCAAAATGACGCTTTACCGCGTCAGCGGCCAATCTGCGCTCGTTCAAGCGCTTTCTAAAGCTGGCGAAGCGGGTAAGCAGGTAACGGTCGTTGTAGAGCTAAAGGCGAGGTTTGACGAGGAGCGAAACATCGCATGGGCGCGCCAGTTGGAGAAGGCGGGCTGTCATGTCGTTTACGGCCTGGTCGGTTTAAAGACGCATGCAAAAATTTTGCTCGTCGTTCGGCGCGAGCAGGGTACGCTTCGTCGCTATGTGCATGTTGGAACCGGCAATTACAATGACAATACAGCTACTTTGTACACGGATATCGGATTATTTACATCACACCCGATTATTGGCGGTGATGCCTCGGCTCTATTTAACGAAGTAACCGGCTATTCCTCCCCGTACGATTGGAAGGCTTTCGGCGTTGCGCCAACGGATTTGAAGGAAAAGCTGTATCGGCTCATTGATCGGGAGAAATCAAATGCAATCGCCGGAAAGCCGGCGCGCCTTATTGCCAAAATGAACTCATTATCGAATCAAGAAATGATCGACAAGCTGTACGAGGCCTCTCAGGCGGGCGTGAAAATCGTTCTTATCGTCCGCGGAGTATGCTGCTTGCGGCCGGGAGTGCCGGGGCGCAGCGAAAATATTCAGGTCATCAGCATCGTTGACCGGTTCCTCGAGCATGCGAGAATTATGTACTTTTATAACGGAGGGGAAGAGGAAGTTTACTTATCTAGCGCGGATTGGATGACTCGTAACCTGACAAGGCGAATCGAGCTCATTTGTCCGGTATTCGATGCGACGCTCAGACAAATTCTGATTAAGATGCTTCATCTTAATATTAATGATAATGTGAAGGCCCGCGAGCTGCAGGCGAACGGCACTTATGAACACATTTCCAGTGAAAATAAGCAGCCGTTCCGCAGTCAATTCGAGGCGAAGGTTATATCGTCGTGGAAGGGACGTGGGTAGCCGTATAGTCCAGACTAGGCGTTACTCCCCACAACTTCTTGAATTCGGAGCCAAGCTCCTCAACCTCGCGGCGCTCGACTGCGAGCGTACCACGCGGTTTGATTGGCCGCAGCAGCAGCTGATTGCCGGATAATTGAACATTTAGCTGAGCGATTGCCTGTGTTTCCGTTCGATCCAGTGCAGTCGACAGCTGCAGCAGCGCGCCAAGCTTATAAATGACATCCAGGTCGGACTCGTTAAGCAGCTCCTTATATTCGGAAATATGCTGACGAGCACGGCCTTTGCTTTTGTAAGAAGCAATAGCTGCCGTCATAATCATCTCCCGATGCGTAAGCCCGTTCAGATGGGAGTTGATGATGAGGTAGAAGGAGTGTCTTGCATATTCGTAATAATCGATGGAGGCACCGATTCGAAACAGCTGCGACGCCGCATCAAGCAGCACTCTCGTTTGCGGCGGCAATGGCTGTAAATAGTTCAGCACATCATAGAGTTCAAGCGATATCCGGTTGACCTGCAGCACATGCTGCTTCGGCGCTTCCGGATGAAGGGCGCTCAAATTCGTGAGGCTGTACTTCAGCACATCGACCTGCTTCGGATGGCTCGGAAATCGTGTCGCGTGAAACAAGCCATCCCGCAGGCCCGCGCCGCATATGCGGTAATAAGCGGCCTTGGTCGCCCTAAACAATACGCGTAGTATGGCTACGCCTGGTACGACGACATCGGCGCGGTCTTTGGACAAGCCTGGCAGCTTACGCCTTTTGTCCAGCGGCAGCTTGCGCATTTGATGAAACAGCATATCGGCCTGCTCACCCGTTATCGGATAGTTATGCGTTTGCGGGAAGGGGTATTTATATGCCGCTTGATGCATTTTGCCAAGTGCACGCACGGTGCCGCCTACTCCGACGAGCGGCATGCCCGGCGTTTCTCCGATCCACGGTTCGTTCCGAACAGCTTCTGTTACATATGTCTCAAGCGACTTCAGAGCATCGTCCTGCAGCATGCCCTTCGTAGCGAATCGTTTGTTGAGATTAACGCATCCAAACGGAAAGGACACGGAACGGACGAGCGCGCGATTACGGAATAAAGACAGCTCTGTGCTTCCGCCGCCGATATCGATAAGAAAGCCGTCCCGAATCGTGAGCGAGTTGATCATGCCGAGAAAGCCGTAGGAAGCCTCGTCCTCGCCGGAGAGCAATTCAATGGTCAAGCCCGTTTCCGCTTTGATCCGACCCAGTATTTCGGAACGATTATTAGCATTTCGAACGGCAGCCGTAGCGACTGCCCGAATATGGCTGGTATGATTATGCGTGCAGATCATAGTGAAATGCGTCAGCGTGTCGATTAGCTCATCGATTGCTGTCCCAGAGATACAGCCGTCCTCGTCAATGCGTTCACTTAATCTGGCAGGCCGTTTGCTGCTATCTGATACACGATGAGCACCATTTGCTGTCCGCTCGTATACAACGAGCCGGACCGAGTTGGAGCCAATGTCAATAATACCGATTCGTTGTCCTGTCATGTAGCGCCTCCAATGCAGCAAGTTTTGCTCTGTATGTTCTCTTTTTGACATTTTACCATTATATTCACTTCTGTTAAAATAGTTTATGCCGCGGCTAAAAATGGAGCGAATAGGGAAAAATGCAGGCTGGAGCATATGACAAGATGTAATGAAATAATAAGTGAAAAAAATATTAATGACGCCGATAAAGCATTTTTATGTCTTTATTTGTTCACTTCACTGCCGAAATCATTTATGATTAAAGGCGATGGTACAATGAACGATACTTATTATGTAAACGAACGATACCTAAGTTAAAGGAGAGAGAACGATGACAGCAACTAAAGGTCTGGAAGGAATTGTCGCCGCAGCTTCGTCCATCAGCTCAATTATTGATGGCGTACTGACATACCGTGGTATTGATATTGACGATCTCGCGGAAAATGCAAGTTTTGAAGAGGTCGCCTACCTGCTATGGTACGGTAAACTACCTAATCGTTCCGAGCTAGACGGACTGCAGAAGCAATTGGATCAATATGCAGCAGTTCCGGAGGGCGTGCTTGATCAAATTAAGCTATATCCAAAAGACACAAACTCGATGGCTGCTCTTCGTACAGCTGTTTCCAGCTTAGCCTTGTATGACAGCTCCGCTAACGAAATGACTCCAGAGGCAAATCAACTTAAAGCAATTAAATTGCAAGCACAGCTGCCAACGATTATTGCTGCTTTCGCACGCATTCGCCAAGGCAAAGAGCCGGTAGCTCCAAAGCAAGGAGTATCAATCGCTTATAATTTCTTATATATGCTCACAGGAAACGAGCCTGCTGAAGTGGCAGTTAAGGCACTTGATCAAGCGCTCGTGCTTCATGCTGACCACGAATTGAACGCTTCGACATTTGCAGCACGCGTGACGGTTGCTACGCTTTCGGACATTTATTCAGGCGTAACATCCGCGATCGGTGCTTTGAAGGGTCCTCTTCACGGCGGTGCGAACGAAGCCGTTATGGTGATGCTGGAAGAAATCGGTTCGGCAGCTAACGTTGAAAGCTTTATTAACAACGCGCTTGCGAACAAACACAAAATTATGGGCTTCGGTCACCGTGTATACAAAAACGGCGATCCACGCGCGAAGCATTTGCAAAAAATGTCCCGCGAGCTCGGCAAGCTGACAGGCAACATGGAGCTTTACGAAATGTCTGTTAAAATCGAAGAGCTGGTAACGGGACAAAAGGGCTTGAAGCCAAATGTTGACTTCTACTCCGCTTCCGTTTACACGACGCTTGAGATTCCACGCGACCTGTTTACACCTATTTTTGCAATCAGCCGTGTATCCGGTTGGAGCGCGCATATCCTTGAGCAATATCAAGATAACCGCCTGATTCGTCCGCGTGCCGATTATGTTGGACCGGTTAATGCGAAGTACATTCCGATCGAGCAGCGCTAATCGCTAATCGCTAATTAAGCTACAATCATTTATACTTGCATATAGGCAGGTTCTATTCTAAGGAGGATTTTATTCATGGCACAGTTCGAAAAATTCGCGCTTCCAACAGAAGGCGAGCAAATCACAATTGACAATGGCGTACTACAGGTACCTAACAACCCGATTATTCCTTTTATCGAAGGCGACGGCACAGGCCGCGACATTTGGAAAGCTTCGAAACGCGTGCTTGATGCAGCGGTAGAGAAAGCTTTTAACGGCGAGAAAAAAATCGCTTGGTACGAAGTATTTGCCGGCGAAAAAGCATTCAACGAGTTCGGCGAGTGGCTGCCTGCTGATACACTTACTGCAATCCGTGAGTATATCGTAGCGATTAAA
>Ga0310900_10000364_pt1 | contig 14885 bp, 11 predicted proteins | sample C24D1metaG_FD_203879 | JGI IMG/M metagenome (GOLD analysis project Ga0310900, IMG submission 203879) | Lab incubated soil microbial communities from West Virginia University Organic Research Farm, Morgantown, WV, United States - C24D1 | ecosystem: Environmental > Terrestrial > Soil >...
AGCGCACGCAACCTCAGAAGCGCGACGTCGTGCAGCACGAATCCGGGATCGGTGCGAACGGCGGCCAACCGGTCGATCGCGGCGTGTGCCTGCTCGAGGTCACCGTCGCCGCAACGTTGCACCAGCGCCTCGACCAATGCGGTGGTGGCGAGCGCGCACCAGATCGATCCACCCGTGTCGTAGAAACCGTCGAGGACTGAGCGCGACAGTTCGACGGCGCCGTCGAGATCCCCGACTCTCGTCTTTTCCCGCGCGATGTGGATGTCGGCAAGCGGGACGGTCAGCAATGAAAACCGGTCCCTGACGGACCTCTCACGCATCTCGGCCAGCAATCGGAATCCGGCTTCCCGGTCCGGACCGTTGTGGTGGATGAGGATGACGGCCCGCGCAGCTTGGGCACCAAGGAGGCAGATGTCGTCACCGGATTGCTCCGCTCTTGCCAAGACGTCGGCGGTGTCGCGAAGCGCAGTGGCATCGGGCAGCAACGCCCCAAAGGCGGCGACGGCGTAGACGTAGGTGTAGTAGTTCGCAGCCTGTGCCGTCATCGGGTCGAATGTTCGCGCCATGGCATTGGCCTGGTTCAGGTCAGCCTTCCAGCCCGCGATTCCCAAACACATTCGTGCGCTGGATCTCAGAGCCAACGCCACCGCCATCGGGGAGCCCAGGAACTGGTCACCTTTTCTCGGGTCGTTCTCGGCAAGATCGATGATCCGTTGGGTCACCCGTAGCAACTCAGCCATCTCGCCCGTCTCGTGCTTGGCTGTTGCCACTCCCATCGACAACGCGACCGTCAACGTCGAATCCCCTATCGAATCGAGCAGCGCCACCAGTTCGTCGGCCAGACGTGACGCCTCCTGACGACGGGCGTTGAAGAGGAGCAAGGTCTGTAGTCCGTTCAACCCAAGCACCAAAGACCGCTTATCGCCGGCAGCGGTACACAGGTCGCGGAGTTCATCGAAGCCAATCTCTGCCCCGCCTCCCCCGACGCGAAATGCGGTGGCACACAATGGCGCCCGCGCCGCGATACGTAACGACATTCGATCGGGGTCGCCATCGGGCAACCGGTCGGCCACCAGCAGTGCCCGTCGCCAGCTGTTTCGCGCGGCGAGAATGTCGCGGTTGGTCAGCCATGTGCCGGCGCGCATGTGCCAGTCGAAGGCGTCATGGGAATCACCGGCCGCCTCGAGATGCTCGGCGATCAACGCGGCATCCTCATCGACCGATGCGGGGTCGCGGGCCTGGATGGTGGCGGCAAGACGCCTGTGCAATTGGGCACGGCCGGACTTGAGCTGCGATTCGTAGGCCACCGCGCGGATCACCGGGTTACGAAACGCGTACTCGGCACGCCGTCCAAACCTGACCTGGTCCACGAGATCGGATTTGATGAGTGGCGCGACATCGACGCTGTCGACCACGCTCGCCAACAGGTCGGCATCGAAACGAGAACCGATGACAGCTGCGGCGTTCACCGTCTGTTTTGCGGCCACGCCTAGCCGATCGATGCGAGCGCCGATCGTGGCCTGCAGCGTGGCGGGCACATCCACATCACCGATGTCGCCACGCGATGTATACGCGCCTGGCGCACCATTCAACACGCCACGCTCGGCCAGATCGCGCACGATCTCCTCGGCGAAGAAGGGATTTCCGGCGGCTCGGGTGGACACGTGGTCAGTCAGATCCGCCAGCGAGGGATCATCCCCCAGTAGATCAGCGGCGAGCGTCGACGCGTGCGCATGATTCAGGGGTCGCAGCGCGATCACTTGTGCGCCGGAGGCGTGCATCAGCGCACCACGGTATTCGGGACGGGATGTGATGAGCATCAGCGACGGTGTCTGCGGGATGACGGCGAGGAACTCTGCCATCATCGACTCGCTCACCTCGTCTATCCAGTGCACGTCCTCGACCACGTAGACCGCAGGTTCGGGTTGTGCCATCGCGGCCGAGTTGATCAGTGCACTCAATCGCCGGCGCCGCGCCTCGGGGGCGATGGCCGGCAGAGTCACCGCCGCGTCACCGATGCCCAGCAGGTCGTCGAACAGGAGCATGTCTTCATCGTCTGCATCAGCGAATTGCTCGCGGACGCGCACCCGGGCAGCGTCAGCAGCCAGACCGTCGATTCCCAGGGCGGCGCGCAGAATTCGCGAAATCACCTGGAAAGAAACGTCGCTCGCATGTGACTCGCAATAGGTGGTGAACACCGCCACATGGCGTCGCGTGGCGATTGCGGTGACTTCGCGAACGAGCCTGCTCTTGCCGATGCCGGCTGGCCCGACGATGTTCACGGCGCAGCCCGCGCCCCCGACGGCCTCGTCCAGGACCGCGGTGAGGAAGTTCAGTTCCCTGGTGCGCCCAACCAAACGCGACTCCCTGCGGGAGTGCGGATGATGCTCGCCGATCGCACGCAGCAGTCGCGCCTTCACCGGAGTGTCGACGCCCTTGATCTGCACCACCTCAGCGTCACCCAGCGCCACCGTGTCCTCGACCAGTCGCGCAGTCGATTCGCTGAGCATCACGCCGCCTGGTGGCGCCGCCGACTCCATTCGCTGCGCCATCCCGACCTGCTCGCCGATGGCGGTGTAACCCGCCGCCTTGGAACCGATCTCGCCCGCGATCACCTGGCCGGAATTGACCCCGATGCGCAGTTGCAGCGTGACGCCATCGCGAGACTTCACGTCTGCCGCCAGCCGCTCGGCCTCTCGTTGAACCCCCATCGCGGTAAGGCATGCCCGTAAAGCGTGGTCCTCCAAGGAGATCGGCGCACCGAACACCGCCATGATCCCGTCACCAGTGAACTGGTTCACCGTGCCGCCGTAGCGCTCGACAACCAATGCCGATCGCTCCAATAGCTCGGTCATGATTTCCCGTAGCCGCTCCGGCCCAACGGCCGCTGCGATGTCCATCGAATGGACTACATCGGCGAATAGGACGGTCACCTGCTTGTACTCCGCCGACTTCTCCGGTGCGGCGATCGGCGCCCCGCATTCGAGACAGAACTTCGCAGTCGGCGGCAGCTCGAAACCGCACGCCGCGCACGCCACCCCCGCGGCGGTCATGTCGCCTCCGCAGATGCCATCTGCGAGCCAGAACGGCCGCCGACCACCACGCCGACATCGTTGCACCGCGCGCACCGCCAAGCGGGCAAAATGGGCGCTCCACTAACCACGAGCGTGCGCTAAATGCACGCGAAATCCGGCGCGTCGGTGTGCAGACACGCACGTTCGCGGGTTGTGGCGTCAGGCCGCCAGTCTTGGCGCCCGCTTCTCGACCCGCTTGCCGCGACGCCAGCCACGCACCGTGGCGATGGCGGTCCTGAGCCCGCGGCGTCGACCGGTTGCCGGATCGGTATACCCGAACCCGGGCTCCAGCTCGGAGAACATCCGCTCGCTGCGGGTCTCGGGAGCATCATCGACGGTGTCGCGCAGGTATTTGTCCGGCAGCGACAGCTTGGCGATGGTCCGCCACGTCTTGCCGTACTGCACCAGGAACGAACCCGTCGTGTAGGGCAGGTCGTACTTGTCGCAGACCTGCCTCACCCGCACCGAGATCTCGTGCAGCCGATTGCTCGGCAGATCCGGATAGAGGTGATGCTCAATCTGGTGGCACAGGTTGCCGCTCATGAACCGCAGCGCCGGTCCGCCCTCGAAATTGGCGCTGCCGAGCATCTGCCGCAGATACCACTCGCCCTTGGTCTCACCGGCCATGTCAGTCTTGGTGAACTTCTCTGCACCGTCTGGGAAATGGCCGCAGAAGATCACCGCGTTCGCCCACACGTTCCGGATCACGTTGGCCACCGCGTTGGCCTTCAGCGTCGACTTGAACGTCGCGCCGGGGGACAGCGCCGTCACCGCAGGCCAGGCTACGTAGTCCTTGGCCAGCTGCCGGCCGGCCTTCGCCGAGAATTCGCGCATCCGCACCATGGTCGCATCGCGGTCGTCGCGACCCTTGAACATCCTGCCGAGTTCCAGGTGCTGCAAACCGACACCCCACTCGAAACCAAGCGCGAGCATGGTGTTGTACAGCAGATTGCCGAGGTTGAACGGCTTCCACTTTTCGTCACGAGTGACCCGCAGCAGGCCGTAGCCCACATCGTCGTCCATGCCGAGGATGTTGGTGTACTTGTGGTGCATGAAGTTGTGGGTGAACCGCCAGTGCTTGGACGCCCCGCTCATGTCCCACTCCCACGTCGAGGAGTGAATCTCGGGATCATTCATCCAATCCCACTGGCCGTGCATGACGTTGTGGCCGATCTCCATGTTCTCGATGATCTTGGCCACGCCCATAGTCACGGTGCCCGCCCACCACGCCGAGCGTCGCGAACCCGCGGCCAGCATGAGCCGGCCTGCGACCTCGAGGGCGCGTTGGGCGGCGATGGTGCGGCGGATGTAGCGCGAGTCGCGCTCCCCACGGGAGTCTTCAATGTCCAGGCGGATCGCGTCGAGCTCGACAGCCAGATTTTCGATGTCGGCTTCGGTCAGATGCGCGAATGCCGGTACGTCGGTAATTGCCATTGTTCTGCCTCCCTTCTTTTACCTACGCTAGCGTAACCTACGGCTCCGTAGGTTACCAACCAGTAAAGTCTAAACGTCGAGTACGCAATCGCCGGATGCTGCGGAGATGCAGGTCTGTATCCGGCTTCCTGGTTCGTGTTCGGCGCCCGTGCGCAGGTCACGTACGTGCCCCTCGAGCAGACCCACCACACACGACTGACAGATACCCATTCGGCAGCCGAACGGCATCTGAACGCCGACCTGTTCGCCGGCATCCATCAACGGAGTCGCGGCGTCCACAGTGAGCCTCTTCCCAGTGCGTGCGAACTCCACCGTGCCGCCCTGGCCATGCACCGCGGCCTTGGATACCGCGAAGCGCTCCAGATGAAGCCGCTCGGCGGTGCCCTCCGCATGCCAAACCCGCTCTGCCGCGTTGAGCATGCCTTCTGGGCCACACGCCCACGTCTGACGTTCCCGCCAATCGGGCAGTTCATCGTCCAACCGGGCCAGGTCGAACCGCCCCTCAGTGCGGGTCGACCGCAGCCGCAGTCGATAACCGTCGTGCGCACGTTCCAGCTCGGCCAGCTCCGCAGCGAACATCACATCGGATTCCGTTGGGGCCGAATGTAAGTGGACGATATCGGTGACCTGATCGCGTCGCGCCAACGTGCGCAGCATCGACATCACCGGCGTAATGCCGGAGCCCCCGGTGATGAACAACACCGACGCAGGCGCCGGATCGGGCATCACGAAGTTGCCCTGCGGCGCGGCCAACCGAACGATCGTGCCGGGTGCCACCCCGCCGACCAGGTGGGTCGACAGGAAGCCCTCGGGCATGGCTTTCACCGTGATGGTGATAGTGCGCGAGGCGCGGCCCGATGTCGCAGGCCGAGCGGCTCCGGTCACCGGACTGGACGTCAACGAGTACGACCGCCAGCGCCACCGGCCGTCGATGAGCAGGCCGATGCCGATGTACTGGCCGGGCTGGTAGTCGAACGAGAAGCCCCAACCGGGCTTGATGACCAAGGTCGCGGAGTCGACGGTCTCGCGCCGCACCTGAAGCACGCGGCCGCGCAGTTCCCGCGCCGACCACAACGGATTGGCGAGTTTGAGATAGTCGTCTGGCAGCAGCGGCGTGGTGATCCGCTCGGCGATCGCGCGCGCCGTGTCCCAGCCGCGATGTTTACCCGCGCCGGCGACAGTGGGCCGCTCGGTGTCCACGAGAACAGCCACGGGCCTGCTGCTGCTGTATTTCTTGCCCAACGAAAGCTCCTGCCCCAGTTTCAGGATTGCCTCACCCGTCGTCCGGGAGACATAACCTACGGTACCGTAGGTTCGGCGCTTGAGCCAGGCGTAAAGCGTCACAGCAGCTCGAGCAGGAAGGACAGCTCTTGCGGGGCATACCAGGCGAGATCGTGGTCCTGGGCATCGCCCACGATGAATTCGGCGTCCTCATCGCCCAGGTCAGCGGCGTCGACGGCCTCGATCGCCGGCACCACCGCAGGCTCAGCGTCGGCGTTGTCGACATACGCCGCGACCAGATGGTCGAACGTGATCGGCGCCGAGAGCCGCACCACCGCATCGTCGAGATCAGGACGCGCCGTCACACCCTCGACGTCGGCCACCACCACCGCTCGCCGCGGCGGCAGAGCGGATGTCCCCTCGCCTGCCATCAGCCGCAGCGACGCCAGCGCCGCGTCGCGGAGTGCGACCTCGGCCAGTTCGTCGTCATCGCCCTCGGCGTAGGCCTCGCGCAGCGTCGGCGTCACCGCGAATGCTGTCCCGTTGCGGGCGTGCAAGAGGCGATCGGCGACCAGCTGCTGGAGCATGGCCAGGGTCGCTGGGACGTAGACACGCACGAAGCGAGGTTAGCCGTTATTGCGCGGCCTCCAGCAGCTCCTCCATCGATTCCCGCAGCAGTGACGGAAATACGTCGACGTCGCTCATCGCGTCGCGGTCGGCGTTGATCCCGAAGTAGAGCATGCCGTTGTATGACGTCACCCCGATCGCCAGCACCTGGTTGTTCAGCAGCGGTGGCACCGCGTAGGTTTCCAGCAGTTTGGTTCCTGCGAGGAACATCTGCTTCTGCGCGCCGGGCACATTGGTGATCAGGAGGTTGAACAGCCGCGCCGAGAAACTGGTCGCGACGCGAATTCCCATGGCGTGCAACGTCGGTGGCGCAAATCCCGAGAGCGTGACGATGGTCCTGGCATCGACAAAGCTGGGATGTGTGGGATGCGATTCGGTGGAGTGGGCGATCTGCGACAACCGCACCACCGCGTTGCCCTCACCGACCGGCAGGTCGATCAGGAACGGCGACACCTCACTGATCGCCTGACCGGGCCCTGTCGTGTCGAGGTCCGCGTCGGGATAGACCGACATGGGCGCCATCGCCCGCACGGTCGTCGTCGCCGTGACCGGCTCGCCGCGCGACATCAGCCAGTTCCGCAGCGCCCCGGCCACCACGGTCAGCAGTACGTCGTTGACGTCGCAGTCGTAGCGCGCCCGCACCAAGCGGTAGTCCTCGAGCCGATGACCCGCCACGGTGAACCGGCGGTTGCGCGACACCGTCGTGTTCAACGGGCTGCTCGGCGCGGTGCCGCGCGCGAAGGTACGCGCGACGTCGACGAACCGGCGGCCGACCTCGACTAGCTGGCCCGCGTTCGTCGCCACCTCGGTCACCGCCGAGCGAACGGCCCCGATCTGTTCGGCTGGACGCGCGATCCACTCACCGACAGCGCCGAGCACAAGTTGACGGTCGCTGGGCTCACGCGCCGGGATCCAGATGTCCTCGCCGAACTCCGGCGGCTTCTGGGTGCGGTCGGCGATCACGTGGCCGATCTCAAGCGCCGTCATGCCGTTCACCAGTGCCTGGTGCGACTTGGTGTAGATCGCGATGCGGTTACGGGCCAGGCCCTCGATCAGATACATCTCCCACAGCGGCCGGGACTTGTCCAACGGCCGCGAGCCGAGCCGGGCGATGAGCTCGTGCAGCTGCGCGTCGCTGCCCGGCGACGGCAGCGCCGACCGGCGGATGTGGTAGGTGACGTCGAAGTCGCGGTCGTCGATCCACACAGGGCGGGCCAGGCCCAACGTCACTTCGCGCACCTTCTGGCGGTAACGCGGGATCTGCGGGAGCCGCCGTTCGACGGTGGCCAGCAGGGTTTCGTAGCTCAGCCCGTTGCGCGGCTTGCGCAGGATCGACAGCGTGCCGACGTACATCGGGGTGGAGGTGTCTTCCAGGTGATAGAACGACGCGTCCGACGCCGACAACCTGGTCACCATTCGGTGCCACCCCCTCGTGTTGTTCGACGCTGTCAATCGACCCCCGTGCAGGCTATCGGCCGGTTCTGTGTGCCCGCATCATGGGTGCATTCGGCGTCGTCGACCCGTGGGATCATGAATGTGTCTGCGACTCTCCAGCAGATGCCGTCGCCGTCGCACGACCACTGGAGAGCACCGATGACCGCATCCCGAATTCCGCCCGAGCCGGTTTCGTTGACGACGCCGATCATCGACTGTGAGCCGCCGCCTGTCGGAATCGCCGACTGCCCGCCTCCGTCACCGGCAACGCTGCATCGGCGTACCACCCGGCGCCTTCGGCCGGTGAAGCGTCCAGTGCCCCGCGACCCACTGCCGCCGCCCGCGGCGGTGGCGTTCGCCGATGCGGCGCTGCGCCGCATCCTGGAGATCGTGGACCGGCGCAGGCCCATCGCGCAACTGCGTCCGCTCGTGATGCCGGCGCTGATCGACACGGTCACCGCGCTGACGCGAGCGCCACAGAACGCCGCCGCGACGCTGCGACGGGTCCGGGTGCGCATGGTCGACGGTGACGACGAAACTCAAGCCGAGGTGTTCGCGACGTATACCCGGGCGAACCGTGTCCGGGCGATCGCGGGGCGGATCGAACGTGTCGATGACCGCTGGCGGATCGTCGCCTTGCAGATCGGCTGAGGCGGCTAGCCGTAGTCGCCGCGAGCTAGCGCCTGCGGCTGTCCTTGGCGGCCCTGGCCTGCTGACGCGCGGCTTCCCGCCGTTCACGCCGGCTGCCCGTCGGTGCGGCGTGCTTCGGGCCACCTGGCCGTTGCACCTCGGCCGACCCGTCCTCGGACGGCCCGGAGTAGGTCAGCGGCGGCGCAGAATCTTCGATTCCCTTGGCACGCAAGGCCGCTGGCCGAGCCGGCAATTCGCCGCCTGGCTGCTCATCCTCGGGCCGCTCCTTGGTGGCGACGGCGCTGTCCTGAGCCCTTTCCGCGGCCTCCGCAGCGAACTGCGCCAGCCCCGCGGGCGCGGCAACAGGCGCGACGGCGGGCGCGGGCGCTGCTTCCACGGTGACGTTGAACAGGAAGCCCACTGACTCTTCCTTCATCCCCTCGAGCATCCCGACGAACATGTCGTAGCCCTCACGCTGGTACTCGACCAACGGGTCGCGCTGTGCCATCGCCCGCAGGCCGATGCCCTCCTTGAGGTAGTCCATCTCGTAGAGGTGTTCACGCCACTTGCGGTCGATGACGTTGAGCAGCACGTTGCGCTCCAGCTGCCGCATCGCGCCGTCGCCGGCGATCTCCTCGAGCTGCTTCTCGCGCGCGGCGTAGGCCCGCTCGGCGTCCTCGACCAACGCGTCGAGCAGCTCGTCGCGGGTCAGCTCGCCCGCCTCGCCCACCGCGTCGGAGTCGATCAGATCGTGGTGGTCTATGCCCACCGGATAAAGCTGTTTGAGTGCGGTCCACAGCTGCTCGAGGTCCCAGTCCTCCGCGTAGCCGTCGGCGGTCGCGCCGTCGACGTACGCGGTGACCACGTCAACCAGCATCTGATGGGCCTGCTCGGCGAGGTTCTCGCCTTCGAGGATGCGGCGACGCTCCTCGTAGATGACCTTGCGCTGCTGGTTCATCACTTCGTCGTACTTGAGGACGTTCTTGCGGATCTCGAAGTTCTGCTGCTCGACCTGCGTCTGCGCGCTCTTGATCGCGCGGCTGACCATCTTGGCCTCGATCGGCACATCATCGGGCAAGTTGAGCCGATTGAGCAGAGATTCCAGCGTCTCGCCGTTGAACCGCCGCATCAGCTCGTCACCGAGCGACAGGTAGAACCGCGACTCGCCAGGGTCGCCCTGGCGGCCCGAGCGGCCACGTAGCTGGTTGTCGATGCGGCGCGACTCGTGCCGCTCGGTGCCCAGCACGTACAGGCCGCCGACGGCGATGACGTCCTCGGACTCCTCGGCCGCTTCGGCCTTGACCTGCGGCAGCACCTTGTGCCAGGCGGCCTCATAATCCTCGGGCGTCTCGACCGGGTCGAGTCCCTGCGCGCGCAGTCGCTTGTCGGCGAGGAAGTCGACGTTGCCGCCGAGCACGATGTCGGTGCCGCGGCCGGCCATGTTGGTGGCGACGGTGATCGCGCCCAGCCGGCCCGCCTCAGCGATGATGCCGGCCTCCTGCTCGTGATACTTCGCATTCAGCACGTTGTGCGGAATGCGCCGCTTCTGGAACTGGCGCGACAGGTACTCGGAGCGCTCGACGCTGGTGGTGCCGATCAGGACCGGCTGGCCCTTCTCATACCGCTCGGTGACGTCGTCGACGACCGCGATGTACTTGGCCTCTTCGGTCTTGTAGATGAGGTCGGACTGGTCGCCGCGGATCATCGGCTTGTTCGTCGGGATCGTCACGACACCGAGCTTGTAGATCTCGTGCAGCTCGGCGGCCTCGGTCTGGGCGGTTCCGGTCATGCCCGAGAGCTTGTCGTAGAGCCGGAAGTAGTTCTGCAGCGTGATGGTGGCCAGCGTCTGGTTCTCGGCCTTGATCTCGACATGCTCCTTGGCCTCGATGGCCTGGTGCATGCCCTCGTTGTAGCGGCGGCCGATCAACACACGGCCGGTGAACTCGTCGACGATCAGCACCTCGCCGTCGCGGACGATGTAGTCCTTGTCGCGCTGGAACAGCTCTTTGGCCTTGACCGCGTTGTTGAGGTAGCTGACCAGCGGCGAGTTGGCGGCCTCGTAGAGGTTCTCGATGCCGAGCTGGTCCTCGACGAACTCCACGCCGATCTCGTGCACACCGATGGTGCGCTTGCGCAGGTCGACCTCGTAGTGGGTGTCCTTCTCCATCAGCGGCGCCAGCCGGGCGAACTCGGTGTACCAGTTCGACGCGCCGTCGGCGGGCCCGGAGATGATCAGCGGGGTGCGAGCCTCGTCGATCAGGATGGAGTCGACCTCGTCGACGATCGCGAAGTTGTGCCCGCGCTGCACCAGATCGGCCAGCGAGTGGGCCATGTTGTCGCGCAGGTAGTCGAAGCCGAATTCGTTGTTGGTGCCGTAGGTGATGTCGGCGGCGTAGGAGGCGCGCCGCTCGTCGGGCGTCATGCCGGACAGGATCACGCCGACGTTGAGCCCCAGGAAGCGGTGCACGCGGCCCATCCACTCGGCGTCGCGCTTGGCCAGATAGTCGTTGACCGTGACGACGTGTACGCCCTTGCCGCTCAGTGCGTTGAGGTAGGACGGCAGCACCGCGGTCAGCGTCTTGCCCTCGCCGGTCTTCATCTCCGCCACGTTGCCGAAGTGCAGCGCAGCGCCGCCCATCACCTGGACGTCGAAATGCCGCTGGTCAAGCACGCGCCAGGCGGCCTCTCGGGCGACGGCGAACGCCTCGGGCAGCAGATCATCGAGGTCGGCGCCGTCGGCGACGCGCTCCTTGAACTCGTCGGTCTTCGCCCGCAGCTCGGCGTCGGAGAGTTTCTCGACGTCGTCGGACAGGGTGTTGACATAGTCAGCCACCCCCTTGAGGCGCTTGACCATGCGGCCTTCACCGAGACGGAGCAACTTGTCCAGCACGCTAATTCCTCATTTATGGTCGATGGATCTCACGACTTATCAGACGAAGTCCATCGTAGGTGACCCGTCGAAATTGCTGGTTGATGCCGCTGGAAAGCGTCTAGGCGAGCCTGATCAGCCCGTAGTCGTAGGCGTGCCTGCGGTACACGACGCACGGCTTGTCGCTCTGCTTGTCGTGGAAAAGGAAGAAGTCGTGGCCGACGAGCTCCATCTCATAGAGCGCGTCGTCGACGGTCATCGGCTTGGCCGGGTGCTCCTTGGTGCGCACGATCCGCCCCGGCTCGTGGGCTTCGCCGGGCAGGCCGTCGACCTGCGATGCGTCGTCGGACAACGCGGCCGAAGTGGCCGGCAGCGGATCGATCGCGGTGGCCTCGGCCAGCGATACGGGCGTCTTGTCGCCGTAATGGATCTTGCGGCGGTCCTTGCTGCGGCGGAGCCTGCTTTCCAGTTTGCACACCGCCGACTCGAGGGCGGCGTAGAAGCTGTCCGCGCAGGCCTCGCCACGCACAACGGGGCCGCGACCTCGCGCGGTGATCTCTACGTGTTGACAGTTCTTGCGTTGGCGCCGGTTGCGCTCATGGTCTAGTTCGACGTCGAAGAGGTAGATGGTGCGGTCAAATCGTTCCAGGCGGGACAGTTTCTCTGAGACGTAAATGCGAAAGTGTTCGGGAACCTCGACGTTGCGGCCCTTGACGACGACCTCGGCGCTCGGCGTCGGTTCGGGCGTCTCGTCCTCGATCACCATGGTGCGGTCTGAGTCCACGGAATGGCTTGACATGCTTAGCAACTCGTTTCTCATCGGAGTCGCACGCTTCGCGTGCCCGGCTAGTTAAGGAATCGCGCCGACGGGCATGCCTGTCGCTCCGCCCACCGGCGCAAGGTGTCGACTACTCACCTCCTACCGCTGGTTGGCGATACTGGCGCTTCCGGTTGAGCGCCGCCGTGAGGCAATCACGGGTGGTTGATGCCGACGGTAATCGTGTTCACCCAGTAGTGCCAGTAAATTCGCGGACCCGTTTTCAGTTCTTCACATGGGGTTGATTTGAATCGAAGTTGCCTCCCGCGTCACGCGTTGGCGACCGCAAGCACCCCGGTCACGTGAGCACCTGCGACGTGCAGGACGCGGACCGATTCGGTGGCGGTCGCCCCGGTGGTCACGATGTCGTCGACCAGCAGCACGGCGCCCGCCAGAGCCTTGATGATCTTGACCCGTCCGGCGATGTTGCGCTGCCGGTCGGCGCGGGACAGGCCGACGGAGTCGCGGGCCAGCGCTCGTAGCCGCAGCGCCTGAACGACGTGGATACCGTCCAGCCCCGCCGTTGCCACCCGCGCGATCCGGGTCACGGGGTCGCCGCCGCGGCGGCGGGCGGCTGATCTGCGCGTTGGTGCGGGGACGATGGTCAGCGGCGCCTCGATCACGCCCCATGTCAACAGGCGCTGCAGCCCGGCCTCGAGCGCGACGGCGAGCGGCGAAATCAGGTCGGCGCGGCCGTGCTCCTTGACAGCGACGATGGCCTCGCGGCGCGACCCGGCGTACCGACCGAGAGTGAAGACCGGAACCCCGGGATCGACCCGGGGGGCGATCAGGTGCGGCTGGTCGGCCTGAACGGTCAGTTGGCGCGCGCAAGCGGCACACCACCGGGTCGCGGGCGTGCCGCAGCCGCCGCACTCCAGCGGGAGGACAAGGTCGAGCATGTCCGCAGTCTGGCGCGCCAGTGCGACATCGCGATCGCCGACTCAGTGCCCCGCGCTTTGTCCGCCGTCGACATGAAGGATCTCCCCGGTCACAAAGGGTGCGTTCTCGAGGTACAGAGCACCGCGCACGACGTCTGCGACTGCGCCTATTCGGTTCTGGGGATGCGTCCCGGCGTATGCATCGTGCGCGTCGACGCCGGAGTGCATGGGGGTGTCGATGACGCCGGGCGATATCGCATTCACCCGGATATCCCGGCCGCCGTACTCAACGGCCAGCGATTTGGTCACCGCGACCAGCCCACCTTTGGTCAGCGCCGTCAACGCCGACGGGACGGCGGACTGCCCCTGTTCGGCCAGTGTGGTGGTCACGTTGATGATGTGGCCCCACCGCCCTGCTCGAGCATCTGGCTGATGACGCACTGGGTGATGTGAAAGAACCCGAGCGTGTTCACCGACGTGACCATCGCGTAGTCCTCGCGCGTATACGCGGTGAAGGGTTTGGCGACGAACACCCCGGCATTGTTGACGAGCGTGTCGATGCGACCGAAGGCTCGCACAGCGACTTCGACCAGCCGCTGCGCGGTGGCCGGGTCGGCGATATCGCCTGCGACAACGCGTATTTCGGGATCGGGTGAATCGCCGATGGTGCGCGAGTTGGCGATCACGCGGTAGCCACTCGTGCGAAACGCGTCCACCAGACCCGCGCCGATTCCCCGTGACGCGCCGGTGATGATCGCCACCCTGTCAGTGCTGCGTTCCACCATCATTTCCCTTCTGGCGCCCGTCAGGCGAGATCGCGCACGATGTCGACGGCTGACCCAGTCTTCGCGTGTCGGAAAGCGACCCCTGCCCACAGGGCCACCCCGTGCGGGTCACCGACTTTCACTGCGGCCGCCTGAATCGGAGCGGTCATCATCGCGACCTCGGGGAAGCCGGACATGGCATGGTGTTCGTGCTCATCGATGAACCGGTTGCGCAAGGCTCGTGCGTAGCGCCCGGTGAACACACGGGTCAGCACCGTCTGGTCGAAGTCCGGCTCGCACAATGCGGCGCGATATACCGGATGGGTTCCTGCCTCGTCAGCGAGTAACAACGCGGTGCCGATTTGCGCAGCCGTTGCACCGACATCCCGCACTCGCTTCACGTCACCGGCGGTCGCGAGACCCCCTGCCGCCACGACAGGACAGTCAAGGCCAGCAACCAACGCGGCCACCAGGTCATCCAACGGATCGTCCGCAGGCGCCGCGAGCGGGTCGAACGTCGCCCTGTGCCCACCCGCGCCCGGGCCCTGAGCCACCAGTGCGTCCGCCCCGCAGAGCAACGCGATTTCGGCTTCACGGAAGCTGGTCACCGTGGCGATCGTCAAGATGCCAGCGTCGGTGAGTCGACGGCACTGGGTCTTCGTCGGCGAGCCGAACGTGAAGGAGACCGCCTCCGGCCGCAGGTCACACACCACGTCGAGTTTGGCGGCGCAGTCGTCCTCATCACGACGCGGTTCACCGAGTGCGACGCCATAACGATCCGCCTCCTGCGACAACGCCGACGCGAACTCGCTGAATTGCGCCAGAGTGCCCAGACGCAATTGGGGCACAAACAGATTCACGCCGATCGGAGCCGAAGTCAGCTTTCGCGTCGCGGCGATCTGGTCGGCTAACTCGTGCGCCGAGATCATGCCGCCGGCGAGGAAGCCAAGCCCACCGGCGTTTGAAACGGCTGCGACAAGCGCAGGCGTGGATGGTCCCCCCGCCATGGGCGCACCGACTATGCGAACACTCAAGTCACTCAATGCGAACCGGTCAATCATGGCGCCAACGCTAGGGATACGGTCGCAAGCGGGCTAGCCATCCCGCGCAGTGTGCTGGACAGATTGCGCGGAAAGC
>Ga0310900_10000366_pt1 | contig 14884 bp, 10 predicted proteins | sample C24D1metaG_FD_203879 | JGI IMG/M metagenome (GOLD analysis project Ga0310900, IMG submission 203879) | Lab incubated soil microbial communities from West Virginia University Organic Research Farm, Morgantown, WV, United States - C24D1 | ecosystem: Environmental > Terrestrial > Soil >...
AAGATTAGTTTGCGCATATGTATTTTCCGTAAGCCCGTCGCCCGCGAGCCCGTTGTCCGTCAAGCCCGTAGCCAGCAAGCCCGCAGGACCCTACGATCCCAAGGCGAACGCGATTAGTTCGGCGTTGGGTCCACTGCCTGCGGCGACCACAATGTACTGCTTTCCCTGGTGCATGTACGTCATCGGTGATGCGAGCGGGCGCGCCGGCGCGTCCATGTCCCACAGTGGAGCTCCAGTCGCCTTGTCATACACGCGGAATTTGGTGGGCTCGATCGGCACCTTGCTCATTGGACGCCCGCCGACCGGCAGGTTGCTTCCGCCGCCGAGATTGCCCGCGCCCATCGCCACGAACAGCAGCGTCTTGGTCACCATCGCGGCATTGCGAATCGGCGCGCCGAGCGCCGGCAGGTTGAGATCCTTCAGCAGCGGATGGTTGCGCGGGCCATCGCCGATCGCCGCGACCCATTTCGTATCGCCCTTGCTGAGATCGATCGCCGTCACGCGGCCATATGGCGGCTTGAGAAGGGGCAATCCGTCGAGCATCGGGGGCATCTGCGTTCCGCCGCGCGCATAGAGCAGGTTGCTCCGTTCCGGATTCGGCTTCACGAGCTGCACCACGATCGGGCTGGTCATCGACGGGACGTAGAGCGTGCTCGTCTCCGGATCGTATGAGGCGCCGGCCCAGTTCGCGCCGCCGGCCCACCCCGGATTGACGATGGTGCCCTTCTCCGACGGCGGCGTGAAAATCGGCCCGGTGTCGAATTGCTTGAAGATCTCGAGCGCCGCGGCCTTCAACTCCGGCGTGAAGTCGATCAGATCGCTCTCGGTCACGCCTTGCCGCTCGTACGCGGGCGGCTTGGTCGGGAACGGCTGTGTCGGCGACGAGCGTTCACCTGGAACGGTCGACTGCGGCACCGGCCGCTCCTCGATCGGCCACACCGGCGCGCCGGTTCGTCGATCGAGGACGTAGGTGAAACCTTGCTTGCTCACTTGCGCGAGCGCTTTGATCGGTTTGCCGTTTACGTTGATGTCAACGAGGATCGGCGCCGCTGGAAAATCGTAGTCCCAGACGCCGTGATGCACGCCCTGGAAATGCCACGCGCGTTTGCCGGTCTTCGCGTCGATCGCCATGATCGTCTCGGCGAACAGGTTGGCCCCGGGACGATGACCGCCGTAGAAATCGTCGGTGGGTGTACCAAACGGAAGAAACACGTAGCCGAGCTCCTCGTCCGACGACATGTTGGTCCACACGTTGGTGCTGCCCGTGTAGGTCCACGAGTCGTCGCCCCATGTCTCGTTGCCGAACTCGCCTTTCTGCGGAATCGAGTGAATCGTCCACAGTTTTTTCCCGGTGCGGACATCGAAGCCGCTGACATCGCCGCGCGGCCATTCCTTGTGCGTCGGGCCGTCGTGAATGCTGGCGCCCACCACGATCACATCCTTGCAGACCACCGGAGCGGCGCTCACCGAGTAATTGGTGGCGCGCACGGCATTCGCAAGCGATCCCATCAGATCGATTCGGCCCCCTTCGCCAAAGGTCTTATCCAGGGCGCCGGTCTTCGCATCGACCGAGATCAGATAGGCGTCGTGGGTGCCGAGCAGCAGGCGTTCGATCTTGCCATCGGTCCAATAGGCGAGACCGCGGTGCACGTAGCCTAGATTGCCGGGGCGCCCCGTCTTCCAGTTGCCGGGATCGACCGTCCAGATCGTCTGGCCGGTGCCTGGATTGATCGCCGCGATCTGTCCGAGCGACGTCACGGTGTAGAGCACGCCCTTCACCATTAGTGGCGTGTCCGCATAGCCGCCCGGCCGCGCGGTCGGATTGGCCTCGATGACAGCGTTGTCCGGCGAGGTCCATCGCCACGCCACGGTCAACTTGCCGATGGTGTCCTTGTTGATTTGATCGAGCGGCGAATATTTCTGGCTGGCCGCGTTGCCGCCGTAGTGCGTCCATTCGACCGAGCGACCCTGGGCACCGGCAAACTGCAAAGCAAGGAGTACGAGCGTCGACGCGAGCGCGAATCGTCTCATGAGTTGTCCTTCTGAATCGCCGCAATCCTAGCACCGTAGAGCACCGTAGGCGCCGGGGACACCTTCGCAACCTAGTTTTGATAGCATTCGATGCCCCTAAGGAGGGAGCCATGAATATGAAATCCATCATTCGCGTCCTTTCCGCGATCGTGCTCGCGGCCGGACTTCTCAGCCCTGCACTCCTTGACGCCCAGGCCACCAATGTCACCGGCGAGTGGCTCTTCAACGTCACCACCGATCAGGGCGGCGGCACGCCCACCATCACCTTCAAACAGGACGGGGAAAAGCTCACCGGGAAATACGCCGGGCAGCTCGGCAACGCCGATTTGACGGGAACCGTGAAAGGCAACGCCATTCACTTCACCTTCACCATCGACGCGCAAGGACAGCCCGCGCCTGTTACCTACGACGGAACGGTCGAAAAGAACACCATGAAGGGCAAGCTCGACATCGGTGGAATGGTGAACGGCACGTTTACCGCTACGAAGAAGTGATCCAAATCTACGGATTTGTTCCCATTGACACTGCTGCAGACCTACTGCTTAATGTGGACATTTGCAGGGACTTTTTTCCCCCCTGTCTTGAAGGCTCACCCACTTGCGCCGTGGGCGTGGTTAGGGAAGTAACCAAGGAGGAGCTGTTGTGATGCGTTCGCTCACGGTACGTTGTATTACTCTATTGACTCTTGTCCTCACGCCGGTAATTGCATCGGCGCAAACCAGCTCGATCACCGGAACGGTCAAGGATGCTTCTGGCGGAGTGCTGCCCGGCGTAACCGTCGAAGTTTCGAGCCCGGCACTGATCGAGAAGACGCGTTCGGCCGTCACCAGCGGTTCGGGCCAGTACGCGATTCCGGCGCTGCGTCCCGGCCTCTACACCGTGAAGTTCGAGCTGCCCGGCTTCTCAACGGTCATCCGCGAAGGCATCGAGCTGACGTCGGACTTCACGGCGACGATTAACGCCGACCTGAAGGTCGGCACGCTCGAAGAGACGCTGACCGTTACCGGCGAATCGCCCATCGTCGACACCTCCAACATCACCCAGCGCGTGGTGATGACGCAGGAAGTGCGTGATGCGCTCCCGACCGGCCGGAACATCCAGGCCGTCGGCATCATGATCCCCGGCACAACGCTCGCCCTCGGCGGCGGCGGCGCGCTCTCGCGCGACGTCGGCGGCTCGGGCAACATGCAGCAGTCGCCGCTGCAGTACCGCGGCTCGGGCGACACGGTGCAGACGATTGAAGGCTTGCGCCTCAACAACCTCTGCGCGCAGGGTGCCTACTCGGGCGTCTACTGGAACGACGCGAGCTTCGAGGAGTTCAGCTACGTCACCGGCGCCGACTCGGCCGAAGTGGGCCAGGGCGGCATGCGCGTCAACATGGTGCCGCGCGACGGCGGCAACTCGTTCCGTGGTTCAGCGATCTTCAACTACGCCGGCGAAGGCTTCGGATCCGACAACTGTGGATCGGCCGGCATCGGCCTGCCCTGCGACCGCGAGAACCTGAGCGGCAGCAAGACGTTCAACAAGAGCAACACGCTCACCAACGTGGACGTGATCCAGAATATCTGGGACGTCAATCCATCAGTCGGCGGTCCGATCGTCAGAAACAAGGTCTGGTTTAACTACACGTTCAGGCACTACGGATCGAAAAAGACCAAAGCCGACGCGTACGTCGACAAGAACCCCTCGCAGTTCGTCTACGAAGCCGATACGACGCAGCCCGGAGTCGACGATGGCCACATCGTCAGCAACGCCGGCCGCATCTCGTGGCAGGTATCGGGCAAGGACAAGATCTCGGTTTACCACGACGAGCAGCACAAGTACCGCGATCACTGGGGCATCTCCTCGACGATTCCACCCGATGCCGCCGCCATACAGGTCACGCCCACCAGCCGCGTCAACGTCACGAAGTGGACGCGCACGCACACCAACAAGCTCCTGCTCGAAGGCGGCTTCGGTTACTACAATCAGGAATACACCGAGCTCTATCAGCCGTCGGTGACCGGAATTGAAGATAAGGTGTGGGACGAGAACGCGATCCGTAACTCAAAGGTCTACAACGTCGTCGATCAGTCGAACAACCGCCAGGCCAATGCGTGGAACGCCCCCGCCGATCACTTCTCGGTCCTGCGGACGCTCATGGGTGCCGCGTCATACGTGACAGGCGCGCACAGCTTCCGCGGCGGCATGAACTGGACGACAGGCGACTGGAAGCTGCTGACGATGTGGACCGGCGACGTTCAGCCGATTACCTACAACGCGGGCCGTCCAGTCTCCGCGACATTGCGCCTGCCGTCGGACCGCAACAACGGGGTCGACCGCGACCTCGGCCTCTTCCTGCAGGACAAGTGGGCGATGGGCCGGGTGACGCTCAACCTGGGCCTCCGCTACGACCAGTTCATCGGCGAGTCGCGCGAGAGCTCGATCCTGCCGAGCCGCTTCGGTCCAGGCGCCACGTTCGGGGATTGCTCGGATGGCGTCGTCGACCCGGGTGACCTTTGCACCGGCCGGGTGCAGAACTGGAAGGACATCTCGCCGCGCGTCGGCTTCGCGATGGACCTGTTCGGCAATGGCCGAACCGCCGTCAAGGCGAGCTACGCGCGCTACGTCGCCGGCCAGGCGATTGCGTTCGCCAACCAGGTCAACCCGATCGGCGCGCTGACCGCGACGGACACGCGCATCTGGACGGACATCGACAGCAATGGCTTGCCCTTCGACTCGAACGGCAACATCCAGCTGAACGAGCTCACCAACTCGACATCGACGCCGACGTTCGGGAAACTCACCGTGCCGACGACGCAGTATTCGCCGGACCTGCTCAGCGGCTGGGGCAAGCGCGGTTACAACGAGGAGTACACGTTCGCGATGCAGCACCAGATCGCGGATCGCATGTCAGTGAACGGCGGCTACTATCGCCGCTCGTTCGGCAACGCGACCTTCACCGACGACCTGCGCTACGACGCGAGCAGCTACGACTCGTTCTGCATCACGGCCCCGGTCGATCCCGACCTGCCGGGTGGCGGCGGCTACCAGGTGTGCGGTGTGCAGGATCTCAAGCCTGCGGTGTTTGCTCAGAACCTGCCCCAGAACAGCTTGATTCGCTTCTCGTCCGATTTCGGTGACGAGACCAACGTGTATCAGGGTTACGACCTCAACCTCGATGCGCGCTTCCGTAACGGCGCGTTCCTCAAGGCCGGCATCGGCGCCACGGCGCGCACCTTCGATAACTGCAATCTGCTGAAGGCTGGCCTTGACGCCATGACTGGGGCGCCGGCCGGCGCTTCGCTAGTCACGTCCCTTTCGCAGGGCACCGAAGTCTATCCGGATGGATCGACGAGCTGCCATCGTGAGTACGCCTATCGTCCTGACTTCAAGGCGTCGGGGTCCTACACGCTTCCGTGGGACGTTCAGCTCGCCGGCACGTTCCAGTTCAGCCGCGGCATCCAGAACGGCGGCGCCGGTCCGAGCCTCAACGCCGCGTGGGCGCTTACCAGCGCACAGGCTGCGACGATCGGCGCGCGGACCTGGACCAGTGTCGCCTCGCGTACCATCAACCTCATCCGCGAAGGTTCCGACTACGGCAAGTACAACCTCGAACAGCTTGACCTCAAGCTGGCAAAGCGATTCACCATCGACAAGGTGCGCCTGCGCGTCGACTTCGACCTCTACAACGTGTTCAACAGCAGCTGGCCCTACACGGTGAGCTCGGCGTACTCGACCGCGGCGACCGGAACGTGGCAGCGTCCGACGAACGTGCTGCAGCATCGCTTCTTCAAGCTGGGCGGAAATATCAGCTTCTAGGAGTTGTTGTTAGAGGTTAGAGGTTAGTAGTTAGAATCAAGAAGTGAAGAGCGGGAAGTCCAGGGCCACCATCTTGGGCTTCCCGTTTTTCTTTGTACTGATCTTTTCGACTACCGCTGCGGCCCAACACGCGCTGCATTCAATCCCCGCTGTTCCTCAGGAGCTCCTCGAGCGTCCGGTCACGTTGCGCACCGGTATCGGCGCGGTGCATGACGATGCGGGGACGAAGAACGTGGAGGCGCAACGCTTCTACGATCAGGGCCTCGCCTACCTTCACAACTACGTGTGGATCGAGGCGGCGCGGTCGTTTCACCAGGCGTTGCGGCTCGATTCGCAGTTGGCGCTCGCACACGTCGGATTGAGCTATGCGTACATCGAGCTGAACAAGACCGCGCAGGCCGGGCAGGCAAGTACGACCGCGCAGAAACTCGCGGTGAGTGCCGGTGATCACATCCAGCGTCACGTCGCCGCTCGCGCGCTGCAGATGGCTGCCGAAGAAGCGGCGGGCGATCCGTCAAAGCTTGCGGCATATCGCAAGTCGCTGGACGGTGCGATCGCCGCCTTTCCCAACGACGCCGAGTTCCTGCTGCTCCGCGGGATCGCGGAATCACCCGACCCGGCCGATCGCGGCCAGGGATCGGTCGTCGCGTCGATTCCGTTTTACGAACGCGCGCTGAAGATCGCACCAACCCACTTCGGTCCGCACCACTTCATGGCGCACGCGTATGAAAACAGCGGGCGCATGAAAGAGGCCGCGGATCAGGCAGCGGCCTACGCCGGCCAGGCGTCGAGCGTACCGCATGCCATCCACATGCATGGCCACGAGCTGCGCCGCCTCGGACGCATCAACGAGGCCATCGCTCGATTCGAGGCCGCGGACAAGCTGCAGCGCGATTACATGGCGCGCGAGAAGATCGCCGCGGAGCTCGACTGGCATCACGCGCACAATCTCGATTTGCTGGCGGCCTCGTATCAATACACCGGCCAGATGAAGAAGGCCGAGACGCTGTTGAAGCAGTCGTTCAACCTGCCGACGAACCTGCTGGTGCAGGCGGTCAACAAGCGCGAATGGCCTCAGTTCCTGATCGCGCGCAACCGGCCCGCGGAAGCGCTCGCTGCCGCGCAGCAGCTGCTCGCGCATCCGAACCTCGTCGTCCAGGCCACCGGTCACATAGAGGCCGGCTTTGCGCAGCTGGCCATGAACAAGCCCGCCGACGCCGCCGCCTCGTCGAATGCGGCGTTGAAAGCGATGCGCTCGGCTCAAGGTGCACAGGGTCTCGCCGCGATCGCGCTCGAGGCACTGCAGGGGGAGTTCAACTTGCGCACGGCGCAGCGCGACAAGGGACGGGCGATGATCGAAAGCGCCGCGAGGAAATGGCGATCGCTGCCTGGACCCGATGCCTGGTCGCAATCGCTGTTCAGGCTCGAGGGGCTTGCCCGGTCGGCGCGTGCCGTCGGCGATTGGGACCTTGCCGCGCGCCTGGCGCAGCTGATGCTCGAGCACGATTCGAATTACGCCGGGACCCACTTCGCGCTTGGCCTCGTTTCGCATCACAACAGCGGCACCTCGGAAGCCACTTTCCGCGAGTTCGCCATGGCCGAGAAAGCGTGGGCCAGCGCGGACAAGGACTTGGCGGAGCTCAAGATGATCGCGGAGTTGAGGAAATAGGCACGACCACCGGCGTGAAAGCGCACCAGGCGCGCGCTCAGAACGTCTGGCCGTTTCTCCTCGGCCTGGCCTTGCTCGTGAGCGTCACGTTCTGGAATTCGCAGGGCGGCGTCTTCCTGTTCGACGACTTCGCATCGATTCATCAGAACGCCACGATCCGGGAACTGTGGCCGCCGTGGCTGGCCTTCAACCCGCCTGGCCGCGGCGAGAGCGTCGCCGGCCGCCCTCTGGCGAATTGGACACTCGCCCTCAACTACGCAGCGGGCGGTCTCGAAGTCCGCGGCTACCACGTCGTCAATATCCTGTTGCATCTGGCGTGCACGTTGTTGGCGTTCAGCACGATCCGACGACTGCTTCTTCTCTCGGGCTCATCCGCGAATTCGAATCGGGCGAACGAGATCGCGTTCGCGATTGCCGCGATCTGGGCTGTTCATCCCTTACAGACAGAAGTGGTGGACTACATCGTCGCGCGGACGGAATCACTGATGGCGGCGTGCTATCTGCTCTGTCTGTATGCTTCCGTCAGGGCGCACGAGAGCCCGGCCCGCCGGTGGAACGTCGTGGCCATCCTGGCAGCGGGACTCGGAATGCTCTGCAAGGAGTCAATGGCAACGGTTCCCGTTGCCGTTGTCCTGATCGATCGCGCGTTGCTGTTTCCGTCCTTCGCTGATGGATTCCGAGCACGGCGATCGCTATATCTCGGCCTGTGTGCTTCGTTGCTGATCCTGGTCGGGCTGGCCACAACGGCGCCACGGGCGAATTCTGCGGGCTTCGCCGTCAGAAGTGATGCCGCCGCTGAAGTCTCGCTCGGCGGATACCTCCTGAACCAGTCACTGATCGTGCCGCACTATTTCAAGTTGCTGGTCTGGCCCACCGATCTCGTACTCGATTACGGGCTGATTGCGCCGTTGGCGCTGGCCGAGGTTCTGCCCTATGCCGCGGCGTTGATTGTGTGGTGTGGGCTCGTCGGTTGGCTGTGGTTTGCAAAACCTCGCGCAGGTCTTCCGTTCGTCCTTTGCCTCTTGCTGCTCGCGCCGACGACGCTCGTGCCGATTATTTCTGAGGTGGGTGCTGAACGGCGGATGTACCTGCCAAGCCTGGCGCTTATTTCCGCGATGCTCGTCTGCGCCTGGCAGGTCATCCCGCGGAAGGTTCTGATCGTGACGAGCGCGCTGTTGATCGGCACGCTGGCTGTGACCAGCGTACAGCGCAACGCCGAGTATTCATCGACCTACGAAATGTGGCGAACGGTCGTCGATCGACGGCCACACGGCCGCGCGCATCTGAATCTCGCCGTCGCGGCGAATGAATCGGGGCGATCCGGGGAGGTCCTGTCGTTGCTGCGTAAGGCGGTTGTCGACTTTCCGGATGCTGAACATCCGCTTGGCGAACGGCTTTACCAGGAACGACGTTATGCGGAAGCGATCTCGCACCTCGAGACATTCTTGCGCGTGAGGCCAACTCACTTTCAGGCCGAAGCGGCGAAGCAACTCCTAATCAGAAGCTGGACCGACCTGGCCATCCAGGAAAGCGAGGCCGGCCGCCTGTCCCAGGCGCACGAGGCGTTTGTCCAGGCTTTGAGGCTCGACCCCAACAATCCGGATCTGCGTCGAAATGTCGCGATTTCAGCGGCCGTCTTGAAGGAAGCGGGCCTTCAACCCCCTTCGAGGCCGTGAAAGCCCGGGCAGCCGTCCGCAACCAGTAAACCCTCGGATGGCCGGCCTCGTCTACTCAGTCGTATGAAGCGCCTACTGTCGACCACATTTGCCCTGCTGGTAGCCCTGGCCCTCGCCGCCCCAGCCGCCGCCCAGCGCGACACCGAAACGATTGACCGCACGCTGCCGATGCCGGCGGGCGGCATGCTCCGTCTCAAAACCTTCTCGGGACGCGTCAAGATCACCGGCGGCTCCGGCGATCAGCTCGTCGTCCACGCCGTCCGCCGCGCGACGCGCGATCGGCTCGCCGAGATCAAGCTCGAGATCACGCAGGCCGGCAGCACCATCGAGGTCGATGCCAATCACCGGCTGGTCGAGCGCCGCAACGACAACGTCGTCGAAACCGATTTCGAGATCACGGTTCCCGCGAGGACGCGCCTCGACATCAAGACCTTCAGCGCGCCGGTGACGGTCATCGGCGTCAACGCCAACCAGAACATCGACGGCTTCAGCTCGGACGTAACGATCGAGTCGAACGAGTGGGGTGACGGCACCGACATCGACGTCAACACCTTCAGCGGCGACGTGCACTTGCGGCTGCCGGCCAGTGCGCGCGGCAACATCGACTTCAACAGCTTCAGCGGCCGCTTCGAAAGCGACCTGCCGGTCACGCTCAACAGCAGCAGCCGCCGTAATTTCCGCGGAGCATTGAACGGTGGCGGCAACGGCGACTTTCGCTTGAAGACCTTCAGCGGCGACGTTTCAATTCGGCGCTAGGTAGCGTTTACGGACGAGCTATGATGGCGCGCAGATGATTGCGCGCCTCATGGCCCGCATCGGGTTGGTGACCGCCGAGCAGCGAGCGTGGGCGTGGTACGACTGGGCCAATTCCGTCTACTTCACCACCGTCATCACCGCGGTCTTCCCCACCTTCTTCTCGAGCTACGCCGCCAAGGGGCTCGAGCCGGCGCAGGCCAGCGCGCGTTTCGCGCTCATCACCACCATCTCCGTCGCGGCCGTCGCGGTGATGGCGCCGATCCTCGGCGCGCTCGCCGACTACAGCGGCATCAAGAAGCGGCTGCTGGGGATATTCATGATGATCGGCGTGACGTCGTGCGCGTTGATGGTGCTGATCGGCGAAGGCGACATCATGCTGGCGTCGACGCTGTTCTTCATCGGCAACATCGGGGTGTCTGGCTCCACGGTGTTCTACGACTCGTTGCTGCCGCACGTGGCGACGCCGCGCGAGACCGATCGCGTCTCATCGGCCGGCTACTTGATGGGCTACATCAGCGGCGGCGTCCTGCTCCTCATCAACCTGGCCTGGATTCTCTCCCCGGCGACGTTTGGCTTCGCGAACGCCGCCAGCGCGACGCGCGCGTCGTTCGTCGCCGTGGCGATCTGGTGGGCGCTCTTCTCGATCCCATTGTTCCTGAAAGTGCCGGAGCCTCCAGCCGCGAGCGGCGGCGAGCGCGGCTTCTCGATCGGTATTGCCTTCTCCAGGCTCGCGCGGACGTTCAGCGAGGTGCGGCGTTATCGAAACGCCTTCATCTTGTTCATCGCCATGCTGCTCTACCAGGACGGTATTCAGACGGTCATCCGGATGGCCAGCATCTACGGCGCGGAGGTCGGCGTCGACCAGAACGCGCAGATCGCCGCGTTCGTCATGGTGCAATTTGTCGGCATCCCCTGCTCGTTCCTGTTCGGAATGCTAGGGACGCGCTTCGGCACCAAGCGATGCATCTTCGCGGCGATTGGCGTCTACATCCTCGCCACCAGCCTTGCGTATTTCATGACGACCGCGACCGAGTTCTTCCTCCTCGCGTTCCTGGTCGCCACGGTCCTCGGCGGCTCGCAGGCGCTCAGCCGGGCGCTCTTCTCGCGGATGGTTCCGCACGACCGGACTTCGGAGTTCTTTGGCTTCTATGCCGTGTCGGAGCGCTTCGCGACTGTGTTTGGACCGATCCTCTTTGGCCTCAGCGTGGCGATCACGGGCTCCAGCCGATCGGCGCTCCTGGCGATCATCGGGCTGTTCCTCGCCGGCGCGTTCGTCCTCAGCCTCGTCGATGAGCGCGAGGGCGAGCGCGCCGCACTGAGCTAATCATCCACAGATTTACGCGGATTTCACGGACCCACAAACGACGGTTGCTCGCGGCGTCGCTCCGCGACGCGTCAGCAGCGAAGTACGACAGAAATGAGTCTTGTAGTGATGTCGTGCGGACTCATTTCTGCCGTACTTCGCTGCTGACGTGAAGCCGGCTGAAGGCCGGCCAGCGAGCAACCGCTGTTTCCGTGTAATCGGTGTAATCGGTGGACTAGCCCAGTCTTTTCGACGATCGCAACGTGGCGAGTGTTAGCATTCCCAGCCCCCACGCAAAGAGCGCCACTGCCTGCGGCCAGAGGATCTCGAGACCGATGCCCTTCTGAAAAATGCCCCGCACAATTACCAGGAAATAGCGGAGCGGAATCAGATAGGTGAACGGCTGGATCCACCGCGGCATGTTCTCGATCGGGAAGATGAATCCCGACAGGTAAATCATCGGCGTCAGGAAGAAGAAGATCGACGTCATCATCGCCTGCTGCTGCGTTTGCGAGATCGTCGAGACGAAGAGCCCCAGGCCGAGCGTCGCCAGCAGATAGATCAGGCACATGCCAAATAACAGCGGGATGCTGCCGCGCATCGGCACCTCGAACCAGTAAATCGCGACGATCAGCACGAGCACGACGTCGATGATGCCGATGAACGCGTAAGGCAGGAGCTTTCCGGTAATCAACTCCCACCGCGCCAGCGGTGTGACGTTCAGCTGCTCGAGTGTGCCGGTTTCTTTCTCCCTCACGATCGCCATCGCCGACAGGTTGGTCGTGATCACGAGCAGCAGCAGCGCGACGATGCCCGGGATCATGAAGTCCCGGCTTTCGAGGCGCGGATTGAACCACACCTGGATCTCCGGCTGGACGAGCCCGGTAACGGGCTGTCCCGGCGCCGCTGCCGCGGCGAGATCCTGGACGTAGCCGCCGATGAGCGCCTGCGCGTAGCCCAACGCCACGCCGGTGGAATTGGAATCGGTCCCATCCGCGACGAGCTGGATCGTCGTCGGCCGGCCCGCGCCGACCTTGCGGCCGTAATCGGGTGGAATACTCAGCACCATCCACGCCTTGCCGCTATCGAGATACGAATCGATGTCGCTCGTCGAGCCCGGCATCGCCACGATCTTGAAGTTGGCGGATCCTTCGAAACGGTGGACCAGCTGGCGGCTGGCCGTCGATCGATCGGCGTCGACAATCGCCAGCGGAATGTCCTTCACGTCGGTCGTCGCCGCATAGCCAAGGACACTGAGCTGGATGATCGGCGCGAGGATGACGATGCTGAAGAGGCGCGGGTCCTGGCGCAGCTCGAGCAGCTCCTTCTTCATCAGGTGCAGGACGCGCTTCATGCCCACTCCCTGCTCAATCGCAGCGACGCCAGTCCGAGCGCAACCGTCGCGAAAATGGCGAGCGCCACCATCTCCTGCCAGAACGCCGTAATGTCAGCGCCTTTGAGGACGATGGAACGCAGCGCCACGAGGAAATAGCGGGCCGGGACGATGTGCGTGATCCACTGCACGACGATCGGCATGCTGCTAATCGGAAAAATGAACCCGGACAGGATCATCGTCGGCAGCAGCGACGACAGCAGTGCGACCTGGAATGCGACCTGTTGCGTCTCGGCGATCGTGGAGATCAGCAAACCCTGCGCCTGCGCGCCGATCAGAAACAAGCCGATCGCGCCGCACAGCAGCAGCCACGAGCCGCGCATCGGCAGATCAAACAGCAGCATCGCCGAAAGGATCACCAGGATCGCCGACACGAAGGAGATCACCAGATACGGCATTGTCTTGCCGATGATGTACGGCAGCGGGCTGAGCGGCGCCATCCGCACCTGCTCCATCGTGCCGCGCTCCTTCTCGCGAACAACCGAGAGCGCCGTCGAGACCACGGCGGTGATCATCGAGATGTAGGCGATCAGTCCGGGCACGAGAAACAAGGTGCTGCGAAGCTGCGGGTTGTACCAAATGCGAGGCTCGACGGAAATGACGGGAACCGGCGGCCGGGAAGCGGGACCCGGGCTCGTCAACTGCATTTGCGCGCCGCTGAATTCATTGATCAACGTTCGGGCGTATCCCGACACAGTCGATGCCGTGTTCGCGTTGTCGCCGTCGATAATCACCTGCACCGTGACGGGTTTCCGCATCGATAAATCGCGCTCGAAGCCCGCCGGTATCGACAGGATGCTACGTACGCGGCCCAGATCGACGAGGCGATCGAGCTCCGCCGGTGCATCAACGTAGCCGACGAGCGAAAAGTACCCGGAGTTGACGAACGACGACACCAGCTCGCGGCTTTTCGTGCTTCGATCCTTGTCCTGGACGGCCAGGGTCACGTTGCGAATGTCGAAATTGAGCGCGTAGCCGTACAACAACAAGAAGAACGCCGGCACGAAGAGAAGGATCAGGAGCGATCGCTGATCCCTGAGGATTTGCCGCAGCTCTTTTGATGCGACCGCCAGCGTCTTTCGCATCACGCCGCTCCCACTCGTTCGACCACGTCGAGGAACACGTCTTCGAGCGAAGGCATGACCGCGCCGATCGAGGAGACTTCGATGCCCTCAGCCCTGAGGGCCTGCGCCAGCACCGACGGATCGAGCGACGCGTCTTTCAACACCGCGTGAACGGACGTGCCGAACAAGCTGGTCTTCTCGACATTGGGGTTCTTGTCGAGGACCGACATCGCCTGCACCGGCTGCGACGCGTGGATCTCGACGATCGGCCGGGACGAGAAAACTTGCTTCAACTCGGTTGCGGTACCCAGCGCCGCGAGCTTGCCCGCCTGGATGATGGCGATGCGATGGCAATGCTCCGCTTCGTCGAGGTAATGCGTCGTGACCAGCACGGTCACGCCCTGACGCGAGAGATCGCCGATCAGGTCCCAGAACCGCCGGCGCGACAACGGATCGACGCCGCCCGTCGGCTCATCGAGGAAGACGATCCGCGGCTCATGGAGGATGGCGCAGCCCAGTGCGAGCCGCTGCCTCCACCCACCGGGCAGGTCGCGAGTGAGCGTGTCTTCGCGCCCCTGGAGGCCGGCCATCTCGCGCACGAACTTTCGCCTTTCGACGAAGCGATCGCGCGAAAGTCCGTAAATGCCGCCGAAGAACTCGATGTTCTGATCGACCGTCAGCGCTTCATACAGCGAGAACTTCTGCGACATGTAGCCGATTGTGCGCTTCACACCCTCGGGATCGCGGCTCACATCGATGCCGCCGACAAGCGCGGTGCCTGATGTCGGCTTCAACAGCCCGCACAGCATCCTGATGGTCGTCGACTTGCCTGCGCCGTTGGCGCCAAGGAAGCCGAAGATCTCTCCCTGCTTGACCGAAAACGACAGGTCGTCGACGGCGACGAATGCGCCGAAGTGGCGCGTCAGTCCGCGCACGTCGATCGCCAGCCCGGGTTCCGACGCCGCGGACTTTGCGGCGCGGAGTGGGAGGTCGCTCACGGCTGCCGCCCCAGGGCGCGCTCGAGCCGCGCCTCGGCCAGGCGGACGCCCGCCAACGCGCGTGTTCGCACCAGCTCGGATTCGAGCAGCTGCACCTGCGCAATGAGCACGTCGGTGCTCGTCGCGACTCCGGCGCCGAATCGATCCGTCACGACACGGCGCGCTTCGCCGGCGCTCCGGACGGCGTCATTCG
>Ga0310900_10000368_pt1 | contig 14867 bp, 15 predicted proteins | sample C24D1metaG_FD_203879 | JGI IMG/M metagenome (GOLD analysis project Ga0310900, IMG submission 203879) | Lab incubated soil microbial communities from West Virginia University Organic Research Farm, Morgantown, WV, United States - C24D1 | ecosystem: Environmental > Terrestrial > Soil >...
TGCAGTTCGTCTCCATTCAACATGATTTGGAGCCGCTCACCGCGGGAGGGTCCTCCGTTTTGCATGTCTGCCTCCTAGCAATGTCTCACTATGAGTAAGTTACTCATTAAGAGTGTATAGTGCAAGTACCCTTGATATAGCCTAATGAACTAACTGTTCAATATCCCCAGCTGTTCCATTTTGGGTTAAGTGACAAACGCGTACCGCGAAGGGCCTTCGAGCTGGCCCCCTATCAAGTTACCGTTCGGGTGTTTTGTGGGATGCAGTGCATCCGCTTTGGGTCAAAAGCAGACATTTGCATCGCAAAAAGCTATGTCCGCTTTTGACCCGAAAGCGGACACTAACTCCGTGCGACATGGTCCCAGTATGATTGACAGCGTTAGGCCGCCTCCGAACCAAAATATGCCTGCTCCAAACGCCGCGGCAGATCGGCTTCGTCCGTCGAGGCCTGAAGTACAATTTTCCCCTGGGCGAGTGCATAGACTCGATCCGCGACAGCCAACGCCTTCTCGATGAGTTGCTCAACGAGTAATACCGCCGTGCCAGTTTTCTGCAATTTTGTCACGACGGCCAGCACGCGATCGACAAGCACGGGCGAAAGGCCGGCCGACGGCTCGTCCAGCATCAAAAGTTTTGGCTGCCGCACTAATCCTTGCGCCACCGCAAGCATCTGCTGTTGCCCGCCGCTCAAGGTCGAGCCGCGATCGTAGCGCTTAGCGGCGATTTCCGGAAAATACGACAACGCCTCGTCCACGCGCGCATCGCGTTCCGCCCGCGGTACATCGTAGCCTGCCAGCAATAGATTATCGGTTACCGTCTGATTGGTGAAAATGCGATGTCCTTCAATCACGTGCGCAAGGCCGCGGCGCGCTGTCTCACGCGGGCCGATGCCAGCAATATTTAGCCCTGCAAAGGTCACGCCACCAGCATTCCAAGGAACGAGACCGGAAATCGCGCGCAGCAGCGTGGTCTTGCCCGCTCCGTTGGGGCCCAGCAGGGTCACGACCTCACCCGCGCCGATCGTCATGTCGACGCCGTGCAGCACAGCAATCTTGCCGTATCCGGCTTCGAGTCCGTGAATGTCGAGCAACGGTTCAGCCGCCGAGATAGGCACTGATGACCTCCTTGTGCACGCGAATTTCAGTCGGCGTCCCCTGCGCCAATACCCGGCCGAGATTGAGCACGGTCACATAGTCACAGATATCGAAAATCAGATCTGCATGATGCTCGACCAGAAGCACGCCAGTGCCCTGACGGCTGATTGCCTTGACGAATTGCCCAAGTCGCAGAATCTCGTCAGCGGATAATCCGGCGGCGGGTTCGTCGAGCAGGATGAAGGCCGGCCGCGCCATACATGCGCGAGCGATCTCCATGAAGCGCAATTCGCTATGTTGCAGCCGGTCTGCGCGAATGTCCGCGAGACTTTCCAGCCCAACCGCGGACAGTGCCGTCATCGCTTCGGATCGCAGCTTTCGTTCGTCGCTGCGATGCCGGGGCAGAGAGAGAAGCGATTCGATGAATGCACTTTGGCCATGGATTGTGCCTCCGATCATCACATTCTGCAGCACGCTCGCCTCGCCCACGATACGCGGGGTCTGGAAGGTCCGCGCGATACCCTGGCTCGCACGGGATTCGGAGTCGCCGGGTTTCAGCGCCTCGCCTCCGAGCGCGACGGAGCCCGCTTCCGGGCTGTAGAAACCGGATATGACATTGAGGATCGTAGTCTTGCCGCTGCCGTTGGGTCCGATCAATCCGTGAATTTTGCCGGCCTCGACATCGAGATCGACGCCGTCGATCGCGCGCACGCCAAGGAAACTGAGCACGACGCCGCGCAACGCAATGCCCGATTTCGCCTTGTCCGCTGCAAGCAAACGTCCGACCAAGTCAACCTTTGGAACGATTGTGCGATTGGCCCGCAATGCACGGCGGTTCCCGAAATCGAGTAAAGCCGCGATGCCGCCCGGGGCGACCAGCACGATCACCAGCAGCAACACGGCATGGAGGAATGTCGACCAAGCCGCGAGTGGCGCTGCGAATTCCGGAAGCAAGGTGAGAATAACGGTACCGAGCAAGGGCCCAAGGATCGATCCGCGTCCACCGATCAAAATCGAAATAAAGAAAAGGACCGAGAGATCGAACGTGAAGGCATCCGGTGTAATGTAGGTCTGCAAAGTCGCGAACAACCCGCCAGCGATTGCCGCCGAGGCGCCCGTAAAGACGAATATCGTCATCAGAAGGCGGGCCTTGCGGATACCGGTCGCCTCCGCCGCGACATCAGCGTCTCGGACGGCAATCAACCCGCGGCCGAAACGGCTGTGAGCGATATTCGCTGTCATCCATGTGACGAGAGCGGCAACGGCAAGACAGAAAAAATAGAAACCACCATGGGTGTGGAATGGCGCGGGCATCTCCGGACCGGGCAAGCCAATGCCGCCACCGGTCACACTCTGCCATGCCAGCGCGATCTGCGTGATAATCGTCGCAAAACCCAGCGTACTGATTGCGAAGTAAAACGTGCGCAGCCGAAGCGCCGGCAATCCGACGATCACGCCGAAGATCGCGCCGGCGACGCCCGCGATCGCTAGCGCCGCAAAGACGGGCACCGGCGGTGACACATTTCCGGCGACAAGCACGCTCGTGCTGTAAGCGCCGAGCGTCAGCAACGCGACATAGCCGATGGCGAGCTGGCCGGCGAAGCCAATGACGAGGTTAAGTGCACCGACGAGCACCCAATAAATCGCCGCGCGCGTCGCGATCAGCACCCAGTAATCATTGGTGACGAAGGGAACAAGCAACGCCAGACAAAAGATCAGGATCAATGGACCGGCGAACATCCATGATCCGACGCCGGCGAGCGATTTTTCCTGCATCGCGCCTGCCGCGCTTTCACTTGAAAGCGCCATCAGACTCTCCGCGCCAGATGCCCACCGAACAAACCGCGCGGGGCAGCGAGCAAAACGATGATGAACAACATGAACACGGCGACCGAGGCGAAGATGCCGCCGACCAGGAAATTGGCGGCCTGCTGGAACAACCCGAGCGCAAATCCGCCAACGATCGCGCCGCGATTATTGCCTAAGCCGCCGAGCGCGACCGGTACGAAGCCGTAGAAATTGAGCAGCGGCCCGTTGGCTACAAACGCGAGCAGCAATTGGCCGCCGGAAAATCCAGCGAGCCCGCCGATCATCCCAGCCAGCGCATAGCTTGCCATGCGTAGGTTGCGCTCCGGCAATCCAAGCGCACGTGCGGCGAAATTGTCCTCGGCGATGGCGAGAAACGCCAAGCCCGTAAGCGTCCGCCGATAAAGCAGCTCGAGCGCGCAAATGGCCGCCGCGCAGGTAAGCACAGGCAACCAGAATTTCTCGTCCAGAATACCTCCGCCACCGATGCCGAACACGCGCGGAAACGCTTGCGGCTCCGTGCTCCATTCAACCGCCACCACCTGCTGAATCATCAGCGCGAGCGCAAGCGTAGAGAGCACATAGAGGTGCTGATCGAGACTCTTGAGCACCGGCCGTACAGCAACGAATTCGGTGATGAGACCCACGATCGCGCAGCAGACGAGCATCAGCACGAGGCCGACAACGAGCGGCATGCCGAGCCGCAATACGAACAGTGATCCGAAGACACCGCCGAGCATGCCGAGCTGCCCGGCGGTGAAGCTCATGACACGCGATGCCGAAAACATCGTGTTGTAGGTCACACCGATGAGCGCGTAGACCGCGCCCACGGCGAGACCAGATGCAATAATGGAAGCAAGCATTGATAAGTGATGCCCTTACGAATAGCCCGGCGCGAGTTTGAAGGCACCATTCTTTGCCGAGCTTGCATCCGACATCACCACATCATCGCCCGGATATCCGTTGTGTTCGGTCGGCGACCAGCTGTAGTCGCCGAAATAGCCCGGGAATTTCTTCACGCCGTTCCAGTATTTGATGATGTCGTCAGGCGACGTGGAACTGTTTTCGACCGCTTTGGCGATCAGATTGATGGCGTCGACGCCGCCTGCCACCCACCAGAGCAGCGTGTCGGAGAGCTCCACCTTGCCCTTCAGCTGGGCAACGAATTCCTCATTGCGTGGGGGAAGCTTGCCATTGGCATCGTAGCTGCAGCTTCGGTATCCGACGGCATACACTTTTTCCCAATTCGCCGGCTTTTCGAGCAAGCCTTTGATATCGCCCGAGGACATCGATGGATGTCCGACGAAAGGCACGTCCCAGCCCATAGTTGCGCGCGTATTGAACATGCGCGCATCCATGCCGGTCGAGGTGCTCCACACCACGATGGCTTCGGCCCCTGCGTTCTTCGCGCGCAGCATATCGGGCGTCATGTCGGGCTGGGTCGCATCGATATTGGCGACGTAAACAACGTCTGCGCCATCCTTCTTCAACGCCTCCGTCGAATATTTGGCCGCAGCTACGCCGTAACCAGTGGTGTCGGCGATCACCGCGACCTTCTTCACTTTCAAAACCTTGATGCAATAGGTGCGAACAGCGTCGTTCCATTGCGTGTTCGAGGGCGAGGTGCGGAACGCGTTTGGGAATTTCTCTGGATCGATCAGGCTGTCGATCACACACGGATGAATATTCGGCATTTTCGCGCGCGCCATGATCGGGGTGATAGCGAGCGATTCACCGGAATTGGTCGGGCCCCAGACGGCATGGACTTTGAGCTGGCTGATCATTTCCTGCGTGGCATTTACAGCCTTGGTCGGATCACCCTGCGTGTCACGGGTGATGACCTCGATCTTGCGGCCCTTGACGCCACCTGCGGCATTGATCGTCTCGGCTGCATAGCGCACGCCCCGATCGAAGCCGATGGCCGGTGCAGAGCTCGCTCCGGTCAGCGCGGCGAGCCAGCCGATCCGAATCGGCTCGGTCTGGGCGACAGCCGGGCATGGAAACGAGAATGCGGATGCCGCGGCGCTTGCCGCGGTACCGATTGCGAATTCACGACGTGTGATTTTCATGACTCCCTCCCTTAGTTCAGTTTTATTGTTCGACGCTCGATGCCTTTACGCGCGCTCCAGATGCGAGACGTAGTCTTGATTGAATGTGAACCCCCATCCCGGCCGTTCGGGAATGATAGCCTGTCCCTCAACGAATTTGATCGTCTCATTATAGAGTTTGGAAAACCAGGGCATGTATTCGAGGTAGATCGCGTTCGCGAGGGCGCCCAGCACCTGCAGGCTGGTTTCCGGAAACAGGTGGCTGGAGACCGGAATATCGTAGCTCTCCGCCATGTGCCCGACGCGCATAAACTCGCTTACACCGCCGACGCGCTGCAGATCGGGCATCAGGACGTCGGCGGAGCGTAACTCCAGCATGCGCCGGAAACCGTAGCGCGTATATTCAGTTTCCCCGCTCGCTATTGGCGTGTCGAGCGCGGCGGCCACGCGCGCGAGTCCGTCGAGATCCCAAGCCGGCAACGGTTCCTCAAACCACGTTAGATCGAATTCTTCCAGCGCCCGGCCGAGCCGGATCGCCTGGCTTTCGGTCAGACCCTGATTGGCATCCGCCATCAGTTTGATTTTCGGCCCGATTGCAGTGCGTACCGCACGCACGCGGGCGACATCAGTCGTCGGCTCGGGTGAACCGAGCCTCATCTTCATTGCCCTGAAGCCGGCACCGGCGAAGCTTTCCGCCTCCGCGACCAGCTCCTTTTCCGAATATGACAGCCAAAGACCGCCGCTGTGATAGACCGGCACTCGATCCTGCGCGCCACCGAGAATGCGATAGAGCGGCAAATTCGACATCTTCCCCAGCGCATCCCATAATGCGCCATCGAGCGCGGAAATGCCGACGACGGGCACGCCCTTATGGCCGAGAAAATTGATGTCCCTCCAAGCGCGCGCCCAGAAACTTGCGATGTGGCCGGCATCGTGGCCGATGACGAGATCGGCCATTTCTTCGATCATCGATTGCAGCACGCGTGTACGCCGCGCGTTGAGCGTAAAAATCAAATTTTCACCGACGATACCCGAATCGCAGTGAACGAAAACCAAGATGCAGCCGAACGAATGTAACTGACCGAGTGCGCTGCTGATCGGCTTATCGAGCTTTACCCTTACACAACGAGTTTCGACGCGAGTAACCTTCATGAAGGTGCTCGCTGAGTTGTCCGTGTGGTTTCGCCGATTTTGTAACGATCAACGATCGTCTGATCGGGATCGCAACCAAGGCCCGGCCCATGCGGAACTTTGCAGAATCCGTTGGTCGGTACCACGAAGGAGTGAAAAGGGTTTGCCTTCATTTCGAGCCATAGCACCTCGACCAACGGATTTTCGGGCATTGCCGCGATGATATGCAGCGTTGCGATGAAACCTGGCCCGAAATACGGACTGTGTGGGGTAACCGCGACACCTTCGGAGCGGCAAAGCTCAATCACCTTGAGCATCTCGCCGATGCCGCCGATCTTGGTGACGCTCGGTTGCGCGATGTCGATCGCCTCCGCTTCGATCAGCGACTGAAATCCGAACACGCCAGCCACATTCTCGCCCGCCGCAATCGGATTTCCGTGCTGTCGAACGCGGGCGAGACCGTGGCAATCCTCCGGTGGAAATACCGGCTCTTCGAGCCAAGTCAGTCCGTCGTCGCGCAGTGCATCCGCCATCTTGATGGCATCCTGCACCGACCAGGCGCAATTGACGTCGAGCATGATGCTAGCGTCGCTGACGCCTGGCGCGTTCTTCGCGGCTAGAACTGCTTCGCGCGTGACTTCATGTAGCTTGATGTGATGATAGCCGCGGGCGCGAGCGGCGGATGCATTCTTGGCGACAAGTGTGAGATCGCCATAGCGAAGAAGGCTCGCATAGGCACCAATCTCGGCGCGCTCGCCTTTACTTCCAAGCAGTCGGTGCAGCGGCTGCCCTGCTTTCTTGCCGCGAATATCCCATAACGCGATTTCGATTCCCGAGTAGGCAAAGACGAACGGTCCGTTGCGGCCGAGCAAATGCACAGCATGCAAAATGTCGCGCGACAATCCGTTGATGTCTTCGGCGTCGCGCCCAATCACGAGCGGCGCGACGATCGTGTCGAGCGCGGCTTTGGTAGCGGAAATCGCGGCGTGTCCAAAAGCTTCGCCCCACCCGACCACACCCTCATCGGTCTCGACCTTGACCAGAAGAATTTCGAGATGGGTCCAGGGCTTGCCCGCAAATGAAGGCCAAGGCCCGCCCATGTCATAGGGGAGCGACACGACGCACGACTCGACCGCCGCAATCCTCATTCCGCCCCTACGCCGTCGGTTCCATCCAACGGTTATTGTCCGGTCTTCGATTGGGGACGCTGCCCCCATTTTGAACAGGCAACGATAGCACGACGGCGGTCACGATCACCAATGTGTCCGCTTTGGGTATTAGCGGACACGACTCAGTTCGATGTCTGCTTTACACCCGAAAGCAGACATTAAGAGGCTCAGTCGGAATGTCTGCTAAGGGCCAAAAGCGGACATTGCGCCGACATTTTGTGCGGGAGCGGCGCGCGCCCTCAAGACTCGACGTCGTAGCCGACCGGGTTGAAGCGAGCCTCGTCGGTGAGGAGGCCCTTTCCCGGGACGTGGTTCATCTCCAGCCGGATGCCGTCGGGGTCCTCGAACAGCACCGAATAGTAGCCCGGTGCCCACGGTCCGTCTTCCGGAGGATGCACGATCTTGGCGCCCATCTCGCACAGGTGCGCGTGCAGGCGATCGACGTCCTCGCGGGCGTAGGCGCGGAAGCAGAGGTGGTGGAGCCCGATCCGGGTCTGCACGAAGGCTGCCTGGTCGTGCGGCGTCTCCGCGGGCACAATCGCCACCGCGGTCTTGCCGCCGATGAAGTAAGCCCCCCGCTCGTGGCGGAAGACCGTCTTGAGCTCGAGGAACCCGAAGAGGCGTTCGTAGAAGGGCAGCGCCAGCTCGGGGCGGTTCACGGTCAACACGATGTGCGCAATGCCGTTGATCTTCACCGGTCCCTCCTCCTAGGCCCTGAAGGCTCGTCCCTCCTGCCGCAGCGCCCAGGGGACGTGACGATAGACCTCCTAAATGTAATGAGCTCGCGCCGCCTCATGGGTCTCTCCAAGGGCCGACGATCAAAAATCTAGCACATCTTTGTACGGCGTCGTCGCAAGGGGCAGTTAATGTTCGCATTGGGTCAAAAGCAGACGTGTGCGATGCAGCTAGTGATGTCTGCTAAGGGCCAATAGCGGACATCGGCATGTAAAAACAAAAAGGCGTATGATGAGGTTGCCCCGGTGCAACGACGGTTGTTTTATGCTGCCAACCACGCGATACGCGAAAAGTGGCGATGTCCATGTTGCGTACCAAGTTTTTGGCGACGGTGAGATCGACCTCGTTTTCTTCCCCGGGTTCGTTTCGAACATCGAGATTTACTGGGAGGAACCGCATTTCGCCAGGTGGCTCCGCAAACTTGCATCGTTCTCGCGCGTAATCACGTTCGACAAACGCGGCACTGGCCTTTCGGACCGTCTGGAAAACCTGCCGACCATGGATGAACGAATGGACGATGCTAGAGCAGTCATGGATGCGGCAGGGTCTGAACGCGCGGCAGTCTTCGGACTATCGGAGGGTGGCTCCCTCGCAACGCTTTTTGCCGCACACTATCCCGAACGCTGTCGCGCGCTGGTTCTGTGGGGTGCCTTTGCCAAATTCAGCTCATGGTTTTCGACCGAGGATAAACTCAAGCGGTTCTTTGAGTACGTTGAGAAAGGTTGGGGAACGGGAGCCAATATTGGCGTGTGGGCTCCTTCGATGAAGGACGACCCGGCATTTCTCGAATGGTTCGCAAAGCGGGAGCGCGCGAGTGCCAGCCCGTCTGCCGTCGCAGCCTTAATGCGAATGAACAAGTTGATCGATATTTCGGGAATTTTGCCATACGTCCACGTTCCAACACTGGTTGTTCACCGAACAGACGATCCGGTGGTGAATATCGAGGGCGGCCGCCAATTAGCCAGTAACATTCCGAACGCGCGGCTGCTGGAACTGCCCGGGATCAATCACTTCCCATTCCTCGGCGACGACTCCGACGAAATTACAAACGAAGTCGCCGAATTCCTGACCGGTGTAAAGCCGCCCGCGGGAGGCGAGCGTGTCCTATCGACCGTACTTCTCACCGATATTGTGGGCTCCACTGAGCGAGCGGAAGCTTTAGGTGACCGACGTTGGCGCGAATTGCTCGACGCGCACAATGATTTGTTTCGCCGAGAATTGGCGCGATATCGGGGAAGAGAGATTAAGACGACCGGCGATGGTTTTCTGGCGACCTTCGACGGCCCCGGCCGAGCGATCCTTTGTGCCCTGTCTGTGATTGCGGCAGTCAGGCCGTTGGGAATAGAAGTCCGCGCTGGCCTTCATACCGGTGAGATCGAGCACGTGAAGAACGATGTGCGCGGCGTTGCCGTCCATGTTGCTGCGCGAGTCGCATCGCTGGCCCAAGCAAGTGAATGCCTCGTGTCCCGGACTGTGAAGGATTTGGTGGCCGGAGCGGATATTCACTTTTCGGAGCGCGGCAAACGCGATCTTAAGGGCATAACCGAGCCGATCGACCTGTATGCGGTGGCTGACGGTGACCCATAATGGATCTGTCTGATTGTCCGCTTTGGGTCAAAAGCGGGCATGTGCAGCGCAACTCGCGATGTCTGCTAAGGGCCAAAAGCGGACATGTGCAGTGCAAGAATAAAGGCCAAGCGGATCAACACATCAGAACATCATTCGTCAATCAGCTCTTCAATCGCAGACCATCCAGCACTGTCCGTAGAGATTGCACACACGGTGAGAGTCTATCCCCCCGCACGTCCGGTAGAAGGGTCTCTTTTCAAAGCGACCACCCAAAATGTACTTGCGCCGACACATCCCGTGTGCGTCACGATATTTGTTGAAACCACATCCATCAGCGACTTGCACGACAAGGCTGCTACGATTTGGGTAGCGTGAAACAGGCATGCCTTGGGCGGCGATAAAGGGAAAGCTGATAGCGACGATTAAAACAGACGAAGGAAATTGGGTCATTCATTCCCCCAAAACCTTATTTGCAATGGACGACGCGCACTTACGATCAGCCCCAGTAGCTTTGCAGGTCGCCTATTGATAGATCTCCAACGACACATTTTCTCGCGGCAGATGGTCTACATCGGTCGTCGCTTCCAATGCCGCAACGTCCACAGTTGTGCCCGCTACAATGTGCGATGCCGCCGTCTCTGAATAGGGCTGGTGACCGAATAGAACTCCGACAAAAAGAGCGCAGACCGGGACCGCTGCGCCGTAGAAAATTTTGCGCAAGAGGTTCCCTCGTGCTGGGATTGAGGCCATGTCGGCTGTTGAAATACAGGCGACGGCCTCGCGTCTAGCGCCTTCTGTACACTTATTGATCTGATCAAGATAAGGGCGGATGGCCACCCCAAGAGAGGATAACTCTGCGCCGTTTTTGGTTCGGTGGAATAACTCTCCACCAAGTTCTTCTTCGAGACGCTTGATCGCGTTACTTACAGACGGTTGAGATACCGCGCAACGTTTAGCCGCTCGTGTGAAGTTCTTCTCTTCGCAAAGTGCGAGGAAATAACGTACTTGATTTGTCTCCATTTGCGGCCGTTCTTATGTTGACGCCTCACTCGCGCTCAAGGGGCGATATTCCGCATCATCAGCTCGCTCAGATCGCATGGGCGGTTCAGGCCCCGGGTGGCCGGATCTGGATGCAAGCCTTGGGAAATGCTCTCGATGCGCGCATCCACAGCATTGTCAACTAAATGGCCTACATAGGCAGCTATGCGCGTAAAGCCGCTGGAGTTGGTTAGATAGTTAAAGCTCATCGTCGCCTCCTGGCAGGGTGAGGGCAGAAAGCGGGTGTTCCCTAGGATCACGTTAGACGAACGGCGTCTGTGTGCAGTGATGGCGGTCACAAAAAGGCGCAATACCTCCGGCGCAGGTCAGTCGCCATGTCCCATTACCCTGAAAGCGAACATGTACAGTCCACTAGAGTGTGTCCGCTTTGGGTCACGAGCAGACATGTGCGGCGCAAAATGTCATGTCTGCTTCACCCCCGAAAGCGGACATGTGCGCTGCACTGGCTTTATGTCTGCTAAGGGCCAAACGGGGACAAGAGTCATGTCCGCGCTTTGCGCAGCGCTCCCCTAGCTTTGGCCTTTTTCGCTTTGGCACGCGGCCTTCGCTTTGTCGTTTGTCGAGGCTTTCGCCTTTTTTCCCGGGGCTCGGGCTTCGCCGGCACCTCCTCGCGCCACTCATTGATTAGCTGTTGCTTGGTGCCATCATACTTATTGAGATCGAGATTGCCTTCGCTGTCGCCGGGAATGCCGCCGCAATCACCATGCTCTGTGTATTGCCAGAGCCACCACCGCGGGAATGTCGCTTTTGGCCAGCTTGGCGTGCCAGATGTGTATTGCGCCAGCCAGAGGCGATACTGCGACAGTTCAGAATCGTGGCTGTCGCCAAGCTGCCCTTTCAGCACGTGGCCGGAATAGACGATCGGGCTTTTGCCGGTCAACCGTTTCACCTCGCGAAGGAAGGTTTTCAGATCATCGAGCGAAACGCCCTCATCTTCGTGATCGGCGGCGTAGAGATCGAGATTCTTTCCTGCTTTGCTGACAAAATATTGCGCCTGATCTTTCATGTTGCCGGGCCGCAGGAAGTGATATGCGCCCCAGAGCAAGCCGGCAGCGAGCGCATCCTTTTTGCGCTGGTTATAGGTCGGATCGAAATAGTTATTCGATTCGGTTGCCTTGTGGATGATGCCGACCACGCCATCAACTTTTGCGTCGTCAAAACTATCGACTTCGTCCCAGTGCGAAAGATCGACCACCGCCTTGTCAAGCATGATTGCCTCTTTCACCGCTGAGTCGATCAGGTCAACCGCCACGCAGTGTCCGCTTTACCCCAAATGCGGACATGCGCGGTGCAATTAAAGATGTCCGCTAGGGGCCAAAAGCGGACGCGCCGCGTGTTTTTGCGACGAGCAAAAATAGGCCCGCAACGTTACGGCGCAGTGACCGGAGGTTCACGGCTTCCCCCAAGACCAACAAAAGTTCCAATGATGGTGGCCCGCGTGCAACACGACCCATCGAATGGATGAATGCCTGTTAAAGGCCAAATGTCCGACACTGTTCCTCCCAAATTGGAGTGGTCTTTTGCTCTCTGAGAGCAGCGGGGACCTTGCAAATGATCTTCTTCCTTTTTGCCGTACTGATCGCTGCCGCCTTTTTCGTCGGTTCACTGTTTTTGTTGAACTATGGGCGGCAACTCGGATTGCGATATCTGAAACAAGAAATGGGCAATATGGCGGGCCTCACAACTGTGGAAGGCGCCGTTTTCGCTTTGATAGGATTGCTGCTGGCATTCACGATTTCCGGCGCCTTGCAGCGTTTCGATGATCGTCGACAACTCGTCATTCAGGAAGCTAACGCTGCCAGTACGGCACATGATCGTCTCGCCTTATTCGAGGGGGATGTTGGCCGTGACCTGCAGAACAAACTTAAGGACTATGTCCAAGCCCGCATCAATCTTTATCGCATGCCGCACGATTACTCCTTGTTAAAACGAACCGAATTTTTTTCTCAGGAGCAGGAGGATAACATCCTCAGTTTCAAAAATAGGTTATGGAACGCTGCAGTTGGGGCATGCCCGCAGAATAGCTTTCGCCCAGCATGTGCGCAGGCTCTCCCCACGGTTGCCAATTTATTCGAAGTTGCGCGCCTACGCCTCGGGGCTGCCGAAAAACATCCACCTCAGGTCATCTACGTCATGTTGTTCGGTCTTGGCCTAGGCGGCTCGTTACTTGCTGGGTTCGGTATGGCCGCTGCCAAATCGCGCAGCTGGATTCACATGCTCATTTTTGCCGGGACTCTGACCGTTACCCTTTACACTCTTACCGACATGGAATATCCGCGGCTTGGACTCATTCGCATTGAGAACTTCGACCACTTCCTTGTCGATGCTCACCAGCAAATGCAAACACAGGACAGCCTAGCAACCCTTGGTTATGGCAGATGAGACAGCGCTGTGATGTCCGCTTTAGGTCATAAGCAGACATTTGGCGACCCGAGAGCCATGTCCGCTTTGCACCCGAAAGCGACATCAACGCGATTATTTACGCAGGGGGACTCCAATGCGCAGTACGCGTGTAGAAACGAACCACGCGACGAGAGCCGCGGGGACTGCCGCAGCCGCGACCGCGGTAATTTTGTTTAATGTTGGATCAAAATCTGCAAGCACCGTCACAAGTCCGAGGTTGACTGCAGCGCTTAGCCCAACGACAGCAAAAGCATAGCGCCCGATTTCGCGAAGCATCGCTTCGCGACCCATAGCGCCGAACGTGCCGTATTTTTGGAACGCATAGACAACGCCATAAGAAAGTACCCACGAAACTCCTGCGGCTGCTGTATAGTGTCTGTCAAAAATCTTGAGCATGATTATGTACAAAGTGCCGTACACAGGCCAACTCACCATGGCACCGATTACATAACGAGCATCCGGAGTTCGAAGTAAATGAACAAACATTCTCACTCATACCTGCCCGCTGTTTCCCCGTCCCTCCGGGCGTGACCGAAGAAAATCTTTGCGTTCATCCGCCTCCCATGGGGGGCCATGGCGGTCGACGCCGTAAAAGTTTTCTGGGTTAGTCTTGCCCTCGGCCGGGCGGTTCTCGGCTCTTTTCGTCAAAAGGAATTCTGGCATCCTTCACAAAGCGAGCCTTGCGGTTGCGGCCGAACACCCAAATAATAATGGCGGTAAATGCGGAAATGACAAGCAGAAGAAGTATCGACATGCCCATTGTCGTCTCCTTTAACTCATCATTATTTAATTCGACTTCCTATCCGTCGATTGCTGATGACCAAATCAGCCGCCTACTAGACCAGTTTGGCGCGAAGACGCTTGAACTCGTCGTCGGTTATCGAGCCAGATTTCTTTAGCTGATCGAGTTTGGTAATTTCGTCGGCCGCGCTGTAGCCAACCACTTGGCGCAGTTCATCGCGCGCCTGCTGAGCTTGCTGGGCATTACGCTCGGCCATACCCCTTCCTTGAGTGATTAGATAGGCGAAGATGCCTAAGTAGGAGGTAAGCACCAACGCAAGTACCCAGAGCGCTTTGCCCCATCCGGAAATGTCGTGACGCCTAAACAGGTCGCCGTAGATGATCACTAGCAGCCAGAACCATACGACGAATGCGAATATTCCAAGCATATTCATCAAAAAATTCGAATAGGTGTAGCCTCCTTCAAAATACATTGTGGTTCTCCCTATCTTTTCAGCTGCTAAATCCTGGCAAGTCTCGCTGGCTTGTGTGCAATTGAGTCATAAATTCGCCGAGCTTGTTGAGCGAGCCGTTGGCAAGCGATTGAGACTACTAAGCGCCAGGTCATGGTCGAATTGGACCAAAGGCCAACCCGACCGCCCATGCTTTGGGCCAATAGCGGACATCGGTCCGTTTGCATTTATCGTACTGATCGCGCAAGGAAAGTGTTTTACAAGCCGACTCCGTATTGACTTGTATTCTGCCGTATCATCCTGCGCGCTTGTAAAACATCGCCTGCGCCGATCCGCCCACCGGATTCAAGCCGCGCTCGGTGTCTGCACCAGCCCGGCGATTGCCAGCTGCACCGCCTGCGCAACGTCGTCATCGCGAAACCGGCCCGCACCGGATGGCAAGGTGAGCCGTGACCAATGTCCGCTTTACCCCCGAAAGCGGACATGTGCAGTGCACTAGCTCATGTCTGCTTTGGGCCAAAAGCGGACATCGGCGACGAAGTGGACCCTGCCCAAGGTTTGATTAACAACTTCACCGTAGCCTCGGCGTATGATGCAGGTGCTAATTCTATTCATTCTTGGATTGGCTTTGACCGGTTGTGACACTCTGTATGATGCACC